>PVBE011238994.1_pt1 | contig 17637 bp, 12 predicted proteins | sample 1631181 | NCBI WGS metagenome assembly PVBE01 (sample SAMN08397723, study PRJNA350692) | Marine metagenome, whole genome shotgun sequencing project. | isolation source: water | place: Pacific Ocean | collected 2012-04 | reverse complement strand
GATACTCGACGAGTTCCGCTACGACCTGGTCACGATTGGCGCGTTCCTTTGCGAGCTCCGCCTCCAGCGTGGCGACGTCCAGTCCGGTCACCACCGTGTCCATGGAGACCAGCAAGGCGCCCTTCTCCACCCGATCGCCGCGACGGACATGCACGGCCTCGACGGTGGCGTTGACACTGGAGGAAAGCAGCGTGAAATCCACCTCGACCCGGGCGTCGGGTTCGTCGACATGGCGCCACCAATGCAGGCCTTCGACCACGCCGACGCCGATCAATGCCGCGGCACCCAGAAACAGCAAAGGCTTCACCCAACGCCGACGTGCTCTCCGCGTGGCTACCGACTTGGCCGGGGAAGCACTCGTCGTCACGGCGCCATCAGTCGACGTAGCCCTGATGCTTGTCGCGGGCGACGGCGTCGGCCGCCCGCTCCGAGGCCGCGCCATAGCCGCCGCCGCCAGGGGTTCGCATGACCAGGGTGTCGCCCTCTTCGAGATAGTACATCTCGCGGGTATCGACGTTGTCGCCGTTGATGACGATGGCGCCGAGGCCGCCCTCGGCCCCACCGGCGAAGCCGGGCGCCGGGATCCGGGTCCGCTCGCCCAGGAAGGTGACGGTGATCGGGGTCTTCGATTCCGAGACCATTTCCATCTCCTGCCCGAGGCCACCGCGGTACCGGCCCTCGCCGCCAGAACCGGAGGTCAGGCGCTTGTGGCGTACGAAGAAGGGCGAGATCCGCTCCGCCACCTCGACCGGCGTGGCCGAGATGTTGGACGGCCACGACAGCGTATTCTCGCCGTCCTGGGCCAGTGTCGCACCCATCCCGCCGTTCATGAACAGGACCGAGGTATAGGGCCGGCCAGTCGTGTCCAGGCCCGACTGCGTGCAATTGTAGAGCGGTGAGCCGGCCCCCGCCATGACCCGGTCCGGCAGCGCCTCCGCCAAGGCCCCGAAGACGACCACGGGCACGTAATGGCCGGTGTTGGCGCGGCCGCCGACGGCCGCCGGCGGCAACGGGTTCAGGATCGAATTCTCCGGCGCGAAAACGCTCAAGGGGCGCAGCATGCCGGCGTTGTTCGGCAATTCGGGCAACAGCGCGCATTTGATCGCATAGGCCGACATCGCGAAAGTATAGCAGTAGGGGCAGTTGATCGAGCGCGGTTGCACCGGCGAGCTACCGGTGAAGTCGAAATGGGCGCTGTCGTCGTGAACCGTCAACTTCAGCCGAAAGACGAACGGCGCGTCGGGGCGGATGCCGTCGGTGTGAAGCGCGAATTCGTAGTCGCCGTCCGGCACCGCCCGGATCGCCTCGCGCATCGCCCGCTCGCAACGCCCGTTCAGCTCGTCGGAAAGCGCATCGATCTCGGCCAGGCTGTATTCCCCCATCAGCTCGAGGAGGCGATGCTCCATCAGGCCGTTGGCGCTGATCTGGGCCTGGATGTCGCCCTCGGTCTGCTCCGGCGTGCGTACCTGGGTGCGCAAGAGCTGGAAGAAGGTCTCGTTCGTCTGGCCCGCATCGACGATTTTCATCAGCGGAATGTGGAAGCCTTCCTCGTAGACCTCGCGGGCCACCATCGATCGGATCCGCCCGCCGATATCCGGCACGTGCGCCGTGGTGGCGCCGAAGGCGACCAGGCGACCGTCGCGGAAGATCGGCTTGACGACGCAGACGTCGTTCAAATGACCGGTGCCCTGCCAGGGATTGTTGGTGCTGAGGACATCGCCGGGACGAAAGCCGTCGGCCCCGAAATAGTCGATGAAATGGCCGACCGTTGCCGGCAGGGTGCCGATGAAGGAGGGGATGGCGGCCGAGTTCTGGGCGATCAGCCCGCCCCGGCTGTCGGTCAGCACGCAGGCGAAATCGTTGGCCTCGTTCGAGAGGTTCGAGAAAGATGTCCGGACGATAGCCTTGGCGGCCTCGTCGACGATCGAGATCAGGCGGGTCCAAAGCACTTCCAACGTCACCGCGTCGAAACCGGCCGATGCCTCGCTCATGGCGTCTCCTTCCCCAACGTGACGACGATGTTGTCGCTGGCCGAAACCTCGAAATGTCCGCCCGGCCCCACCACCAAGGTCGATTCCCGCTCTTCCACGATTGCCGGGCCCTGGAACGCGTCGCCCGGCCGAAGCGCGTAGCGGTCGTATACCGGGGTTCGGGCGAGGCCATCCAGTTCGGGGAAGTAGACCGGTCGGTGGCCCTTCAAGACCTCTCCGCCCTGTCCCTCGCCCGCCCGCTCCCGAAGTCCGCCGCCGGCGACCTCGGCGCTCATGCTGGTACGGATATTGACGACCTCGACCGGCACCGGCGGGGGCAGGCGCGTAAACTTCTCCTGGTAGGTGCGCTGGAAGGCTTCCAAAAAGGCCTCGCGCGCGCCAGCCGAATAGGGCCCGGCCGGCAACGCCACGACGATCTCGAAGGCCTGGCCGATGCAGCGCATATCCGCCAGCCGCTCGACCGTGACCCGGCCGCCGTCGAGGCCGGTCTCGGCGATCACCTCGGCCGCCTCGCCCTCGAGGGCCGCGTAGGCCGCTTCCAACTCGGCCCAGTCGACGGCGTCGAGCGGCCGCGCCAGGGCCGCCATCCGGTCGACCTTGGCCGGTGCCAACAGCAGGCCGAGCGCCGAGGCGACACCGGCCGCCGGCGGACAAACGATACGGCCGACGCCGAGCTTCCGGGCCACGTAATAGGCGTGCACCGGGCCGGCGCCGCCGGTGGCGAAGAGGGTGTAGCGGCGCGGGTCGCGACCTCGCTCGGCGATATGGACGCGGGCGGCGCTGGCCATGTTCTCGTTGACGATGTCGTAGATACCCCAGGCCGCTTGCTCCAGGCCGAGGCCGGTGCCCTCCACCAGCGGCGCCATCGCCGCCCGGCAGGCCTCCATATCGATCGCCATGGCACCACCGGCGAAGAAGCCGGGGTTCAGATAGCCGAGCAGAAAGTCGGCATCGGTCACCGTCGGCCGGCTGCCGCCCTGGCCATAGGCGGCGGGGCCCGGCTCCGAGCCGGCGCTCTCTGGCCCCACCTTCATCAGGCCGATCTCGTCGATCCGGGCGATCGAACCGCCGCCGGCGCCGATCTCAATCAGCTCGATGGTGGAAATGCGGATCGGCAGACCACTGCCCTCGACGAAGCGCCGCTCCCTGGCCGCCTCGAAGCCGTAGGCGATCAGCGGTCGGCCGCCGTCGACGACCGAAAGCTTGGCGGTGGTGCCGCCCATGTCGAAGGCCAGCAGATTGTCGCCGCCGTCCGCGGCACCCATATGCGCCGCCGCCAAGGCCCCCGCCGCCGGTCCCGATTCCAGAAGCTGCACCGGGTGGCGCTTGGCTTCTTCGACCCCGGTGAGGCCGCCGCTCGACAGCATCAACAGCAAGGCGCCCGGAATCCCTTCGGCCCGGATTTCACGATCCATGGTCTCCAGATAGCGCCGCGCCAGTGGCTTGATGTAGGCGTTGGCGGCGGTGGTCGAGGCGCGCTCGTATTCCCGGATCTCGGGCGCCACGGCGGCGGAAGCGCTGACCGCCAGGTCGGGATAGCGTGCCTCGACGAAGGCCGTCGCTTGGCGCTCGTGATCGGGATTGGCATAGGCATGCAGGAACATGATCGCGATTGATTCGACACCTTCGGCCATGAGCCCCGCAACGGCCGCATCCAGGCCGTCGAGATCGAGCGGCGTCTCGACGCGGCCGTCGTGGCGCATCCGCTCCGCTACCTCGGCGCGAAGCCGGCGGGGGATCAGCGGAGCTGGCTTGGTGACGGCGATATCGTAGAGGTCGTACTTGCGCTCGCGGCCGATCTCCAGGGTGTCGCGAAATCCGGCGGTGGTGACGAGGCCGGTGACGGCGCCCTTGCGCTCGATGACGGCGTTGGTGAAGAGGGTGGTGGCGTGCACGACCCGGCCGATCCCCGCCGCCGGCACGCCGTCCTCGCCGATGATATGGGCGATCCCCGCCATCACGCCCCGGGCCGGGTCGTCGTGCGTCGTCAGCTCCTTGCGGGCGAAGCGCCGGCCTTCGTCGTGATCGTAGACCACGATGTCGGTAAAGGTGCCGCCAATGTCGATGCCGAGGGAATAATTGCTCACTGGATTGTCGCTTTCTGCCTATTTTCCCTCCTCGACGAAGGGTGGCGGTCGGAAATAGGGCGGATAGGGGCCGATCGCCTCCATGTCGACTTCAACCAAGGCCGGGCCGTCGACGGCGACGGCCCGGGCCAGCGCCGGGCCCATCTCGTCGGCCTGGGCGACACGCTCGAACGGAATTTTGGCGACGCGGGCCAGCTCCTCCAGATCGGGGCTTTGCAAGTCGCCGAAGTAGTGCCGGCCTTCGTACATCCGGTCCTGGATGTGTTTGATGACGCCATAGCCCTTGTCGTTCATCACCAGGAAGACGACGTCGGTCCGTTCCTGCACCGCGGTCCAGAGCTCGGCCAGGTTCAAGAAGAAGCCGCCGTCGCCGCACATCGCCACCACTTTGCGATCGCCCGCGCCCAGTGCCGCGCCGATGCCGAGCTGCATGCCGGGGCCAATGGCGGCGCTGATCGGGTAGACGCTGTCGCGGGGGCCGTAGATCGGAAAAATGCGGTTGCCCCAGGTGCTGTTGTTCAGGGTGATGTCGCGGACGAAGACGGCATCGCGCGGCATCGCCTCACGGATCGCGGCGGGGAAGCCCTGATAGGGGCCGAGAGCGGCACGAAAATTCTCGGTCGCCGTCGCCTTCAAGGCCTGGACTTCCTCGGCGAAACCGGCCTCGATACCGAGCTTACCCTCCAATCGATCCGCCAGCGCAGACAACGTCGCGCCCGCGTCGGCGGCGATGAAGAGGTCGCTCGTATAGGTCCGGCCCTCGGCGGCCGGATCGATGTCGATCTGGGCCCGCCTCGCCGGCAGTCGCATCGACATATCCCGCGTCTCGTGTCCCTTCAGACGGGAGCCGGCGATCACCATGCAATCGACCGTGTCGAAGAATGCCTCGACCTCGGGGATCGTCGCCAGCGCGCCGAGGACCATGGGATCGTCCTCCGGCAGGACGCCGCGGCCGGCCCAACTGGTCAGCAACGGAATCCCGAGATCGGTCAGGCGTCGCGCCGCCTCGCCCGCATGCCGGGCGCCATTGCCGAGCCAGAGCAAGGGTCGCTGTGCACCCCGCAGCATCTCGGCCAGGCGGTCCAGGCGCCCCGGATCCGGCGCCATCGGTGCCGGCAGCGGCAGTCTCAGATCGTCCAACTCGGCCGGACGCGGGATCTCGGTCCGCTGGATGTCGATCGGGATCTCGACGCTGACCGGGCCCATCGGCGGCGTCAGCGCCTCGGTGGCGGCACGGACCAAGGTACCGAGCGCACTTTCGGCAGAGCGGACCCGATAGGCCGCCTTGGAGACCGAGGCCAGCATGCCCAGCTGGTCCGGCACGTCGTGCACCGCGCCCTGGGCGCGATCGATGCTGCTGGTGGCGGTCTGCCCGGTCAGATGCAGCACCGGGGTGCCGGCGAAACGCGCCTCCAGCAGGCCCGGAACCGCATTGGCCGCGCCCGGCCCGGTGCTGGAGACGATGACGCCGAGGCTGCCCGAGACCCGGGCATAGGCATCCGCCATGTGGGCGCCACCCGCCTCGCCCCGCGACATCACGAAACGGATCGCGTTCCGCCGCCCGATCGCATCCAGCATCGGGATGTTGTGGATCGAGATGACGCCGAACGTGGTGGAGACGCCGCAAGCCTGCAAGAACTCGGCGACCACGTCGCCGACCAAGATGTTTTCCGTCATGCCCTGTTCCAGATTTTGGTTCCGAGAGTAACGCCAACGGTAGCGAGCCGGGCCGCGCTTGACCAGCCCTCGCGGGAGCGGCTATCGCCTTTCGGGCGGGGCTCCGGCACAATCGGGTGGATTAGTCTGAAACCGCGAAAGGGATAGCGTCGATATGGCACGCCGCGTGCTGGTTATCGGCGGCTCGGGCTTCGTCGGCTATGCGGTGGTGCGCCGTTTCGCCGAGACGGGCGACCAGATCTGGGTCTTGAACCGTGGCTCCCGCCGGTTATCCGAAGCGACGCAGTTGATCGCCGACCGCAACGACCCGGCCGAGTTCGCCGCCGCCGTCGGGGCGCTGGACTTCGACCTCGCCGTCGACACCGTCTGCTATACGGCCGAGCAGGCCGAGATCGCCTTCGCCCTGCTGGCCGGCCGGGCCGGGCGGTATCTCCTGATCTCCAGCGTCGCGGTCTATAGCGAGCCGACGAGCCAGCCGCCGAAGGAATCGGATCCCGCGGGCGGATCGCCGGCCTGGGGCAAATACGGACCCGACAAGGCGCGGGCGGAGGCGGTCGCGGCGGACGCGGCCAGCCGGTTCGACGCGATCACGGTGGTCCGGCCGCCCTATGTCCTCGGCCCCGGCAACAAGCGCGACCGGGAGCGCTGGTTCTGGGCCCGCCAGTTGGCCGCGCGGACCGCGCTCCTGCCCGGTGCCGGCGACGCCCCGGTGCAGTTCATCGACGTCGGCGACCTGGCCTCGGCGATCGACATTCTGGGCTCGGAGGCGCCGGCTGGATATCGGGTCTACAACACCGCCGACCCGGAGGTGTTGACGTTTTCGTCACTGGCGACGCTGTTGGCCGAAGTCGCCGGCGCGAGAGACCGGCAAGTGTTGGCGGGCACCGCCGACGGCGGCCGCGACCCGCTCCGCTGGTTTCCCTTCCGCGACTATCCCTGCCTCGGCGATCCGACGAGGCTGATGGCCGAGACCGGCTGGCGGCCGGGCGGCTCGCTGCGACAGCGGTTCGCCGAGACCTTCGAGGCACTCGGCCTCGACTACTTGCGAAGCCAGCCGATGGATACCACCGTCGAGGACGAAATCCTGGCCCGCCTCGGCGGCGAGCCTCGCTGATCGGCCTCAACCGTCGCCGGCGGCGGCCTGGTGCGTGGGCAGGTCGTCCAGGCTGGCGCCATGGGCCAGCATGTCCTCGATGACGCCGCCCTCCATGCCGATCTGCAGCGCATCGTTGAAGCGGTTGAAGAAGCCGCAGAGCGCCGTGCGCAAGGTCAGCTCGACGATCTCGGCCTCGCTGAAGTGCTTGCCCAACTCCTCGAAGATCGCGTCGCGCATGTACTGGGCGTTGTTGGTGACTTGCACCGCATAGTCGCGTACCAGATGGTCGACGGCGTCGAAGCCCGGCACCTCGTCGTCGAGGATACCGGCCGCCGCCTCGGGGCCCATGCCTTGCTCGACCAGTCGCGGCGTGTGGTGGGCGACGCAGTAGGTGCATTCGTTCAGCTTGGAGACGGTGACGAGGGCGATCTCGAGATAGCGCTTGTCCAGCAGCGCCTCGTCGGCCAGCTCCAACAGCATCCCCATGATGTGCTTCACCGCCACCGGCCGGTGGGCGAAGACCTTGACCTGGTTCAGGAAGGGTCCGTAGTCCTCGGCGAAGCGCTGGTAGACCGGCCGAACGTCCGCCGGCATTTCATCGATTTCCACGTCACGGACACGAGCCATGGTTGATCTCCTTTTCTTGCATGATTCTCAGAGCCGGCCGTCGTAGGCGGCCCGCTCGATCCGGCAGGCGAGGATGGTGAAGGTATCGGCGGCGAGTGCCGCTTCCAGCTCCGCCGCCAAGCTCTCGCGATCCTCGATCAACCGGCCGCGGCCGCCCAAGGCCTCGGCAACCGCGGCGAAGTCGGTCTCGTCGAAGTCGACGGCCAGGTTGGCGCGGCCGAGACCGCGTTGCTTCAGCTCGATCAAGGCCAGCGACGCATCGACGAAGACGACGATGACCAGCGGCAGTTTCAGATCGCGCAGGGTCGCCAGCTCGCCCAGCACCATCTCCAAGCCGGCGTCGCCAGTGAAAGCGACGACGGCACGTTCGGGCGCGGCCAGATTGGCGCCGATTGCCAGCGGCAGGGCACAGCCCATGGTACAAAGCCCGGTCGACTGCAAAAGCGTCCTCGGCTGGTAGGCCTCCCAGACCTGGCTCAGCAAAATACGATGGGCGCCGCTGTCTACGGTGGCGATGGCGTCGCGCGGCAGCACCCGGCGTACCGTCGTCGTGATCGCCGCCGGCCCCCAAGCCTCGTTCTGACCGAAGGCGGCGGCCAATGCCTGTTTCACCTCGGCGGGCTCGGCCCCGGGCCAAGTCGACCGTGGCGTCAACCCCTCCGAGAGCGCCCGCACGCCGGCACCGATATCGGCGATGAAGCTCAGCCCCGCTTGGTGCATGTAGTGGTCGTTGGCGGCGGCGGCGATCTCGACGACATGTTGGCTGGTCGGGTCCCAGGCCTGGCGCCAACCGGTCCGCATCTCGATCGGGTCGTAGCCGGCCAGCAACACGAAATCGGCCGCTCGCACCAGCGGCAACAGGCTAGCGTCCGCGGTCGGAGAAAGGCCGGCGCCACCGAGCGCCAGTGCGTCGTCCTCGGGCAACACACCCTTGGCCTTATAGGTAGTGACGAGAGGTATCTGGAAGTCGCGGGCAAGCGTCGCCACCGCTTCCGAGGCACCATGGTTCATGACGTCAAGGCCGGCGATCATGAGTGGCCGTTCGGCCTCGGCCAGCCACCGTCGGGCCTCGGCCAAGGCCGGGCCGGGGGCCGGTGCCGCGGGCGCTGGGGACGCGCGGCGTACCGGCGGTTCCGGCTCCCGCGCCCTCTCGGTGGCGACGATCGGCAGATCGATGTGAACCGGTCCCGGCCGATCGTCGAGGGCCAGCGCCACCGCCTTGTCCGCCAGCACCTCGATACCACCGTCACCGACCCGGAAGCTGGCCTTGGTGATCGGCCGGAACAGCGCTTGATGATCGAAGACCTGATGCGTGTAGGTCAGCGCCTCGGTCGCGTCGACACAGCCGGTCAGTACGATCAGCGGCACCCGGTCCTGCTCGGCGTTGGCGGTGACGTTGACCGCGTTCGCCGCCCCCGGTCCCAGCGTCGCCACCAGGATGCCGGGGGCGCCGGTCACCTGAAAGACGCCCTCGGCCATGAAACCGGCGTTGTTTTCGTGCTTGGTCAGGACGAAACGGATGCCGGCGCGATTCAGAGCCTCGATCATCGACAGCACCTCACCGCCTGGAATGCCGAAGGCGAAACGGCAACCCGCTTCGTAAAGGCGGCCTGCGATGATCTCGGCGGCGGTGCGCGATGGCGTCATGGGCCTCGCTTTCAAGCTAGCCGGATCAGCCATCAAGGCTGTCGCGAAAGGCCTGGTCGAGGATGGCGATGCCGCTGTCGATCTCGTCCCTGGTCGCGGTCAGGGGCGGCGCCATGCGCAGCGTGCTCTGGAAATCCGCCCGGACCGCGTGCAGCACCAAACCCAATTCCAAGCAACGGCGCTGGAAGGCGGCGGCGAGTTCGCGGTCGGGCTCGCGGCTCTCGCGGTCCCGGACGACCTCCAGTCCGACCAGAAGACCACGGCCCCGAACGTCGCCGATGCATTCGTAGCGCTGCTGCAGGTCGCGCAAGCCCGCCATCAAATGTGCCCCTAGCTCGACCGCGCGCTCGGGCAGCCGCTCCTCCCGCAGCACACGGACGACGGCGACACCGACAGCAGCCGGCATCGGGTCGGATAGATGCGAGGTGTAAAAGAGGAAATCGCGCTCGTGACAGACTTCCTCGATCTCGTCGCTGGTGATGGTGGCGGAGAGCGGCACGCCGTTGCCGAGGGTCTTCGAAAGATTGAGGATGTCCGGCACTATGCCGGTCTGTTCGAAGGCGAAGTTGCTGCCGACACGGCCGAGCCCGGTCTGCGCCTCGTCCAAAATCAGCAGCATGCCGCGCGCCTCGCACTTGGCCTTCAGCCGCTCGAAATAGCCGTCTGGCGGCACCACGACGCCGGCCGAACTCTGGATCGGCTCGGCGATGACCGCGGCCGGCGCCCCCACCGACTGGCCGTCGTAAAGCTGAAAACCGATCTCGAGGCAGTCGATCTCGCAGCTTTCGCGGCTCTTGCCGATCGGGCAGCGGTAACAGTTCGGCGCCGGAATAGCCGCCGTCCCCGGCAGCATCGGCCCATAGCCGCGCCGGCCGCCATTGAAGGTGCTTGATCCGGCCCCCGCCGTCTGGCCATGCCACGAGCCAGTCAGGGCCAGAACCTCGTAGCCCTCCGTTTTCAGTTTGGCCATGCGGAGCGCTGCCTCGTTCGATTCACCCCCGGTCGAGAGGAACATCATCTTTTGCAAGCCGTCGGGTAGAATCTCGGCCAGGGCCTCGGCCAGTCGCGCCACCGGGGGCGACATCAGGCCGCTGAACAAGTGGATGACATCCCGGCAACTTTCCTCGATCGCCTGGCGCACCGCCGGATGGTTGTGGCCGAGGGTGGCGCACATCTGGCCGGAACAGAAATCGAGGATCGCGCGGCCCGTCTCGTCATAGATATAGCTGCCCTCGGCGCGAACCCCGAAATAAGGCGCAAAGGCGCCGCCGTAGCGAAAGATGTGGCGCTCGACCGCGCCGCGCAGGGACGCGATATCGGATGTCGTCTGCTCTGTCACCTCGATCTCCATGGCCGGTGAGGAAGTCCGCCGCTCGACGGGCAGAATATCAGTATAATGGCGCTCGTACCTAGCTACGTCACGAACGAGCGGAAAGGAACTCCGATGCCCAGCCCCAGCCTGCACGAAGACGCGATTCTGATCGACGGCCTGATCATCTCCAACTGGAGCCGCGAGGTCTTCGAGGACATGGCCAAGGGCGGCGTCACCGCCGCCAACTGCACCTGCTGCGTCTGGGAGGGCTTCCGGGACACCATGTCGAACATCGCGCGATGGAAACGCTGGTTCGACGAGAACGACGACATCTTGATGCAGGTCCACGGCGTGGCGGACATTCGACGGGCCAAGGCCGAGGGCAAGGTCGGCATCATCCTCGGCTGGCAGAACACCACCGGGATCGAGGACAGAATTGAATACCTCCGGCTCTTCCACGCGCTCGGCGTTCGGGTCATGCAGTTGACCTACAATACGCAGAATTTAGTCGGCACCGGCTGTTGGGAAAGCCGTGACGGTGGTTTGTCGGATTTCGGCCGCGACGTCGTCGACGAGATGAACCGGCTCGGCATCGTCGTGGATCTGAGCCATGTCGGGCCGAAGACCAGCGAGGACGCGATCCGCCATTCGAAGCAACCCGTGGCCTATACCCATTGCTGTCCGAGCGGCCTGCTGGACCATCCCCGCAACAAGACCGACGAGCAACTGAAATTCATCAACGCGCATGGCGGTTTCGTCGGCGTCGCGACCTATCCGCCATTCCTGCCCAAGGGGGCCGATACCACGGTGGACGACGCACTGGACGCCATCGACTATGTCATCGACCTGATCGGCGAGGACCGGATCGGCATCGGTACCGACTTCACCCAGAACCAGAGCGCCGACTGGTTCGACTGGCTGCGTCGCGACAAGGGTGACGGCCGCTGGCTGATGGCGGACCGCGGCACCACGGCACCGATGCCGAAGGGCTTCGGACGGCTGGCGGAATATCCCAATCTGACAACGGCGATGCAGCGCCGCGGTTGGTCGGAAAGCCGCATTCGCAAAGTGCTCGGCGAGAACTGGCTGAGCTTCCTTTCGGATGTCTGGAAGGACTGACACATCCCTGCGGCAGAAACGAAAACGTCGGGAGCCTCGGCCATGCTCGCCTCTGAAATGACGAAATCCGAGCTGTTGGAGGAAGTGGCGACACTCGGACAACGCGTCGCCGAACTGGAGGCGACGCGTCATGCCGAGGGCCTCGAACGGGAGCGAGAGCGCCGGTTCGCCGCGGCGCTGGACAGCTGCGAGATCGGGGTAGCGTTGTACGATTCCCGCGATCGCCTGGTCACCGCCAACCAACACTACGGTCAATATGTCATCGGCGACGACAGCGGGATCGACGAGGCCCGAAGTTTTCCCGGCATCCTCGCTCATAACGTGGCGCGTGGCTATTACGCCAACATCGAGCCCAAACAAAGCGAAGCCTGGATAGAGGCGCGGCTCGAACACCGCCGGCAGGCCGAAACGTCTTTCGAAATCGAGCTCAGCGACGGCCGATGGCAGATGGCGATGGACCGGTGGACCGAATTCGGCGAAACCGTCAGCGTCGTCGTCGACATCAGCGAATTGAAGCAAAAGGAGGCGGCGCTACGCGAAAGAGAAGGACGGCTCAGCGCCATTTTGAGCAACGTCGCGGACGGCGTCGTGATTATCGACGAAACGGGGCGGATCGAATCCTTCAACCGCTCCGCCGAGCAGTATTTCGGTTACACCGAGGCCGAGACGATCGGCGCCAACGTCACGCTGCTGATGGGGCCCGAGGACGCCGACCGGCACGATGGCTATATCGAGCGCTATCTGAAGACGGGCGAAAGCCGGATCCTCGATGTCGGGCCGCGCGAGGTCACCGCGCGGGGAAGCGACGGCGGCGAGCTCGCGACGGAGCTGGTGATCAGCGAAGTCTGGCTCGCCGGGGCCCGCAAGTTCATCGGCGTCCTTCGCAATATCAGTCGGCGCAAGGCAGCGGAGCGTGCACTACGCGAGAGCGAGGAGCGCTTTCGCGATTTCGCCGAGGCGACCTCCGATTGGTTCTGGGAGGCCGACGAGAATTGGAACATCACTTGGCTCAGTCAGTCCTTCGAAAGGCGTTCCGGTCTTCTGACGGACAAGGCCATCGGCAGCAAGCCTTGGGAAAGCCGTCCCGACGACCCGGACCTGCCCGCCTTTTGGCGCAACGTCGACGAGACCATCCAACTCAATGGCTTCATACGCGACGCCCGCTATTCCGTGATCTTGAGCGACGGCACGAGACGCCATCGCAGCACCAGCGGCAAGGCGATCCATGATGCCGACGGGCGAGTGGTCGGTTTTCGGGGTTCGACCCTGGACGTGACCGAAGCGGCCGAAGCCGAACGCCGCGCGGCAACTGCGGAAGCACGCTTGAAGGACGCCGTCGACGCCTTGCCCGTGGGTTTTCAGTGGTTCGACGCCGACGATCGGTTGATCCTGTTCAACAAGGCGACGGAACGAGATTTCGACGCTCCGATGAATCTCGGCGACAGCTACGAGGAAGTGGTTCGGCGAAACGTTGCGAATGGGATACTGCCGGAAGCGGTGGGCCGGGAAGAAGCCTTCATCGCCGAGCGGCTGGGGACCCATCGTCGTCGAACAGGCCCCGTCGAGTTGCGGATGGCCGACGGTCGCTGGCTGTTGGTCAGCGAACACCGGATGCCCGACGGCGGCCATGTCAGGATCAACACCGACATCACCGAGCTGAAACGAAACCAACAGGCGCTGTTCGAGGCCAAACAAACGGCGGAGCTAGCCAATCTCGCCAAGTCGAAGTTTCTGGCCGCCGCCAGCCACGACCTGCGCCAACTCCTACAAGCCCTGATTTTGATGCTGCGTCTGCTGGAGAACCGGGCCGGCGACGCGAAAACTTCGGCGTTGGTCGGCGATGCCCAGGGCGCGCTCGACATCATGGCGCGGCTGCTGAACGCGCTGTTGGACATGTCCAAGTTGGATGCCGGCCTGGTCGTTCCCGATGTCGCACCGCTCAACATCGGCGAGTTGTTGACGCAGTTGGGCCGGCAGTTCGCGCCGCAGGCCGACGAGAAGGAAATCGACCTCAGGATCGTCGCGCCGGACCTCTGGGTCCTGAGCGATGTCGGTCTGCTCGAGCGAATCATCGAGAACCTGCTGGCGAACGCGCTACGCTATACCGAGCAGGGGCGGGTTCTGCTGGGCTGCCGCCGGCGCGGCGATCGCTTACGGATCGAGGTTTGGGACACCGGCATCGGCATCGGTCGAGACCAGCAAGACGAGATCTTTTCCGAATTCCACCAGATCGGTAACGCCGAACGCAATTTGACCCGTGGTCTCGGGCTGGGCCTGGCGATCGTGGACCGCCTGGCAAAGCTACTCGGACATTCGATCGATCTCCGCTCGGAGCCCGGCCGCGGCTCCGTCTTCGCGGTCGAGCTACCGATCGGCGATCGAAGCCAGTCGCCACCATCGCCTCCCCCGGCAACGGAAAGCGAAATGCAGCTCCTCGAAGGGCTGGTGGCCCTCGTCATCGAGGATGACGACGCCGTGAGGCGCGCCATGGTCATGGCCCTGGAGGAGCTGAAGCTCACCGTTTGGCAAGCCGCCGGCGGCACCGAGGCCCTATCGCTGCTCGCCGCCATGGGCGGCGCGCCACCGGACGTGATATTCGCCGACTATCGGCTATCCGAGGGAACCTGGGGCCACCAGGTAATCGCGGAAATTCGTCGCCGCTACGACCTCGATATAACCGCCGCCATCATCACCGGAGATACCGCTCCCGCCGAGATTCGCGAGATCCACGCCAGCGGCTGCCGCCTGCTCTACAAGCCCGTGGACATGCATGCGATCGTCGACGTGCTGCGGGCGGCGCGACGGATTTTGTCGAATTGACGGAATCGGTGGCGGTTACTTCGCGCCTCGGTTCTGCGAGGCGAGGAGGGCCGCCTGGGTCCGGTTGGTGAACTCGAGCTTGCGCAGAATAGCCGAGACGTGCTGCCGCGCCGTAAACTCGGAAATCCCCAGATCGCGCGCGATCTCGATATTCGACTTGCCTTGCCCTAGTAGCCAGAAGACGTCCGTCTGGCGCCTCGTCAACCGACTCAGCCGCTCTTCCGCGTCCACCGAGGCGGCATAGGGCGCCGCGCCGGGCGAACCGCTGCCGGGCTCGGCGCTGATCAAGCCCCGTGGCAAATAGACCTCGCCGTCCAGAACCTTCCGGATCGCCTTGATGGAATCGTCGGGATCACCGGTCTTGAGCACGTAGCCCATGGCGCCGAGATCAATGGCGCGAAGCGCGTAGCGACGGTCTTCCAGCATCGTCATGACGATAATCGGCGCGCTTACCGCCGCCTTCAGCGCATTCAAGCCTTCGAAGGAGTCCATCCCCGGCATCACGAGATCGAGAACGATGAGGTCGAAATTCGGCTGCTCGGCGACGAGCGCTAGAACTTGGTCGAAGCTGGCCGCCTCGTGCAGCTCTACTTCTTCGTCCAACTGCTCCAAGAGATGCCGCATGCCGGTACGGGACACCCAATGGTCGTCGGCGATCAAGATCCTCAGATTCTTTCCAGCCGGCACGGCTTCGCCTTTCTCTCGCTTCCAAGTTCGAGTCTCTTAAGCTGAATATCGTCTGATTTAGCGAGGCATAGCAACCATATAGTATCGAATCTTAGAATATATAGGAGAATGGGAAGCTATTAGCGCTTTTGAGGTATTCATTAAGATACTAACTAAATTAGGATTCGGTAGCCGGCAATATTCCGAAGCAGATTCGTCGCGGCTGCAGTGGGGCGCTCATATCAAGAATCGGAATAGTCGCCGTGCCGGCCGGCGCCGTCGGCAAATCGACGGGCACCGGCCTGCGCTTCCAAACGGCGCGCCGCCTCGGCCAACGCGTCCTCCGCCTCGATTGCGGCAACCAACGGCAAGCCCCCCTGACGATAGGCGGACTGGCGGTCGGAGCGGAGCGCGATCTGGGGAAAGCGGGCGATCTCATGTGCCATCGCTTCCGCCGTTCGACGCGCCTCGCCGGTCGGCACGACGCGGCTGGCGAGGCCGATCGCCAAAGCCTCCTCCGCGCCCACCGGACGGCCGGTGATCAGCATGTCGAGGGCGCGGCCGAGACCGACCAGACGTGGCAGGCGAACCGTGGTGCCATCGCTCATCGGCACGCCCCAGCGGCGCGAAAAGACGCCGAAGACCGCGTCCGCCTCGACGATGCGCAAGTCGCACCAAAGCGCCAAGCCCAAGCCACCGGCACAAGCATGACCGGCGACGGCGGCGATCACCGGCTTCGACAGCACCGGCCGGGTCGGACCGTTCTCGCTGCCGGCCCAGGCATCGTAATCGACGCCCGTCGCCAGCTCCTTCAGGTCGGCGCCGGCGCAAAAGGCACCGCCGGCGCCCGTCAACACCGCGACCGAGGCATCGTCGTCGGTGTCGAAGTCGCGGAAGGCGTCGGCAAGCCGCCTGGCGGTAGCGGTATCGAGTGCGTTGCGAACCTCGGGCCGGTTGATGGTGACAGTGACGACGGGCCCGTCGCGCTCGACCAACAGTGTCTCGTTCTCTCGCCCCGTCATCTCAGCCTCCCCTCATCCCTCGCCTCCGCATTCATAGCACGGACGAGGCGGCGCGTTGACGGACCCGTACGCATCCGATAATCGATGGCGCAGCAACTCGTCGTAAAGAGAGGATCGGGACATGGCGGAGCGTCGCCTCGGCATCATCATGAACGGCGTCACCGGCCGGATGGGCACCAACCAGCATCTGATCCGCACGATCCTGGCGATTCGCGCCGAGGGCGGCGTCCGGCTCGCCGACGGCCGCCGGGTTATGCCGGACCCGGTTCTGGTCGGCCGCAACGAGGAGAAGGTGCGTGGCTTGGCCGAAGCGCACGGGCTGACGCGCTGGACCACGGACCTGGAGGCGGCCCTCGCCAACGAGGACGACGAGCTCTACTTCGATGCCGGCACGACCCAGATGCGCCACGATCTCGTCTGCCGGGGGATCGCGGCGGGCAAGCATGTCTACTGCGAGAAGCCGGCCGCCGACGAGCTGGAAAAGGCCCTCGATCTCTACCGCCGGGCCGAGGCTGCCGGGGTGAAGCACGGCGTGGTGCAGGACAAGCTCTATCTGCCGGGGCCCCTGAAACTGAAAATGCTGCGCCAAGCCGGATTCTTCGGCCGCATCCTTTCGGCCCGGATCGAGTTCGGCTATTGGGTCTTCGAAGGCGATTTGCAGCCGGCCCAGCGACCATCCTGGAACTACCGCAAGGAAGATGGCGGCGGCATCATCCTCGACATGCTCTGCCATTGGCGCTACGTCCTCGACAACCTGTTCGGCGCGGTGAAAAGCGTCAGCTGTCTCGGCGCCATCCATATCCCGAAGCGCTGGGACGAGACCGACACCGCCTACGAGGCAACGGCGGACGATGCCGCCTACGCCACCTTCCAGTTGGAGGGGGGCGTCGTCGCCCAGGTCCATGCCAGCTGGTGCACCCGGGTCCGCCGCGACGATCTGGTCACCTTCCATGTCGACGGCACCCACGGCTCGGCCGTCGCCGGCACCACCGAGTGCTATTCCCAAGCCCGGGTCAACACGCCGCGCCCGGTCTGGAACCCGGACGAGCCGCGCCAGCACGATTTCCTGGCCGACTGGCAGCCGGTGCCCGACAGCGCCCCGCGCGAGAACGCCTTCAAGGCGCAGTGGGAGCTATTCATCCGCCATTTGTGCGAGGACGGTGACTGGCACCACGGCCTTCTGGAAGGCGCCAAGGGCGTGCAACTGGCGGAACTCGGCCTCCAAAGCTGGGCCGAGCGGCGCTGGCTGGATGTGCCGGAAATCGAAGCCTGAGGCAACCCCCTTCACACCACATTACCTAGAAGCCATACGAATTGATTATGCTTTCGATACATACAGTATAGACAAAATAGCTATACAATAAATACCAAAGACTCTGAAAGTATATATTCTTCGAATGCTTTGAATACAGAGCCATCATTACTGTTTCTTAGAGGCCAACTCGAAACTAGTTGAGTGATTTAAGTATGTTATGATTCTCTCCGTTGTGTCGAAGCAATGGAGGGGCACAACATGTGGACTGAAATCACTCGAAGCGATTATGTCCGTCGTGGCGGACGCTATGCAAGCGAT
>PVBE011996653.1_pt1 | contig 17638 bp, 12 predicted proteins | sample 1631181 | NCBI WGS metagenome assembly PVBE01 (sample SAMN08397723, study PRJNA350692) | Marine metagenome, whole genome shotgun sequencing project. | isolation source: water | place: Pacific Ocean | collected 2012-04 | reverse complement strand
TCTTCAACCGCCTGAAGCACTGCCGGCGCGTCGCCACCCGATACGAGAAGCTCGCCGCAAACTATCTCGCCATGATCAAGCTCGCCGCCATCCGCATCTGGTTGCGCGCTTATGAGTCCACAACCTAATGCAGAAAATCCCAGCAGGCCTGCCCCTTCCCGCCGATCTTGCAGCACATTCGCGGCGGCTAGCTACAGGGGAAGTTCAACTTTATTAACGTGATGGAGTAACTTATGAATCCTAGTATGGATAGGATAGATCCTACCGTCGAGACGCTCGTGTCATTCGCGGCCTCGCTTGATTTCGAGAGTCTCTCTCCCGAGGCGATTTGGGAAGCCAAGCGCCGAGTCATTGATTCCGTTGCCATTGCTTTAGCCGGCTATTCGGAAGAGCCCAGTGTTATTGCACGCGAAGTGGCGATGGCTAGTCTTGGCACGCCGGGGGCGACCGTGCTTGGGACAACGCATCGCGCAACGCCCGAACTCGCGACGCTGGCGAACGGAACCATGGTTCATTCGCAAGATTTCATGGATACATACTTGTCCAAGGAGTCGCTGCATCCGAGCGATACGATTTCGGCCGTTCTGGCCGCGGCCGAGAGTTCCGGCGTTGATGGGCGGACTGTTATCTTGGGGGTCGTGCTTGCCTACGAGGTCATGTGCCGCCTTGCCGATGTTGCCAACGTGAGGGAACGGGGCTGGGATCACGTCGTGTTCGGAGTGATCGCGTCGGCGCTCGCGGCTGCTCGTGTCATGGGATCGAGTGTGGAGCAAATGCGGCAGACTCTCGCTCTGGCGGTCGTCTCGAACACGGCGTTGCGTCAGACGCGTGTTGGAGAAGTTCCAATGTGGAAGGCATTCGCACCAGCCAACGCGGCACGCAACGGCCTATTGGCGGCGCAACTCGCAAAGATGGGTGTCACAGGTCCCGTATTTCCGTTTACGGGCGAGAAGGGCTTCGAAAATCAAGTGTCTGGACCGCTGCGGATCGAGCGGTTTGGCGATAAGTCTTCCGGTTATAGAATCAACGAGACGTACATCAAAAATTGGCCAGTTCAGTACAATACTCAGGCCGGCATTCAAGCGGCACTGAAACTCAGAGGGAAGATCGCAGGCGCTGAGGCGATTGACAGCATCACAATCGACATCTCCGAGACAGGGCGCATCTTGGCCGCTGACACGGAAGCGAAATGGGATCCGCGGACAAGGGAGACAGCCGATCACAGTCTACCCTACATCGTAGTCGCGGCTTTGTTGGATGGAGAGGTCACGAGAGCGACCTTTGACCAAGAGCGTTTCAGGGATCCCGCAAAGCTCGAGCTCATGCGCCGGGTCGAGGTTCGCGTAGATCCGAAATTTACAGAGAGCTATCCCAAGTTGCTGTCCGTTCGAGTTTCCATCGCCGCGAAAGACGGGAGGCAACACAGCAAGCAGATCGATATTCCCAAGGGGCATCATCTCGATCCTCTCACTGATCAAGAACTGGAAGAAAAATATCGAATGTTTGCTGAACTCTATTTTGATAAATCCCAAATGAAGGGATCGATTGAAGCGCTTTGGAATCTAGAGTCGGTCTCGGATATGAGCGAATTGATGGGAATGTTCGAAATCAAGAAGACGCCAAAATAGAAGCATGTCGCATGGTTTGCCGCGGCCGTGAACGGCACTCCCGCGTGGTTGGATCAGAGACAGTCCGCTTGCATGAGGCACAACCATGACCGACCAGTTTCCCGAGGGCGGCTTCAGCTTCATCGTCGAGAGCAGCGTTTTACCGCTCACGACTCCGTCAGATGGCGCTTCATGATTCTGAGTGCCGCGTCGGGAGCCAGCGTCGCGAGAAGACCGGCGCCGAACAGAAGGTAGCGCCGATCGACCAGAAAGCGGGGCGACTTGGGACGCAGCGAGAACGGCTGCGCTTCCTCGTAGGTGGCGGCGAGGAGAATGCTTCGGGCGTCCTCGGCATGCCCGAAGATGCCACCGGTGCCGATCAGCGTACCTACGCGCGTCAAATCCTTGCCGGCTTGGATATAGGCCGTCTCCCCGCCCGGCAGGTAGTGCGGCGTCAGCCTGCCAGCGTGCCGCTCGGAGGCGATGGCGGAAGCGGTCCGGGCGAGTTCGCACTCGATTCTACGCTCCTGGTCGCGGGCCGGTAGGCTGGCGGTGTCCTCGGTCAAGCGGTCGACATAAGTGGCCATGGCATCGGCGGGGAGCGAGGGATCGCGCACCCGCTCGCCTCGCTCAAATGCCTCGAGGACGTTGGCGGCGCTGATCCGCATGCCCATGTCGCCCTCGACGGTGCGCTGGCAAAAGGGCTCCGGCAGCCCCTTGCGCACCACACGTCCCTCTTGCGGCTCCCCCTCCGCGAGCGAGTGGATGTCTGTCGTCGCACCGCCGATATCGACGACGACCAGCTCGCCGAGACCAGCCTCGTCCGGGGTTCCCTTGGCCAGCAGGTGGGCCCCGTCGGAGACCGCCAGCGGGGTCGGCATCAAGACGTCGCCGACCAGCGCCTCGGCCTTGCGAAGCCCTTTCGCCATGACGATTCTATCGACGAAGATGCCGCGAATGATCTCGCGCGCGGGCTCGATGTTCAAAAGCCCGAGCTCCGGCATCACGTTCTCGGTGACATGGACTTCCTTTCCGGCGGCGCCCAGGGTCTCCGCTACCTCGCCTTGAACGCTCTTGTTGCCGGCAACGATGACCGGCGCGGCGATGTTCGAGGCCGCGATCGAAGCGGCGTTGCGGAGGATTACCGCCTCGTTGCCACCGTCGGTGCCGCCCGCGAGCAGCACGATGTCGGGCTCGGTCTCTTCGATTGCTTGCACTTCCCCGGCGCTCAATTTCTGGGCGTAGCTCCCCACCAGCTTGCCACCGGCGCCCAGCGCCGCCATCCGCGTCGCCTCCGCCGTCAACTGCCTGACCAGGCCGAGGGCGACGATCCGCAAACCGCCGGCGGCACTGCTACAGGCGAGCCGCCGCTCGATGGTCGCGACAGCGACGCCGAAGTCAGCCTCGAGCGTCGCCAGCGCCCGCTCCGCCCCGATCGTGATGTCGTGATCGACGGTGCTCGGACTTTGCGCCCAACCAACCACCGCCTCGGCCGCCAGATCGACGGCCGTCACCTTGGTATAGGTACTGCCGAAGTCGAACAGAAGGACGTGCTCGCTCAACCGACAGTCTCCGATTCCTGCTTTCGGGAGATGGCTTTCAGCGGGCCGGGTCGATCATCAAAGACCAAGGTCGAACCGCAAATTCTCGATCAGCTGCTCCGGTGTGGTGGTCTGCGGAAAGACCCGGTCGAAGCCGGCTTCCTTGAAGGCCTGCTCGATGTCGCCCCACTCCTGACCCTGCTCCGTGACCACCAGGTTGCCGCCGATATAGAGAACAATGTCGTCGAGGCCCGCCTCCTGACATTTCTCCCGCAGGCCCTGGCAGTCGATCAACGCATGGCCGTAGGACGACGAGACCAGGATGATCTTGGCGTCGGTTTCGATGGCCGCGTTGATGTAGTCCTCGTGGGTTGCCATCGCGCCGACGTCGCTTACCTTGAAACCCGCCTTCTGCAAGGCATACGTGATGACGCGAACACCGAAATTGTGGATGTCGTGAAGCACGCCGATAACGACACTTATCTCTCTCATGGCACGGCGTCCGGTTGGAAAAGAAGCAAACCGGCGAAGATGCTCTCTGGCTCTCGCATCTCCCGACTACCTCACCACGGCCCGTAGATCGTCGATCATCAACTCCATATCGTCCTTCTTCTCCCTACGCTTTCGCTCCGCCAGTCTGGCGCGGTCATATTCCTGGATCTCGTCAGAGAACGGAAGATTGCCCGTGTCGATGAACCGCACCGCGCCCTCGACGTCACGGGCGATCATCGCTTTGCCCGCATTGTGTTGGTTGACGCTGAAGGGAAAGTCCAGAACTCCCCGCTCGAACGCGATGACGGTGCCGCGCGCAATGTCTCCATCGCCCAGTTCCAGAACCCGATCCATCTTCGCCCGACATTGTTGTTCGATGATGTGCATTTCATCCGCCAGCGCTTCGGTTTCCGGAAACACTTGGCCCTGCATCAGATCGAGAACCTTGCGCGTCGCGATGATGCCCGATGCATTGCTTTCCTTGGTCGGAGCGCCTCTGCCCTCCTCCGGCGATTTGACCAAGATCTTCGTCACGCGAGCGAAGGCACAAGTCACGGTATCGACGCAGATCCGGGCAAAGGTCTGATCGAGACTGTCCGAATAGGGGCCGAGCCACTGGTGTGCCGCCTGCGTCAAGTGGACGTCGCCGTGACCGGCCTGCTCGAGATAGTCGGCGCAAAGGCGCTGCTGTATCCGCACCGCGGCGATGTCCTGGGTCAGGCTGGAATTCAAGGGATAGGCGATGCAAAGGTTCTTCACGCCCTGCTCCGCGGCCAGCAGGCACTCGATGATCGAGGCAACTATGGAGGCACAGGGCGGCGTGATGGTGCCAGAGGGAAAGCCACCCGCTTCGCGACTGACGGTGGCACCGCGCTCCTCGAACCAGCCGAGCAGGCGGTCGATATACTGGAAATTCCCGATTACTTCGCCGACCGCCATGTGCGACTCCACCGACAAGGCGCAGAAGAGCGAGGCGCCATTGAAGCTGGTGACACCGCCGGCGAGCATGAAGGTGTTGTAGGCCTGCGGCGAGCCCGTGGCACCCCGGCCCTCGCAGGGTGCGTCCAGAGCCTCGAAAAGACGCCGGCAGCCCGCGACGCCGTGCACGACGGAGGGAAAGCCGTTGAGTACGGAGCGTCCGAGCCGGCGGCTCTCCTCCACCGCGGCGGCTGCTTTCTCGAATAGATTTCGCCGGCAATAGGTATCCGCGGTCCAGGTCAGGACATCGGCGCCGCTCTCTTCGAGGTGGCTTAGCGTGTCGATCATCTCCTCGACGGTCGCCATGCCCGAGCGCGGCTGCAACAGCGTTCGGCCGGCCTTGGCCGCGGATTTATGGATCTCGGGCACGCGTCTCCGGTTGGGGACTTGCAGGTGATATTCCAGGACTTCATCCAATTGAAAGTCCCGGCCAGTGGGATGAAGGCTCAGGATTCGTTCAAGTTCTACCGCGAGCTCATTCTCGCTCCACTTCCGATTGATCACATTCATTCTGCTTCGACCTCGCAATAACGCACCAATACCAGCACCGCGCCGATTTTCCCGACACCGTCTCACCAGAAGTGCGTGCCATCCGCAGCGTTTGTAGCACCTTTCTAGACGCGGGCCCTGGCCGCAAGTGCGAATTTCGTATGCTTTGAGCCCGGTGTCCGGCGGATACAATCCCGCTTCAGCGGGAATAGATCGGGCGGGTCCTCAGGCCCGCTACCAGCACCCGGCGCCAGAGCCGACGCATTTGCGCCACCACTTCCGCCGCCTGTCGTTTCTGGGCCCCATGTCCGTTAAGGTGGCGGCCTTGGCGCCGCCACCGATACCGACAGTGGCCGCGAGCGAGCTGGAGCTCGAGAAATCGCGATCTTTCGGATCGCCGTCGAGGGCGCGCCGAATGGCGCTCTCCAGGCGGCCGATCGTCTCGTCGAGTTCGGCCTCGGTGATGATCAGCGCCGGACAGATACGAATGAAGTTCTTCACCGCGATCAAGACCAAGCCTTCCTCGAGGGCGTTATAGCGGATGCGCTCGGCCATGGCGTAATCCGGTGCCGTGCCAGCCTCCGGATCGACGATATCCAGCATCCAGTAGAGCCCGCGCCCCCGGACGTCGCCGATCGGCGCGAAACGTTGCTTCAGCGATCGCAGTTTCGTCTCCAGAACGGCGCCCAATTTCGCCGCCCGGCCGGCCAGGTCGTCGCGCAACACGATCTGCAACTGCTTCAGCGCCACCGCCGCCGGCAACGGGTCGCCGGAATAGGTGCCGGCCCAGGGCACGCCGGCCTTGCCGATCGCGGCCTCGGCGATCGCCTTCGTGGTCACCGTCCCGGCAATGCTCATGCCCGCCGTCATGCCCTTGCCGAAGGTCAGAATGTCCGGCACCACGCCGTCCTGTTCGAAGCCCCAGATGCTGCCCGTCTTGGCCGGCGCCAATTGCGCTTCGTCCAGCACCAGCAGCGCCCCCCAGCGTTCGGCCAGGTCCCGCAGTCGCGACAACCATTCAGCCGGCGGCACCACCATGCCGCCGGCGACCGGTATGGTCTCGGCCAGGATCGCGGCCACGTTCTGGCTCGTCACATGCTCCATCAGCTCTTCGCTTCTGGGCAGACAGGCGATGTCGCAGGCCGGGTATTCCAAATTGATCGGACAGCGATAGCAGAGCGGCGCGTAGATCGCATTGCGGTGCGCCGGCAGCATCAGCGGCCCCAGATGCGCTTTCCGCGCGCCGCCGACGCTGGTCATCGCCTCGGCCGCTAGGCTGCCGCCATGCAAGCCCCGGATCAGCGACACCATGTCGTATTTCCCGGTCGCGCCCAGCGCCATTCGCATGGCGATCTCGTTCGCTTCCGAGCCGGTGACGGCGAAGTTCACCAGCTCCAGCCCGTCAGGCAGAGTGGAGGTGATCAGCTCGGCGAATTCGATCAGCCAGGGGTTGCTGTACCAGGACGACTGGTGCACCAGCAGATCGGCCTGCGCCTTGATCTCGTCGCTGAGTTCGGGATGGCTATGGCCCAGCACCATGCACATCATGCCCGACGTCATGTCGTAGTAGTCGTTGCCGTCGACGTCGGTGATGATGACGCCGCGACCGCTTCTGAAGACGATTCTGGGCTCGTAGCGCCAGCCCAGGACCACTTCCTCGTCCCGCGCCATCAAATCGTGATGGGCGTTGGAAAACTGAAAATCCGTTGTCATGTTCCGAGCATCCGTTGTTTTCGTCGGCCGATTTCAGGATTCGAAATCATAGTCACGGCGGGCGCCTTCCGGCGTGACATAACCGTCTTTGAGATCCGCTTCGATGGCCTGGGCGTCGCGCTCGCCGGGCTTGCCGTGGCCGCCGCCGCCGGGGCATTGCAGGCTGACATGCTGGCCCGGGCGAAAGGCGACGTTCGGCGAGCTGGTCGGCGGGATCGGCTCGCCATCGACGGTGATGGCGCCGAGGCCGCCACTGTTGCCGCCGAACAAGCCTTGGGGTCCGGCACGCATCCGGCCGCTGGAGCCCGACAGCACCATGGGCGTGGCCGGATCGACATCGCCATGGCCTCGCAGCACCAACTCCTCCCCAAGGCCGCCCCGCCAACGGCCGGCGCCCCCGGAATCCGGGATCAACTCGCGTCGTTCGAACAGCAGTGGCGTTTCCAACTCGGACCATTCGATCGAGACGTCGCGTACGTTATAGGGAAAGCTGATCGATGCCAGGCCATCCCGGCCCGGACGTCCACCCATGCCGCCGAAGGCGTGCTGGTGCAAGGCGAAGAGATCGCCGTTCGGCCTGACACCGTTGACGTAGAATTGCCAGGTCGGCAGCGAGCCGGAATCGGCCGGCACCCGGTCGGGCGCGATATCGGCCAGAATGCGAAACATCAAATCGGAGACCAGCATGCCGGCACTCAAGCGCCAGAAGCAGGCCGCTGGATAGGTCGGGTTCAAGAGGCAACCCTCGGGTGCCGTGATCCGCATCGGAAGGTAGGTACCTTCGTTGTTCGGCAGCTCCGGATCGCAGACCATTTTCATCGGCACCGCGACATAGGCACGGGTATAATTCATCGGACAATTGACCGGCCGGCGCACTTGCGGCGAGGTGCCGGTCAGGTCGACCGCGATGGCATCGCCCTCGATCGCCAGCTCGACGGCGATCGTCGGCCTCTCGTCCAGCCCCTCGATCTCCATCTCGAGTTCGCGGCGGTGCCGGCCATCGGGCAAGCCGGCGATGCCGCGACGCATGCCGGCTTCGGTACGGCCGATGATCTCGTCGGCGACCGGCGTGAGCGAGGGCAGCGAAAATTCGTGGGCCAGTGCAACCATCGCCTCGGATCCGATCCACCCGGCGGAGACCTGGGCCCGGAGATCGCCGATCATCTTCTCCGCAAAGCGTACGTTTCGGCGCAGCAGTTGAAACAAATCATCGTTCGGCTGGCCGGCGGCATAGAGCCGCAACATCGGAATGATCAGACCTTCCTCGTAGACCTCTTCCGCCAAGCCGGAGCCCTTGCGCCCGCCGATATCGACGTGATGCACGCTGTTCACCGAGAAGCCGATGAAGCTGGCGTCGAGGAAGGCTGGCGTCGCGATGAAGACGTCCGCCGTCTGACCGTTGCAGAGCCAGGGATCGTTGCAGATGAAGACGTCGCCCGGCTGGATCGTCGCCGGGGGGAAGGCTCGCATCAGGTTTTTCCCGAAGATCGGCATGACCCCCGTATGGCCGGTCGCGCCGAGCCAGGTTTGCGCGATCAGGTTGCCGCGCGCGTCGCACAGGCCGGTCGACATGTCGTGCACTTCGACGACGTCATGCGAAAAAGCGGTGCGGAACAGCGTCGTCGCCATCTCGTCGGCGATGGCGATCAGGCGCGGCCAAATGATCTCGAGCGGCAAGTCACCGATTGCACTCATCCCGTCTGCCCCTCCGCGTCGATTTCGATGACGAGCGAGCCGAAGGCATCGACGACGACCCGCGCGCCGATGTCGACCACGGTCGTCGTCGACGCCTCTTCGACGATCGCCGGGCCATCGAAGCTCATACCCGGCGCCAAGGCATCACGGTCGAAAATTCGAAAGCCGATCCGTTCGCGCCGAACTTGTGAATAAGCCTGCCGCTCGGCCTTGGCGACGGCGCCACCGTCCGCCGGTTGCACCGGCTGCAATTGCAAGGCGTCGTCGATCAATCGGCCATTCAGTCTGAGATCGACCACTTCGGCCGGAACATCATCGTAAAAATAGCCGTATTTTTTCTCATAGATCTGCGAAAACCGATCCCAAAGCGTGTCGGCGTCGAGCCCGCCGTCATGCAGCGGCACCGTCACTTGATAGCCTTGGCCGATGTATCCGACATCGGCGGCACGCGAATATGCAATCCTCGTCTCCGGGTCGACCTGTCGCAGCGTGGCTTCGGTCTCGGCTTTCAGTTGATCGAAGACCAGTTCCGCGTCGGCCGCCTTGAAACGGGTCAGCGGCGTCTTGATCGTCCGTACCAAATCGAAGGCGGCGGGGGCGACCAGCAGTCCCAAGGCGGACAGAACGCCCGCCCTGAGCGGCACCAGGATCCGTCGTATCGAAAGCTTACGGGCAAGATTGTCGGCGTGCATCGGGCCAGCCCCACCGAAGGCGACCAGCATTGCCCGCTCCGGCGTGCCACCCCGCTCGCTCACATGCATGCGGACGGCGGCGGCCATGGTTTCGTTGACGACGTTGTGCACGGTCCAAGCACTGGCCAGCAGGTCGCGCCCGATCCGTTCGGCGAGTTGGCCGGTGATGGCGCGTTCCGCCGCTTCGAGGTCGAGCGCCATGCGCCCGCCAGCGAAAGTCTCCGGGTCGAGATAGCCCAGCACCGCGTCGGCATCGGTCACCGTCGGCCGTTCGCCGCCCAGGCCGTAGCAGGCGGGACCGGGATCGGCCCCGGCGCTTTCCGGACCGACCTGTACCAAATCGAGCGCGTTGACCACGGCGATGCTGCCGCCACCGGCCCCGATCTCGATCATATCGACCGCCGGTACGGCCACCGGATAGCCGCTCGATTTGGTAAACCGCTTGGAACGCGCGACTTCGAGTTGGTCGGTGATCGGCAATTGTTGGCCTCGAACGAGGCAGGCCTTGGCGGTGGTGCCCCCCATATCGAACGAGATGACTTCGTCTTCGTCCAGCAATTCGGCAAAGTAGCGCCCGACGATGGCGCCGGCGACCGGCCCGGACTCGATCAGCCGAATTGGGAAGGCGCCGGCCGTCTCGCTGGAGGCGATGCCGCCGGTCGACAGCATGATCCGAAGCGGCGCGCCATAACCGGCCCGGCTCAAGCCAGCGTCGAAACGGCTGAGATAGTTCTGCGTCAGCGGCTTCACATAGGCGTTGACGACCGCCGTGCTGGTTCGCTCGTATTCCTTGATCCGTGGCAGCACCGCGGCCGATGTCGTTATCGCGACCTCTGGCATCAGCCGGCCCAATATTTCGGCGGCGGCTCTCTCGTTGGTCGGATTGACATAGGCGTGCAGGAAAGCGATCGCCACCGAGCCGACGCCTTCCCGCCGCAGGATCGCCGCGATGGCCTCGATGTCGCCCGGATCCACCGGTTGCAAAACCGTGCCGTCGCTGTAGGTGCGCTCGTTTACCGGCAGGCGCAGAGATCGCGGCACCAAGGGCTCGGGCGGATCTTCCCATAGTTCGTAAGTCGTGACCCGCACGTGACGGCGCAGCTCCAGGACATCGCGAAAGCCTTGCGTCGTCAGCAAGGCGGTCTTGGCGCCCTTGCGTTCGATGACCGTGTTCGCGACCAGGGTCGTCGCATGCGCAACGCGCTGGGTCAGCGCGACGTGGCGGTCATCGATCGCATCGAAAGCGCCGAGACCGGACAAGGCGCCGCGAGAAGGATCGTCGGGCGTCGTCAGGCATTTTTCGATGTGAATGCCGCCGGCGGTCTCGTCGTAGAGGACAAAATCCGTAAAGGTACCGCCGACGTCGCAGGCGACCCGGTACCGGGCAAGTCGATCGACCATGTGCTACTCAATTCCAACCAAACGGTATTCTGACCTCTGGCCCCGGCTCCGAGCAAACGATTTCAAGTCGGGCGCTTGAATCGGCGCGCCACGCGCCGGTAGGATCGGTTCCGGGAAATACAGACGCCGTCCGGCGATCGTCTCATGAACGCAGGTCCAGAGAAAATGAGCAGCGGTGAGAGCAGAAGCGAGGCCGACCTCCTCGAAGCGGCGCAGCAATACAGCTTTCGCGCCCGCATGGATAAGGGCCGCTACGAGGGTCCGGTCTTCGTTCGGGGCAGCGGTTCCGTCGTCGAGGATATCAACGGCCGACAGTATCTCGATTTCAACTCCGGCCAGATGTGTGCCGCGCTGGGCCACAATCATCCGCGAATAACGGCGGCGATCCGGGAGTGTTGCGACGACCTGCTGCATGCGCACAGCAGCTATTTCAACGACAAGGAGATCGAGCTGGCCGAGCGCCTGGGGCGGCTGATGCCGGCGCCGTTGCAGAAAAGCCTATTCTTGCAATCCGGTGCCGACGCCAACGAGGCCGCAGTATCGGTGGCGAGGAAATACACCGGCGGATTCGAAGTGGCGAGCCCGCATATCAGCTTCCACGGCATGTCCGATACCACACGCTCGCTCACCTTCGCCGGCTGGCGTGCGGGCTACGGACCCGCCGCGCCCGGCACCCAGGCGATGATCGCGCCCTACTGCTATCGCTGTCCTTTGAATCAGAGCTTTCCCGAATGCGAGTTCAGCTGTCTGAAGGCCAGTTTCGAGTTGATCGACGCGCAGTCGACCGGCCGCCCCGCCGCGGTGTTGACTGAACCGCTGTTCAGTGCCGGTGGCGTCGTGGAGCCGCCGAAAGGCTGGCTGAGCGAACTCAAACGTTATTGCGAGGCCCGGGAGATGTTGTTGATCCTCGACGAGGAACAGACCGGCCTCGGCAAGCTGGGTACAATGTTCGCCTTCGAGGAGGAAGACGTCGTCCCCGACATCCTCACCTTGGCGAAGCATTTCGGAGGTGGCGTCAGCGTCAGTTCGCTGACCACGACGGCGCAGATCGAGGATACCGTCGTGCGTTCCGAGTTCATCGTCACGCATTCGCACAGCAACGACCCCTTGATCTGCGCCGCGGGTACCGCCAGCCTCGACGTCATCGAAGAGGAGGACGTCCCGGCCAAGGCCCGCAGAATCGGCGCGCATTTGAAAGAGCGTCTCAACGCCTTGGCACAGCAATACGAGATGATCGGCGACATTCGCGGTCGCGGGCTGTTGCAGGGCGTCGAGCTGGTCCGCGATCGGCAAACCAAAGCACCGGCCGGGGAGGCGGGGCGCGCCATTTCCGAGCAATGTCTGGAGCAGGGTCTGATCTTCAGCCAGCGCCGGGGCGGCAGCGTCTTGCGCTTCGTGCCGCCGGCGTCGACCACCGCCGGTCAAGTCGACCAAGCCATGGATATTCTCTCCGCCGCGATCGACAGCAGCAGTCGAAAGGGCACGGTGCAAGGTGCCGCGTTCGACTGAGCCTTACCTCGACGTTGCCGTCGATATCGGCGGCACCTTCACCGATGTCGTCGGCTGGGACGGCTCGGAGATTCACGTCGCCAAGGTAGCGACACGACCGCAGGACCTCGCCGGCGGCGTCACCGGCGGCGTCGACGCGTTGTTGCGGGCATCCGGCCATACGGCTTCGGCGGTCCGCCGCTTTATTCACAGCACGACGATCGCGACCAACGCCGTCCTAGAGCGAAAAGGCGCCTCGGTGGGCTTGTTGGCGACGGAAGGCTTCGAAGACGTACTCGAAATCGGCCGCCAGAAGCGCTCGCGAATGTACGATCTGTTTCTCGAGCCCGAGACGCCGGTCTTCTTGGCACCCGGGCGCCGCCGCGCCGGCATCCCGGAACGGATTGATGCCGAAGGGCAGGTCTTGCTCCCCTTGTCGGAAGCTGCCGTCGTCGCGGCGGTGACGCGTCTCGTCGAGGAGGAAGGGATCGAGGCGATCGCCGTTTGCTATCTGTTTTCGTTTCGCAATCCGATCCACGAGCAACGAACCCGCGACCTCGTCGAGGCGCGCTTTCCCGGTATCCCGATCTCGCTGTCATCGGAAATCGATCCGGTATTCCGCGAATACGAACGCACCTGCGCCACCGCGTTCGACGCCTACGTCCGCCCCGTCGTGGTCGGCTACTTGGAACGTCTGGAGGGATCGCTGGGTGACCGCGGCGTCGTTGCACCGATCGAGATGATGCAATCGCGAGGCGGCATCGCTTCCTTCCGCCGCGCCGTCGAGCGACCGGTATCGACTTTATTGTGCGGCCCGGCGGCTGGCGCGCTCGGCGGCAAGATCGTGGGTCGAAGCGCCGGCTTCGACAACCTGATCACCCTCGACGTCGGCGGCACCAGCACCGATGTCGCCATCGTTCGAAACGGGGAACTGGAAGTATCCCGTAACATACGGATCGACGGCTTTCCGCTCCGCGTGCCCATGGTCGGGGTCCATACCATCGGCGCCGGCGGTGGCAGCATCGCCCATGTCGACGCGGCCGGCGCCCTCAAGGTCGGACCCGAAAGCGCGGGCGCCGAACCGGGAGCGATCTGTTATGGCCGCGGCGGCACCGAGGTGACCGTCACCGACGCCAGCCTGGCGCTGGGCTATCTCCACCCGAACCGTTTCGCCGACGGACTGCGGCTCGACGAAAAGGCTAGCTCGGCCGCGCTGGAGGCGTTGGCGCGTGACCTCGCCATCTCGCCCCTTGCAGCGGCGCTGGGTATCCACACGGTGACGAACGCGGCGATGACCGATGCGATCCGCGTCCTGACGGTCGAGCGCGGTTATGATCCCAGAGACTTTACGCTCGTCCTGTTGGGTGGTGCGGGGCCGGTACATGGCGGCGCGGTCGCCGCTGCTCTCGCCATGGATAGGTTGATCGTCCCACCCAGACCCGGCGTGCTGGCAGCCGAGGGGCTGCTGCACGCTCGAATCGAGGCCGAGGCCTATCGAACCTTCGCGGTATCGGCGGAGCACGCCCCGGCGTCCAACATGGCCGCCATTTTCTCCGCGCTCGAAGACAGCGTGGTCGGACAAATGGAAGGCGACGGTATCGAGGCCGGGGACATCGCGCTGCGCCACAGCGCCGACATGCGCTATCTCGGCCAGTCCTACGAGATCGAGGTACCGCTTTCCGCCAGCGCCGACGACGGGGCGATCGATCACGCGGTCGCCGCGTTCTGCGATCGCTATCGCCGGCTTTACGGTCATGGCAGCCTCGAGGACGCCGTCGAATTCGTGAATTTGCGGATCATCGGCGAGGTCGCGCCTGCAAAGGTGGAGATGCCGGCAGCCGCGAGCCCCGCCGGCGATGCCTTGCTGGAATCGAGGCCGGTTTGTTTCGATGCCGAGGCGGGCCCGATTGCGACGCCGTTCTATCGCCGAGAGGCGCTTGCGGCGGGAACTCGGCTGGATGGTCCCGCGATCATCGTCCAGCCGGATACGACAACGGTGTTGCGGCCCGGCCACGGCTGCCATGTCGACCAGGCGGGAAATTTGATCATCACTCTGAACCGGGCTAGTTGAGATGCAGGTCGACCCGATCACGCTCGAGGTATTGCGCAATCGTTTCGACACCATCGCGGAAGAAATCCAAACCACTCTGCTCAGGAGTTCCTATTCCGTCATTCTGAAAGAGGGTGAGGATTGCTCCGCCGCATTATTCGATGCCGAGGGCAATATCGTCGCTCAGTCGACCGCCCTGCCGCAGCACATGGCGGCGTTCATTCCGGCGATCCGACGCATACTCGACTCGTACCCGCCCACCTCGATGCGCGACGGCGACATCTACACCATGAACGATCCGCACGATGGCGGCACCCATTTGCCGGATTTGGTCATCGTCGCTCCGGTTCATTATCAAGGCGCCGTGGTCGGCTTCAGCGTCTGTCTCGCGCATCAGGAAGATATCGGCGGTAAAATCGCCGGCAGCATGCCCACCGACTCGACGGAAATATTCCAAGAAGGCCTGATCCTGCCGCCGCTGAAACTTTACGATCAAGGCCGGCCAGACCTTGCCGTACTGGAGATCATTCGCCGCAACGTTCGCATTCCCCATGTGGTCATCGGTGATATCAGCGCCCAGGTGGCCGCCGTCGGCGTGGGCCGGGAACGATTGCTCGAGGTCGTCGCGCATTACGGGCCGGAGCAGACCGCGGCCTACATGGCGGAGCTGCAAAACTACGCCGAGCGGCTGACGCGCCGGTGCATTGAGGAAATTCCGGACGGCAGCTATGCCTTCACCGACTACATGGACAACGATGGCATCGATCTCGATCGGCGCATTCCGATCACGGCGAAGGTGATCGTCGCCGGCAGCGATGTGACGGTCGATTTCACCGGAACGCATCCCCAAGTTCGGGGACCGATCAACGCACCCTGGTCGGGCGGCGCGGGCGCCGCCTATTACGCCATTCGCTGTGTCACGGATCCTGACCTGCCGAATAATCAGGGATGTTATCGGCCGATCGAAGTGATCATTCCAAAAGGTTGCCTCCTCAACCCCCGCCATCCGGCGCCGGTGGCGATACGGGCGCACACCCTCAAGCGCGCCGCCGATACGGTCTTGGGCGCGCTGGTCCAGGCCGTCCCCGAGCGAGTGCCGGCGGCACCGGCGGGAAGCATCAGCTGCGTCTCGTTCGGCGGCACCGATGCCAAGACCGGTATGCCCTTCGGCCTGTCGGATATCGTCGCCGGCGGCAGTGGCGGCTGGCCGGGCGGCGATGGGGTCGAAGTCGTTGATACCGACGTCTCCAACTGCATGAATATTCCGGCCGAAGCGGTCGAGATGAGCTACCCGCTTCGGGTGATGCGAACGCGGCTTCGGTGCGATAGCGGCGGCGCCGGCCGCTTTCGCGGTGGCTCGGGCGTGGAACGGGTTCTCCGCGCGACCCGGGGTCAGGTGACTTGTTCCTATCGCTCGGAAAGACATTTCACCGGGGCCTGGGGCCTGTTCGGCGGCATGCCCGGCGCCCGATGGTTCAGCGAGGTGCGCCGAGCCGACGGTACGGACGAGCCGATCGCCTCCAAGCGCGCCTTTACCCTCCACACCGGTGACGAGCTGGTGATCCGGAGCGGTGGTGGGGGCGGCTATGGTCCGGCCATCGAACGGGCGCCGGCAGCCGTGCTGGACGACGTCAGAGACGGCAAGGTCACGCCCGGCAGAGCCGCCGAATTGTACGGCGTCGTCATCGAACCCGACGGCCGCTCCATCGACGAAGCCGGCACCCGCGGCCAGCGGCGCGGACTGGCACAAAGCCAAATTGCTGTGGCGGACGGGTTCCGTCGCGATCCCAGCGATGCGGAGAAGGAATGATCTACCGAGCGTGTCCATGACTGCACGCGACCTTTCCTTTCCGGTGCCATGCCGAGCGGCACGGGTTGACCGTTGGCTCGCTCGACTTCTAATGTTCACTGATCGGGATAGACCGAAAGTCATGACCGAGGCGTCGGTGACATCTGCGTTCCCGGTCATGGGCCGAGTTCGCCTCGGGAAAATCAATCGGAGGGAAGCATGAAGCGACAACGCAGCGGCATGAAGACAGGGCGGCAATCTCATCTAACGCGTCGGAAATTCGTTTCGCTGGCGGCGACGGGCGCCGCCGGCGTGCTGGTCGCGCCGGCGATCATCGGCCGGGCGCAGGCGGCGACGACGGTCAAGCTCGGTCATACCCAACCGCTGACCGGGCCATCGGCGTCGTATGGCATTCGTGCCCGCGACGGCGCCCTGGTCGCGATCGACGAGATCAAGGCGATGGGCGGCTTCGCCGATGGCAAGGGCAACAAATACATCTTCGACATGACCCAGGACGACATGGTCAACGATCCCAAGCAAGCGGTGACGCTGTTCCGCCAGCACGCGCTCGATCCGTCCATCGTCGCCTCCATGGGACCAACCAATTCGGTTGGTTTCCTGCCCTGTATTCCGGTCGCCGAGCAGGTCAAACTGCCGCTTGTCGGCAATGGCTCCGGTGCCCCGGTCAAGAAGTGGAATCCATGGGCCTATCGGGTCAACACGGTCGCCAGCACGGCCCTTCCGGCGATGATGCGGGTGGTGGTCAAGGAGATTGGCGTCAAACGCCTGGCGGTGATCTACGACCAGACACAGGACGCGCAAAAGGGCGACGCGGATCTCAGCAAGAAGTTCGCGGGCGAGCTCGGCTACGAAATCGTCGCGTTCGAGGCGTTCCGCGCGGGCGATCAGGATTACTCACCACAAGTGGCCAAGATCAAGAGCGTCAAACCAGACGCGATCTATGTTGCCGCGGCGACCGGCGATGGGGTCAAGGTGGTATCTCAGCTCAGAACCTTCGGCTTGGATCAACCCTTGATCACCGGCTACGACTCGTTTCGCGATCCGGTCTATTGGGATGGCAGCCAGGGCGCGGTTAAAGGCGGCTACACCTGGCTCGCCCAGGACGTGAATTCCGCCACCGGCAAGCTCAAGGAATGGGTCGCCGCCTACAACGGCCGCTTCAAGCTCGAGTCGACATCCTTCTCGACCTACGGCTACGACGCCGTCTGGACGGTCGCCGAGTGCATCAAGCAAACCAACGGCACGGATCGCGGCAAAGTCCAGGAAGTGCTGACGAGCTTGAACTATACGAGCCCGCTCGGCAGCGCGATCTCCTTCAAGAATCCGCCGCACGGCAACAACTTGACGCCATCCGTTACAGTGGTGCAGGTCACCGGTCGTAATGAATCGAAGGTGATCAACTAGAGCGCGATCGCGGCGCGTTGTCGCGGTATTGAATCAACGGATCGCCGACTGCGCGTAATTTGGTTTGGGCCGCTTGCTCCTTTGCGAGCAGCGGCCCAGCCTTATCGGCAACCAAGCCAGCACTGCTCGGCCGGTGCTCCGGTCGAATTATTGGACAGACCATGCTGCAGATCCAAAATATCACCAAGCGTTTCGGCGGCCTCGTTGCGGTTTCAGACGTTAGTTTTACCGTCCCAAAGGGCGGCATCGTCTCTCTGGTCGGCCCCAACGGCGCTGGT
>PVBE011779036.1_pt1 | contig 17640 bp, 20 predicted proteins | sample 1631181 | NCBI WGS metagenome assembly PVBE01 (sample SAMN08397723, study PRJNA350692) | Marine metagenome, whole genome shotgun sequencing project. | isolation source: water | place: Pacific Ocean | collected 2012-04 | reverse complement strand
TCCAGCAGCCGATGCATCAGCCCGCCGCACGCAATCGGCAGCTGCCGCGTCAGCGCGTTCCAAAAGTGCACCGCCACCGATTTCCGCGTCGAGGACTGCGTCGTGGTGGGCGAATCGCCACGCGGTTCGGGGCTGGGCAAGGCGGTCCAGGCGGCGGCGTGGCAATTTAAGGTGCGCCCGCCCCAGCGCGGCGGCCGGCCGATGGTGGGCGAATGGGTGCGCATCCGGATCGATTACCAGCTGCGTCCGCGCGCCGACCGTTTCGAAGGCTAGTCCGCGATAAGCGCCGGATCGCGGTAGGGCGTGTTCTTGACCAGATGGCGGTTGTAGTCGGGTGCGCCGTCATCCCACCACACCGGGCCGCGTTCACCCAGCGCCACCTTTGCGGCATGGACCTTGGCGCGGGCCGCGCGTTCGGCGGTCTCGTCGCCGGTGCGGCGCGCCTGACCGACCTCCCGCCGGGCCTCCATCAACTGGTCGACCAGCATCTGGCGTTCGGTTTCTTTCAGCTGCGGATTGCTCGCGCGCCACAGCCTGCCGCGCACGATGATGTAGCGGTTATCGCGCGTGCGCTGGACCGGTTCGCTCAGGCTGCGCTCTTGGCCTTGCGCAGGCTGTCGATGTCGACGACTTCGCCATAGGCCAGCGGGGTGCCCGCTGCCGCCTTGCTGCCATCGGCCCGGATGCCGAGCCGGTCACGTTCGACCAAGTGGAGATCGGCCGGGCCGAGGATACGTCCATCGTGGCTGAGGATCGAGATCGGCCCGATCGGCAGGCGATCGCGTTCGTCGACCAGCACCGGGTTCTCGACCACTTCGGCGCCGTATTTCTGCCCCCACTGGCGCAATGCGACCATGGCGGGCAGCAGATCGAGGCCCTTGTCGGTCAGTCGGTATTCGATCTTGCGCTTGTCTTCGGCGCAGGGGTCACGCTTGAGGATGCCGTTTTCGACCAGCTTGGCCAGCCGGTTGGAGAGGATGTTCCGCGCGATCCCGAGCTCGGTGAGGAATTCCTCGAAATGGTGCAGGCCGTTGAAGCTGGCGCGCAGGATCATGAACGACCACCGCTCGCCCATGACCTCGAGGGCCTGCGGCAGCCCGCATTCGGTCAGTTCACGCAGCGGTTCGCGGATATCACCCATAATTCAGTCCTCTTCTAGCAACCTATCTACCGGAAATTCGGCTTTTGCCAAATTTTTGGAAATGCCGGTTGCAGTCCGAAACCCATAACGCTAGAGGGGCTGGCAGGCAATGGGTTGCTAATTGAAACCTAATTGCAAGAAACTCAAACACTGTTGCAATAAAAGCAACTAACGAGGAATCCCCCATGACGTCCTTCCTCCCCCGCTTCGCTTCGCTCGGCCTCGTGGCCACCGCCGCAGTGGCATCGCTGACGCTTGCCGGCGCCCCGGCAGAAGCGCGCACCAACGGCTTCTTCTATTCGGTCGAACTGGCCGAACCCGTGGCAGAACGCACCACCACCGTCGCCGCCGGCGTCGCCTGGGCCTGCCAGGGCACGACCTGCGTCGCTCGCAAGGGCAGCTCGCGCCCGCTGCGCATGTGCCGCGAACTGCAGCGCGAACACGGCGAAATCACGGCCTTCGTCGCGGATGAAAAGGCACTCGACGCCGACAAGCTCGCGCAGTGCAACCGCTGATTTAAGTTCCGCCACCCCTCTCCATCGGGTGGCTGACTCAAGGCCCCGGCGATTCGTTCGCCGGGGCCTTTTTTATATCAGTCCGCGTTCGGCCAGGTCCGCTTCGAGTAGATTCGCCCGGGTGAAGTGGTGCACCTGCCAGCCATGGGCCGCGGCGGCATCCACATTGGCGCGGTTGTCGTCGATGAACAGCATGGCTTCGGGCGCGCGGCCGAACCGGCGCGCCGCGAGATCGAAGATTGCCGGATCGGGCTTTGCCAGCTTTTCCTCGCCCGAGACGACGATCGCGCGAAAGCGGTCGAAGATCGGTGCAGTGGGGCGGAAGCCGGCCCAGAACTCCGCGCCGAAATTGGTGATCGCATAAAGCGGCACCCCGCGCGCATCGAGCCGTTCGACCAGCGCATGGCTGCCCGGGACGGGCCCCGGAATGGTTTCGTTGAAGCGCGCCGCATAGGCGCGGATCTCGGGTTCGAAATCAGGATAGAGCGCGATCCGTTCGGGCACCATTTCGCCGAGCGTGCGCCCGCGGTCATGTTCGAAGTGCCATTCCTCGGTGACCACTTCGCCCAGCAGCATGTCGAGCCGCGCGGGATCGGTCACCAGCTTCTCGAACAGATGCCGCAGGTGCCACTGGTACAGCACCCTCCCGACATCGAAGACGACCGCTTCGGCCTGCATGGTCATACCCCCCAATGCGAACGGCCCGAACTCCGCTGGGGAGCCGGGCCGGTCTGCAATACTCCCGCCCCTTGCGGGACGACGCGCCGATTAGCCCTGGCGGGCCTTGAAGCGGCGGTTGGTCTTGTTGATGACATAGGTGCGCCCACGACGGCGGATCACGCGGCAATCGCGATGGCGGCCCTTGAGCGACTTGAGGCTGTTGCGGATCTTCATAATGTCTCTCGTGAAATAAATGCGCGCCGGAGATGGTGCCCCGACGCGCCGAAATCAAGCGGCCGGTTAACCGGCAGGGGGGATTCGGTCAAGGAAAGAGTTGGGCCGGCAGCGAAAGATCGGGCCCCGTGCGTTCAGCGCCGGGCGATCATCGGCCCGAGCGGTTCGCCGCCGAACAGATGGACGTGCAGATGCGCGACCTCCTGCCCGCCATGCGCGCCGATATTGGCCATCATCCGGTACCCGGTCTCGACCAACCCCTTGTCGCGCGCGACCTTGCCCACTGCGCGGACGAAACCGGCGATTTCCTTAGCCTCCGCCCTGGCGCTGAAATCGTCCCAGCTGACATAGCGCCCCTTGGGGATCACCAGCGTGTGCACCTCGGCCTGCGGATTGATATCCTCGAAGGCATAGGCCCATTCGTCTTCATAGACCCTGGTCGAGGGAATCTCGCCGCGCAGGATCTTGGCGAAGATATTGTCGTCGTCATAGGCAAGCGTGGGATCGATCGGCATCAGGCGCTCCGGCTGGCTTTTTCGGCAATGCCCGAGATGCCGTCGCGGCGGTCGAGTTCTTCGAGGACCCGGTCGAACCCGATACCGCGCGCGTCGAGCGCGACGAGCAGGTGGAACAGGATATCGGCGGCTTCGCCGGTCAGCTCTTCCGCACTGCCCGACAGCACCGCCACCGCGGCTTCGACGCCTTCCTCGCCCAGCTTGCGCGCGATCTGCGGCAGGCCCTTGGCATGGAGGCTGGCGACATAGCTTTCGGCGGGGTCGGCGGCGCGGCGCTGCGCGATGGTCTGTTCGAGGCGGGAAAGCGTATCCATGCGCTGCGCTATGCACGGCGCCTGCGGCCAGCGTCAATCGCAGTTGCACCGCCGCGCGGCCCGCAGGCGCGGGCACGGTGCGTGGTCAGCCGCGCGCAGACAGCCCCGCGGCGCGCAGTGCGGCATGCGCTTCGGCAACCGTGTGCTCGCCGAAGTGGAAGATCGATGCGGCCAGCACCGCGCTGGCATGGCCGCGCGTCACGCCTTCGACGAGGTGATCGAGGGTGCCCACCCCGCCGCTGGCGATCACCGGCACCGTGACCGCATCGGCGATCACCCGCGTCAGATCGACATCGTAGCCAGCCTTGGTCCCGTCCCCGTCCATCGAGGTGACCAGCAATTCGCCCGCTCCCAGTTCCGCGAGGCGCACCGCATGCTCGACCGCGTCGATCCCGGTCGGCTTGCGACCGCCGTGGGTGTAGATTTCCCAGCCGCGCACCTCGCCGCTGGTCGAAGCGCGGGCATCGACGCTGGCCACGACGCACTGGCTGCCGAATTTCTCCGCGATCTCGCGCACCAGTTCGGGCCGCGTCACCGCCGCCGAATTGACCGCCACCTTGTCCGCCCCGGCGAGCAGCAGGGCGCGGGCATCCTCGACGCTGCGCACCCCGCCGCCGACGGTCAACGGCATGAAGCACACTTCCGCGGTCCGCCGGACCATGTCGAGCAGCGTGCCGCGCCCTTCGTGGCTGGCCGAAATGTCGAGGAAGCAGAGCTCGTCCGCGCCCGCCGCGTCATAGGCCTGCGCCTGCTCGACTGGGTCGCCCGCATCCTTCAGGTCGACGAAGTTCACGCCCTTGACCACACGCCCGTCGCGCACGTCGAGGCAGGGGATGACCCGGACGCGGACCGTCATGCCTGCTTCGCCACACGCAGCGCGGCCGCCAGGTCGAGCCGCCCGTCATACAGCGCCCGGCCCGTAATCACGCCTTCGATCCCGTCGCCGGCGAACCGCGCAAGCGTGTCGATATCGATCAATCCTTTGACCCCGCCGCTGGCAATGACCGGAATGTCGACCTGCCGGGCGAGCCCCACGGTGGCATCGATATTGACGCCCTTGAGCATGCCGTCGCGGCCGATGTCGGTGAACAGCAGGCTGGCGACGCCCGCATCCTCGAACCGCCGCGCCATGTCGACGATCGAGACATCGGACACTTCGGCCCAGCCGTCGGTGGCGACCATGCCGTCGCGCGCATCGACCGCGACCACGATCGCGCCGGCATATTCGCGCGCCATGTCCTTGACGAATTGCGGGTCCTTGAGCGCGGCGGTGCCGATCACGATCCGCGCGACCCCCGTCTCGATCCATCCGGCGACATCGGCGGGGGTGCGGATCCCGCCGCCCAGCTGGACCTTCCCTGGAAACGCCCGGACGATCGCCTCCGCGGCCTCACGGTTCTGCGCGCTCCCGGCGAAGGAGCCGTCGAGATCGACGACATGCAGGTGCTCGGCGCCGGCGTCGGCGAACAGCCGGGCCTGCGCGGCCGGATCGTCGCCATAGACGGTGGCGCGGTCCATATCGCCTTCGGCCAGGCGCACCACGTCGCCGCCCTTGAGGTCGATAGCGGGAAAGACGATCATACTTTCGGTTCCATTACATCGCGTGGCCGGGCCAGCGCGGTTACGGTTTCCATTCGAGGAAACGCGACAGCAGGTCGAGCCCGTAGGCCTGGCTCTTTTCGGGGTGGAATTGCACGCCGAGGAAATTGTCCCGGCCGACCGCCGCGACCAGTCCGCCGCCGTGATCGGTCATTGCCAGCACGTCTTCGTGATGGCGTAGCTTGAAATGGTAGGAGTGCAGGAAATAGGCCTCGCCGCCGACCAGCACTTCGTGGTCGTGCGCATGCGGCAGCGGCGCGACATCGTTCCAGCCCATGTGGGGGACCTTCACGCTGTCGTCGATCGGTTCGATCAGCCGCACCGTGCCGTCGATCCAGCCCAGCCCCGGCGTTTCGCCGTGTTCGAGCCCGCGCGTGGCCAGCAATTGCATGCCCACGCAGATACCGAGGAACGGCGCCCCGCCCACGAACACGCGTTCGCGCATCGCCTCGATCACGCCGGCTTCGGCGCGCAGCCCTTCGGCGCAGGCGCGGAACGACCCCACGCCCGGCAGCACGATCCGGTCGGCCGCGCGCAACACGTCGGGATCGGCGGTTACCGTGACATCGGCCCCGACCTTGCGCAGCGCGTTTTCGACCGAATGCAGATTACCGGCCCCGTAATCGACCAGGGCCACCACTTCACCCACCAAGCTGCCCCTTCGTGCTGGGGATCGCCCCGCCCTTGCGCGGATCCACTTCGACCGCCGCGCGCATCGCGCGGGCAAAGCCCTTGTAGATCGCTTCGCAGATATGGTGGTTGTTGCTGCCGTGGAGCAGCTCGACATGCAGCGTCAGCCCGCAGGTCTGCGCGACCGAATGGAACCAGTGCTCGATCAGCTCGGTGTCCCATTCGCCCAGCTTTTCCTGGCTGAAGCCGGCCTTCCACACCAGATAGGGCCGTCCCGAAATGTCCAGCGCGACCCGCGCCAGCGTCTCGTCCATCGGCGAATAGGCGCTGCCGTAACGCGCGATCCCGCCCTTGTCGCCGAGCGCGGCGGCCAGCGCCTGCCCCAGCGCCAGCGCGCTGTCTTCGGTGGTGTGGTGCTGGTCGATATGCAGGTCGCCATCGACCTTCATCGTCACGTCGATCAGCGAATGCTTGGCGAATTGTTCGACCATGTGGTCGAGAAAGCCGATCCCGGTGCTGACATCATAGCTGCCGCTCCCGTCGAGGCCCACCTCGACGAGAATCCTGGTTTCCGCTGTGTTTCGTTCGATCCGGCCTGTACGCATGCCAGCCGCGCTAGAGCGGCGCGCGCCAAGGCGCAAGAAAATGCACCTACGCGCAGGGTAAAGACCCGCTTAAACCGCTTGACCCCTGCGCCGCGCAGCGCCACCTAGCGACCCATGAGCGACGATACGCCCGACAGCCTGATCCCTTACGATTCCATCGTGCAGGAAGCCTTGCGTGCCGTGGTGGGCCGGGTCCTGGGCGAAATCGAACAGGGCGGCAGCGAACTGCCCGGTGCCCATCATTTCTACATCACCTTCAAGACCCACGCTCCCGGGGTCTCGGTTCCGGCAAGCCTGCGCGAACGCTTTCCCGACGAAATGACGATCGTGCTGCAGAACAAGTTCTGGAACCTGAACGTGCGCGACGATGGCTTTGCCGTCGGGCTGTCGTTCAACCAGGTCCCCGCCGAGCTCGACATCCCCTATGCCGCGATCACGCAATTCGTCGATCCGGCGGTTGATTTCGGGCTGCAGTTCCAGGCCACCGTCGCCGACATGGCACCGGCGGAACCCGAACATCCCGAAAACGACGGGATGGAACTGGCAGATGGCGAACCCGTTGATGCTACTGAAGACGGCTCGAATGTCGTCACGGTCGATTTCGGCCGCAAGAAGTAAAGGTTCCAACCGAACCGCAGCCGACCGGGGGCACCAATGGTCAAACATGTTTCAACCTACGGCGCGAAGGCAGTCGACAAGGCGCGCGCCAAGACGCCGGGCAAGACCGAAGGCATGCCCGGCCCGACACACAATCCCGCCACCAATCTGATGGTCGCCGACGTGGCGATCCGCGCGGGATCCTACATCGCCCGGCGGGCGGTGGAAAAGGGCCTGCTGCGCGGCCGCTACGGCAAGGAAACCGCGCGCGAGATCGTTCGGAACAAGACGCTGGGCCAGACACTGGTCAGCTTCGGCCTGGCCAAGCTGGCGACCCGCAATCTGCCCGGCGCGCTTATCGTCGGCGGCGGGGCACTGGCCAAGACGCTGTACGATCGCCGGCGCAGCCGCAGTGCGCAGCGCCGCGAAGGCGACCGCGAACTGATCGAGCAGGCGCATCGCGACGACTGACCTTGATTTGTCCGACCCCGCTGTTTCATAGGCGTGCATGGCCGAATCCCAGACACCCACAAACAGGCTCGCCCGCCGCGGGCTGATGTTCATCCTGTCCTCGCCCAGCGGGGCGGGCAAGACGACCATATCGCGCATGCTGCTCGACGCCGATGACGAGATAAAGCTCTCGGTCAGCGTCACCACGCGGCCGCCCCGCGCGGGTGAAATCGACGGCGTGCACTATTATTTCGTCAGCGATGCCGAATTCGACCGGATGGTCGAGGAAGACGATTTCTACGAATGGGCCCCGGTCTTCGGCCACCGTTACGGCACCCCCAAGGGGCGCATCCGCAACGCGCTGAAGGAAGGACAGGACTTCCTGTTCGATATCGACTGGCAGGGCACGCAGCAGCTGTTCCAGAAGGACCAGCAGGACGTGGTGCGCGTGTTCATCCTGCCCCCCACCATCGCCGAGCTTGAACGGCGCCTGCGCGGGCGCGGCACCGACAGCGACGAGGTAATCGCTGCACGGATGGAGCGTGCGCGCGCCGAGATCAGCCACTGGGACGCCTATGACTATGTCGTCATCAATGAAGACGTCGACAGCTGCTTCGCCAAGGTGCGCGAAATCCTCGATGCGGAGCGGACCAAGCGCCAGCGGCAGACGGGGCTGATCCCCTTCGTGCGCGAACTGATGGCCTGAGGCAGCGGGACGGATGGCGATGTCCACCACCAAGCTGGATGACGGGGCGAAGACGCTGGCCTTCCTGGCCAGCCACCGCCTCGCCGCGACGCCGCAGAACTACACGCTCGCCTATATTGCGCTGAACGATCCCGGATCGCCGATCGGCCGCGCGGTCGCGCAGATCATCTCCGATGGCTACCGCATCAAGCAGGACGAAGCCGACGACATCCTCGAAGCGCACAGCACGACGACGTTTTTCGGCGCCTATGACAGCAAGAACGGCGAACTGAGCGCGCATCTGCGGCACCAGTCGCTCAAGCTCAGTGAACTGGCTTCCTCGGCGGCGGATGCGACCGGCACCTTCGCCCGCGAACTGAGCGAGGAAGCGCAGGCCGATCCCGCGGGTACGGGCGACACGTCCTCGATCGTCGCGCGGATGATCGAACATTCGCTCCACGCGCAATCGCAGCTGACCGCGGCGATGGACGAGGTCAGGGCGCTGCGCGAAGAGCTGGAGGCGGCGCGCAACGATGCGCAGCGCGACGAGTTGACCGGCCTTGCCAACCGCCGCGCGATCGACGCGCATCTGGCCGAACTGGCGGAAAAAGGCGATGCGCGGGTCATCGCGCTGGTCGATATCGACAATTTCAAGTCAGTCAACGACCGCTACGGCCACGGCGTCGGCGACCGCGTGATCAAGCTGGTCGCCTCGACGCTCGAAGATGCCTGCGCGCCGCAATTCGTGGGCCGCTGGGGCGGCGAGGAATTCATCGTGGTGATGCCCTCGAGCGATCTGGCGGCGGTGGTGAAACGCCTCAATCAGGCGCGGGCCACGCTGGCCGATACCGAATTCAAACTGCGCGAGACCGACGAACCGATGGGGCTGATCTCCTTCTCGGGCGGGGTCGCGCTGGCAGTCGGCGCGGGCGATGCCAATGCCGCGGCGCTGCGGCAGGCGGACAAGGCGCTCTATCGCGCCAAGGCCGCGGGCCGCAACTGCATCCTCAGCGCCTGATCCGCCGCCCCCGGCACCGGGCCGGAGGCGGCCGGACCGGTCAGCTCGGTTCGGCGAAGTGGCTCGGCAGCAGCGCGTTGACGATCCCGCCATCGACGGTCAGCGTTTCGCCGATCGTGTAATCGCCCGCACGGCTGGCGAGATAGACCGCGGTGCCGCCCATATCGAACTTGTCGCCCACGCGCTTCGAGGGAATGCCCGCTGCGCTCGCATCCTCGTGATCGCGCGCCGCGCGGTTCATGTTCGACGGGAAAGCGCCGGGCGCCAGGCTGGTGACATAGACGTGATCCTTGACCAGCCGCGCCGCCATGCGCCGCGTCAAATGGATCAGCGCGGCCTTCGACGCCTGGTAGCTGTAGGTTTCCCACGGATTGACCCGCTGGCCGTCGATCGAGGTGATGTTGATCACCTTGCCCGGCTTGTCCGCGCTGGCCCCGGCCGTCAGCAGCTTGTGCAGCTTCTGCGTCAGGAAGAACGGCGTCTTGACGTTGAGGTCCATGACCTTGTCCCAGCCGGCTTCGGGGAATTCGAGATAGTCGACACCCCAGGCCGCGCCGGCATTGTTGACGAGAATGTCGAGCTGGCTTTCGCGGCCCGACAATTCCTCGACCAGCGCCTCGATCCCCTCGATGGTGGACAGGTCTCCCTGAATGCCGATCACCTTGTCGCCCAGTTCGGCGCAGGTTTCCTCGATTTCATTGATCTTGCGCGCGCTGATATAGACGCGGTCGATGCCCGCGGCGAGGAAGCCCTCGACGATCATCTTGCCGATGCCGCGGCTGCCGCCGGTGACAAGCGCGACGCGCCCCTTGAGGCTGAACAGGTCTTCTAGGTTCATTTAATTCTCTCCCACTTCAGTCATTGCGAGGAGCCCCAGGCGACGCGGCAATCGATCGTGCCGCTCCCTGGATTGCTTCGCTCCCCTCCCAATGACTGGGTTTGGTGCTGGTCCTGGTTCTAGTAGCCGCTGAGCTCCGCGACGCGCCCGGCGTGGTAATACTGGTCGCCGAGGAATTCCTGCAGCGCGCGGTCCCGCTTCATGTACAGGCCGATATCGTATTCGTCGGTCATGCCGATACCGCCGTGCATCTGGACGCCCTCGCGCACTGCGAGCCCCGCGACCTTGGCGACCTTGGCCTTGGCGACCGAGGCCATCAGATCGGCGCGCTCGCTGCCACCGTCGACCAGTTGCGCCGCCTTGACAGTGACTGCCCGGGCGATCTCGACTTCGGAATAGAGGTGCGCGGCGCGGTGCTGCAGCGCCTGAAATTCGCCGATGACCTTGCCGAACTGCTTGCGCTGCTTGAGGTAATCGACGGTCATGTCCATCGCCCCCCCGGCCACGCCGACACCCTCGGCAGCCGAGCCGACGCGGCCCGCCACCAGCATGGCATCGAGCACGGCGCGGCCGCCGTCGACTTCACCGATCACGGCATCGCCGTCGAGTTCGACATTGTCGAAAGTGATATGGCTGGCCATCGAACTGTCGACCAGGCGTACGCTGTCGTGGCTCATGCCGGCGGCGTCCTGCGGCACGGCAAAGAGCGTGACGCCGTCCGTGTCGCTATCACTGCCCGAGGTGCGCGCAGCAACGACGATCATCTCGCTGCTGGCACCGTAGAGAACGAAGTCCTTGCGGCCCGACAGCTTGAACCCGTTGCCCGACTTTTCCGCGCGGCAGCCGATCCGTTCGGGGCGGTGCTTGGCGCCTTCGTCGATCGCTACGCCATAGACTTTCTCGCCCGAAACCAGCCCGGGCAGCCAGCGGCCCTTCACGTCGTTGCTGCCATGCTTGAGCGCGGTGGCGGCCAGCACGGAGGAGGACATGAACGGGGACGGCGTCAGGTTGCGGCCGATCTGCTCGAGCACGATATTGGCTTCGACCTGGCCCATGCCGAGCCCGCCATCGTCTTCGTCCACGAGCATTCCCGCGAAGCCCATTTCGGCGAATTGCTGCCACAGCGCATGGCCGAAACCATCCTTGCAGTCGCGGTCGCGCCAATGGCGCAGCTGGTTCTTGATCGAGCCTTCCTCGGCCATGAACTGGCCAGCGGTATCGGCCAGCATCGCCTGGTCGTCATCATAGTAAAGAGGCATCGATCAGGCTCCCGGAAGCTCGAGGATTCGTTTGGAAATGACGTTCAGCATGACTTCGGACGTGCCGCCCTCGATGCTGTTGGCCTTGGTCCGCAGCCAGTTGCGCGCCGGCTTGCCGCCGTCGGTTTCCTCGCTGGTCCATTCGAGCGCGGTCGATCCGCCCGCTGCCATCATCAGTTCGTGGCGCCGCTTGTTGAGCTCGGTGCCGGCGTATTTCATCATGTTCGGCTGTGCGGGGTGCGCCTTGCCGACCTTGACCTCGTCGAGGAACTTCTCGCCCATCGCGCCATAGGCCAGCGCATCGACGTCGAACTGTGCCAGCTCGGCGCGCAGCACGGGATCGATTTCGCCGTTGGAGCGCGTCAGCGCCGCGCCGATCGTCCCGGTGTTGCCGCCATCGGCACCCGAGATCATCTCGCGTTCGTGGCCGAGCAGGTATTTCGCCACGTCCCAGCCGCGGTTCACCTCGCCGACCTGGGCGGGCACATCTTCACCATAGCTCTTGGGCACCTTCACATCGTCGAAGAAGGTTTCGCAGAACGGGCTGTTGCCGCTGATCAGCAGGATCGGCTTGGTCGCCACGCCCTCGCTGGCCATGTCGTAGAGCATGAAGGTGATGCCCTGGTACTTGTTGTCCTTGTCGGTGCGGACGAGGCAGAAGATCCAGTCTGCCTTGTCGGCATAGGAAGTCCACACCTTCTGGCCGTTGACCACCCAGTGATCGCCCTTGTCCTCGCCATAGGTCTGCAATGAGACCAGGTCCGATCCCGAACCGGGTTCCGAATAGCCCTGGCACCAGCGGATTTCGCCGCGGGCGATTTCATTGAGGAAGCGCTGTTTCTGGCCTTCGGTGCCGAAATGCAGCAGTGCCGGGCCGAGCATCCAGATGCCGAAGCTGGACAGCGGCGGACGCGCCTTGATTGCAGCCATTTCCTCGCGCAGCACCTTGGCCTGCGCCGGCGTCAGCCCCGCCCCGCCATATTCCTTGGGCCATGCTGGGACCGTGTAGCCCTTCTCGACGCAGGCATCGAACCAGGCCTTTTGCGCATCGTTCTTGAAGGTGGCGTTGCGGCCGCCCCAGTAGATGTCGTCCTCGTCCTTGACGGGCTGGCGCATTTCGGGCGGGCAATTGGCTTCGAGCCATGCGCGCGTTTCCGCGCGGAAGGCTTGCAGGTCGCTGTCGGACATTGGCCGAATCCTCTCTTTTTAAAGCAGCGGTATGTTGACGCTTACGTTAGGGTGATTCGGCCCGACTGCGCAAGGGCAGTCGAAACCTGCCCTATTGCCGTAACGTCAGCCGGAATTCGTTGACGCCTTGCCATGCTGCCCTAAGCTGGCAGGCAAGAAATTCGGGGAGAGAGTAGGGATGCGATTCTTGGACAAGACGGTCATCGTCACCGGTGCCGCATCGGGTATCGGCGCCGCCGCCACCGCCCTGTTCGCCGGCGAGGGGGCGACCGTCATCGCCAGCGACATCGATGTTGCGGGCGGCGAGAAACTGGCCCGCGAAACGCAGGGCGACGTCCGTTTCGTCGAGTGCGACGTCTGCGATCCCGCGGCGATCAAGGCGCTGATGGACCATGCGGCGCAAGAAACCGGCGGCATCGATACGCTGTTCAACAATGCCGGGGCGGGCGGCGCCCGCGAAAGCATCGCCGAGATCGAACCCGAAGCCTGGGACCGGACGATGGACCTGCTGCTGCGGTCGGTCGCGATGGGGATCCGCTACGCCGTCCCGCATATGAAGGGGCGCAAGGGAGCCAGCATCGTCAACGTCTCCAGCGTCGCGGCAGTCGGTCCGGGCTATTCCCCGACGACCTATGCCGTCGCCAAGGCCGGCGTGCTGCACCTCACCAAATGCGCGGCGACCGACCTGGCGCAATTCGGCATCCGCGTGAATGCGGTGCAGCCGGGCTTCATCAACACCAACATCTTCACTGCGACGATGGACATTCCCGATGCCGCGAAGGAACAGGCCAAGGCGATGATCGCGCAGATGTCGTCGAACGCGCAGCCGGTGGCGCGCGGCGGCCAGTCCGACGATATCGCCCAGGCGGTCGCCTTTCTCGCCAGCGAGCAGGCCGGCTTCATGACCGGCGCCTCGATGGTCGTCGATGGCGGTATCACGCTGGGGCCGCGGCATAGCTGGGATCCGGAGGAAGCCGGTGCATTCGAAGCGCTGATGGCGCTCGAAGAACAGGTCAAGGCGGCACAGCAAAACGCCTGATGCCTTTCGTCACCGGCCCCCTTCCGCAGCGCCTCAAGCTGGTCCACGGCTTCGGTGCCGTCGCCTTCGGGGTCAAGGACAGCGGTTTCAGCTTCTTCCTGCTGCCGTTCTACAATCTGGTGCTGGGGGTCGATGCCAGCACCGTGGGCGCGGCGCTGGCCGCCGCGCTGGTGATCGACGCGCTCGTCGATCCGCTGATCGGGCATCTGTCCGACCGCACCTATACGAAATGGGGCCGGCGGCTGCCGTGGCTGTATCTGGCACCGTGGCCGCTGGCACTGGTGTGGACCATGCTGTGGTCCCCGCCCTTCACGGGCACCCCCGGTTTCTGGGATATCGTCGCGCTGGCGGTGGGCGTGCGGCTGCTGCTGTCGGCCTGCGAAGTCCCCTCGGTCAGCCTCGTGCCCGAGATTACCGACGATTACGACGATCGCACCACGCTGTTCCGCTACCGCTTCCTGTCGGGCTGGCTCGGCGGATTGCTGATGATGGTGCTGACCTTCACCGTGTTCCTGCCCACCCCGCAATCGCAGCTGCAGCCCGAAGGCTATGCCAGCTACGGCCTGTTCGGCGCGGCGCTGATCGCGCTGTCGGTGATCGGTTCGGCCGCGGCGCAGCACCGCATCGTCGCGCAGCTGCCCGAACGGCGGCCCCCGCCTTTTTCGATCACCGGCGCTTTTGCGGAAATCTTCGATGCCTTCCGCGAGAAGGCCTTCGTCATTTTCGCGCTGGGCGGGCTGGCGGCCTATGTGCTGCAGGGCATGACGTTCTCGATCACGCAATATGTGAATCTCTACGTCTGGCAGTTCTCCGAACTCGCCTTCCAGCTCTATCCCGCGGTGCTGTTCCTGTCGGTCGTGCTGATGTTCGTGATTGTCGGGCCGCTCCACCGCCGGTGGGGTAAGCCCAAATCGGCAGCGCTGGGCGCATTGGTCGGACTGGCGTTCTATTGCAGCCCCTATGTGTTCTATCTCGCGGGGGCCTGGCCCACCGTGGGCACCACCGCCTCGACCGCGCTGCTCTATGGCTTTCTCGTCTGCGCCAACACCGCCAGCGTGGTGGCGATCATTTCGGCCACGTCGATGGTTGCCGAAATCGTCGAGGCCTTCGAGGAGCGCACCGGGCAGCGCGCCGAAGGTACGTTCTACGCGGGCAACTGGCTGGTGCAGAAATGCGCCACCGGCGGCGGCATCCTGCTCACCAGCCTGATCGTGCAATCGATCGATCTCGCGCCCGGCACGCCGCAGGCCGAGGTTGCGCCCGAAACGGTTCGTCAGCTCGTGTGGCTGTTCATGCTGGCGGCTACGGTGCTCGCCTCTATCGCTGCCTTCTGGCTGGCCCGCTTCCCGATCTCGCGCGAGCAGCACGAGGCGCGCGTCGCCGCCCGGCGCGGCCGCCCGGCCCCGCCTGCCCCCGCCACCCCGGACCCGCTTGACCAGGCAGTCCGCGCAGACCCCGATGCCCACACGATAACACCCTAGAGCTGCGGCGGGGGACTTGGCTTGGAGCGATCCTTATGCCAGTTTCACGGCGCAACCGAATTGAGAGAGAAGAGGACACACACGATGGATTTCCAACCGACAGAACGGCAAGCATACTGGCGCGACCGGGTGAAGAATTTCATCGACGATCATATCCGTCCCGCCGTGCCGACCTACAAGCAGCAGGACGCCGAAGGCGAACGCTGGAAGGTCATTCCCGTGGTCGAGGAACTCAAGGCGAAAGCCAAGAAGGAAGGGATCTGGAACCTCTTCATGCCGCCGCGCAATGACGGCCATCACCATGTCGAGGAAAGCTTCGAATTCGAAGGCCCCGGCCTGACCAATCTCGAATACGCGCTCTGCGCCGAGGAAATGGGCCGCATCGGCTTCGCCTCGGAGGTGTTCAACTGCTCCGCGCCCGACACCGGCAATATGGAAGTGTTTCATCGCTACGGGACCCGCGCGCAGAAGGACAAGTGGCTGACCCCGCTGATGAACGGCGAGATCCGTTCGGCCTTCCTGATGACCGAACCCTATACCGCCAGTTCGGACGCCACCAATATCGAATGCCGAATCGAACGCGACGGCGACGAATATGTCATCAACGGCCGCAAATGGTGGTCGTCGGGCGTCGGCGATCCGCGTTGCAAGGTCGCGATCGTCATGGGCAAGACCGATTTCTCGGCTGGTCGCCATGCCGCGCAGTCGATGATCCTGATGCCGATGGACGCGCCGGGCGTGAACATCCTGCGCCACCTGCCCGTGTTCGGCTATGACGATGCGCCGCACGGCCACATGGAAGTCGAACTCAAGGACGTGCGCGTCCCCGTCGACAACATGCTGCTGGGCGAAGGCCGCGGCTTCGAGATCGCGCAGGGTCGCCTGGGGCCGGGCCGTATCCACCACTGCATGCGCACTATCGGCGTGGCCGAGGAAGCGCTGCACAAGATGTGCAAGCGGCTGCAGGAACGCGAAGCCTTCGGCAAGCCGATCTACAAGCACTCGGTCTGGGAGGCGCGCGTGGCGCAGGCGCGCATCGATATCGACATGACCCGCCTGCTGTGCCTCAAGGCCGCCGACATGATGGACACGGTCGGCAACAAGGCCGCCAAGCAGGAAATCGCCATGATCAAGGTGCAGGCACCCAACATGGCGCTGCGCATCATCGACAATGCGATCCAGGCGCATGGCGGCGGCGGCGTGAGCGACGATTACGGTCTCGCCAATGCCTATGCCCACCAGCGTACGCTGCGGCTGGCCGATGGCCCCGACGAAGTCCACGCCCGCTCGATCGCGCGGATGGAGTTTGCCAAGCACCTGCCCGAGGAAGGCCCCAGCGCCAACGCACTGCGCGACGGCAAGGCCCCGAGCCCGGGCAATGCCAATCTCAGCTCGGGCGACATGGGAGCGACGCGCTGATGGCCAAGGCGGCAATCCTCGAGCAGGTCGGCGGCCTCACCATCGGTGAGGTCGAGCTGGCCGATCCCGCCCCGCACGAAGTGCTGATCGATACCAAGGCCTGCGGCCTGTGTCATTCGGACCTGCATTTCATCGACGGCGCCTATCCGCACCCGCTGCCGGCCATTCCGGGCCACGAGGCAGCGGGCGTGGTGCGCGCGGTCGGCAGCGAGGTGAAAACGGTCAAGCCGGGCGACCACGTGGTCTCCTGCCTGTCCGCCTTCTGCGGCCATTGCGAGTTCTGCGTGACCGGGCGGATGGCCCTGTGCCTCGGCGGCGATACCCGCCGGGCGCAGACCGCCGCGCCGCGCATCACGCGCAATGGCGGCGAGCCCGTTGCGCAAATGCTCAACCTGTCGGCGTTTGCCGAGCAGATGCTGATCCACGAACATGCCTGCGTCGCGATCGACAAGGACATGCCGCTCGATCGCGCAGCCATCATCGGCTGCGCGGTGACCACCGGGGCGGGCGCGATCTTCAACGCCTGCTCGGTCGTACCCGGCGAAACCGTCGCAGTCATCGGCTGCGGCGGCGTGGGGCTGGCGACGATCAATGCCGCCAAGATCGCCGGTGCGGGCAAGGTCATCGCGATCGATCCGCTGGCGGAAAAGCGCCAGCTGGCCGAAGTGCTGGGCGCAACGCATACGGTCGACGCCATGGCCGACGATGCGGTCGAACAGGTGATGAAGATCACCGGCGGCGGCGTACATCACGCGATCGAGGCGGTCGGCCGTCAGGCATCCGCCGACCTCGCGGTCAAGGTGCTGCGCCGCGGCGGCACCGCGACGATCCTCGGCATGATGCCGCTCGACTGCAAGGTCGGGCTGGGCGCGATGGATCTGCTGTCGGGCAAGAAGCTGCAGGGCGCGATCATGGGGATGAACCACTTCCCCGTCGACCTGCCGCGGCTGGTCGATTTCTACATGCGCGGCCTGCTCGATCTCGACACGATCATTGCCGAGCGCATCCCGCTGGAAAAAATCAACGAAGGCTTCGAGAAGATGAAACAGGGCACTTCGGCCCGCAGCGTGGTGGTGTTCGACTGATGGCGGAAGACCAACCCATCGATTTCGACAAGGAGATGGTCGGCACGGTCGCAGTGCCCGAGGCCGACCAGCTCGACCTTGCTGCACTCACGGCGTGGTTCGAAGCCAATGTCGACGGCTTTTCCGGGCCTATCAGCTACACCAAGTTCAAGGGCGGTCAGTCGAATCCGACCTATCGCATCGACACGCCGGACCGCAGCTACGTGCTGCGCCGCCAGCCGTTCGGCAAGCTGCTGCCCAGCGCACATGCGGTCGACCGCGAATACAAGGCGATGCATGCGCTCGGCCCGACCGGCTTCCCCGTGCCCAAGACCTATGGCCTGTGCGAGGATCCCGGGGTCATCGGCAGCAAGTTCTTCGTCATGGGC
>PVBE011170615.1_pt1 | contig 17640 bp, 13 predicted proteins | sample 1631181 | NCBI WGS metagenome assembly PVBE01 (sample SAMN08397723, study PRJNA350692) | Marine metagenome, whole genome shotgun sequencing project. | isolation source: water | place: Pacific Ocean | collected 2012-04 | reverse complement strand
GGATGATCTTGGAGGCGTCCACGTCCCAGTGGCACGTTCCGATCACCAGGTCCGTGCCCCGATTGTCCCGCTCCCCGACGGTGATGACGCAGCCGGCGCGCTCAGCGACCTGCTTTCGCTCGCCCGCGAAGGCCAGGACAGGGACGCAAAGGAGCAGGACCAGAAGCAGTACGGTTCGTCGAGCCATCGAGACCTCCGCCGGCATCCTATACTGCGACCCGTCGATGAGGCGCACACTCAGCCGTACCCGCTCCGAAGCGCCCTTCCTGTTCAGCGAGCGGGGGAGTCTGTCGCTCACGCGCGCCCTGACGAACGTGGGCGGCGGCGGCACCGCGCTGGGCGACGGAGATCAGCACACGAGCCTGACGCTGCGGGGGGAACACGCCCTGCGGGGGGCGCTCTCGGACTGCGACGGCGACGGCGCGACCTTGAACGGCGGGGGCGGTCTCACACTAACCCGCTGCTCGATGCGCGAGGCGAACCTGACCGGCGACGTGGGCGGACGCTGGGACGTGGTCGATGCCACCGGCGCAACGGTCACCGGGTCCGCTCCCGGGGGCTCGTTCTCCCTGGTCTCGTTCCGAGACGGTGCGCTCACCGACGGTGATTTCACCGGCGCCACGTTCGTGCTCTGCGACTTCAGCGGCGTCGCGCTGTCCGGCCTGAACCTGAGCGGCTGCCGCTTCGTCGGCTGTGACTTCAGCGATGCGTGGCTGGCCGACGTGGACGTCAGCGGCGCCGACCTGCGCGGCTGCACCTTCCGCGGTGCCGGCATCGCGAGCTCGCTCGCGGGGGCCGACGTCACCGGAGCCGACTTCCGCGGAGCCAGCGGCCTGGACGAGGCCGCCCTGACGGCGCTCAAGGGCGACGGCGCCCGCACCGGTGCAGCCCTGCTCGTCGGCCTCTGGTCCAAGGTGCTGATGAAGGAGCCCTCGCTCCAGGCCCACCGCCGCGTGCGCAAGGCCGTGTCGGGGACCTGGGCCGCCTTCGCGATCGCGCTCCCGGTGATCTTCTTCGCGCGCGCCGCAATGAGCCCCGCGGAGCCCGACTACGGACCTGACATGCGTCAGTCCTACGAGGCCCCCGAGGAGCCCGAGGCCGAATAGCGGACCCACCGTCGGCTCGCTCCACGAGCGCCAGAACGAGAAAAGGCGGACTGCCGAAGCAGCCCGCCCTTCTCAGTCAGTTACGTCGGTCTACTCGACGCCGAACAGGTACAGGGAGCCTGCACCGTGCTCGCCGATGAACCCAGTGTCCGAAGACGGGTTGGCATCGACGTTCGTCTCAGCGTTGAAGTAGAGCAGCATGTCCGGGGCGTAGTCCCCGTTGTCACCAGCGTTGGTGAACAGCTGGTCCAGACCGGCGGCGGCACCACCCAGGCGCGTGTCCTGGAAGCGGAGACCCGCGTAGGTCAGACCGAACTCGGCGTACTGCGTGGTGAGGGCGTCGGCGGTCAACTCGTTGTTGATGCCGTAGTCCTCGCCCAGCGCGTCGTGCACGCCAGCGCTCATGATCGCGCCCTGGTTGAAGTCGCCGAAGCCCTTCTCACCGGGGGGCGTGATGTACGCCGTACCGTAGTCGAGGCCAGCCGCCACGAGGACGGCCGGGTCGCACTGGTCCGGGTCAGCAGCCGGGTCGGACACGTCGGTCCAGCCCGCAGCGTCCAGCTCGTAGTAGCCGGTGCTGTTGGCGAAGTCGGCAGCAGCGCCGAACCCGAGCCAGATGTCACCGGAGTTCACGAGGATCTGCTCGCAGTTGAGCTGACCGGAAGCCTGGTCGATCCAGTAACGGACGGCCATCTGGGCGTCGAGGGCGCACGGGGCGTCGTCGTCGTCACCAGCGGAGTCGTCATCGTCGCCCGCGGAGTCGTCGTCGTCGCCGCCCCGCTCTTCGGCGTCGCAACCGACCGTGAACAGAGCGCCGAAGCTGACCTGGTTCACGACGAAGTCGTCGTCATCGTCGTCGTCGTCGTCGTCGTCGTCGCCGTTAGGGGGCGTCGCGTCGTCGTCGTCACCCGGGGTCGGGTTGGGGGGGCAACCGTAGAGGCTCACCGAAAGGCCGAGCAGCATCGCCACCATCAGGTAATATAGGTTCTTCACTTCTTCTTCCTCCAAAGCGGCATTTCTGCCCAAAAATCGATGAGTTACGTCGCCCCTACGCCGGAGCGCGCGGAACCCTATCAAGACGCCAGTTACCTGTCCAGCGCAGCCCGAACCTCGTCTGCGTGCCACCCTTTGGGTGAGGTGCGGAGGTAGTGCTCCCGCGCCTCTTGCTGCGTCCGTTTGTGGATCGCGCTAGCAGGTAGGGAGTCGTATAACCTCGCGAGATCAAAGCAAGAGAGGGAAAAATCCTGCCCGTTGTGGCACGCAAGCAGATACGCGTCCTTGGCAGCTTTTGGATCCTCCGCCAATTCGTGGAACCGCCCGTACAGCCAGGCCCCCCAGGGAGTCCGGTTGGGGTTCGTGAACGAAGCCGCCATGAGCTCCCTCGCGGCGTCCACATCCCCGCCCGCGGCGATGGCCAAACCCTCATACATTCGGGCAGTTGCGACTTCTCGGGATCCTTCGCTGGTGGACGCCAGGAGCAACTCGACGGCCCGCCGCGCCTCGATCAAGGCTTGCGCCGGATCTCCGACCTGGAGGTGCGCCTCAGCCAGCCAGAGCTCCGCGTCGCCGGCGACTCCGATGTGCCGGGTCTTTTTCAACCCTTCGATCGCAACGTAACTGCTGCCTTCGATCAGAGACGCGACTGAAAGCGCACGCAGTCCCCCGTCCGTGTCCTCGAACTCCGGCCCGTTGGAGCGGATGCGGTCGCGGATGAGCTGGGGAGCGTCGTTGAAGAACGCGGCCGCGGACAGCTCACCGAGCAACCCGGCGTCCGTGCCGTTGCTGCGCAGCGCCTTGTCGGCTCGGATCTTCGCCGCCCCGAACAGGCCCTGGAAGCGCTGAACCCGCGCGTACTCCTGCTGCAGCGCGGTGGAGCTCTCGTCCTCGGCGAGGTAGCGCTCGAGCAGCTCATCGGCCTGGGAGCCCTTGCCCGCGCGTCGCAGCAACCGTGACAGCTCGATGGTCACCGTCGGCGCGTTGCGCGCGTTCAACGGCGGTTCGGCCTCGATCAGGGCGCCGAGCGCGTCCACGCCCGCGAGGGGCTCGCCCTGCCGCGCCGACGCCAGCGCCGCCATCACGCGGCCCATCTCGTTGGTCGGGACCTGCTCGATCACCGCCGCGGCCTGGCCCGCCGTGGTGGCGAGGTCGCCGGTGCGCCAGGCGATCTTCATGCGCCACATGCGACCCAGCGGCGAGGAGGCCCCGTCCACCGAGCGCATCGCGACCTCGGGATCGCCCGCCCTCAGCAAGGCTTCGGCGCGGACGGCAGCAGCCAGGTCCCCGCGAATGGAGACGCCCCCGGCGTCCAGGATCTGCAACGCCACCTCGGGATCCCCGAGCGCGACCTCCCAAAGGGCCTCGCTCAGCTTCACCTCGGCGTCGATGGGATCACGCGTGCGCGCGGCGTCCAGGGACTGGGTCGCCCGGAAGCGCTGCTGCTCGGCGCCGCTGTAGAGCATCCAGATCAGCAACTGCGCGCGTGAGTCGATCGCGGCCACGGCGCCCGAGGCGGTGGCGTCCTCCGAAAGGACCTGCCCCGCCTCGGTCGCCGCGGTCTTCAGCGACACGAGGTCACCGCGGTCGATCAACTGGTTCCAGCGGGTCAGCTGGGCTTCCTGCTCCGCCTTGTCAGCTCCGGCGGAGAAGAAGTACCAACCGAGACCGCCCAGGAGGAGCACCGCGGCCACGATCGCGCGCATGCGCGTCTTGGCTTTGCGGGCCTCGACCCAGTCTTCGTCGAGACCGCTAATCGGTCATCACCTTTTCCAGCTCGCTGGTGAGCATCGGGACCACCTCGAAGAGGTCGCCGACGATGCCGTACGTAGCGTGCTGGAAGATCGGAGCGTCCGCGTCCTTGTTGACGGCGACGATGACCTTGGAGGTCCGCATGCCGGCGAGGTGCTGGATCGCGCCGCTGATGCCGCAGGCGATGTACAGGTTCGGGTTGACGGTCTTGCCCGTCTGACCGACCTGCATGTTGTGGGGGCAGTACCCGGCGTCGACGGCAGCGCGGGAGGCGCCGATGGCCGCACCCATGAGGCGCGCCGGCTCGTCGAAGATCGCGAACTTCTCTTCCGAACCCAACGCCCGACCGCCGCTGATGATGCGGCTCGCCTCGGTCAGCTCGACCTTGTCGTCGCCGCTGGCGATGATCTCGAAGACCTCGTAGCCGCTGTCGTCGTCCAGGTCCGCGTCGAACTCCTCGACGTCGCCGTCACCCGCCTCGACGTCGCCGAGCACGAAGCTGTTGGCGCGCACCGAGAAGAACTTCGGGTCGCTGTCGATCGAGACGGTCGCAACGCACTTGCCGGAGTACATCGGGCGGACCGCCTCGATGCCGTCGTCGCCCTCGCGCAGGTCGGTCACGTCCGAGGCGCAGGACGCCTCGCACAGGGCCGCCGCACGCGGGAGCAGGTCCTTGCCGAGCACCGAAGCCGAGCCGAGGACCACGTCCGGGGACTCGTCCTCGACCACCTGCTGAAGCGCAGAGGCGTAGGCCACGGGGTTGTAGTGCTCGAGGCTGTCGTGCTGGACGGTGACGACCTTGTCGGCACCCCAGGCGCCGAGGCCCGAAGTGTCGGCGTCGCCGAACACCACCGCGGTGACATCGTCACCGTCGGCCAACTCACGGGCCTTGCCCAGCAGCTCGCGGGCGCTGCCCTTGATGCAGCCAACCGCCGACTCACAGAAAACGAGAATGTCGCTCATGTTCCTGATTCCCTTCCGGCCCTAAAGGACCTTGGCCTCTTCGCGGAGGAGCTTGACGAGCTCGGCGACCTGGTCGCTCAGCTCGCCCTGGAGGATCCGTCCGGCGGGCCGGGCGGGGGGCATGGAGAAGTTGGAGAGGGTCATCTGGGCGTTGTCGCCGCCGACCTCGACGTCGAGATCGTCCGGCGTGTACTTCGTCACCGGCTTGCGCTTGGCCTTCATGATCCCGGGGAGGGAGGCGTAGCGCGGCTCGTTGAGGCCCTTGGTGCAGGTGAACACGGCGGGGAGCCTGACCTTCACCACCTCGACGTTGCCGCCGCCGACGGGGCGCTTGACCGTGGCGGTCTCACCCTCGTACTCGAAGCTGTTGATCCAGGTCGCGTGCGGCCACTCGAGGAGGCCGGCGACGATCTGGGGGACGGCGTTGCTGTCCGTGTCGATCGCCTGGCGGCCGCCGAACACGATGCCGCAGTCTTCCTTGGCGATCGCGGCGGCGAGCGAGCGGGCGACGCCGAGGGCGTCGGAGCCGGCGAAGCCGTCGTCGTCGAGGATGACCGCGCGGTCGGCGCCCATCGCCAACGCGGTGCGGGCCGCGTCCAGCGTGCGGGTCGCGCCGAGCGAGAAGATCAGCACCTCACCGGCACCCATCTTCTCCTTCAGCTGGAGCGCCGCCTCAACGGCGTACTCGTCGTACGGGGAGATGATCCACTTGATGTCGCCCTCTTCGATCCCAGTTCCGTCTCCATTGATCCGGATCTTGGTCTCGGTGTCGGGCACCTGCTTGAGCAGTACGCCGATGTTCACGTCTCTACCTCCTGGTTAGGACTGCAGCCCGCGGACGAAAAGCTCCGCGATCTGCTCTGCCGATTCGTTCAGCCCGTAGCGGGCATTGGGGGTCAAAATCCACTGCATGGCGATCTCGTCGAGGGCGCCGAAGAAGGCCCGTCGAGCGATGATGGGGTTGACGTCGGCGCGGATGACGCCGGCCTCCTTCCCCTCGCTGATGAGCCTCCCGATGATGTCCATGTACTGCTGCAGCCGGGTCGGCTTGTACTCCTTCATGAAGGTGCTGCTGAGCCGCAGTTCGACCTGCAGCACCTTGGCCACGTCGCGATGCTCCTCAACGTTGCGCATGTGGAAGAGCGCGAACTCGCGCAGCTGATCGAGCGGGTCGCTGTGCGACTCGATCGCCAACTGCACACGCTCGATCATGTCCGCCATCGTCTCCTCGAAGATCGAGATGAGGATGTCGTCCTTGCTCTTGAAGTACAGGTAGATGGTGCCGTCGGCGACTTCCGCCGCCCGTGCCACATCGCTGACCCGGGACTTGTGAAAGCCCTGCTTCGCAAAGACGCCTACGGCGGCTTCGAGAATCTGACGGCGCTTGTCGCGCTTCCGGGCACTCACTGAATGGTCATTCATCGGGCGCGGACTGTATCCGCGCTCACACGCGCGTGCAACCGGGATCGACCCGGTTGCGAAAGGCCTAGGACGCGGCCTTGTCCCGGCGCGACAGGAACTCGTTCACGGTCGCCTCGATGCCGTCGCCCGGCACGGTGGCCCAGTCGCGGAGGAAGCCCTCGTTGCCCTTGTCGGTCAGCGGGTGCTGAATCATCTTCTTCATCACCGTGTAGGGCATGGTCGCGACGTGCGAGCCGAGCCGGACGGCGTCCAGGACGTGGGACTGGTGGCGGATCGAGGCGGCCAGCACCTCGGTCTCGAAGTAGTAGTTGTTGAACGTCGTGATGATGTCCGACAGCACGCCCATGCCGTCGTTGCCCTGGTCGTCGATGCGGCCGATGAAGGGGCTGACGTAGGTGGCGCCGGCCTTCGCCGCGAGGATCGCCTGGTTGACGCTGAAGACGAGCGTGACGTTCGTGCGCGTGTCCTCATCCGACAGCACCCGGCAGGCGGCGATGCCGGCCCAGCTCATCGGCAGCTTCACCACCACGTGCTCGCTGATCTGGCGCACCAGGCGCGCCTCGCGGAGCATGCCCTCGGTGTCCTGGGCGACGACCTCGGCGCTGACCGGGCCCTGCACGATGTCGCAGATTTCCGCGATGGTCTCTGCAAAGTCCCGCCCCTCCTTGGCCATGAGCGAAGGGTTGGTGGTGCAACCATCGAGAATGCCCCAGGAGGCGGCTTCGCGGATGTGGTCGAGATTGGCGGTGTCGATGAAGAGCTTCATGGCCGGGCAAGTACCAAGAAGCTGCCACTCGATCAAGGAAGCAGTACGACCGGCGCCGGGGCAAGGTCCTCGGACACCGCCCTCATCCCCGTCATCGCTCCCCGAGCGAGCGCTGCCTTTTGTCGGTGCGTGGCCGCGCGATCATGACGATCCCGCAGTCGGTAGAACTCCGTGAGCGCGTCCGACGCTCCCCACAGGTACGGGGCGACCCGCTGGGCTTCCTGGAGCTCACGCTCCGTCTGCGGCGTGCCGACGGCTCCATTCTTGGGATCGAAACGAGCCCGCTCGATCGCCCGATGGGCCCACAGCGTCGAGTACAGAAAGTCCGACGGCGACAGCATCGACGACGACGTCATCTGCTCCGGGCTGAGGGGATCGCCGAACAGCGCCGTGAAGAGCCGCTTGTTCCACAGCGCGTGCTTGCTGTCGGGTCGGATGCCGCGGCGCCGCTCGCCCTCGTCCAGCACCCGGTAGATGCGGAACGCATCGTTCTCCCACGCGAGCTCGAAGTGCTTCAGCCGCTCCGGCGCGAACTGCATCCTCGCCATCGCCGAGTCGTGCGGCCAATCCATCACCCCCGCCACGTAGCGCTGGCTCATGCGACCGTCGGTGCGCAGCAGGTGGTGGGCCTCGTGCACGTACCACTTCGCGCCGTAGCTCCGGGCGACCTGCCAGAGCTCCTCCTCGCTGCCGAATCGGGCGTGCGTGATGCGTTCGTATCGCTCGAGCACGTCGCCCTCGAAGAAGCAGTGCAGCACCGTGGGGCGGTCGCTGTAGGTCAGCACGAACGGGCTGATGATGAACGAGGCGAGGACCGGCTCCTCGGGCGGCACCACGTCGGGGAGGGCGCGCGCGAATTCGTCGAACATGCGGCCGGTCCAGACCGCCACCGGACTCCACGCCTGAGCCTGCTCGTGGGGCCTCGGCTGGAAGACCTGGGCGAAGTCGGGGGTGAGGTGGCGTCCCTGGGCGGCGATGAGCACCACGCCGACCAGCACCGCCGCTCGAATCGGAATGCGTCGACGCTTCGGGGCCGCGAAGCCGAGGGCGATCAGGACGACGAGGGGGATCGCCACCAGCAGTTGGAACTTGCGGAACAGCAGGTAGACGCCGCCGAACCCGAACAGCAGCCAGAGCACGAAGTGCGAGGCCAGCCCCAGGAGCGGCTCGGCCGGGCCGAACCCTTCCAACAGCTTGGTCGGGGGCTTCGTCGGGACCTGGTCCTCCAGGCGGAAGCCGGCGAGGAACTTCGGCGTCCACCACCACCCCGCCCACAGCAGACCGGGCACCGCCGTCACCACGAGGAACGGCCAGTTGCGGACCAGCAGCGCCAGCGTCGGCGACTCGTAGTTGCCCGTCCAGTAGTGGCGGGCGCCGAAGCTGAGCTCCATCGGATCGCTCGGCTTGACCCCCAGGTGGGTCAGCTTGGCGAGGATCGTGTCCCACGCGTGGGAGTAGCCCGCCTCGCCCGGGAGCACGAGCCGAAGCACCACGAACGCGACAACCGCGACGGGGGCAAACTTCCAGGGCTTCTTCGGTTCTTCGCCGGCCTTGTCGGACTTGAGCCGCGCCGCCACGTCCGCGCCCATGGCGGCTCCGACGGCGACGGCCGCGAGCATCGCGGTGGAGGTCAGGAACGAGTCGTAGCGCAGGCTCAAGGGCAGGAAGCAGGCCCCCGCCACCGGCGCGAACAGCAGCGCCGTGCCCACCCCGAGGGTGCGGGCGGGGGCTCGACCGAGCCAGTGGGCGGTGCCGAGGAAGGCCACGAGAAGCAGCACGTAGAAGCTGACGACCTTCCACAGCAGCAGCGCCAGCGCCAGCGAGAGCCCCGACAGCAGCGCTGGCTGCCACTTGTGGCTCCGCACCCAGAACGCCAGGAACGCCAGATGCCACAGCAGCGCGGGCACGGCGAGGTCCTCGCGAAACAGCACGATGCCGGTGCCCCGTTCGGCCATGGGCAGGGCGACCGCCCACACCAGCGCCCCCAGCAGGGCGGCGTCCCGGCGACGGGTGACGCCGAAGCACAGCAGCGCCACGGGGATCACCGCCGAGGCGCTCACGAACCGCGTCGTGCGCCTCACGTAGGCCGCGAGGTCGTCCTCCTCGGGATCGGCGAATTGGTAGTACAGCGTGCCGTACAGGACCTCCTGCAGCACCGTGTCGGACCACGGCACGTAGCCGTCGGGCGCCTGCATGACGGGGTCGTTGGCCGGGATCCAACCGCCATCGGCGACCATCTCGACGTACCGATACCGCTGCGCCGACTCCATCCAGTAGGTCGCGTCGTCGGGCGTACCCGACAGGTCGAAGAAGTACTCGCGCGCGGACTGCCCCCCGACGAACACCGCCGCCAGCACCGCGAGTCCGATGACGAGGAGCGCGACCTCCCGCATGGGATCGCGCCGCCACGCGTCGAACATCCGCTCCCGGCGCTTCTGGAGCTGGCGTCGGATGTGGGGGGAGAGCTTCGGGCCGCCCGCCTCGTACCGCCAATCGCCGCTTTGCCTCTTCTTCACGGAGCGACCGCCAGGGGCGAGGCGTGGTAGCCGAGCGAGTAGAGCCGCTCCGAGAGCAGGTTCGCCTCGTGGTGGGTCGGCTGGTACGCCAGCACGGAACGAACCAATGCGGTGGCCGCCTGGGGATTGCCCTGCAGGAGCTGCTCCGCGGCGTCGTGGGCGCGCGCCGTCTGCACGGCCGGGTAGCCATCGGGCTCGAGGCCCTGCTCATGCCGGTAGCGCATCAAGTGGATCATCGCGTACCCGTCGCCATCGAGGGAACTGCCCCGGGCCCACATCGTGCCCGCGGCCTCGGACTGGCCCATGTGACGCCAGTACGCGCCCCGGGCCCCGTACCGCCGCGACAGCACCCCCTGCCCCACCGCGTCGGCGGCAAAGCCCGGTTCGATCGACGCGGGCAGCACCGTCTCCTCCCACAGCCGATCCTCAGCCGCGAACGGCCCGTCGGCCGCGAACGAATGCAGGACCCCGCCGGGGGCGCGCCGGGCGAGCAGCGCCGGGGGCAGCCAGACCTCGTTGACGGCGATGGGGACCGTGCCCACCAGCAGCTCCACCATCGCCTCGGGGCGGAGCTTGCCGCGACTCGCGACGTGGGCCTGCTGCGGCGCGGTCAGGGCTTCCGGTACCGGGAACCCGCGCGCATGCAACGACGGGAGCACCGACGGCTCAAGCATGTGCAGCGGGTGCACGTGCACATCGACCCGGCGGCCTTCCCAGTACCGGAGGTACAGCGCGGGGAAGGCCCACGAGTCGCCCCCCAGGAGCACCAGCGTGCCCGGAGCGGCCTCGTCCAGCACGGCCGCCCCCAGGCGGGCCGGGAGGGTCCGGCCGGAGTGGTCGGCGGTCCGCATCGACGCGAGTCCGGGAGGCACCGCGGCGGCCGCGAGCAGCGCGACCCCGAACCACGGAGCGAGCGTCGAGCTGCGCCCCCGCACCCGATCCAGCAGCGCCGCGGCCCCCAGCCCGACCCCCGCCGCGAGCACCGCGTAGCAGCCCAGGAGGTAGCCGCGCGCGTCCGGGTTGTCCGCTCGGAAGAGGCCCTGGAGCACGGTCGGGAGCACGCCGACGCCCACCAGGAGCAGCGCCGCGAACACGTCGCGCTTGCGCCCTCGCTGCCACGCGGCCCGACCACCCAGGAGCGCCAGGGCGATCGCCGCGAGTCCGAAGTCGGCCAGGAACAGCCGGAGGTGGGCGAGCGCGTTGGTGGCCAACTGCGCGCCGTCGATGCGGAAGGAGCGCGCATACCCGGCGGCGGTGACGTGGTGGACGATGCGGTCCCAGCTGCGCGGGCTCCCGAAGTCCAGCGCCGGGTCGGTGATCGACCGCAGGGGGAGCCAGGCGAACATGCTCAGCGCGGGCAGCAGGAACAGGGCGGCGATGCCGATCGCGGTGATGAACGAGCCGCGTCCACGTCCCGAGGCCAAAACGACGAGGCCGGGGATCGCGGCTACGAGCATGGCGTGGTGCACCGCCCCTGCGACGGCCAAGGGGATGACCGCGAGGGCCACGCCGGAGCGACCGCCCGCCTGGAGCGCCCGGGCCGCGAGCAGGCCCAGGAGGATCGCCAGTCCGTACAGCTCCGGCCGCACGCCCTGGAGCATCGCTGCGGGGGTCAACCCGAACGCGAGCCCCGCCGCGAGCCCCGCCACGGGCACGACGGCGCCGGGGATGCGGGTCATTCGGCCGGCCGCGTCCGCCACGATCGCGGCCAGGACCGCGGACGCGGCCGCCACGGTGGCCGCGCTCAACAGCGTCAGGCGGAACGGCAGGTCTCCGATCGGGATCAGCGCCGCCAGCTTCGCGAGCACGAGGTAGGCCGGCTCCCCGGGGGGATGCGCCACCCCCATCACGCCGGCAGCCAGCGACAGTTCGCCCCCATCCAGCCACGTCAGACCGGGCGCGGCGAGCGCCATGCAGGCGCCGAAGACGACGACGAAGACCGCCAGGGGCATCGGCTGCGTCACAGCTCATCCCCCCACAGCAGCATCAGGTAGGCGCGAACCGCCAACGCCTCGTGATCGGACCGCGACGCCGCGAGCTCAGCGAGCACCCGGGCCCGGACCTCGCGCAGCCACCGGGCATCGCGGACGAGCGGATCCACCGCCCCCACCAATCCATGCCGGGCGAGCCGGCCCTCCTCCGCCTCCCGCATCTCCACGAACGCCGGCCGACGGCCGTAGCGAAGCACCTCCACCGGCTGCTCCCGGAACAGCGGGTGCCAGGCGAGCCCCAACTCAGTCAGTCGATCGGCCCCCCCGAGGCGGGCGAGCTCGTGCTTGTGCCCCATCAGGATGCGGGGGATGACGACGAGGTCGACGCGGCGGCGCTCCACGGCGTCCAGGTAGGTCCACGTGAACGCCGAACTGTTCCCCGAGGGGACCAGCACGGACCCGGTCGGCAGGCCCGCGCTCTGGGCCGCCGCGAAGGAGGGCGCGCCCCAGCCCGCAGGTCGGTGGGCGCGGGCGCCGTCCAGGGCGAGAACCGCAGCCACCAGCGCGACGAACCAGCCCTCGCGGGCGCCGATCCGTCCCACCCCCGCCATGCCCACCGGCACCGCCCCGAGCACACCGACGAACAGGTAGCCGAGCAGGTCCGGGTTCGTGGGGAAGACCTTGTTCTGGGGGAGGATCGTGAAGGCATTGCCGACGACCCAGAGCACCGCCACGGCCCCCCACCAGGCCGCTCGCCGGTCGGTCTTGGCGAGGACCGCCAGCACGCCACCCAGCACCAGCAGCGGGATCCCCGCCCGGCCCTGAAGCTGGCTCACGATCTGCAGGTTCTCCAGGAACGTCGCGGACGCCTCGGACCCGAAGTTCTGGCTGAACGTGCGGGCCAGGAGCACATCGACGAACCGCTCCGGCGAGTCGGGGAGGCCGAACGCGCGCCCGGGGTTGGCGGCGGCCCGCAGGGGGAGCCAGGCGTAGGCGGCAAAGGAGGTCAGGCCTCCCGCCACGCCGGCGGTCAGGTCGCGGCCCCAGCTCACCTCCCCGGTGGAGAACCGCGCCGCCAGCAGCGCCGGGATGGCGGCGACGCACAGGAGCGGGTGGACCGCGGCGCCGAGTCCCAGCAGCAGCCCGATGGTGGCCGAGGCCCGCGCTCCCCGCCACGTCAGGGCGGCCGCGAGGGCCCCCACGAGGATCAAGGCGGTGGGGCCGTAGACCTCCGCCCGGACCGCTTGGGTCTGTGCTCCGAGAGCCAGCAGCACCCCCGCCGCGAGGCCGAGGGGGAGTCCTTGGTCCTTGTCCGACGCGACCGCCCGGCCGACGGCCGCGAGGGGGAACACGATCCCCGCGACGCAGGCGGCGCTGAGCAGGTTCACGCGGAACGCCAGGTCGCCGACCGGGATCAGCTGCGCGAGCTTGGCCACGACGAGGTAGCCGGGCTCGCCCGGCGGGTGCGCGACGCCCATCACCCAGGCCGACGCCACGAGGTTCCCGGCGTCCAGCCAATCGGCCGACGGCACGGCCCCGACAGCCGCCCAGGCGAACAGGGCGACGGCGAGCCAGGCTTCACGCGGGAGGAGGTCCCTCAGGGCGAATCGACCAGCTCGGCCTGGCACGACGCGAAGGTCAGCCGTCCCAGCCCATGTTCGCGGGCCAGCTGGGTGAAGACCTCGCAGTAGTTCGTGCTGATGAGGGTGCCGACCTCCATCTTGGGATCGGGGTCCCAGGTCCACTGCCCCAGGAACGGATCTCGGGGAAGCTCGAGCCCTCGGCTGGCGACGTCGGCGGGGTTCTCCGGCAGGTCGCCGGTCAGCCGCCGGAACTCGGTCACCACATCCATCGCATCCCGCCGCGCGATCAAGTACTTGAGCTCGATGATCTTGACCTCGACCGCCTCGCGGGCCTTCTTCTGCGACTCGGGGATGCTCTCCAGATCGGTCTGCAAGAAGATCAGCGCGGAGTCAAGGTCGCCCGAGTCGGACTGGAGGCTGGCGGCGAGGTTGCGGAGGTAGAAGGGGCCCTTGCCGGTCTTGGCCGCCATCGCGATGTAGCGCGCCGCCGTCTCGCGATCGTCCTTGAACATGAAGTAGTTCATGCCGATGCCGAAGGGGAGCTCCCACAGGTCCGGCCGATGGACCATGCCCTTGCCGAAGATCAGCGAGGACTGGTCGATGAAGACCCCCTCGGACCGCAGCATGGTCCCGCCGTACTTGTAGGCGGCCTTGAACTCGGGATCGAGGTCGGTGGCCAGGTCGATCATGTGGAAGACCCACGAGTACCAATCGTGGTCCTGGCTTGCGTAGCGCTTGCCGAACAGGAGCGTGGTGCGAATCCACAGCATGTCGGCGACGAACTGCTCGTACCCCAGCGACGTCGCTTTCAGCGCCCGCCCCGTGGGCAGGTACTTCACCTCATCGACGACCCGGTGCCGCGGCGACCACGCATCCGTGTGGCGGTGGGCCGAAAGCAGCACGGGAACGAGCAACGCGATGACGAGCGCGCCGACGATGACGACGTTTCGGCCCTGAGCCATTGCGGTGCTGGATGCAGCCATCGGCGAAGTCTAAACGACGAAACCCCGGACCGAGACGGTCCGGGGTTTCGTTGAAATGGAGCGGGACACGAGAGTCGAACTCGCGACCCCTGCCTTGGCAAGGCAGTGCTCTACCACTGAGCTAGTCCCGCAGAGGCGCCGGATTATATGAATCGATTCTTGAGAGTCAACCAGCAGCAGAATCTTCAATATCATCAATGACTGCCCGGAGGGCGATCACGCCCGGCACGGTGTAGTGCGCCTGCTCCTCGGGGGCTTGCGGTCGAGCGAATCGGCCTTCGCCATGATCGACGCGCACCGCCCAACAGCCGAGGCGGCGGGCCGCAGAAATCTCCCGATCGATGCGGTCGCCGATCACCACCGTCTCCTCCGGGGTGAGGTCGTTGAGGCGCATGACCTCCGCGATCGCGTCCTCCTTGGGATCGGCCGGGGGCACGACGCAGACACTGGCGAGGTGCTCGGCGAGCCCGCTGAGCTCCAGCTTGCGCTGCTGGGTCTCGGGGTGGCCGGCGGTGACACAGAGGCAGGCGATTCCGTCGGACGCCAGCGACTTCAGCACCATGATCGCGTCCTCGAAGGGGTCCAGAGCGCGCACGCGGCGGTTGTAGAAGGCCTTGTGGCCAGCTTCCACGACGGCCGGATCGGTGACCTCGTAGAACTTCGCCACGAGCACGTCCACGGGCTCCCGCGGGTGCGCCCGGGCCAGATCGATGCGCTTGCGCGTCACCTCCTCCAGCGAGCCGGGGAGGCCCGCCGCGATCATGGCCGCCGCCGCCTCGGTGTGGGCGGGGATGAGCAGCTGTCCGGTGGTGTCGATGAGGGTGTCGTCGAGATCGAAGACGACGGCGCGGATCTTAATCGTCGTCTCGCTGTTTGCGGTCGTTGTGCATCTGGAAGAGCAGGCAGGAGAAGGCCGCTCGGTAGTACTTGTCGGCGTGCTTCTGGGTCTTCTCCTGGACGAAGTTCTTGCCCACCACCGTCCACTGCAGCGCCCGGGGACCGGCCGTCGCGATGGCGTAGACCGTGGTGATGTCCATCTTCACCTGGATCAGGAAGCGCGCGTGGTACGCCGAGGCGCGCTGAGCCTGCAGCGTGGCACCCGCGATGACGACCTTCGTCTTGTCCGACAGCAGCAGTTGCAGATCCACGTCCTGGAGCTGGTTGTCCGGCACCTGCGCCGTCGTCAGCGCCGAGGCCATGTCCGAGAGGTTTCCGTAGCTGTCGGCCAGCGGGTAGTAGAAGGAGACATCGGCCTTGTCGCCCGTCGTGAACTCGATGCGGTACAGATCCCAGACCTCGCTGGTCAGCGTCATCGAGCCGTCGAACGGGTTCTTCTTCACCTCGTACTCGCGGCACGGGTCGTTCATGTACGGCTTGCCCCGCTTGTCCTTGGGGGGGCGGTTCTCGAGGCTGAGTTCGGCCGGCTTGATCGGCATCGCCGGGCCTTCGCTCTCATCGACGAAGGGCTCGACCCCGCCGTCGGCGCCCGACTCGAAGTCGATGCCGAGGGCGTTCATGAACGAGCCCTGCTCGACCGCGAAGGCGACGCCCTCGACCGCCTCGGCGGCGACCTTGAAGGAGACGATGCCCGCCACGCGCCCGCGGGAAGTGTAGATGGGGCCGCCGCTGTTGCCGGGGTTGATGGCCGCGTCGGTCTGGATGAGCGTGATGTCGTTGTCTTCGCGGGTCGCGCTGACGATGCCCTTGGTCACGCTTTGCTCAAGCGCCTCACCCAACGGGGAGCCGATGACGAGCATGTCGTCGCCGGTCTCGGGCACGCCCTTGGTCATCTTGGAGCAGCGGATCCCCTTGACGTCGGCCTTGAGCAGGGCGGCGTCGGCGCGGGTCACCTTGCGGATGACCTCGGCCTTGATCTCGGAGCCGTCGGCGAAGACCACATCGACCTTCTTGGCGCCCCCGACCACATGCGCGGCGGTGAGGAGCCAGCCGTCCGGGGAGACGAGCACGCCCGAGCCGCTTCCCGCCATCGTCTCGATCCGGACAGTGCGGTCCTTCATGTCCCCGATGTCGTCCGTCGCCTTGTCCGAACAGGACTCGATCGACGCGCGAGGAGCCTCCTCGGCCACGGCGGCGACGGGAACGGCGAGCAAGAGCAGGGCGAGCAGAGCGGAGCGGGTCATCAAGACTCCGGAGACGTAGGGACCACAAAAAATACCACGCCGCCTAGTTGGGAATGATGACGCGGTCGTCGAACTTGAAGAGGACTGCGGCCTTGACCAGCTCGGCCGGAACCCGGAACGGGCGATCGTCGGACCTGGACCACTCGTGCCGTCGGCCCTCCGGCTCGATGAAGGCGACGGAGTAGATCTGCCCGTCGTCGAGGCGTGCCTCGAGCCGCGGCGAGCCGCCCTTCCACCACTCCCGGGCGGTGGCGAACGTGCCGCGCTTATACTCGTAGGCGTAGGCCTGTTGGCCGTCTCGGTACCATCCCTCTTGTAGACCGGCGCGGGCTCCGTTCCGGTCAAACCGCTCCACCTGCTTGAGCGAACCGTCGTCGCGGAACTTCTTGTCCTCAAGCACGAGCGCGCGGGAACCGAGCACGTCCTCGATGAGAAGCGCCCCGTCCGCCAGCTCCTTGGGCTTGTCGATGGGGAGCCTGTCGACCGTCATCGTCTCGGGGTCGTAGAAGTCGAGACCGTGGCGGCTGCGATCCAGGCAGGTCAGCTTCCGCTTCCGCTTCACCTGCTCCGTGTCGTCGAGGTAGTCGAAGTAGGTCAGCTCCTTCTCCGTGCCGAAGAACCGGACCCGATCGATGGCGTCGTACTCGGTGGCGTCGCTGACGAAGTGGCGGTTCCCCGAATAGGGCCCGGAGCCGTAGTTCTCGGTCCGCACCGTGCGGCCGTCGGCGTCGAAGTACTTCCAGCTCCCCATGACCATCGGCCGGGCGCCCGCGGCGGGGTGGATGTCGCCCTCGGCGTACTTCACCCCGTCGGAGTCGTACAGAACCACGAACCACCCGGTGCGGTAGTAGTCCCAGGTCTGCAGCTCGCGGAGGCGCCCCTCCCGGTCGTAGATGCGCCACTCCCCTTCCTTCTGCCCGTCGTCGTTGTGGAGGGCGACCTTCCACAACCCGCCGTCGTCGAACAGGTAGCGCCACGGGCCGTTCTGCCGGCCGCCCCCGCCTCGGCCCAGGTGAGAGACGGAGCCGTTGGGGTGGAAGTGGATGGTCCAGCGCTCGTCGCCGAGGACCTCGACGGACGTGAGCACGCCGCCTTCGCCGAACCGGAAGCGGTCGACCTCGTGCACGTCGCCGCGGAACTTGATCTCGCCGTTGTCCAGGACCCAGGGGAGCGTGGGCTCGTACCGGAGCCGCGTGATGCGCCCGCTGCCGTCGTCGTCGAGGTCCTCGTCCGAACGCAGGCCGGAGACCCAGTCCTGCTCGAGCACGCCCCCGTCGATCCACTCGAACTTCTGGTGCCCGTGCAGGCCGCCGTCGCGCCAGAACAGCTCCTGGAGCGGCTCCTCGGCGTTGTGCGACTCCCACAGGCGCTGGGGGCCGTCCGGCACGCCCTGCACGAAGTTGTACTGGTACTGCATGGCGCCGTCGTAGTGCCACGCCAGCTGGCGCCCGTGGAGCACCCCCGCGTCGTAGCTGTGCTTGCGG
>PVBE010784317.1_pt1 | contig 17640 bp, 15 predicted proteins | sample 1631181 | NCBI WGS metagenome assembly PVBE01 (sample SAMN08397723, study PRJNA350692) | Marine metagenome, whole genome shotgun sequencing project. | isolation source: water | place: Pacific Ocean | collected 2012-04 | reverse complement strand
CTCAATCTTGTTATTGGTTCTGAATGGTTGGTCCGCAATGAGCAGGGGCGTTTTGAAGTCAACAAGTCTCTAGAAATAGAAGCCAATACAGAAATTCACATCTTTCAAATGGAGCTTTTGTGGCTCTACATCAATCGGTGGTTGCCATCCTGGGTCCAATCTCTAAGTAGGGGTCCGAAAAGCGCTAGGCCAAGACTGGATTCGATCGATATCAAACAGATCTTCGAGGAATTGGGTCTTCTCGAGGATGCGAGTGTGATGGATGTGCATGCTAAGAAATGGTGGAGTAGAATGAAATCTTTCCAGTATGCTCTGATCCAAGAGAAGAATGCTGAAACTGGTTTCGCAGGTGAAGAGTTTTCTATGAAGTATGAATATAAGAGGACAGGGGAGACTCCAGTTCAGGTTTCATTGGAATCCGATTCTTATGGTTATGATATCAGTTCTGTCTTCTCAAAAAAGAAAAAGAAAAAGTTGCGGATAGAGGTCAAGACGAGTAGAGATTCCTGGAGAATAGCTCGCTTACATATCACTAGAAACGAGTTTGAGACTTGTAGAAAGCATACAGACTCCTACATCTTTCACCTTTGGGATATTTCGGAGGATACTCCACTGTTGTTGAAGGTGAAGGTTAGTGAAGTGATCAATCATTGCCCTGAGGATAGTGGTGATGGTGTCTGGGAGAGCGTTAGGATTGAGTTTTCGGCTTTCGACTGGAAAAATGCGGAGAGGTTTGAATGAAATTGTATCGAAGAAACTCTGGTGGTTATCAATACAACAAAGAATGTTGGAATGTGATTGAGAATATTGTGGAAAATTTTGAGAGTGAAACACATGGTTATGTTCCGAACGTAAGTGAAGTAATAGCCAAGTTACGAGAAGCTGGTTGGGAAAACAAGATTAGATTAACTGAAGGATTTTCGCACTCTCTCGATGGAATACTAGAAGGGGTTGGGGTGGTGGTTAGTTTTGGGCACAGTGGCGCCTCATACCAAAAATTAATGACAATGCAATCGATGTATATCGATGGTAGGATCAAGGAATGCTACTACATTTCTCAGACCCGCGATACCTCAGAGTTTCGCCATAGGTTGGTCAATCCAAAAGCCAGACCGGGTACAAATGGAAATAGGATTACAGCTGAGGATCTAAACCTAAGTATGGACTACTATCATCGTTTCATCACAGTCCCCCTAACGATAATTGGTATGCAGATAGATGAGAACAGAATTAACTCCAGTTGAAAACAGGTAGTATTGTTGAATCTATGGGCTATCAATGCGCCCTTTCAGAGAATTGTGAAAAAATATAATTTCAGTTAGGAAACTTCTATTTTTTTCGAAACAGTCACTAGGGAATACACTGCCCTTTGCATCACTCGCGACGGCCAGGCGGGAGCAGGTCCAAGTCGCGCGGCTCGTCCTCGGGCTCGTCGTAGAGCTCCCCCACGATACTCGACCACCGCAGGGCCCTGCGCAGCGCGCTGGCCAGGCCCCCGGTCACGCCCAGGCTGAGCGATCCCCTGCCGGCCTCCGTGAGGTCCTCGCAGTCGACCCTGACGTACACGTCGCCCCCGTCGCTGACCACGACGTCCCCGTCCGGTGACAGCCAGCCCCAGGCCCATCGGGTGGACAGCGGGCCCCTGTGGTCGAGGCGGTCCCAGTTGGGGTCGGGCGCGGGCGGCCCGTGCCTGCCCATCAGCCCCACCCCCAGTCCGAGTCGGACTTCGAGCGGTTGCACTTCACGCACCCGAGGCAGATGTTGTCCGGGTCGTCGGAGGCCCCGCCCTTCGAGTAGGCGAGCCTGTGGTCGAGCTCGAGCCTCCTGGGGTCGGACTCGCCGCAGTACACGCACCTCCCCCCATCGCGCTGTGTCACTGAAATCCTGACCCACTGCGGCACGTACCTGCTGGCCCTGACGGGGGCCTCGCCCGCGAATCTGCCGGCCCTGGTCCTCTCGAACTCCCTCCATGTCGGGTCCCGGGAGAGCGATCGCATCCTCGTCGACCCGGTCGCCGAGGACACCTCCGTGACCCCCACGGGGAACCCGCACGACCACAGGTGCCCCTTCGACAGCCACACCGTCCGCACGGAGCCGCCCTCGGTGATCATGCCGAGCATGGCTGGGAGCACCGTCGAGTGCGTAGTCCTCGAGGCCCATTCGCCCAGTGTCCACACTCCCACCACCGAGCCGTCGACGGCGGTGGTGACCGCACCGCCCGACACGGACCTGCGGATGCGCCTGGCCGCTATCCTGCGGACGCGGTCGCTCATGCCCCGTCCCCCCCGATTCGGGCGACTAGGCGCAGGAGGGCTTCTCCGTCGCATGGCCTGCCCGAGGACAGGGCCGCCCTAGCCGCCCTGCCGAGCTCGCTGAGGTATGCGGCCATCAGCGCCGGAGACGTGGGTTCGAATCCTGCACGGTCCGCCACTTCCACGCCGATTTGCCTGAGCCTGCCGCCCGCAATAATCCACAAAACCCCTCCTTTGTCTAGAATGTGACGTTGAAGGAATTGGAGCAGGAGGGGCATCTCAGTTCGCGCTTGCCCGGGCGGGGGCGGATTCTGAGCCGGCTCTGGCAGCCCGGGCACCCTATCTCGACTTTGACGGTCTTCTTCGTAATGACGAAGATACCCGAGCACAAGGAGCAGGTGAGCTCCACCGGCCTCTTCTCAGTACCCGCTATGACCACGGTGGAGCAGTGTGGGCACTGCACCGACTCGCCCTTGAGCGCCTCCATCGTCGGCTCGTGAGTCACCCGGCAGACGGCACCGCAGATCTCGCATTCCACCTCTCCCATTCCTTGGGGCAGCATGTGGTCACAGTTGGGGCATTCCACTAATGGGGGGGCGTGCTTGGACTCGACTTCGGGCGGTGGTGCCACATCGGGTCCAACTGCATCCACTTAATCAAGCGGTCGCCGATTTGTCGCCCGGCCCCTTGCCCACTAGAAGGGCCACAATCTCGGCGAGGTCGGCCACTAGATCACGACCTAGTTCGGTGAGTGAGGACAGCCTCTGCACACCCGAGCCGGAGACCCACATCCCATTGAGGATAATCAGGATGGCGCTAGCCTCGTGAAGTGCGATGCCTGCAGCAAGATTCATCTCGAAGCCCAGCAGGACAGCGGAAACCAGCGCGGTGGTGACGAGGACCGAGATAGCGATGTTGGCATAGACGACGCGACGAGTCCTCTTGGCCAGTTCGACCAAGCGAGGCAGGGTTCGCGGGTCTTGTCCGGGAATCAGCACGTCGGCTGCGTCGAGGTTGACCTGCTCCCCGCTGCCGACCGCAACACCGATGTCCGCTGCGGCTAGGGCACCCGCGTCATTGAAGCCATCGCCGGCCATCAGAGTACGATCGCGCAGGGACCTCTCGGAGACGTACTCGGCCTTGCCCTCGGGGTCGACTCCACCCCTGCAAATAGAGGGATCTATTCCTATGAGTTTCGCGAAGGCCTCGACGCTGGCCTGCTCGTCGCCACTGAGGATCTCGACCTTCACGCCCTGTGACTTGAGTGCCTCCACGGCCTCCAGAACACCCTCCCTGGCATCATCGTGAGAGAAGCCGAAGGCCGCGATGGCGGTTCCATCGACTGCTAGGACGCTCGCACCGCTCCCGGCCTCGCGAGACGAGACGAGGGCGGCTTCGATATCGGTTGGCATATCGATGCCCTCGGACTGCAGCCAGTCAGCGCGCCCCAGCATCACCGGCTTGCCCCTCAGCAGGCCAGATACCCCAGCATCGCCGTCGGTGATGCCGGACATGCTCATCGGCTTCAGCGTGCGCTGGTCGGTGGCTTGGAGGATCGTATTGGCGTAGGGGTGGTTCGAGCGGATTTCCAGCCCTGCGGCTATTCGCAGGGCGCGGTCCTCACACTCCCCGCTGGTCGGTGTGATCGCCGAGAGGCGGGGCTTTCCGCTGGTCAGAGTGCCTGTCTTGTCCAGCATTGCCAACTCGACCTCCGCGGCCGCCTCCAATATGCCCCCTCCTCTGGCGATGAGCCCGAAGGACGATGCTGAGGTGAGGGCGGCTGCGTGGGGGACCGGTGAGGCGAGAAGCAGGGAGCAGGGGCAGGAGACGACCCATAGCAGCAGGGTCGTCAGAATCGCCTGCTCGGTCGAGCCAGTGAACAAGAAGGCTATGATTGGGGCGGCGAAGACCACGAGAGGGGTCCAGAACATGGTGAACCTCTCGATGACGCTCTGGGTCCTGGTTGGCTGGTCCTTGTACAGCCTGACTAGGTCGATCAGGCTAGACAGCCGGGTGTCTTCCCCGCTCGCTTCCGACTTGATTACCAACGGACCTCGCACCAACACCAGACCCGCCTCCACCGAGTCACCCTCCTTCACAGGAATGGGGATGGGCTCCCCAGTGAGCGGAGCGCGGTCTATTGCGCCAATGCCCTCGACGATGGTTCCATCGACGGGGATCGTCTCCCCCGAGCGGACCTCGACGAGCTCACCGACCTCCAGTGCCTCGATGGGAACGAGGTCGTTGCCTTGGCAATGCGCTGGCATCAGGGGGGTATCCGGCTGAATCACCTTCAGGACGCGTCCGCCTTCTTCTGCGGGTGGCCCCGGGGTGTGGATGCGGGCGGTTCGCGGAAGTCGGTCCAAGCCCCCCTGCATGGACTCCCTGGCCCGGACAAGCGCCCTGTTCTCCAAGTGGGAGGCGAATGCGACGAGGGTGACCACCATCAGGGCCTCGACCCATTCGCCCAATGCCACGGCTCCTATCACAGCCAGCGTGGTCAGGACCTGGAAGCCGACGATACGATTCTTCAGGCTGGCTAGGGCCTCTTTGTACATCGACAGCCCGGTGAAGGATATTCCGACCAGTGCCACTAGCGCTGCGACTGCGGCAGGGATGCTGTCGACCGCCTCTATTGCTGCAACGATGATGATGAGCGGGATCGTCAGCGCAGCCGAGAGGAGCTGGATCTGGTCTTGGCGGAACCTAGCTCTGCGAGATGGCGCCATCCTGAACCCGGGACCGAGGATCTCTGCGAGCTTCTGCTCGGAAGACTTCCTGAGATCAGCGTCTCGTAGCCACAGGCTCTGGAGCTCCAGAACCCCTCGATTGAATCTCGCGTTCAGGACGCTAGGGACGTCCAATATCTGCTCCTTGAGGAGCTTCTTGCTGATTCCCTGCTCGGCGGCCAGTTGGTCAGGGTCGGTGCCGACGACGTGGAGCCAGTCAACACTGGGAGTGTGCCCTAGGCTCCCCAAGACCGTCGAGGCCCTAGACACCCTCCCTCTGGCGATATCCTGGGAGATTTCCACGGTGCCATCTGCGACTGAGATCCTGCACGACTCGACCCCCGGAAGCCGGTTCACAGCCCGGGTAGCCTTCATCGCACAGTCCGGGCAGTCCATCCCCTGAATCGCCCAGCCGAACTGGTGGACGCCGTCCAGCGACAGTCCGATATCCGATTTCTCTGGGATTGCCTCTGGCAACGGGTCGTCTGCGGATTGTTCACTCGTGATCCCTGATGTCGAGCGCGCCCTCCGAGGTAGCCCGAGGGAGCCAAGCTTCGGCAAGGAGGGAAGCTTGGGGGACTGCTTCTTCGCATCTGTGGGGGATTCTGGCTCATCGTCGCCAACGATGAGATACTCCTCAGAATCCTCCGACATCAAGCCCCCATCGTCAGGTCCCGCTTGAACATGATGATAGTAGAGGCCGGTGGAATCATCAGCCCAAGACCCTCCCTTCGCCCATGGTCGAGTTGCCTGAGGGGGTCGATTGGGACATGATAGTATTCGACGTCGATGGCACGCTGCTCGACGTCGAGGGCTACCACCCCGAATTGGTTGCGCTCATCCGGAAGGTCGACTCCGAAGTGATGCCTGTCTCCCTCGCATCGGGACGAACTCTCCCCAACGTCACTCCCATCAAGCAATCCTTGGGCATCTCCGGCTTCATCGTGGCTGAGAACGGGGGGATGGTCTGGGATGGTGACGAGGGTCATGAGATAGTGGCACTGGCAGACGGCTCTCGCGCTAGGGAAGCAGCGCAGTGGCTTGCAACGCAGATTGAGGGGCTGGATTCGCGAGGCATCGAGTCAAACCGCTGGCGCGAGACAGAGTGGTGCCTGAAGGAGACCCATTCCCACGAGCAGATTCGGGATCTCCTAGCCGACAGCGAGTGGGGTGACCTAGAGGTGATTACCACGGGATTCGCCGTCCACATCGCAAAGTTCGGCTTGGACAAGGCTAGCGGACTACGGCTGGCGTTGGAGCAACGTGGGATCGACCCGGAACGCGTCATAGCCTGCGGTGATGCTCCCAACGATATTGCGATGTTCAATCTGGTCGGGTTTTCCGTCGCTGTCAATGACGGTTACCCGAATGTCGTCGAGGCAGCGAATCGGGTTTCCGACTCCAGTGGCAAGCAAGGCGCCATAGAGTTACTGAAGGCACTGATCGAGCGAGCCTGAGCCTCAATGTTGGTGCAGGTGGCAGGATTCGAACCTGCGAAGCACTATGCATCGGATCTTGAGCCCGACCCCTTTGACCACTCGGGTACACCTGCAGCACAGCGGAGAGGAGCCGCGCTATTCATATTCGCGCACGCCCATTCCAAACATAATCGATGAGGAATTGTTGATGTATCGCCTGTGTGGTATGCGCGGCAGGTCGCTTCCATGGACGGTGCTTCGAACACGCCCAGACTCTCCAAGAGCCAGTTGCTCACAGTCGAGAAATCTCTGTTCGAGCTGACTAGGAAGCAGAAGGGCCAGACGATTCCAATCGAACTTTCGTTACCCAACTTCTGGACCTGCGTCGGGCAGCTCCTCCAGAACCTAGAGGTTGAATTGGCGGAGACCGTTCGAGAGGAGGGGATGACTGCCAAGGCGCAACTGCAGTCACGCAGGCTGGGGGTCGTCAGAACCTGCGTGACCGACCTGACTAGGCTGCGCCTGAACGCTTTCACCCAGCATGCCATCCTCTCCAATCTAATGAGGTCCCCCGAAGGTGATGCTATGCCTTCTCTGGCTACCGCTAGGCTGGAGTGGGACAGGCACGATCCTTCCGAGCGAGCCTTTCACGCCGGTATCGGCCACTTGGTCGAGAAGTACAAGCACGAGGTTTCGTGGGGGGCGCTCCTCGGTGCTACGGAGCAGATCCGTCTAGACCACCCCCCGTCAGTAGGGCACAAGCCGCTCTCCGAGTTCTCCGAGGAAGCACCGGCAGAAGATTCCGGACTGCCGAGTCGAGAACCGTCTCGAAAGGACGGGTCTTGGGACGAGCCAGAGTATGACGAGGAGGACCGAATCAGAGAGTTGGATGCCTTTCCTGAGCATGCGTCCTCCCAGGCCGAGTCGAAGAGTGTCGCAGATATCCTGGAGGCAACCGGCGATAGCCTCCTGAGAATCAGGATTCTGAAGAATGTCTCAGACCCCATCGTCACTGCCGATGGTACTGAGATGAACCTGACTGAGGGGGACATCGAATCGTGCCCCTCGCTCATCGCAGAGACCCTCATTGCAGCGGGCCTCGCTGAGCCGGCACCTATCTGAGAGGACAAGTTCTAACGCGTGCCTCCTTCCACAATGGTCAACGAGGTGATTGATTGGGCAAGGTAGTAACCAAGACGCAAATAGCACGATATAGGAAGGAGTTCAACGCCGATCCTGCAGCTAGGGTCGCTCAGAACGCGGTCAGCAATACCGAGTTGCCCAGTCTCGCACTCAGTCGCGATCTGGTCCAGAACATGGACTTCTCCTTCAGCACGAAGCTGGACGACTGGAAGGTTACCGCCCAGATGAGGAGCGGGCGGTGCTGGCTCTTCGCGACACTGAACCTATTCAGGGTGGGTGCCATGAGGAAGATGAACCTCAAGAACTTCGAGTTCAGCCAGGCCCACATCCATTTCTGGGACAAGTTCGAGCGTGCCAATCACTTTCTAGAGGCGATTATCGAGACCTCAGACCGCCCGGTGGACGACCGTACCATTCACTTCCTGCTCAGCGACCCGATTGGGGACGGCGGGCAGTGGAACATGGCGATGAACCTCATCAGGAAGCACGGCCTAGTACCCAAATCGGCCTATCCGGAATCAAACAGCAGCAGTAACACGCGTTGGATGAACACGGTACTGAAGGACATTCTGAGATCCTCGGCCAGTGAGCTGAGATCGATTCTCGATGGTGGTGGCTCGAGCAAGGATGCACGAGCGCACAAGGAGATTCGCATGGCCGACATATGGAGAATACTGTGCATCCACTTGGGCACGCCACCCAGCACTTTCGACTGGCAGTGGCGTGACAAGGACGACAAGTTCCACCGCAAGGGTACAATGACTCCACAGGAGTTCGCCACCGAGTTTGTCGAAATCGACTGGGAGGACTACGTATGCATAGTCAACGACCCCCGAAACGAGTACTATTGCACCTATACCGTCGACTACCTGCAGAATGTCGCAGGCGGACCACCGGTCGTCTACCTGAACGTGCCTTCGGGGGAAATGAAGTCAATCACCCAGAAACTGCTGGAGGGTGGCACCCCGGTGTGGATGGGGTGCGATGTTGGTAAACAGATGGAGCGGAGGCGCGGTCTCTGGGATGCCGAGCTCTACGAGCTCGAGGATCTGTATGGGGTCGGCTTCGGCATGGACAAGGCCGACCGGCTCCGCTTCGGGCAGACCATGATGACCCACGCGATGCTGTTCACAGGAGTGGATGTGGTCGATGGCGAGCCCCGTCGATGGCGAGTCGAGAACTCGTGGGGTGCCGAAGGGAGCGGGATCAAGGGCTACTTCACGATGAACGACAGCTGGTACGACGAGTACATGTTCGAGATCGCCGCCCCCCGTGACTGCCTCACAAAGGAGATGCTAGCGGGATTAGAAGTAGACCCCATCGTCCTCCCAGCGTGGGACCCGATGGGCTCGCTTGCACGAGACGAAGCGGCGGGCGAGTAATGGGGCTCAGCCGAGATTGCGGAGAGACAACTCGATAGTCACCGAATCGGGAATGGGTATCCTCAGGACTTTCCTGAGAGATTTTTCATCCTTCGCTGTGTTCGTGACTAGTTCGAGCAGTCGCTTGTGCACGCGCATCTCCCAGTGATCCCAGGTCTCGGAGCCTTCTCCATCGGGACTCTTTCTGCACGGCACGACGATTCTGCGGGTCGGAAGGGGTATCGGGCCCCTGAGTTTCACACCGGTCTCATCCGAGATTTGCTGAATCTGCTCGCAGACGAGATTCACTTCCTGATGATTGTCGCCGGTCAGTTTGATCGTTGTGACAACCGGCATTGATGTCACCGGCGTCGATTCAAGCCTTCTTCTCGATCTTCATGCAGACGCCTGCGGCCACGGTCTTGCCCATGTCGCGAACCGCGAAACGGGAAAGCTCCGGGAAGAGATCCATCTGCTCGATAGCCATGGGCTTGGTCGGAGCAAAGCGGACCAAGGCTGCATCGCCGGTCTTGAGGAACGGTGGGTTGGCCTCCTTGGTCTTGGAGTTCTCTAGGAGTTCAACGAACCGGACAGCGACCTGTGATGTATGAGCGTGGAAGACCGGCGTGTATCCAGTGCCGATCGCCTTCGGGATGTCCATGAGCTGAATCTGCCCGACGAAGGTCTCGTCGTGGCGAACGAACGCGGGCTCGTTGTCCGTGTACCCGGCGACGTCTCCTCGGCGGATGTCGTGCGCGGCTAGGCCACGTACGTTGAAGCCGACGTTGTCACCAGGCTCGGCCTTGTCCACATTGGTGTGATGCATCTCGATGCTCTTGACCTCGGCCGACTGCTGGCTCGGGTTGAACACGACTGTCTTGCCGGCGTGCAGTACCCCAGTCTCAATCTTGCCGACGGGGACGGTTCCGATGCCGCTAATCTTGTAGACGTCTTGAATCGGCAGGCGCAGGGGCCTGTCGGTGGGCTTGGGCGGCATCTGTATTGCGTCAATGGCCTCGAACAGAGTAGGGCCGCTGTACCACGGGGTGTTGTCACTCTTGTTGTAGACGTTGTCGCCGTCAAAGGCGCTGCAGGGGATGAAGGGTGCATCTGCCGGGTTGAAGCCGGCCATCTTGAGTAGGTCTGAGACCTCGCCAACAACGCTGTTGTACTTGTCCTGTGACCAGTCCACCCCACTGATGTCCATCTTGTTGACGTTGACGATCAGTTGCTTGACGCCGAGCACTCGGGCTAGGAAGGCGTGCTCCTTGGTCTGGGCGTTGACGCCGTCGTTGGCGGCCACGCACAGGACCGCGGCATCGGCCTGGCTGGTACCGGTGATCATGTTCTTGACGAAGTCACGGTGTCCCGGCGCGTCGATGACGGTGTAGTAGTAGTTGGGTGTGAAGAACTCCTTGTGGGCGACATCGATGGTGATGCCGCGCTCGCGTTCTTCCTTCAAGCCGTCCATGACGTATGCAAAGCCGAAGCCGGCCTTACCACGCTCGGATGCTTCCTTCTCGAACTTCTCGATGACGTGCGCTTCGATGTGGCCGCTATCGAGGAGTAGTCTCCCGACTGTGGTTGACTTGCCGTGATCGACGTGACCGACGAACACGATGTTCAGATGCGGCTTGCTCTTGTCTTCCCATTGTGAACCCATGATGTACACCTTCTAAGGTGGCCCGCCGACCGAAGAGCCGTATATGAACCGTTCCCCACCGTTTCCGAAGGTCCGCACAAGCGAGCAGCGCATCGAAGAGGCCGCGCTGTTCGGCCGGCTGAAATCCCTACCTGTACTGCAACTCTATGATGAATTCGTTGACTTCGGTATTGTGCGACTCTGCATTCTCCAAGTCGACTGTCCATTGGCCAGGTAGGAAACCCCTGACGGTGGAGCCTCCAATGACCATCCAGAGACAGTAGTCGTCGTCGTCGCAGTCGCCCGCATCCCTGTTGTCGTTCTCGATGCCAGTGGTGTTGGCAACCTCCTCCTCGGTGCTGTTGTACATGTACAAGTTCAGCTTGTTGTTGGTCGTCGTCCCCGGCACCCCCCCGCCGTACTGGTCGTCGTCTTCCTGGGGGTAGCTCAACTTTGCTCGCATGTAGCGAATCCTGTCCTTGCTGTCCTCGTCGTAGCTCAGCGGGTACTCCCAGGTCATGATGATGGGGTTCGGTGTGGCCCTATCGATGACGAAGTCCTTCCATACTCCTCGGTAGTTCACGTAGACCATCGAGACGGCCTGATCCTCGAAGCCGTTGTTGTCCACCACCGTCAGTTTGACCTCCCAAGCGCCTGCGCGCCTTTCATCCCAGGCGTAGGTCTCGCCAGTGGCATCGACGTCGTTGTCGGTGACTCCGTCGCCGTCCGAGTCGATGTAGGTGTCGAGGTCCCACCTCCACTCGACGAGATACTCCTCGGAGTAGCAGTCGGAGTTTTCGGGATTGCAGCCCGCCCAAGAGTTCGAGGCATCGAGGGTCACGGTCGTTGACACGCTGACTTCACGGTCATCGGTTTCCTTGTCATCCTCGCATACCCAGACGATCACGAAATCGCCATTGGGAGGATCCTCGTCCTCGCAGTCGTCGTCCTTGTCGGATGAGATTTCCGCGTGAGGCTCCCTTGCCGAGGCATCGACCACACTGATTGTGGTGCTGGTCGTCGCCTCGTGGGTGCCGTCCCCCACCGCCAGTTTGACTGCGTAATCGCCGGGCTGGGCGTAGGTGTGGCTGGTAGTCAGCCCGGTCCCGGTATTTCCATCACCGAAGGTCCACTCGAAGGTCATGGGATCGCCATCCGGGTCAGATGAGCCGGCGGCACTGAAGGTCACGGGATCCCCTGCCTTTACCGTCCCGCTGGGATTCACAGACATCGTCGCCGTCGGGGGGTTGTTGGAATTTAGGAGGTCCATGCAGCCCGCTAGCATCGGGGCTAGGAACATCACGGCAATCATGCAGGCGAGCCCGCGCGACCTCGTCATCGGTTTGTGGCAAAGGAAGGAGAAAATCAAGTCTGCGTCTCTGAGATTAGCATTTATCGTCCGATCAGTGTTTTTTGTCAGAAGTCGAAAATGGAACTCTGCCTGGTTCCCCTGAGGAGTTCCTGCTCCGTCCAACCGAATGCCTCCGTGATCCGTCCGAGGGACTTGGCCAGCCTGCCTGCATAGTACTCGCGGTCGTAGTCGGGCGGCTCGTCGCCAATTTCGTCGACCAGCCATGCGCTCACCCCCAGCTTCTTCTCACCCTCCTCAGGCTCGGTGACGACGTACCCGACCTTCATGCCAGGGGTGAACTGCAGCCCTGCAGCGATCCTCTGTTTCGCTGCCCTGACGTAGGGCAGCCCGTCCGGGTTGGCGTACACGCTGAAGTCCCACTCGTTCTTCTTCGAGTCCCACTTGCCTTTGCAGGACCTGCTAATGACGAGTTGTACGGGGGCCACATCACCCTCGCGGACCCTGTCTATCACCGACTTGGTCATGTCCACGGCACCTAGGGTGTCCCCGTCGAGAATCATCTCGAACATCTGCGTCATGGTGTCTGATAGGAGTTGGAAGGAGTCGGTCCGCCTGACTTCGTAGCCTCTGATCAGCATCTCCTCCCTAGGCCATATCACGCGACCGACGTAGCGCTTCTTGGCCCCGTGGCTGAAGAAGGAGGAGAGGGCGGTTTCGAACTCCAGCTCCGCACCCTCCTTGGTGAACCTCTCGGCTAGGGACTCGCCGAAGTCCAGCGTCGTCTTCCTGGCCTGCTCCCAGTTGCCCATCTCCTCACCTCCCTCAGGCCTGTTCATGGGGGGCTCGCCTTCGACGGGCGCACGCACGAAAATCGAGTCGGTGTCGGAGTACACCACGTCGTACCCGTCCACCTCCAGCCTGGAGATTATCCCCCGGATGTTGTGACGGGCCCACTCGGTGATGCTAGCTCCTAGGCTGGGGTGCGTGAACCGGTAGAAGTTCGATGCGAAGACCCCGTAGAACGAGTTCATGAGTATCTTCACGGCGTACTGCAACTGGTCTTGGAGGAAGGCCTCAGCCTCGTCGCCCTCCTCATTAGCCTTCGCGAGCGCTGCCTTGTGACGGTCGCGGCTATCCATCAGGCCCTCTAGGAGCTGGGGTACTAGGCCGAAGCGCTCCTCCTTGGAGATGTACCTCGTATTGGTGGTGGGAGAGACGCTGTGGGAACCGTCCTCGCTGCCGTCCCTGACGAGGGTGGTGGAGCAGATGTTGTTGGAGATCATTATCGAGGGGTACATCGACTTGAAGTCCAGCACTACCACCCACGGCGCTACCCCGGGCTCTACCTCGTGCACGTAGCCTCCGGCAATCTTGTCCCGCTTCCTGGGGCCTTGGTTAGTGTTGGGCACCGCAACCCCCCTCCTGTCGGCCAGACGTATCACGAGCGAGTCGATCCAGCGACTCGTCGTACTGGTCGCGGCTATGTCGACTGTGGTCAGCGAAACGGAGGCCAGGGCCTCCTTCCTCGCAGTCGACTTCAGCTTGTCCAGTATGTTCAGGGGGAGGACGGTGTCACGGACGCAGTAGTCCAGTACCTCGTCGGGCCTCTCTGCCCACTCCTCATCCATCTTGCTCGCGTCGATGTCCATCTTCTGCATCTCCTCGTCGTCCGGCCACAGCAGTCGAGAGACGTAGCGCAACGACTCCCTTTGGGGCCTGAGGGTCTGCCTCGCCTGCCACCAAGCATCGAGAGGTATCCTTCCCTTGATTGTCCAGACCCTGTTCTGCTCCCTGTTGGGGAATATCCGCCCGGGTCTCCTCCACCCGCGCTTGGTCTCGACGTCGTTCATCGGAACCCTGGCCCACCCTAGGAGCGAGGCCCTGGCCATCTCCGACTCCGTGTCGATGTACTCCGACCTCTCCTCCATACGAGGCAGGTCAAAGTTGTCTATGTTGTAGCCGGTGATGAAGTCGGGGTCCTCGGAGCGGACTATCTCGGTTAGCCGTTCGAGGATCTCGGTCTCCGCACCTGTTATCGGATACTCGACCCTCTCTCCAGCCCTGTCAACTACGGCTGCGGCACACAGGATTGTGTTGTCTGCGATACTGGTCTCGAGGTCGAAGGACATGGTGACGAAGGGGGCTGGGAAGGGGTCCGCCCTCTCCAGTCCGCTCAGGTCGCACGAGAGTATCATGTCTACTGGGTAAACGCCTGACCCGCCCACTTCCTTGATTCGGGCCTCTGCAACCCCGGGGTCGGTCGACTCCGGAGTCTTCGCCCCCTCAGGGGCACGGCCTCCGGTCCACAGTACCTCCCCATCGGCCCTGATATGGGGACCGAGGTCGAGGTCGAGCAGCAGCCTCTGCACGAACAGTATGTCCGCGCTGGTCACCCTCCAGCCGGAGTCCGAGAGCGCCTTCCTGACGCTCCTGACCTTCGTTGTGTCCTTGACGAAGACCCGGTAGTGGGGCCTGACCACGCCGTCCTGCGAGACCTTCATCCCACTGGGCGCTGGCCCCCCTTGCACATCCCTTACGGCGGCCACGTTACCTAGGAACTCGGGGTCCTCGGGGCCACCGTCAGACTTGGGGTCGGATATCTCCACGTATGGCCTCAGGCCGTTGACTAGGAGGAGTGTCGAGTGGCCGGCCCTAGAGCGGCACCACAGTTCGATAACGGTCCCCGACTCGTCGCCCTGCTGCCATGCTCGATTGTCACCCGCGACGATGCACGTGTCTTCCTCCCACCGCACGATGACGCCTCACTGGCAGACTGTAGCCGATTGCCTTCAACGTATGTCATCGTGAGGGGCCATAACAATGCCGGGAAGGGGGGTGGGGCAACCGTTGAAAGCCGAGGCCCATCCCTGCAATGCAACTGGGGTGCATGGGTTGCTTGAGGACGCCGAGCCATCGATTGACTGGGACGCTCTGACCTTCAGTTTCAAGAAGACCGATCGGATGTACTTAGCCACCTGTGGCCAGGATGATGAGTGGCAGTCAGGTCAGATGCAGGACTTCACCGACCTCAGCATGTCACCGGCGGCTGGCGTCCTGAACTACGGCCAGGGTCTGTTCGAGGGCATGAAGGCCCAGCACGCCGCCGACGGCTGCATAGTGCTGTTTCGACCAGAGATGAATGCGACTAGGATGCAGGAGGGGGCGCGCAGGCTCGGGATGCCGCCCGTGCCCGAGAGGTTATTCCTCGATGCTGTGCACACGACTGTGCGCGAGAACGCTCGATGGGTGCCCCCAATAGGCAAAGGCGCTCTCTACGTCCGCCCCCTGCTGATGGGCAGCGGACCCATCCTCGGCGTTGCACCCGCCCCCGAGTACACCTTCCTTGTCTACGTCTCGCCGGTCGGACCGTATTTCAAGGGCGGGATCAGGCCAATCTCACTCAAGATCTCCGACGAGTTCCACAGGGCCGCTCCGGGGGGCTCTGGGGGGGTCAAGGCAATTGGCAACTACGCGCCCGGGATGATTCCATCCAAGATGGCCAAGGGCGAGGGGTACGCCGAGGTCATCTATCTGGACGCAGTGCACCACAGGTACGTCGAGGAGGTCGGCGCTGCCAACTTCTTCTGTGTCAAGGACGGCGTAATCTCCACCCCGGAACTCACTGGTACCATCCTGCCTGGCGTCACGCGCGCTTCCGTCATCGAGATTGCAGGCTCACGCGGATTCGAGGTCCGTGAGGAGAGCATCGATGTCGAATACGCGCTCGATGCCGATGAGTGCTTCTGCGCAGGCACAGCCGCTGTGGTCGCATCGATAGGCTCGATCGAGCACGACGGTCGAGTCGCCGAGTATAGTGGAGGCGAGGTCGGGCCAATCACCATGGAGTTGTACAAGGCACTGACTGCCATACAACAGCGTCGCGCTCCAGACGACTTCGGATGGACGGTCGTGGTCGAGTAGGTTTGAAACCCTTCTAGCCTACAGGTGGGTGATGGTCGAGGGAGTCATCGAGGAGGCTCGGTTCGATTCCCGAAGGAGATCAGGGATATGCTGCTACGAATGGAGCACGCCCTGTAGAATTGAACATCCAAAAGCAGCTCATTTGGGTTAAGTCGGTTATTACCGGATACTACCTAATATTTTTTACTACTATCATAACAATACATGTTCGGGACAAAGGGGATGGCTTCAGTACTTTTCACCAAGTTGATGGACATCAGGAAAGTGCATCGAGTAGGTCGTAGCAGCCTATCGGTGACTCTGCCGTACAAATGGGCCCGGCGAAACGCCCTCCAGGCCGGTGATGAGATCCATGTGCAAGAGATCGATGACAACACCCTTGTCATTTCCAGCAACGACATTGGTAGCGGCTCTGGTGACCTCCGCACCTTCGAGGTTGGGGCGGACTCCTCTCCTGACCATCTTCGGCGACTGCTCATCGGAACTTATGTGACCGGTGCCAACCACGTTAGGATTTCCGCCAAGAAAGGTGAGTTGCGACCAGCTCAGCTGGAGGCGTTGAATGGCTGCGTCAGCCGCCTCACAGGTTTCCTCGTCATCGAGCAGACCGATGATTTGTTCGTCATACAGAACTTCATGGACCCATCCGCATCGCTATTCAGCGATCATCTCAACCAACTCCTCTCAATCACCCAACGGATGATTCGATTGAGTCCGCAGATACTGAGTGATGAGGGAGAGCAGTTCTCTCAGAAGATGATCACACTCGGTGACCAATCCGACCGGCTATACTATCTGACGGTCCGATTCCTTCTGCTCTCGCTCTCCGATCGGGCACTTCTCCTCGATATGGGCTTCGATTCAACCCAGGAAGTTGTGGGTGGCCGGCTGATTGCGAAGGGGCTAGAAGAGATATGCGACAGGATGGAGTACCTAGCAGATCTGGCCATCCAGAACGACGATACTGACTGGTCATTCAAAAAGAAGCAACTCAAGCGGGCAGAATCGCAGATCGAACGAATCTGCGAACTGCTGGGAGCCTCTGTCGAAGGCTATTTCTCGGGCGCCGTGGATTTACCCGAGGCCGCTCTCGATGAGCTGTACTCCGTACAGAGGGAGTCGGACGTCATGATTCCGAAGACTGGCGATACGCCTGGTAATATCACAGCGATTCAGGCGGTGGCATTTTCCTCGATATCGGAAGCGGGCCGTCTGACTCGGATGATTAGCGAAGTCGCCATGAACAACTCGTTGCGGCGAATGAGATCCAACGGTGAGAATGGCAAATAATGGCCTCTGCGGAGCACCTTGGTGAAAGGGAACCCCATGGGTGGGGTCATACCTCCAGCTCAGAGCCCGGCTCACAGGGACTGAACCGCCCTGCTGATTGTCTGTTTGATAGCACTCCTCTCGACGGAGAAAAGATGGGACTGACAGGACCTGCAGTCCGAGCTACCGAACCCGGGAACCGGGGGGAACCCGAGTCCCTGGTTGCCGAGCATGGTGATGAGGGCGCACTCGCTGCCTCCGACGACCGGCAGAACGCAGACATCCCCTGCTACTGTGGTCAACCAGTCTACGTGCCACTTCTTTCTCTTCTGGCGGCTGATGTGCCTATGGCAACGAGAGCGAATCCCACCCGGGCCGTAGGCACTGCCCGCATAGAGGTAAGTACCCGGTGCAAGATGCCCGCCAAAGCTGGGGGGAAGATCGGTGGGCTCATTCAACTCGATCCATAGCAGATAGGCACCTGCCTGCTTGGGGATTGAAGCAGAGTCACCCGACCAGTCCACACCCCCGCATGGATTGCTCTTTGTAAAACAGCGCAGCGGCACGCTCTCGTGATTTGCACGCTCAACCGT
>PVBE012723612.1_pt1 | contig 17642 bp, 12 predicted proteins | sample 1631181 | NCBI WGS metagenome assembly PVBE01 (sample SAMN08397723, study PRJNA350692) | Marine metagenome, whole genome shotgun sequencing project. | isolation source: water | place: Pacific Ocean | collected 2012-04 | reverse complement strand
GGCGTACGCTCCGAGCCGCCACTGAAGCAGCCACTCGGGCTCCTGTTTGCGAGCGGAGATCGCGCGGATGACCTCTTCGTTCAGCCCTGGCGGCAGCGTGTCCGCATCGATGTCGGTGACGAATCCCCACTTGTAGTCCGATTGCTCGGCCCACTGGTCCAGAGTTGTGTTGGGGTCGTCGGGCATGGCTCGTCAATCGTGTCGTGGCGGAGGCGTTTCTTGATACCGAATCTCAAGAAGAGCGACTCACCTTTGGGGGAATCCACTATAATAGCCGTTTCGGGCGATAATTGAGTCCCCCGATCAGGAGTCCCGCCATGTCCGTGACCATTACCGAAACCGCCGCAAGAGAAATCGCCAGCATCGTTCGTCAGCAGGACCTCGATACAGAGGCCATTCGCCTTCGCGTAGGCGTCAAAGGCGGTGGTTGCTCGGGATTCTCGTATCTGCTCGATTTGACCGAGACGATTCGTGATTCCGACGAAGCGTGGGATTTCGACTACACGCTTGAGAGCAAGGACGGTGATCCTGAGGCCTTCAAACTCCGTGTCATCTGCGATCCCAAGAGCCTGTTGTATCTCAACGGCACCGAGATCGATTTCAAGGATGAAATCATGGGCCGCGGCTTTGTCTTCAACAACCCCAACGCGACCAGCAGTTGCGGGTGCGGAAGCAGTTTCAGCGCGTAGCGGGGCGAAGTAGCTCAGGCATCCCAGTCGGAAATTGGCGTAGGCAGTCGCATGACGCGATCGAGGTCGGCGCAGAGTTCAGGCTCGCACTCGAATTGATCGCTGCGACAGGCCGCGAAGGACTCGGCCTCACTATTTAACTCAGTGACGAAGATGTCGTATTCACTGATGTAACTGTCGAAGAGTGGCCCGGTTTCCTTCTCGTCTCCAAGGCTCCAGTCAATTCTTCTCCACGATCCTGATGTACGGCAGTCGGTCGTGATCCGGGTCGTAGGGGCGGATGGTGGCATACGGCATGGCCACGATGATATCGGTCGCGGCCCGACCACCATCGGCGGCGATCGTGCGGTAGCGGGCAATCCGCTATCCTTCTCATCCATGGCCCACCAGTCCTCCATGACAGTGAAATCCATCCTGATGAACATCGTCTGTGTGCTCATCATCGCCCCCATCGTGGCGGGCCTGATTGTGTGGGGGGCGTGGACGATGGCGGATATCAATTCGCCCCCTGGGCTTGCCCCGGATATACCACTACCGTCGGCCACAACGACCTCAAGCATCATCCGCCCCGCACCGCATATACCGGTTTCGGGGCGGACGGTCTATATGGCCAACTGCGCAAAGTGCCATGGTGTGACTGGGGACGGCAATGGCACTGAGCAACTCGATCGACCGGCGAGGTCCTTTCTTGCTGGCGGGTTTTCGTTTGGCAATACCAATCAGGCTATTCGCCGCGTCGTACAACATGGCATTGCCGGCACGCCCATGCCTGGCTTTGTTGGTGTTTTGAATCGACCAAGTATCGACGCGGTCGTCGCCTACGTACGGAAGTTGTCGCCGCCAACGATTGATGCAGATACATCGGCGGCGACTTATTACGTTGATGATCGACCAGTCGTGATTCGCGGGGCGCTTCCGGCTCGCGGTGAGTGGGAAGATCCCCAGCCGCGTGGCATCCTCATTGGCGGGACCGATGGTTTGACCGTGGCCTACGACAGCGATGATGTCCGGCTTCGAACAGTCAGGCAGGGTGCTTTTGTGCGTCGCACTGACTGGGAGGGTCGCGGTGGCACCGAGTTGGAACCACTGGGGCAGCTGATTCACTTTCCAGGCGCCGCGCCGCCCTTTACGAAAAACGGTCGCCCCATCAAGGCCTCGCTGCGAGGCACAGCGATCACCGGAACCACAGCAGCGATTCGCTACACGCTTCCAGGTGTAGAAATTGAAGAAACAGCAGCGGCAGCGACGCACGGCACCTTGCCTGGCTATCGCCGCACATTGTGGCTCACCGGAAATGCCACAGGCATAGAACTAGCTGTTCCTCTGTCATCGACGCCCGAGCCACTTGGCCGCGGCGGACAGTATGACTGGTGGATCGGCGGTCAAGATATCGTTGGTATTCGCGGGGGACAGCCTGGTGCTGCAAGCGTTCATCTTCCAACAGATGGAACAATTGACATCTTGGTCCTTCCTGGGGCAGATCCAGCCGCCGCTCGCCAAGCCGGCGTACCACTGCTCGAGGAAGCATCATGAATGTACTCGCTGTCGCAGCAGTCCTATTGAGCGCAGATCCGTGGACCGTGCAAACCGTGCCGACGCCCGAGGGCGAAGTCGTCGAAGTTGGCGGCATTGCCTTTCCTGATGACGACACCATTGCCGTGAGTACGCGTCGAGGTCGCGTGTGGTTGATTGATGGCGCCCTTGATGACAACCCGGGTGACGCAGCGTGGACGCGGCATGTCGATGGTTTGTATGAGGGGCTTGGACTCGATGTTGATGGAAACGATCTCATCGTGTTACAGCGGGGCGAATTATCTCGATTGCGTGACATCGATGATGATCGCATCGTCGATGTCGTTGAAGTTCTTAGTAGTGACTGGGGTTTATCTCACAATTACCATGAGTTTGCCTTTGGGCTTCCCCGTGATGCGGCAGGCAACCGGTACGTGTCGCTTAATCTGGGCTTCATGTCTCCTGATTGGTGGTATGGTCAATCCGTCGAACCGTACCGAGGCTGGATTCTGCAAGTCGCGCCCGATGGACACACCGAGCCATGGGCCTATGGTTTTCGAAGTCCATGTGGCTTAGGTTTTGACGCAAAGGGGCGGTTGCTCGCTACGGACAATCAAGGTGACTGGATGGCGACCTCGCCCATCTTTGTCGTGCAACAAGACGGCTTTCATGGCCACCCCGCGAGTTTGCGGTGGACCGAAGAGTTTCTTGCCGACAATCGCATTCCTCACCAACGTGAACCATTGGACATTGACCGCGTGCCCCCAGCAATTTGGATTCCATATGACTGGTCTCGCTCTACGGGCAATATTGTGACGGACTCGACAGGTGGTTCGTTTGGCCCGTTTGAAGATCAGTTGTTTGTGGCCGAGTTGACCACCGGCCAAGTGCTGCGTGCAGAAATCGAGGACATCGACGGTGTGCCCCAAGGTGCGGTGTGGCCATTTGTTGATCGCGTTGGGTCTGTGGCCCGCGTGGCTTTTGCAGACGATGGATCACTGATCTGTGGCCTGACCAATCGTGGGTGGGGTGGACTGGCGCCCGGACACGGGGTGAAGCGCATCGTATGGAACGGTGACGTGCCGCTGGAAATGAAGCATGTTCGGTTAGTTTCCGGCGGCTTTGATATTGAATTCACGCACCCTCTTAGCGAGGCGCCTACGCCTGAGCAGATTGAGGTGGACACCTACGACTACAACTGGTGGTGGAAGTATGGATCGCCCGAACAGCGGCATCAACTTCTTGAGGTCGAGTCAACACGGCTATCAGAAGATGGCCGCACGCTTCGTGTAGATATTCCTCAACTCTCCGCGGGACGAGTGGCCCGCCTGCATCTGCATGATGTTTCCGATGCCACCGGTCGGGCACTCCGAACCCAAGAAGTTGCGTACACCATCAACCGTATACCCGGCGGTCCCACACGCGATGTGGCCAGACGTGTGTCGGCGCCACCGTTGGAAGATCGGATTGAAGAGGAGTCTGGCTGGCTGCGATTGACGTGGGGTGATCCCAAGGCGATGTGGGAAGGTGATTGGCGACTTGCCAAGGATCGGCTCGACGCGACAGACCGCACACGGTTTACCACTGAGTCTGGCGAAGATGCCTTGGTGAACGATCAAGCGAGTACGGACTACGTCTTCAGCGGCGCATTGCCGCGCGAAGCGCAGGTCAAACTTCCGATCATGCTTGCAAAGCATGGCGCTATTGGCGTCGGACTTCCCGGAGATGCCATGCTGATGATTCGGGATCACGATGGGTCGGGCACCTTGGAAGTGGTCGACAGTGACGGACGCGTACTGGCGCATTCTGATCACGATGTGTGGCGAGGTGCCGGGCAGTGGCACTGGGTCGGTTTTGAAGTACGAGATAGTCATGTCGTGGAAGTTCTCGTTGATGATCAGAAGGTGCTCGGCGATGTGGACATTCCGTCTGGTGGTAAAGATCGGTGGCTCCGATTTTCTGGTGCCATCGGCGCTGCAGGCATTGCTGACGTGCGTGTGCGACCGGTGGTCGACGCGATGGTCGGTGGTGAATCGTTTCCCCGCGATGGCAGCATGACCTTGACTGGTCCGTTGAGCGGCGCAATTGGGTCAGAGGGTTTGATGCTCGAGGGCCATGGCACCATCGAACTGGCCACCACGTGCCCGCAGGACTTCGATCTTCAGGCTCGGGTGCGATTCAGCGAGGGTGCGATGGCGATGCTGAGTATTGGCGAGATCCACGTAGTGGTTGCTGAAGGACAGCCTGGCGATCCATCAACAGGAAGTATTGCCGGTGTGGCCTCAACCCAAGTGCGATTGATCCCGGCTGATGCGTGGTATCAACTTGAAGTTCAGAGATCTGGTGTAGATGTTCGAGTGCTTCTCAACGGGCTGCTTGTATCGAGCGGAACAGTACCCGTTGGAGTGGGTGCAATCATGTTGACCATTGAGGAGGGATCTGTTGGATTGGAAGCGATGCGACTGGATGCCCGCTGACGCGACTGCTGAACAAAAGCCTGAATATGTGTAGCGACTCCAGTGGGCGGGGGCCAAGGCGGTTGCAATAGGGGTGATATGGGCTAGCCCAGTACAATTTAGACAACTGAGGCTTTGGAATCACCATCAGGCAGAGTAGGGTGTTTGGGTTGCATTAGAGAGGAACAAAAATGCGGAAGCACTTAGCGATCGGTCTTGGAAGCGTGGTGGCCCTTGGCTTTGGAGTCGCTCACGGTGGTGTGCTGATGGTGCCCAGCGACTTCCTGACTATTCAGGACGCCATTGATGCTGCAAGCAACGGCGATGAGGTACATGTTGCGGCTGGTTCCTATCAAGAACGAATAGACTTCTTGGGCAAGAGCATTTTGGTCATCGGCCAGGGGGCGGTTACGACCACAATTGATGCGGCGTTTGCCAATGGACCTGTCGTGCGATTTGCAACCGAAGAAGGTTCATCCAGCGTGATCGATGGGTTTACCCTTCGCGGCGGTGCAGGCGAGTTGTTCAATGATCCGATATTTGGCAACATCCGGTGCGGCGGGGGTGTGTTCATTCGAAGTAGTTCTCCGACCGTACGCAATTGCACGATTGAAGAGAATGCGTGTTGGGGTGGCGGCGGCTTGTTCGCAACGGCTGGCACGCCCAGCGTTATCAACTGCGTCATTCGCAATAACATCACCGAAGGCCACGGCGGAGGCATGTACTGCTTGGATCATGCCGCGCCGAACATCGACGGATGTCTATTTTACTCCAACGATGCTGCTTGGGGTGGTGGGATGACATGCACGGTGAATAGTGATGCGCACATCACCAACACAGAATTCATTTCTAATATCACACACAATGTCGGCGGCGGCATGTTCATTCGGTCCAGCAGCAGCCCCATCATTTCAGAGTGCCTGTTCTTGAACAACACCCAAGTGGGTAATCCAATCGGTGTCGGCGGAGGCATCTGCGCGTATGGCGTAGGCAATGGCGGGGGCCCGTGTTATCCGCAGATTACGCACTGTCTCTTTCAAGGCAACATCGTGACTGGGGATGGGGGCGGGCTTGGGTGTGCCTATGACGTGCATGCAGTTGTTTCCGACTGCGTGTTCAGCGAGAACTCATCGGGTCGTGATGGCGGAGGCGTTGCCTGCATGGGCGCGCATGACCCGGACGTGGCCAGCAATGGGATCTTTACTAACTGTCTGTTTGAAGGCAACACGACCTCAGGGCGAGGTGGCGGATTCTTCTCACGTGCCAGCGAGCCCACGCTGGAGCAATGTATTTCCCGTGACAACCAGGCCGATGAGGGCGGTGGCGCGAGTTTCTTTGAGAGCGAACTGACTTCGATGTCCAACACCACGGTGTGTGGAAACCACCTTGATCAGGTGAGCGGCATGTTTGTCGATGGCGGCGGTAACACCATCAACGACGACTGCTCTGCCTGTGAGGGCGACATCAACGGCGACGGCGTCGTCGGTGTGGACGACCTCTTGGCGATCATCGCCGCATTCGGTCCGTGCAGTGGCTGCCCGGCTGACGTCAATCAGGATGGCGTCGTGGGCGTGGATGACATTCTGATTGTGCTTGGCGCGTGGGGTGACTGCTAGGGCTGCTGAGTGGCGAGGAAGGCAACGAGGTCGCGAATTTGTTGATCGCTGAGGAAGGATCCCAGTGCGGGCATGGCGGACACTGGAGCGGTCCACTCGGCGGCGAGCGATGCATTTGGATCCATGATGGATTGCAGGATCTGCATGTCAGTGAGTCTGCTGCCGACATCGGAGAGGTCTGGCCCGTCACCCGTAGCGGTTCCGTCTAGGCTGTGACATCGAAAACATGCGGCCACAGCATTGGTTCGGAACACCTTTCTGCCAGCGGACGGATCACCACCGGTGAGATCGATGTCACGCGGTCCAAATGATCTGGCGGATCCATCGGCATGCGTTCGTGCGAGTTCCACGATGCTTCGAAGATTGTTGGCTGGCCCGAGTTCAAGCAGTAACACATCATCGAACCAAGCCTCGCCAGTACTCATGCCCCACCCACCGTACAGGCAGTGAATATCAGTCTGGGTTTGACCTGGTCCAGTCACAAACGTCTGCTGCACATGCGTCCAGTCGGAGGTGTCGGTGACGGAGGGCGTGCGATGTGAACCCGGGTGCGCGACGAGCAATGCGCCGTGCGTAGTACCATCGTGCGTCACGTTCTTGGTTCGAATCCATCCCTCAAGTCGGTATCGCGTGTTTGGTTTGACTGTGATGTCCTTGGTCCACGATGTGTCACCACCTGACGACGAGCGAATCGATAGGCACTTGGTGTCACTACGACCACCGGGCACCCACTGATGGTTGCTGTTCCCACGCCAGACCATCACATCCCAGCCAGTGGGAGCATCACCAAGGCCTGTGTTGAAGCCACCATTGGCAGCGAGGTCAACAGGCGGGGCGTCGTCATCAACCAAGAGGGGACTCGCGGCTGCAACAAAGGCGTCTGCGTGTGCAGTAGCAGCAGCAGCAAGCACCGTTGGAAACCAGGTATCGCTAGAACGCTCGGTGAGCGCTCGCCCCGCAATCGCCGCGCCCAATGCGGGCGACTCAGGCAGACGAGCGGCGGCAAGATAGGCATGGCGCCGTGTGGCGGCGTTGGGGTGACTTAGAATATTGGAGTCCAGCAGCAGTTCGGCCGATCGTCCATTCAATGGAAGTGCAGCGAGCGCGGCGTGGCGCGTGGCCGGGCCGCCGTCTTTCATGGCATGCATGAGCGTCATTGAAGCCGTCTGACTGCCCAGCAGCCCCAATCCGTGGAGTGTGCGAATGGCCTCCGCGGAAGCAGTGTCATCATCGCCATTGGCCGTTGTGTGAAGCGCCGCCGCAGCTTCCAAATAGAGTCCTTCAACCAGCATGCGACGTGCGGTCGTTCGCCAGAATCGATTGGGATGCCCAAGGGTGGCGACCAGTGTGTCCACAGAGGAGTCGGAGAGATTCAGCGTAGTGGATTCGCTGCGCACCAATCGATAGATCCGACCATGCGTGGTATCTCGCAATGGATTGAGGTGCGCGTTTCCCTCGCCGTAGTCGACTTTGGGAAGGCCCCGTTCGGGACTACCTGGCAAGTTGTGCATGATGATGAACTGCGAGAGGTCGGCGATCCAGATCGCGCCGTCGGGCCCAACTTCTGCCTGTACTGGGCAGAACCACTCGTCGGTGGACGCAACGAGGTTGAAGCAATCGCGAGTGCGCCAGCCCGACCCGTCCGGGTAGGTGCCCAGCCGACCAACAAGATGGGCTGTAGGTTCGCAGACGAATGCCATGCGGTCGACCCAGTGCGTGGGCACCTGCGAACCAGTTGCGAATGCGTGGCCGGCGGCGCCGGTGTATTGGCCCATGAAGTCACCTTGTTGCAACTTGGCAAGCGCCGGATGAATGAGGGCTGTGTCATGCACTGGCGCCGCACCGGCGTGATCGGGCTGTGACGTAGCGAGGTCGTGCTTGCCGCCTCCGACGAAGAAGGAGGGGGCTCCGTTTGCCGTCGAACCGAATACCTCGCCGTCATCACGCAGGCCAAGCCCCCACGTGTTGTTGGTGAACTGCGCGGTGAACTGTGGGTACGGATCGGCCTGATCCCATCGCCAGATTCCAGACCCGAAGGCACGGCCATCCTGGCCTTTGTATCCGGAGTATCCGACTGCGCCCCAGATGCGGTTGTCGTGGCCCCATGCTAGATTGGACGGACCCGCGTGCGTATCCCATCGCCCAAAGCCAGTGAAGAGCATTTCGCGATCATCGGCGACATCATCGCCATCCGTGTCGATGAGATAGATCAAGTGTGGTGGCGCTGCGACGATCGCACCGCCTTCAACCACCAGTAGCCCGGTGGGGATGTTCAGGCCATCGGCGAAGACCGTCTTTTGGTCCGCTTGACCATCGCCATCCGTGTCATGAAGGATGCTGATCCGATCGCTACCTGCTTCGGGGCGAATGTCATTGGGGTAATTTGGAGACTCGATTACCCAGCATCGCCCACGCGCATCCCACGCCATTGCGATGGGATTAACGACCATCGGTTCGCTTGCAAAGAGTTCGGCATGAAAGCCGGCCGGCACGATTAGGGCATCAACAGTCTGCGAGGGCGTCGATGGAAGTTGATAGTCCATTGGCGGATCGTGCGCTTCGTAGTTGGGGACCCACGCGTGGGGCGTGAATGTGAAAGGCACCGGCTCGTATCTGGCGTGGCGTGCAGCGGCGTCATCACCCGAGACCCATACGATGGCACGTTCAAGGTGATCGACCCACCCCGGATGGGTCCATGTCCGATGATCGTGGCCCGAGGCCGTGTAGAAGATGCGACCGTCACCGTAGGGGCGCACCCAGCACCAAGGCTCGTCGTCTCGCTGTGTCAGCAGATGGCGGTCATCTTTGACATGGGACTGCACATAAGTTTCATCCCACGTCTCGAACGGTGTCCATTCAGCGGTGATCTGATGGTTGGCATCGACTACTTGCTGGGCAAATATTTCGGCACCGTGCGAAACGAAGCGAGCCCCCACCAGATGCAGCCACTCGGGTGACTGCATGAAGCACCCGCTCGTGCAGTGCAGCGCTGCGAATCCACCACCGCTGCGAATGAACGCATCGAGGGCTGCAGAAAACTGCCCAGGCACCTCGGCCAGATCAGGATGGTTGGCATACATGACTACGCAGTCGTAGTCGTCGAGTAGTTCGGGCGTGACCGCCTCGAGGTTCTCTTCCCAGTCAAGCACAATGCCACGACGCGCGAGCGGGCCCCACACGTCGTGCAATCGAACTTCAGGCTGGTGGTAGGCGCGATCGCCGATGAAGAGGGCATGGATTCGATCGGTTGGGGCTGCGATTGCCGCTGCGTTGAAGCAAAGCGTGAGAATCGCGATGAACGCATACATGGCAGCACTATAGATGACCGCCGAGGAAGTACGTCAGTCATATGTCCAACTGATGCCGATGGAGTGTCCTGGGACCCCATTGGCATAGAGCATCCCACTGAGTCTGAACTCGTAGGTGCCCGGAGGGAGATTCTCAAGCGTTCCGGAATACTCATCTGGGCCATCGTTGGCATTGCCCAGGCTGGCATTGAGATGCGTCACATCGCCGCAGTCGCGAAGTCTTTTTACCGTGAACCGAACGGCGCTTGTGGCGGGGATCTCGACATAGCCCTCGAGTTGGAGCGTGGTCGACGCTTCGGTCAGGGTGACGGTCACTCGAAGTTGCGGCCAACTTCCGTCGGAAGTGCCATGAGGTGCCTGCATCGAACCACCGTTCTGATCGGCTTGCAGGATGGCCGAAAATTCGTCGAAGTTGTGCTGGGCGGACCATGCATCGGAGTCGATCTCGAAATGAATCGGGTCGGCCTGTTCCATTCCGTCCCTTGCAGTAGCTGTGAGATACTCGATGTCGGTCGAGGCGACAGTGCACTGGCCCCAGGACTGAAGCATGACAAGAAGATCCTGGATAGTGATCGCTCCATCGAGGTCGACATCGATTGTGTTCGTCGACATTGGGTCGCCCCAGTTGGTGACGAGCAGAATCAGGTCAACGACATCGACGCCATCGCTTCCATTGAGATCAGCACGCGCATTTCCGCCCAATGCGACCAGTGTGCCGCCTACTGAGTCCAGTCCATTGGCGCAGAAGCGATTGTCCGAGAGTGTGGGTCCAGGGACGTCCTGTCCCGCATCAAAAGCGGAGTAGTCGGCGCTGGCGGTGTTGTCACTGAATTGACATGCCGCCAGCATGGACGTCGGGTTGCTGTCGCAACTGACACCCCCACCGTGGGTGGCCATGTTTCCTGTGAGGGCGCAGCCCTCCAAGACGGAACGGTCCTCGTTGAACAATCGAACGCCGCCGCCCCGAAACGCCGAGTTATTTCGAATGTCGCAATTTTCAATGGTTGCATCTGCATCGTCCAACAACAGTCCGCCGCCGAAGACGGGTGTGGAATTCAATTGAATCATGGTGCGGGCAATAATCGCCGTGGACTGCTGGTGGATGGAGATGCCGCCCCCAGAACCTGCTGAGGACTCATTGGACACCACGGCCGAGTCCACCATTGATAGATCGCCGCCGGAGATGCTCAGTCCACCTCCACCGTGCACTCCATTATTGGCTATCACGACACATGTGCTCAGCATTGCCGAGCTCCAGTCCGATTGCAGGCCTCCGCCCATCCAAGCAGTATTGGTGGCGATGCTCGTGTCGGTGATCGATGGACAACTGTCCTGGCCGCAGTAGATACCACCACCCTTGCAACTGGCGGATCCACCGTCCACACCGGCGGTGTTGTCGGAGAATTCGCAACCGGTGATTGTTGGACAGGCCTGCTCGCAGAAGAAGCCGCCGCCGGGTCCATCTGCGGTGGTGTTCATGGTGATCGTGGTGCACATCATCGCGAATGTCGAGTCGTGGCACCAGATGCCTGCGCCGGCCGAGTCGGCTTCGTTGGATTCGATGGTGCAGTCGGTGATTTCGCCGGTGAACTGCGTGAGGTGGAGGCCACCTCCGCGGGTGGCTGTGTTGTTCTCAAATGTACAATTCGTGAAGCTGGCGTTGCTATTGGACGCACGCAGCCCGCCTCCCAGATCAGCTTCGCACTCGCGGATATCACAATCGATGAAGGTTGGACTGCTACCGTCGAGGTGGATGCCTCCGCCCCGGTCATTTCCCCCGTCACCGGCATGAAAAATGAAGCCGCTGATGATGGTGTCGGCCATCTCTTGGGAGTCGCACACGATGCATGTCTGTTGTCCGGCCCCCCACACGCTGGCGCCGAATGGCGCGTCGAGTGTGAGGCCCTTGCCCTGCGTGTTGATGACCGACGCTCCATTGCCCTGATAATGGCCCCAGTTGACTTCGATTCGGTCGCCATCCGCCGCGGCGTCGATGGCCGCTTGAATGGTGGCGAAATTACCAAGCCCATTCGAGTCGACAATCCAGTTGGCTGCCAAGGTAGGCGTCGCAGTGCACAGCAGGCTTAGCAGGATGCAGATCTTCAAATGGGGTGCTCCAATAGTGGGGGCCCGGTACTTCCAGGTCCAAGTATGGGTGTTTGGTTCTCTTTGTGTGCAAAAAGTCAACATTTCAACGGCGGTTCCATGAATTGGGGCTTTCAAGCAGCCTCAACGCCCATGTGTCCTGACAATCGTCTAGCACTGCCTCGGATGGGAGCAGTGCGTGAGTGAGTTCGATACTGTGCGGCCCGCCGATGAACGACAGGAGGTTCCACATGATGATGCTGCTCGCAGGCGTGCTAATGATTGGATTCGGAGCCGGCCCAGCCCCTGTCCAACCCGATGGGTTGCGGGTGTTGGTGTGGAATGTTCTCCACGGCGGCAACGACATTGAACAGGGTCCCGACAAGGCCTTGGCAATTATCAAACACCTCGAACCGGACATCGTGCTGCTACAGGAGAGTTATGACATCGATGGAGATCGCCCTCTGCTTGGCGCCTGGCTTGCCAGCGAATTGGGATGGCATCAGCATCAAGCTCAGAGCAAGCATCTCTGCGTACTGACACCGCTTGAGATAGAGGCGACGTTCTTCCACCACCAGTGGCATGGTGTTGGCGCCAAACTCCGCGACACGAAGGGCCGAGAGCTGATCGCATGGAGTGCATGGCTCGACTGGCGTTCGTTCATTACGTATGAACTGCGGGATAACCCGGGCATGAGCGATGTCGAACTGATAGCTGCAGAAACCAAGCGATCAGACCGATTGTTGCAGGCTCGAGAACTCGTCACGCATCTTCGGGCAACTGGCCAACTCGAAGCGGATGTCCCGCTGCTTGTCGGTGGCGATTGGAATTGTCCGTCGCATCTGGACTGGACGGTTGATACGGCTCGCATCTACAAGCATCGTCGCGCCCTGCCGTTGCCGGTGAGTCTGCTCATGCAGTCGGCTGGGTTGACGGACACCTTTCGGGAGATTTATCCCAATCCAGTACAGCACCCGGGCATTACCTGGTCACCTTGGAATCGGGCAAAGGGCGATGACGGCACGGGTGCCGTACAGAACTTCGAGCGTATCGATCGGTTGTACTTGAAGAACCCAATCAAGCCCACTGGCGGCTGGACGCTTCGCCCCGTTGCTGGCCATGTGGTACCGGTCGTCTGGGAGGACAATTCCATCCCGCTGAACATGCGAGCGTTTCCGTCCGATCATGGCGGGGTCGTTATCGACCTAGAGTGGATCGGTGGCCAGGAAGCCTCGGTCGCTGATTCCAACTAACTCAGTTTGTACAATTTCGTTCTATGAAGATTGTAAATCGCGAATTTCTCAGATGGCTCATTGTGATGGGGCTCGTTGAAGGCACTTCAACGCTTGTGCTCTTCTTTGTCGCCATGCCTCTGAAATATTGGGGCGACATGCCCATGGCGGTCACCATTGCGGGGCCTATTCATGGCCTGCTCTTTCTCGGGTTGGTTGCGATGTTCATCATCGGTCGAACTGTCGTACCGCTGAAAACCGACTTGATGGTCTGGGGCATCATCGGCGCGATCATTCCATTCGGTCCCTTCATCGTCGATGTGCCGCTGATAGGCATGCTTCGGCGGGATGTTGCTGTCGATTGAAGGCCGTTGGTAGCGGTCACGATGCCAATGCTCAACTAGGCATTCTTCGGAAGCACATCGACGCAGCCTAGACTGGTTTCAAGGCCCTGCTTGGCCACCATTCCCGCTACTACAGCCCAGAGATCTGTTCGTTGGACATCGCCGCCGAAGATCAGACCATGGCCGATCGATGCGAGAAAGTGGGCATTTAGTCCACCATCGCCTCGAGTTCCGTCCAGCGTGCGTAGAGCGTCTTGACGTTTTCTTGCGCGATGGACAGTTCACGAAATGTGGCATCGGCCTTCACGTGATCGGCAATCATCTGTGGATCTGCGGCTTTCGTCTCCAACATTTCCACATGCGCTTCGGCTTTTAGAATCGCCGATTCCATGCCCTCGTACTCTCGTTGATCCTTGTAGGACCTCTTGCGGCGAGACGTTTTGCGAGGGGCTTCCTTGATCGTTTGGGTCGCATCACGATGTCGGATCTTGGCGGCGCTTTCCTGATTTCGCTGATAGGCGTACCACTGCTCGACCGTTTGAAATTCCTTGATTCCCCCGGCATCGTCTAAGCCCACGAATTCTGTAGCGATGCGCTCGAGCATGAATCGGTCGTGCGTGATCAGGGCCATGGCACCTGGGAATTCCAAGAGCGCCGCTTCCAGTACTTCCAGCGAGGGGATGTCCAGATCATTGGTTGGTTCATCAAGTAGTAGCACGTCAGCGGGGGTGAGCATGAGGTTGGCGATGAGGAGTCGTGCTTGTTCGCCCCCTGAGAGGTTGCCCACATGCGTAGCGAGTTGGTCAGGCTCAAAGAGAAAGCGTCTCGCCCATCCAGTCACATGTACTTGCTTACCACGGTAGTCCACCATGTCGCCCACTGGGCAAAGTGCTTCCTGCAAAGTCACCCGTGGGTCAAGCGTGCAACGATGCTGACTGAAGGTCACCACCCGTAAGTCAACGGCGCGTTTGATGGTACCCGTGTCTGGTTCGAGTTCACCACTCATAAGACGCAAGAGCGTGGTCTTTCCGGCACCGTTGACGCCGAGAATGCCAATTCTCCGACCTGGCATCAGAACAAGGTCGAGGTCGTGAAAAAGACGCTTGCCGCCCATTGACTTGGACACACTGTGCAGCATGAGCAGGCGCTTGGTCTTTCGCTCGGTAGCTTGAAAGTCAATCGTGGTTGTTCGCGTGGGAGCCAAGTTGCGATCCTTGGTCGCGTCCAGTTCGCCGCGTCGCGCAGCGGCCGCCTCAACTTGGGTCTTGTTTCTGGTTTGTCTTCCTTGAATTCCTTGACGCAACCAAGCGGTGTCGCGACGCACTATGTTGGCCAGCGCCGACTCTGAGGCTGCTTGCGCATCGAGAAAGGCATTTTTGCGGCGAAGAAACTCGCTGTAGTTGCCCTTTGCCACAAACAAGCCACCGGGATAGGCCGGCGACATTTCCATGATGCGATCCGCCGCGTTTTCGAGGAACTGGCGGTCGTGTGTCACAAAGAGCATGGCGATGGGCGAAGACTGTGCAAAGGATTCAAGCCACAGCACCCCTTCGAGGTCGAGATGATTCGTGGGCTCGTCGAGCATGAGCAGATCGGGTTCAGTGCACAAGGCCGCAGCAATAGACAATCGCTTTCGCCAGCCTCCCGAGAGTTCGGCGACGGGTCGATCAAAGGACTCGAATCCGAGTTTTGAGAGCGCGATGCTCGCGCGAGTCTGTCGCTCGACATCGTCGGCAACCTGTTGGACAAGTTCGGCCGCGGTAACTGATATCGCCGTGGCATCATCGGCAAAGGAATCGTCCTGCGGGACGTAGGCGATTCGAAGCGACTTGCGGGCAATAACGTCGCCCGCATCGGCCGTTTCAAGTCCGGCGAGCACTCGAATAAGGGTTGACTTCCCAGCACCATTGGGGCCGATGAGGCCGATGCGATCACGCTGGGAAATGGTGATGGCGATACCGTCAAACAGTGTGCCCGCGGGATGGGACTTTTGTAGATTTCGAGCTGTAAGAAGGTCGACCATGAGGCGGGAGCCTATCGGATCGCTGGCGACTAGAAGTTGTTCTTCCAGTACGACGTCAAGTGGACTCCGTTGGACTGCCCTGACGGGGGCGACTTGACGGTCTACAGCAATGGCATTAGTGACGTGTTGGTACTGATTGCAATGTAGGGTCCGTGCTAGGGATATTGTTATCGGCTTCTTTGATGTGGTCTGATACTTGCGATGGTGTTGGACTGCCAGTGGGTTGCCTGTACACTTCGGTGCTCGATGTGCCCTTGGAACAGTGCCACCGAAGGAGAGAACTCGATGCGAACATTCATTGTGAGCCTGATGGTGACTGGCAGCATGTTGGTCGGATGCCGATCTGTACCTGGTGGTGGAGACCATTCATTCATGGGTGAGGCGCATAGGCTTGAAAATGAAGTGATGGCGGCCGTGCCGGGAATCTTTGGCAATGAGAGCCTGCGACACATTGCCGCGGTGGTCATTCTGCTGCTGCTTGTGGTGGGTGTTTGGATGGCGGTGATGCAGCGGATCATTCCCGATTCGCCGGAGGAGTAGTGGGGTGAGGGGACTAAGGGCAGTCGCCCCAGGCTGAGATGACGGCGAGGAGGTCGTCGACATCACACATGCCGTCCAGAACGACATCCGCCGGATCAGCGGCGGCGGGCCCCCAAGCGCTGAGCACGGCGAGCACATCGTCGGTATCGATCATGCCGTTGTAGTCCGTATCTGCAGGGCACGCAGTGAAGCTGCAGCGAAAATCCGCCACCATCGGCACGGTGACGGAAAACGCCAGATGGTTGTCAGCTTCGCCTGACTCGCCCGCCGGAATGCCGGTGCGGACACCCTTGTATAGCACGTTTGGATTGGAGTAGTTCGGAAGATTGTTGCCGGCGAGGCAGGTGCCCACCTGTGATCCGTCGTCGAGCGTGAGCACGTGTCCGGCGGACCAGGAGAAATAGCCACCGCCGTCGGTTGTGTAGTGTTTGGAGCCGAGGTTGTGCCCCAACTCATGACGCATTGGGCTGGCCCAGTCCATGAGCAGGCAGTCGGCCGAGTTGCCTTGAAAGCCATAGGCAGGATTGTCCGGCGCTACGAAGGCGACACCGCAATATCCGTCGATGGTAATGAGTGCCACCAGATCCGCAGCCTTGGCATCGCGAATGATATGCACCTCGTCCATCTGACCATCGTTGGGATTCTGCAGGTCGTAGATGTAACCAGAGTTCCACTCGTACTCCGTCACGTGCAAACCGACCAGCCGAGTGCTGAAGGGAATCTGCGCATTGGCAAAGGCCTCGTTTGCCTTGCCCATGGCCAGATGCACTTCTTCAAGCACGGCTGCCCCGCCGCCCATGTACTCCATCGCCGGGGCATTGACAACCCAGAGGATGTCGACGACGTCGTTGTCGTCGCATCGTGTTAAGGGCGTGGGGGGTGAATCGTTCTGAACCTCGTACACACGGCAGCATGCACCCTCGTGTCCATCGCAGTCATGAGCAATGATGGTCGGCGCGGCAATCGCGGAACTGAGCAGTAGTGCAAGCACGTTGAAGTCTCCTTATTCACATGATGACTACTACATCGCTCATGTCAACCACACCAGTTTCAAAGCCCGTGAATTTGTGTACACCAAGGTGTTGTGGGGCGTACGCGGCTTCTTTTTTGCCTCGTAGCAAGCCTTCAGTTCGTTGACTGGGGGCTCTCCAACAGCGGCGTCGCTCCCGGACGGTGGAGATTCAAACTGGCTGCGATTTTACACGCTCTCTCCCTATAGGCGGAGCCATGGTGTTGGGAGGATCGGGGCGTATCCAGTTGCGTGCAACCTGTCCGAGAGACTTCCATGTGCGTGGAAGGATTCGAATTGCTGCGGGCACATCGGCGACGTTGGATCTCGGCGGCGTTGATGTCATCCTTGCGGGAACAAACCCTCAAACTGAGATCGCCCCGATGAGTATTCACATGGATGGCGGGCGTTTCTCTATCAAAACACTTCGGCAGATATCAGCCGCCCGTTGAATCAGCTTTTGTCTTACCAGCACCGTTCGATTGCAACACTGCGCCGAATTGTTGTGCGTCTTTGTAGATCAGGAAGGCGGTGATATCCTTGTGGTTGATGAAGGCGACGGGGCCGACGTCCTTGGCATAGAAGACCCATGCATCACAGGCGACATTTGCCGGCCCGATCTTTCCTTTGTAGGTGGTCTTGATGAGTCTCGTATCGAATGTTCCGACGGGAACAGCGAGTTTGAAGCCACCGAGATCGCGATAGACGGAATCCAATGTTCCGGAGTACGCTACGGTAGTAGGATCACCCACGTCGTAGACCTTGACTGATACGCGCTGTGTGACTGCTTGGCCAGGCTTCACGCCGGCAAGGATCAGTGGATCTGCC
>PVBE012853862.1_pt1 | contig 17644 bp, 16 predicted proteins | sample 1631181 | NCBI WGS metagenome assembly PVBE01 (sample SAMN08397723, study PRJNA350692) | Marine metagenome, whole genome shotgun sequencing project. | isolation source: water | place: Pacific Ocean | collected 2012-04 | reverse complement strand
GAGAGGCCTGTTCGACGAGGCTTCGGGCTTCGGGCTCCGGACTACGAGGCAGGCCACACCTGCGCCACAGTTTCGGGCTTGCCATGGGCCGCTGGTCGGTATCACCTTCCAAATCGAGCCCGTACGGGCCGCTGCCAAGCTTCACCTGCCTGACGCGACGCAAATGGCCGCAAATGGCCTGGTAGCCAGCAGCCCGGAGCCTGAAGCCCGCTGCAGCGAAAACAATGGCGAGGTGATGTCGAATCGCGAACGCCCGTTTAGTCACACGTCCCCTCGATCTTCTGCGACAGCTTGTCCGTGACCTGGGGGAGGTAGTAGCCGGAGCCCTCGATGGGACCGGGGCTGGCGTAGAGCTTGGCCACCAGCGACCAGCTCAGCGGGCTGCTCGTGCCGTCCGAGGGGTAGCCGTCCGCCACCGTGTACTTGAACGTGGGCGGCGAAAAGGAGTTGGAGGTGATCAGCCAGCGCTTGCGCTCGGTGCTGGCCGACTGGTTGAAGGTAAAGCCGATGGTGTTCTTCACCGCCGGGGTGGTGCCGTCGTTGCTGACGGCGTCGCTGCTGCCGGCGCTGAGGGTCCACTCCAGGTAGTCGCTGTTGGGGCCGTAGGCCGCGACGGGGTTCATGTTGGCGTCCAGCAGGTAGGCGGTCAGCTCGATCTTGCCGCTGTCGGCGATGACGTTGGAGCCGGTGTTGCTGACGATGCGGCCGGTTTTCTGGTTGCTGTCCAGGGGGCCGGTCCAGAGGATCTTGTAGATGGCCATGATCTTGGTCTTGGCGTCCCACTTGCCGTTTGCCTTGTCCCACTTGCCGTTGTTGTTGGCGTCGATGTACTTTTCGTTGGGTCCCCACTTGTCGTTGTCGTCCTTGTCCACGAAGGGCTCGGCGACGTCCACGAACGGCTCGCCGGCGTCGCGCTTGCCGTTGCCGTTGTTTTCGGTGAAGTGCTCCTCGCCCTCCACCACCGCCACCAGGGTGGCCAGGCCGTCGCGGGGGTTGCGCTTCTTGCCGTTCTTGTCGAAGTAGCTCGGCTCGCCGAGGGTCTTCTCCGGCTCCACGTCGGTGGGGGCCGCAGCGCCGCTTTTGGGGCTGTAGATGTAGATCCGCTTGCCGGTGTAGTAGTCGTCTTTTTGGGTGAAGCCGCCGGCCTCGGTGATGAAGGTCGGCTTGAGCGCGGTGGCCGGGATGGTGGTGCCGTCCCGGGACTGGGCCGAGAGGTTGCAGGTGACCTTGACGTCGGGCGTGGGCAGGCGCAGGGCGCCGATGTTCACCGCGTTGCAGGTGAGGCGGAACTTGCCCGCCACCGGCATCATCGTGCCGGAGGCCGTGCCGAAGGTGATGGTGATGCTCGCCTCGTCGTCCAGGCCGGTGTCGTAGTCGTAGAACGAGGCCGTCACCGTGGCCTCGCCCTGCTTGGCCGAGCTGTAGAGCTTGATCTTGGCCACGCCGGTGCTGTCGGTGGCCTTGTCCTCCGAGATCACCTCCGAGGAGCCGCTGAAGCTGCCGCCGGTGGTGGAGAACGAGACCGTGGTGCTGGAGCCCACGGGGTCGCCCATGAGGATCACCTTGGCGCTGATGGTGGCGAACTCGATGCCGCCGGCGCTGATCTTCTGCTTGTCCGCCGAGAGCTGGATCTCGGTTGGGCCGGAGCAGGCAGCCAACACCAGGGGCAGCACGCAGGCCGCAGTGATTAAGCCATGATTATGTTTCACAGGAGCACCTCCTAGATGTCCTCTAGCGGAGCTTGACACCCTGGCAGGTCACCACGATGTCCTTGGCCAGCCGTTTGGCGGCCGGGGCCTCCAGCTTCTTGAGGTCCTTGAGGAACAGCATCCGCATGGTTTTGCAGTCGGCCGAGTAGTCGTGCCCCCTGCGCTTGAGCTCCTTGATGTCCTTGAGGGAGCGGTGCGCCGTCAGGAACTTGACCTGCATCTGATCGTCGTTGCTGACCCTCACGCGGCCGGGTTTGCGCTCACCAGCGCACCCACCAAGGAGCAGCGCCGCGCAGACCAATGAGACACATCTGTCCATATGTGAAAGATATACCCCCGCAGTCCAAATATCAAAAACCGGTGGTTGAGCACCACGGCCGCTGTATGTCAGGTTAGCTATCAGCTATCAGCTTTCAGCATTCAGCGGGGCGCCGGTGTCCGGCTGTAGACCAGGAGCGATATATGACTTTGCCATCACCAGCGGCGTCTACCTCGGCTCGGTGCGAGCTGACCGCTGCCCGCTGAATGCTATCTTGCTCCACCACCCACGGCGTCCACCGTTACCGCATGGGGCGCGGCCTCCTCGGACGGTCGTGGTACCACACGGCGGCCTACCGCGTGGACGGGCTCATGGTGGACAGCGGCTGCATGGGCGGCGTCGACGAGCTGCTGGCCGCCCTGGACGGAGAGGGCCTGCACACCGTGGTCAACACCCACAGCCACGAGGACCACATCGCGGCCAACGCGGCGCTGCAGCGGCGCGGCGCCCGAATCCTGGCCCACCCCCTGGCGCTGCCGGTGCTCAGCGCCCCCAAGGAGCTGGAGCCTCAGCAACTCTACCGCCGGCTCTTCTGGGGCTACCCGCCGCCGTCGGTGGGCCAGCCCCTGGGTGAGGTGGTGGAGACCGAGAGACACACCTTCCAGGTCGTGCCCACGCCGGGCCACAGCCTGGACCACGTCTGCCTCCACGAGCCGCGGCGGGGCTGGCTCTTCACCGGGGACGCCTTCATCGGCGGCAAGGACCGAGCGCTGAAGGCGTCGTGCGACGTGTGGCAGATCATCGAGTCTTTGGAGCGCATGGCCGGGCTGGACGCCGGGCTGATGTTCACCGGCAGCGGCAGCGTCTACGAGGACCCATCGCCGCTTTTGCAGCAGAAGGCCGCCTACCTGCGCGAGCTGGGGCAGCGGGTGCTGGACCTGCACCAGCGTGGCCGCAGCCAGAGCCAGATCCGCAGGGAGCTGCTCGGCTCCGAGCCGATGATCTCTTACCTGACCCAGGGGGACTTCTCCGGGCTGCAGCTGGTGCGGTCCTTCATCGAGGACGGCCCACCATGCTGAGCGAGCGCGCAGGCCTCGTCGCCCTGGCGGCGCTGCTGGTCCTCACCGCGGGCTGCAAGGGGCGCAGCACGCCGCGGGTCAAGGGGGCCGGCGTGCGGGTGAAAGACGATCTGGGCAACACCGTGGCCCTGGCGCGGCCGGCGCGTCGCATCGCGTCCCTCTCGCCGTCGAACACCGAGGTGCTCTTCGCCCTGGGGTGCGGCGGCGCGGTGGTGCTGCGAGACAAGGTCTCCAGCTACCCGCCGGCGGCGCGCAAGATCCCGGCCACCTCTCCGTTCACCCTGTCGGTGGAGCACGTGGCCGGCTACTCACCGGAGGTGGTGCTGTTGAGCCACGCCGACAAGGCGCAGATCGACGCATTTCGCCGCGTGGGCCTGCCCGTGGCGACCTTCGACCCGAGGAACCTGGACCAGGTATACGGCAACGTCAGCGCCATCGGCTCGCTCTGCGGGGCGGGCGCGCGCGCCGCGGCGCTGGTGGCCCGGATGAAAAAGCACGCGGCCAGGATCATGACCGCGGTCAAGGGCCGGCGCCGACCCACGGTCTACATCGAGACCGACGGCGCGGACCCGGCCAAGCCCTGGACGGCGGGCAAGGGCTCCTTCGTGGACTACATCGTCGGCCTCGCCGGCGGCAAAAACTTGCTGGGCCGGATCAACCGCCCCTTTGTCCAGATAAACGCCGAGGAGGTGCTGGCGGCCGATCCGGACCACGTGCTGCTCATGGGCGTGTCGGGCACCACCCGGGGCCGGGGCCAGGCTCTGCTGCGCGCCCGCCCGGGGTGGGGCAAGCTGCGGGCGGTCAAGCAGGGGAAGGTCATCGACGTCATCCACCCCGACCTGATCAGCCGCCCGGGTCCGCGGCTGGTGCAGGGGCTGGAGGGGCTGGCCACCGCCTTGCACCCCGAGGCGTTCAAGTAGGACCGATTGCCAAACAGCCCCGCCGGGGCTAGCCTTGCCGTTCATGCGTCGCTCCCCGCTCTTTTGGACCCTCAGCCTGGGGGCCCTCGCCCTGGTGGCAGCCTGGGCCTTCGTCGGCCTCGGCAGCCAGATGGGCAGCTACGTCTTCATGCCACACTGGCTCCAGGCGCTGTTCGACACCAGCGACACCATGGAGTACGCCATCATCCTCAACCTGCGGGCGCCGCGGGTGGCCGCGGGGCTGGTGGTTGGCATGAGCCTCGCCGTGGCGGGGCAGCTGCTCCAGGGGGTGACGCGCAACCCGCTGGCCGACCCATACCTGCTCGGCATCTCCGGCGGCGCGGGCCTGATGGTGGTGCTGCTGCACGCCTTTTACTTCCTGGTGGAGGCCCTGGGCTGGTGGCTCGTGCCCACGGTGGCCTTCCTCGGCGCCTCGGCCTCGGCCTTCGCCGTGCTGCGCCTGGCCCGGGGGCCGGGGGGGCGCATGACGGTGCTCGGCCTGATCCTCTCCGGCGTGGTGATCAACGCCTTCTGCGCGGCGCTGATGGGCTTTTTGCTGGTGCGCTTCGATCCGTTCCACCAGCTCATCACGCGGCGCTGGCTGGCCGGCGGGCTCAGCTTCGTCAACTGGCCGCAGATCGGCATGGTCACCGTGGCCGCGGTGGCGGCGCTGGTCTACCTGCGTGCCCGGGCCCACGACCTCAACGCCCTGTCGCTGGGCACCTCCGGGGCCGAGACCGTGGGCGTGGACGCCGACCGCCTGCTCACCCGCTCGGCGCTCATCTCCAGCATGCTCACAGGGCTGGGGGTCTCCCTGGCCGGGCTGCTCGGCTACGTGGGCCTCATCGTGCCCCACGCCGTGCGCCTGCTGCTGGGCAACGACTTTCGCGCCACCCTGCCGGTGACCGCGGTGGCCGGGGCGCTGCTGCTGGTGGTGGCCGACGCCGCGGCGCGGCTGGCCTTCGCCCCCGAGGAGCTGCCCGTGGGGGTGCTCACCGCCATCGTGGGCTGCCCGGTGCTGCTGGTGCTGCTGCGAGCGCAGATGCGGGGGGCTCCCCGATGAGCGGCCCGCTGCTCAGCGCCCGGGACCTGGCCGTCGGCTACGGCGAGGTCCTGATCTCGGGGGTGGAGCTGAGCCTCTCTGCCGGTGAGGCGGTGTCCATCGTGGGGCCCAACGGCACGGGCAAGACCACCATGCTGCGCACCCTGGGGGGGCTGATGCCGCCGCTGTCCGGGACCCTGGAGCTGGACGGCGCGGCGCTGGCGACTCTGCCGCCCCGGCAGCGGGCCCGCAGGGTGGCCGTGCTGCCCCAGGTGGACCGCGCCGAGGGATCGCTCACCGTGGCCGAGCTGGTGGAGCTGGGGCGCACCCCCCACCTCGGCCTCTGGGGGCACCTGAGCCAGGCAGACCGCGACGCCGTCGCCCGCGCCCTGGAAGCCTGTCAGCTCGACAGCCTGGCCCACCGCCGCCTGGACCGCGTCAGCGGCGGCGAGCGCCAGCGCGCGCGCATCGCCTTGACGTTGGCCCAGGAGGCGCCGGTGCTGCTGCTGGACGAGCCGGTCAACCATCTCGATCTGAAGCGTCGCTACGAGTTCTTCGGCCTCATCGAGCGCCTGCGCGAGGAGCGGGGGCTGGCCGTGATCCTGGTGCTGCACGATCTGGCCGAGGCGTTCCGCGAGGCAGATCGTGTGCTGGTGCTCCACGGCGGAGAGGCCGAAGAGCTGAGCCCGGACGATTCAAAGAGGGTCGAAAAACTGGCCCACGCCTTCGAGGTCCCACCCGAATGGATCCCCGGCCAATAGATAATGTGCTACAAAAGCTCCAAAAGGCCCCTTGACAGGGCGCCCCGACGGAGATAAATAATTCTTCGTTTCAAGGGCTCTTAGCTCAACTAGGCAGAGCAGCGGACTCTTAATCCGGAGGTTGAAGGTTCGATTCCTTCAGGGCTCAGAGATACAACAAGAAGCCCTCCCATTTGGGAGGGCTTCTTCTTTTTCTGACCTCGTTATTTCTGGACCCCCCTCCAAACCCTCCCCCTCTGGGAGAGGGCTGCTTGTGGCGGGGAACGCCCAATCTTTCGGACCACGTTGACGATAGGGGGCCGTGCCCGTGATCGCCCCCCCCCGTGAACGTGCCCGTGATCGCCCCCCGTGGCCGTGATCGTGATCGTGATCGCCCCCCCGTAATCGTCCACGTGAACGTGCACGTGAACCTGAACGATCCCCGTGCCCGTGCCCGTACTCGTGCCCGTGCCCGCACCCGTGATCGCGATCCCGTCTAGAGATCCTCAGGGCTTGCAGTGCCAGGTCAGGTAATCGCAGGTCATCCCCATGGGGCACGAGGCCAAAGAGCAGTCGAACCCGCAGATGTACTTGAACCCCGTGGTGGTCTGCAGCTTATGCTGGCACTTGGAGATAGATCCCGAAGGCGCACCGGGGCAGACACCCTGGAGGTTCGTGCATTCCCTGGTGCAAAACCCCTTGCTCCCTCCCGGAAAGACCACGCACAGCGGCGCCGAAGGTGCGCATTTCTGGTCCTTGGAGCAGAGCCCGCCGAAGCCGGCGTACTTGCCGCAGCTGCAGAGGTACTTGGCCTTACCCGCCTCGAACTTGCAGGAGTCGGCGTAGTCGTAGCCACCGGTCTTGCACAGGTTCGCGCAGGTGTCGGTCTTCCACTTGCCGTCGTTGTCGCAGTAGCGGAGGGTGCTGGTATTCGGGCAGGTGGTGGCGCCGGGCACGCAGCTGGTTCCCTTGTCCACCTTCACCGGCTGGTCCACCTTCACCGGTCCATCCGTGGGTATCTTCTTGTCCACCCCGGCGTCCTTGGCCACCGGCCCGTCGCCCTTGTGGGCGGCACACTGGGGCAGCGAATCGGGGCAGGTGCCGTACCGCACGCAGTAGCCCGGGTGCCCGCCGCCGGTGAGGATGCACTCGTACTCGTCCGGGCAGCGCGGCGATCCCTTGTTGCACTGAAACGGCGCCTCGCCCAGGTCCAGACTGCACCCCACCACGCCCAACGCCAGGAGCGTGAGCGTCGCGGTCGTCAATCTGCCGGGGGCGCGAATCATCGGCCTATCCTACCATCTTCCGGTCACGGACACCCACCCCCGCACTTGGTCTTGCAGGCGGAGGAGCAGAGGGAGTCCCAGTTGAAGTTGCAGCAGTATGAGTCGGCGGCGCAGACGCAAGACTCGCAGGGGCACTTGCCGCAGCCAGGACAGCTCGGCGCGCTGAGCGGGTTCCGGTCGCAGCCGTTGTTGGTGTTGCACTGCCTGCAGATGTCGGCGCAGGCGGCGTCCCACTGCAGGTTGCAGCAGGTCGGGTCCTTGGCGCAGACGCAGCTTTCGCAGGCGCACCCCTTGCACGACCTCCCCTGGGTGGAGTAGCAGCCGCTGTGGCTGAGGATCGGGTAGCTGCACGCTCCGGCGATGCACTGCCGCCCCGTGGGGCACTTGCTGCAGTAGCCGCCGCTCACGCCGCATGCGGCGCTGGACGTGCCGCTCTGGCAGGTGCTGCCGCTGATGCACCCCTTACAGCAGCTCCCGTTGACACACTTGCCGCCGCCAGGGCAGCCGTTGCCCGTGGGACGGTTGGTCAACTTGCAGGCGCCGCTGGAGCAGGACGCCACCTTGCAGGGGTTGGAGGTGGTGCAGCCACCGCAGCTGGCCTTGCCCTTGCCACAGTAGGTGGGGCTGATGCCGCCCTTGCATTGATTGCCGGACCAGCAGCCGCTGCAGCACACCCCGTAACCGCAGGTGCCGTTTTTGCACTTGGTGCCCTTGGGGGCGTGGCTCGTCTTGCAGGCGCCCGCCGAGCAGACCCCTTGCCAGCACAGGTTCGACCCGCCCGAGCAGGCCTTGCAGGCCCCGCCCGCCTTGCCGCACTTGGACACCGCGTTGCCCACCCGGCAGCTCACGCCGTCCCAGCAGCCGGTGCAGCAGGCGCCCTTGCGACACACGCCGCCGGTGCACTTGGTGCCGTCCTTGAGCCCCGAGCTGGAGCACTTGCCCTTGGAGCAGGTCCCCGACGAGCACGGGTTCTTGGAGGTCGAGCAGTTGGCGCAGGCGCCGCCGCTGGCCCCGCAGGCCGCCGCCGCCGTGCCCGCCTTGCACACCGTGCCCGCGCAGCACCCCTTGCAGCTGCTGTTGGGACACTTGCCGCCGCAGCCATCCGCTGCCCCGGCGCACTTGCCCGCGCAGCTGGGTACGCACTTGCATTGCCCCGAGTCACAGGTCTGGTTGGCCTTGCAGGAGCCACAAGTTCCGCCGCAGCCGTCCGAGCCGCAGCTCTTGCCCGCGCAGTCCGGCGCGCAGCCCGAGCAGGTGCCGGCCTTGCAGGTGCTCCCCGACTTCAGCGTACAGTCCACGCAGGTGGCCCCCGACATGCCGCACAGGGTGTCGGACGCGCCGGCCAAACACGACGTCTTGTCGCTGCTGCAGCAGCCCACGCAGGCGGCCGGGTCGCAGACGCACGTGCCCCCGTCTCCGCATCTGGTCCTCGTGGGGCAGCCCTTACAGCCGCCCCCCTCGGCGGCCCCCGGCGACTCCGGCGCAGGCGTGGTGTCGCGGGGCGAGGCGTCGGCGCGGGTCCCCGCCTCGGGGCTCACTTTGCCCTCGGCGCAACCCCACAACAGCAGCGCCGCCACCAGCAGCATGATTCGACGGGATATCACCCTTTTATAGTAGACTGCCCCCACCACAGGAGCCAAGCAGATGTACGAACACCTGATGAACGATGCACAGCGGGCGCTGCGCGAGGAGCTGCGCGAGCTGGTCCGCTGGGTGCCCCGCGACCTGATCCTGGCCATGGACCGCGACGAGGTCCAGTTCCCCACCGAGTTCCTCGCCGAGGCCGGCCGCCGCAACCTGCTCGGCCTGCGCCACCCGGTGGAGCTGGGCGGCCGCGGTCTGACCTGGGCCGACTCCTGCATGGCCATGGAGGAGCTGGCCGTGCTCGGCTACATGTTCGGCTGCGTCTTCGGCGTGGGGGCCGAGCTGGTCTGCGACGCGGTGGTCAACCTCGGCACCGACGAGCAGAAGGAGCGCTACGTGCGGCCTCTGCTCAGAGGCGAGATCTTCGCCGCCGAGTGCCTCACCGAGCCCCGCGGTGGATCCGACTTCTTCGGCACCACCACCAGCGCCGTGCGTGACGGCGACGACTGGATCCTCAACGGCCAGAAGCGCTTCATCGTGGGCGGCGAGGCGGCCGACTACTTTCTGGTCTACGCCCGCACCGACCCCGACGCACCACCCCACAAGGGGCTCACCTGTTTCCTCGTCGACCGCGGGCCGGGCGTGGAGTCCAGCTACCTCTACGGGCTCATGGGCTGCCGCGGCGGCGGCGCCGCGCGAGTGGTCTTTCGCGACGCGCGCGTACCGAACGCCAACGTGCTCGGGCGGGTCAACGGCGCGGTGGAGGTCTTCTACCCGATGATGATCCCCGAGCGCCTCGGCACCGCGGCGATGACCATCGGCGCGGCCCGGCCTGCCCTGGAGATCGCCACGCGTTACAGCTCCAAACGCAAGGCCTTCGGCCGCCCCATCCGCGACTTTCAGGGCGTCAGCTTCCAGGTGGCCGAGGCGGTCACCCTGCTGGACGCCAGCCGCAGCCTCGTCTACACCACCGCGCTGGCCGTGGACCGCGGCGACGACCCGAACCGCGTGCGCCGCCTGGTCAGCGAGGCCAAGAAGTTCGTCACCGAGTCCTGTCAGAAGGTGGCCCGCCTGAGCATGCAGGTCATGGGCGGCATCGGCTACACCAACGTCTTCCCCGTGGAGCGCATCGTGCGCGACCTCGGCCTGGCCTCCATCTGGACCGGCTCCAACGAGGTGATGAGCCTGATCATCGGCACCGAGTGGTACAAGGAGTTCGAAAAGGCAGGTCCGCCGAGCCGGGACATCGAGCTGGACGCCCAGTGCGCCGACGACGAGGAAGAGAAGGTCTACGAATAGTCGCTCAGCCGATGGAGATCATGCGGTCCAGCGACGAGCGCGCCTTCTCGCACATCTCGGCGGGCAGGTCGATGGCGTGGCGCTTCTGGCGCAGGGACTCCAGGGTCTCCTCCAGGGTGACCTCGCCCATGTGGGGGCAGCGGATGCTGCAGAGGCGGATCATCTCCCGCTTCGGGTTCTTGGAGGCGATGTTGTCGCCCATGCTGCACTCGGTGAGCAACAGGTAGCGCCCGCTGTCCATGTTCTCCACGTGGCGGATCATGCCGGTGGTGCTGCCCGAATAGTCCGACGCCGCAACCACCTCGGGGCTGCACTCCGGGTGGGCCAGCACCACCACGTCGGGGTGCTGCTTGCGCACCATGGCGATGTCCTCCACGGTGAACTTGTCGTGCACCTCGCAGCGGCCCATCCAGCCGATGAGGTGCGGCTCGCCGGGAGCCTCGGGCGCCACCAGGCCGTTGTCGGTGCGCTCGGGGAAGACGATCTTCAGGCCCGCGTCCCGGGCCACGTTGGCGGCCAAAAACTCGTCGGGCAAAAAGATCACGCGGTCGTGTCCCTCATCCAGCAGGTGGCGCACCACCGCCTCGGCGTTGCCCGAGGTGCAGCAGATGTCGGTCTCCGCCTTGACGTCGGCGTAGGTGTTGACGTAGCTGACCACCGGCACGCCGGGGTAGAGCGCGCGCAGGCCGCGAACGTCCGCGGCCGTCACCGCCTCGGCCAGGCTGCAGCCGCCCTTGGCCGAGGGGAGCAGCACCAGCCGCCGCGGGTTGAGGATCTTGGCCGTCTCGGCCATGAAGCGCACGCCGCAGAAGATGATGATGTCGGCCTCGGAGCGGGCCGCCACCCGGCTGAGGAAGAGCGAGTCGCCGGTAAAGTCGGGCACCGAGTGGAACAGCGCGGGCTCCATGTAGTTGTGCCCCAGGATCACCGCGTTCTTCTCTGCCTTGAGGCGGTTGACCTCCACGGCCAGCTCGGCCTTCTCCAGCAGCGTGTACTCCTCGACCACCCCCTCCAGTCGCTCCGCCAGGTGCTCGAACATTTCTTCCCGGGTGGAGGGGTACTGGATCGGTCTCAACGGTTCCATGAATAACTCCGGTCTTGTGAGGGGGGCAGGATCAGAACTCGGGCCAGGCCGCGTCCACCACCTGCAGGTCGGACTTGTTGAAGTAGCTCTCGTAGCGGGAGGCGTAGCCGCCGAGGTTGTCCAGCAGCCGCACGAAGTAGTAGTAGCCCTTGGGCACCAGCATGCGCCGCTTCGGCATCGGCAGCTTGGCCTTGCCGCCGTCCACCAGCACGTAGCTGTCGCGGTAGACCAGCGCGCCGTTGAAGAACACGTCAGCGTGGTGCGTCGACGCCTTGGGGTTGTGAAAGATGTTGGCCCACTCCTCCTGAAAGTCGCTGTTGGAGGTGAGGCCGAAGGCGATGCTGAAGGCCAGATCGGGCTTGTAGCTGGCCACCACGCGGTGAGAACCAGCTGTTACGAGGGCCTTGTCGCCACCCTCCGTGCCACCGCGCATCTCCAGCTGGGTGCGGTACGACGGGCCGCTGCCAGTGCCCCAGCAAGTGATGGTGTGCCACTGGTCCATCGACGAGGCGATGATCGTCTTGAGCAACTGGTCGAGGGTCATGGTTTCCTCCCTCCGTAAGCGTTGCGGCCAGGAGGGAGCCTTGTCAACTAGTTCGGGATGTTGACGCAGGTGTAGGCCACGCCGAAGTCGTGCAGCACCGGCGTGTTCTTCTTGTCCTTGTTGGTCAGCGTGAACTCCACCTGCAGGTAGTAGGAGGGGTTCGGCTTCACCTCGTTGGCCGATTTCTTGTCGATGTTCACCGGCGAGGCGCTGTGGGCCTTGGACCAGGCGCTGAAGGTGGTGTCCGAGTTGCCGGCCCGCGCTCGCATGGCGACGCCGGTGCCAGGCGGCGTGGTGGCCTTCCAGTGGATCTGTTTCCACTGGGCCTTGACCCCCTTGGGGCAGGGGTTCATCTGGTAGACGTACCGGCCCTGGGGCCGCACGAAGTTCATCAGGCCATACCCCGTGAAGTCGCTGTAGGTGTACGGGTTCTGGCCGATGGTCACGTTCTTGTGCATCGCGGTGGGCGGGTTCATCACGTTGCCCTTGGCGTCCACGTCCAGCCGCGAGGCCACGTCGTTTTTGTGCCCCACCGCCCAGACGTGCCCGTCGAAGTCCACGCCCACGCCGATGACCGTGTCGGCCTTGGTCTTCCACACGTGCTTGGTGTTGGTCAGGTCGTGCACGCCGTTGGCCAGGTTCTGCGACAGCCGCAGGATGTAGCCGCCGTTTTGGATCGCGACCCAGACGTAGCCCCGGTTGTCCACGGCGATGCCGCGGGTGACGTAGCTCGAGTTGACGTCCATGCGGGACCACACCCCCTTGGACAGGCTGGCGAAGCTGTCGCGCTTGGGGTGGTAGCGCAGCACCCAGTTGCTGTGGTAGCCGCCCAGCCAGACCCGGCTCTGGCCGTCGATGGCGATGCCGTAGTGGTGGTACTTTTTGCCCTTCTTCGGCACCCACGGCGCCACCAGGCGCGGCCCGGCGGAGTAGGGCGACACGCTCCTGAAGTAGGTCAGCGAGCCGTAGATGTCGGTGGACCAGATGACGTTGTGCGCGTCGGCCATGCAGCCGTAGGAGTGGTGCTTGGCGGCCACCTTCACCGTGGCCTCGATCTTCCCCGAGGTGCCGTTGATCTTGTAGAACTGGTTCTGGCCGCGGCCGTTCTCCTCCCGGGCGAAGGTTCCGGCCCAGGCGTTGCTGGCGCCGATCATGCCCTTGCCCATGTCGAGACAGAGCGAGCGGCCGATGTCGTTCTTGTCGGCGTAGTTGGTGGTGAAGAGGACGCACTCGTCGTCGTCGCCGAGGAACTCCGGCCCCTTGCCGGCCAGGCTCCCCTTGCACTTGGTCCCGAGGCTGTCGGCCTTGCCGTCGCTGTTGCAGTCCACGGTGATCTTGCCGTCGCCGTTGAGGTCCCTGGAGGTGTCGATCTTGCTGTTCTTGTTGCGGTCGATGCAGTCGATGGGGTCGGCCGCGATCTTGGTCGCCGAGGGCTGGCCGCCGTGGACGTTGCGGTTGGCGACCCAGACGTCGAAGTTGTAGTCCACCGCCGTGCGCGAGGGCGTGTGGTTGTGGTCACGGCGGATGGCCTTGCCGTTGACGTCGATGCAGCCCGCCGCCCCGGGCACCGACTTGCAGGTCACGGTGAAGTAGCGCGCCACCTCCTTGAGCTTCTTGGTGTCCACCTTGGAGATGGTGCCGCGGCACGTGGCCCTGCCGGCGCCGCTCTTGCCGCAGGTGCTGTTGCCGGCGTAGTCGTAGGTGTTGGCGATCCAGAGGTAGTTGAACTTGACCGCCGACTTGCCGAGCACCAGGTCGCCGTTTTTGTCCAGATTGACGCCCTTGGTGTCCTTGACGTTGGGGTCCTTCTTCGGGTCGGTGGGGAACGGCACGCCCTTGCCCACCGAGCCGCAGCCCTGGCTGCAGGTGTTGCAGGCGTTCTTCACCCCCTCGTCCTTGACGCCATTGCAGTTGTCGTCCTTGCCGTTGCAGACCTCCTTGGCGCCGGGGTGGGTGTAGGGGTCGTTGTCGTCGCAGTCGCTCCCCTTTTTACAGCCGGTGCCGTAGCCGTCCTTGTCCTTGTCCTCGCCCTTGCACGGGGGCGGGGGAGGGCCCCCGTCCGAGTCGCCCCAGGGGTTATCCTCAACGGTTCCCTGGTCGCAGCCCGGGTAGAGGACCACGGCCAGGACCAGAGTCACCACCCCTCCGCTCGCCAACAGGGTGCGTCCCATCTTCACGGCGTACCTCCCGAGACGTCCCGGCACCCGGGAATGTCTCTGTTTTTTCGTCACACGCGGGATGCCGCGTCCGGGTCTCTCCGGTCAGGCGTCACCTCGCGCACAACGCTAAGTGCAATTATAAATCCAAACCGGGCCGCCGTGAAGGTGGCCCCTAAGATTCCTCGGGATTCTCGAAGGGTACGGCTCTGGCCCGGGGGCGCTCCCCGGCGACAGCACCGCGGCGGGGTGGGGGGGCGCGCCCCACCCGTTGCATCCTGTCCACGCTTGCGCGCGAGTGCTTTGAATCTATAATCCTTTTTAACCTCTGCCGAGATTCGAGAACCAAGAGGTGGGGGGCACAACCCGCAGCCTGAAGGAGCAAGCAACGTGTACGCGCACAAGTTTGACGAGCCGAGCAAGGTGAACCTGAACAAGATCTCCACCTTGCCCCCCGCCGGCATCGAGCGGGAGAAGGCGGAGGATGGCTTCCAGAAACTGGGCCAGGAGCTGTTCGACCTCCAGGAGCTGATGTTCGCCGCCGGCACCCACAGCCTGCTGATGGTGCTCCAGGGGCGAGACGCCGCCGGCAAGGACGGCACCATCAAGCGCGTGGTGGGGTGGCTCAACCCCCGCGGCGTGGACGTGACCTCGTTCGGCGTGCCCTCCAAGGAGGAGCTGGACCACGACTTCCTCTGGCGCGTTCACGCCCACGCGCCACCCCGGGGCGAGATCGCCATCTTCAACCGCTCGCACTACGAGGACGTGCTGGTGGTGCGCGTGCACAAGCTGGCGCCGCCGGCCATCTGGCGGCCGCGCTACGATCAGATCAACGACTTCGAGAGCCTGCTGGGCAGCAACCGCACCATCGTGCTCAAGTTCTTCCTGCACGTCACCGCCGATGAGCAGGAGGAGCGGCTGCTGGAGCGGGAGCAGGAGCCGGAGAAGGCCTGGAAGCTCAACGCCAAGGACTGGGCCGAGCGGGATTTCTGGGCGCAGTACACCCGGGTCTACCAGGACGCCATCGGCCGCTGCGCCAGCAAGCGCGCCCCGTGGTTCGTGGTGCCCGCGGACAAAAAGTGGTTCCGCAACCTGGCCGTGGCCGAGGCCATCCGCGGGGCCCTGCGCCCCTACCGCCTCGCCTGGAAGAAGACCCTGGCCGCGGAGGGCAAGGAGGGCCGCGCCGAGGTGGAGAGCTTCCGGCGCACCCAGGGGAAAACCACAGGGCAGGGGGAAGACACTACCAAGGAGGAAGGTGCCGTCATGGCGAAGAAGAAGGACGACAAGAAGAAGCCCCAAAAGAAGGACGACAAGAAGAAGTCCAAAAAGAAGGACGACAAGAAGAAGGGCAAGAAGAAGAGCGACAAGAAGAAGTCCAAGAAGAAGAAGGACGACAAGAAGGGCAAGAAAAAGGGCGACAAGAACAAGGGCAAGAAAAAGGGCGACAAGAACAAGGGCAAGAAAAAGGGCGACAAGAACAAGGGCAAGAAAAAGAAGAAGTAGCTAGCCCCCGCCTCTTACCTGGTAAGCTATGTAGCGATGTACACCGTCGCCTCGAGACACCTGATCTGTGCGGCATTGGCCCTGGCCCTCGTGCCGGCCTGCAAGATCACCATCAACGGTCCCGGCGTCAACGGCGAACCCCGCCGCGACGCAGCCTCCACCGCAGACGCCGGCCTGGATACCGGAGACAGCCGCCCCGATGCGCCCGCACCGGATCTGCCGCAGCCGGACATGCCGCTGGCTGATCTGCCGCTGCCAGACCTGCCGCAGCCGGACCTGCCGCAGCCCGATCTACCCCAACCCGATCTGCTCCCGCCGGATGTGGCCCAGCCCGACCTGCCGCTGCCGGATCAGGCTGTCCCCGACCTGCTGCCCCCCGACGCCACGCCGCCGGACCAGATGCTGCCGGACTTCGGCACCATCGCGGGTGTCTGGCTGCGCGTGAACAAGGGGACTCAAACCACCCAGGGGTATGCCACCATCAAGCCGGGCAAGAGCGTCACCTTCGACGGCGTCGTGAGCTGCCCCGCGGCGTTCGGGTGCAAATACGCCTGGGACCTGGGCAACGGCAAGACGTCCACGGCCAAGTCGCCGGGCGCGGTGACCTACGCCAAGGTGGGCATGTACCACGTGACCTTCACCGTGCGGGACAAGAAGAACACGGTGCTCGGCAAGGCCCGGGCCGACGTGGTGGTCTGGACCGGCAAGCACACCGACAGCTTCTTCCGGCTCACCGTGCCGCCCACCCTGGAGTGGGACAAGTACCTCTGGCTCAAGCCCCTCGACGCCAAGGCCATCTTCAGCATCAAGAGCTACCGCCTGCACGTGATCCACAACCTCGGCCTGCCCGGCTCCGGCGCCATCCGCTCGGCCCCGCTGGTGCGCAACGTGCGCGTGCAGGTCACCGTCCGCAGGTCGCAGATCACCAACGTGGCCCACTACTCCGACGTGATCCTGCGCATGCACCCGCAGAAGCTCAACGGCGCCTTTTACCGCGTACGGCTCAAGGAGGGCGTGGCGACCTACGGCCACGAGGTGGACCTGACGATCTTCAAGATCGTCGATCCCACCGATGAGCACGGCATCAGCCTCACGCCCAAGCCGCCGGTGCTCAGCAACTATGATCCCACGCGGCAGAAACACATGCGCCTGACCATCGACCTCAAGGACAACACCAGCGGCGTGCCGGTGTTCAACGTGACCCTGGCCGCGGCGGCCGCGCCGACCAAGGTGCTGCTGCAGATCAAGGATCTTCAGGACAGCACCAAAAACCCCCACACCCACGCCGGCTTCACCGGCCTGACGCAGTTCAAGGGGCAGACCTACTTCGACGACTACCTGGTGCAGGAGCTGGCACCGTAGCAGCGTTGGGCGTTTCTGTTTTCCCCCTTGCCACCGACGTCGCCCTCGTCCTTGCCCTCCCTTCGTCCTTCCCCCCCCATGATTGCCGCCAATGGTAGCCGGGGTAAGGGCCAGGAAAGGGGTTGGGCAGGGGCAGGGGCCAGGGCAAGGGTTCTAGAGCATTTCGCTCAGCGGCGTTCAGTTGCGTTGACTGATGTAGGGCGGGGGCTTGTCCCCCGCCACGCACTGCCGAGGCGGGGGACAAGCCCCCGCCCTACGTTTCCCGAAATGAGCAAGGCAATGGAGCAGCGCGATTGCCGTAGGGCCGCGGTTACTGCTGGGTCGTGGTGTCCAGGTGGGCCTGGAAGGGGGCGAAGTCCAGCTCGTCCTTGGGCACGCCCTTGTCCACGCCGTACTTGATCGCCTCCTTCCAGCTGTCGGGATCCAGCGTGGCCTCGAAGACCTTGTCCGGGAAGACGATGATCACGCGGTCCTCGTTGTAGAGGTGGGCGAAGTAGGTGGGCTCGTCGATGAGGCTGGCCTGGATCAACTCCACGGCGCGGTTGATGTCGGCCTCGGGCACGCCGATCTGCACCACGGTCCAGTTCTTGGCCTCGTAGGTGCCGAGCACCGGCAGCTGCTCCAGCACCGCCGGGCGCCGCAGCCCCTAGCGCACGATGACCCCCTTGAAGGGGTACTTGTCGCCCCAGTAGATGCGCTTGCCGAAGAGCCAGGGGTACGCCGGGCAGAAGTCCACGCCGTCGAGCAGCTTGTCCCGGTCCCAGGTGGGCTGGGGGGCGCCGGGGCAGACCGGCCGCCACATGAGGTACGCCACGATGGGGATGTCGCCGAAAAAGCGACCCGTCTCCACCTGGTCCAGGGTGACGAAGCCGTGGTTTTCGAAGAAGCCCGCCGGCATCCAGGGCAGGGTGTGGTTGTAGGCCACGGTGACCAGGCTCTGGGCCATGGAGGCCACGGCGCAGGCCGACAGCAGCCGCCGCGCACCCTCCAGCCCGGTGAAGGCGTCGAGCACCCAGATGCAGTGCACCACCGAGACCCCGTCGCCCTCCACCGGCAGCCCGGATGACTCGGGCGGCG
>PVBE011718833.1_pt1 | contig 17644 bp, 18 predicted proteins | sample 1631181 | NCBI WGS metagenome assembly PVBE01 (sample SAMN08397723, study PRJNA350692) | Marine metagenome, whole genome shotgun sequencing project. | isolation source: water | place: Pacific Ocean | collected 2012-04 | reverse complement strand
GCCAGCGCAGGCCACGAGCGCCAGCGGAATGTCCCGCCTGGCGTCGATTCTCCAGGTCAGCAGCCAGGTCATCATCATCCAGATGACGACCAGCAACAGGTCCAGGCCAGCAGCCCAGACGATGAGGTAGCCCCACTTGACGAACACGACGATGTAGAGGGACATCAGGATGGCCAGCGCCACCAGGGTGCCCGTGCCGTAGCCATCGACGATGACCTTCTGGATGTCCGGATCGTCCGTGGTCGGTGGTCCGGAGGCGTCCTTCACCGCAGCCCTCTATCGCTTCGCAGGGAGCGTGAGAAGTCGCCACTCAGCCGAAGTGGACCTCCTCGAAACTCTCGCGCAGGCGCTCCTGCATCTTCGGGCTGATGGGATTGTCTCGGAGGCTGAGCACGCGACCCTCGCGGAGTCCGAGCAGCGCTTCAGCGCCGCTGTCCCCGATCCCGCATCGGTCCAGCCGCAGGCCTTCGAAGTTGCCACGAGCGAGAAGGCGGGCACCGTCGTCCCCGATGGGATTCATGGACAGGTCCAGCACCGTCGCGTCCCCCAGCGCCAGCATCTCCGCGCCCTCCGGCCCGATGTCGTTGGATTGAAGCTCCAGCACCTGGACCACCGAGTCGCTCAGGGCGGCAGCCCCGGCGTCGCCGACGCCGTTGTTGCGCAGGTTCAGGCGAAGGAGTGGGAGCGGGGCCACAGCGCGTGCGCCGGCAGCGCCGAGGCGGTTCTCGCACAGGCGCAGCTCCTCGACCGAAGACAGGTCGTGGATCGCCGTGAGCACCCGGTCATCGCCCAGGATGCGCAGGTGGATGACGTTGTCGGGACCGTAGCGCACAGAGGCTTCGCGGCAGCGGATGTTGTTGCCCTCCATCCGAAGGGCCTTCAACTCCTGCAGCGGGACAGTCCACAGGAGCTCGTGCAGTCGCTCCCGACCGATGCCTGGAAGCACGACCATCCGGACGATGCCGCTCCCCAGGCCCTCGCCCAGGTCCACCAGGACCTCCAGATCGCGGTCGTCGCGCACCGTCAGCGAACAACCCGGCTCACCGAAGCAGGGACGCAGCTTCAGGTGCAGTCGCTCAAGTTCTCGGAGTGCGCCGCGGTGGGCTTTGGGGAGGCACAATCGCAGCGACTGAAGGGGGGCGTCGCAGGCCAGGGCGTCGCTCAGTCTTGTGAAACCGACACGGTCACCAGCCTGTCGTAGAGCTTCGAGCTGTCGAGCGACGCCAGTCACCATGGGATCATAGGACGCGACTGCAATATGAGAAGCCCTCGACTCGAAAGCACAGTCTTTCCCCACGTTCCAATCTTCCGGGAGGATCCATGATCCTGTTGCTCGCTGCCGCGCTGGCTGGGCCTGCAATGGTTACGGCCATCAAGGGCGAGGTCAGCCTTGGGGACGAGGCCGCTCCGCCCGCCCCCTTCCTGCTGGCCGAAGACCAGACCCTTCAGGTGGCCGCCGGTGCGACTGTGGTCGTGATCTACGACGGTGCAGCAACGCAGATCACTGGGCCGACCGCTCTGACGGTGGGCGATCTGCAGGGTGCGGTAGCTGCTGATGGTGAGGAGCTTGGGGTCCTGGAGGACATCCTGGAGCGCACCACGACCGTGGGGAGTGTCGGTGCCTCCCGCATGGTGGGGGACGTGAGCCTGGACCGCCCCCTGGCCGGTGGGACCGTGATTCAGCCAGGGCTCATTCGCTGGAGCTGCACCTGCGGGGATCAGGAGGTTCAGATCCGCGTGGACGACAGGGTCCTCTGGAGCGCCGAGGGCAAGGGCAGTGTTCGCTACGACGGTTCCAGGCTCGAGCCCGGCACCTATGCCCTGCTGGTGGGTCCGAACGAGTTCTCCTTCCGGGTTGCCAGCGCTCCCCAGATCGCCGAGGTGGAGGCTGCGGTCGCAGCCGCGAAGGCGGCTACCGCCAGCCTGGACCCGGCCGCGGCCACCAGCGTGGTCAGCTCCGTGTACCTGCAAGCCGGCATGCCAGGGGAATCGCTGCGCCTGGTGGATGAAGCCATCGCTGCGAGCCCCGAAGACGCGGACCTCGAGGCCCTGCTGGTCTCCCTGGAGACACAGCTCGGCCTGAGGGACTAGTCCTTGGGACGCAAGCGCTGGTACTGGCGGTCCAACGCTGGGGAGGAGGACCACGAGCCTGTCTCTCACCTCACGCGCGCCCTGGCTTACGAGGTCGTCGTCGTCGCCGCGACGGCACTGAGCGTCTCGGTGCTGCTCTTCCTGATCAGCGCGGGGCAGTTCGAGGATCTCTACACCAAGCTTCGGGGGAGCGCGGCCACCAGTGGAGAGGTGGCTCTGCTCACCATCGGTGAGGAAGGGCTGTACCTGTGGAACGCTGACGATCCGGAGCCCGAGGTCACGCCCCGTGCGCTCTTGGGGGAGCTGGTGCGCTTCTGCGATGCCGCCGGCGCCGAGATCGTGGTCCTGGACATCCTTCTGGATCGGCCTGCACCAGGAGACGAGAGTCTCGTCGCGGCCATCCGGGAGACCGGCATGCCAACCGTTGGAGCCCTGCGCTTCGTGGTCACGGACCCGGAGTCCGGGGCCGAGTTTGCGGCGGGTCTTGTTCCCGCGCTCGAGGACGCGGTCGTCCCGGGCTTTGCCAACCTGCAGGAGGAGGAGCCCTGGCTCTTCTCCGAGACCCTGCTCGTTCGGCGCGCACCCCTGGTTCGCACCGTGAGTACCGCTCGTCTGAGCGGTCGCTGGCCCATGAACCTGGTGGGTTCGGAGCAGTCGGACCACACCGTGATCCCCAGCATCTCCCTGGCCGCGGCCTTCATGAAGACCCAGAGTGATGCAGCGGACCTGCACGCACGGCTCCAAGACGGATCAGCCCTGGGCCTGGAGAAGCTTCCGAAGCCCGAGGAGGGTGTTCTCATCAACTTCAGGGGCCCGGAAGGTGCGGACGGCCTGCCGACCGTTCGTGCGGCCAGCGCCTTGCGGACGATGGGCATGAGCGCACTCTCGGGGACTCTGGGCCATGCCTTGCCCATCGACGTTCCACCCGATCTGAGAGAGGCGCTCGAGGGACGCGTGGTGGTCATCGGTCGAGTCGACCGGATGGGCCGTCAGGGTGCCGATCGCTTCGCCACGCCCTACAGCTTTCCCACCTTCGCGCGCAGTGACATGGCGGGAGTTCGGGTCCAGGCCCACGTCATCGACACGCTGATCAGCGGCCGCCACATCAGGCCGCTGGGCAGAAAGGTCAGCTGGGGGCTGGCGGTTTTGCTGGTGGCCAGCGTTGTCCTCACCCGGCGGCGGCTTCGAGATGACGTCCACGTGCTTGCCTGGGCTCTTGTCAGCGGGCTCCTGGTCATCGCCAGCACCCTGGTCTTTCGGTGGACGGACGGCCTGGCCCTGGACCTGGGACCGCCACTGGGTGCGGCGCTCGTCACGCTCACCGCGGTGCACGTGTACGGTTGGGCTGTGGAGCAGAGCCACAGGACATGAGCGATGGAACCGGATGACGGCCATTCTTCGGGAAGGGGGGCAGAGTCACCCCATCGAGCTGCACGATCTGGATGAGCGCATCCGTTCGGGAGCACTGGGTCCGGATGCCGAACTCCAACATCCGCCCTGGACCCGTCAGGACTTTCTGCAGCTCTCCGCCATCCCCGAGCTGGCCGAGGCTTTTGACGCTCCCGCCGCGCGGCTTCACGAGTACTTCCGGCGGGGGCATTTCCCGTGGTCCAGCACTCTGCTCACCGGCGCTGTGCTCCTCCTGGGTCTCATCCAGTTGGTGCTGCCCTTCTTGCCGGCCACCGGCTGGTCCATCGCCCTGGTCAGCGCCTATGGTTCCAACGCCTCGGGCTTTGAACCCCTCATCCTGGACGGCCACTGGTGGTCGTCATGGGGCTCTCAGTTCGTGCATGGAGACGCCTACCACCTCTTTCCGAACCTGGCGGTGCTGGGCTACTGCGGCTTTCGCGTCGAGCGCTTGTTGGGAGCCCGTGGGCACTTCCTGGTGGCGGCGTCCAGCGTGGCGGTCGGCATCCTGCTGGTCACGATCTTCCAGCGCCTCCCGGTCATCGGCAGCAGCATCCTGGGCTTTGGCTTCTGGGGCGCTCAGCTGGCCCTGGGCTTTCGTTTCGGGGATCACATACCGCCCGGACAGAGGCGCTACTACGGCTACGGCAACCTGGCCTTCTTCGCCTTCCTCTTCGGTGGAACGCTCTTCCAGGCCAGCACCAGCCACTGGGGGCACGCCGGGGGCTTCCTCGGGGGTGTGCTGGCCGCGGGTATTGCGCGTCCAGCGCACATCGTGCCCCGCGCCTCTGGCTTTGCGAGGTCGGTGCGCCTCGCTCTGGCGGGCTGGCTCGCGGCCTTGATTCCCTTCTTCTACGGGCCTCTGCTGCGACAGCTTCCGGAGCTGGTCTGGTGGCAGAACGAGACCGTGGTGTTGGAGGACGTGGGAGCTTCCGTGGAGATCCCCGGTCGGCTGCTCCCGGAGCCGATGAATGACGGTGAACGCCCCGGCTATGCCCGCAGCGTCCGCGGCATGCCCGCCTGGACCACCTCGAACAACAGCCCCGAGTTCGTCTTCTGCGGTCTGGAGAAGCTGCGCTGGGAGCTGGCCAGGGAGGGCGACCCGCTCTCAGGGAAGCTGTTGGCCGGGCAGTGGGGGCGCAGCATCGTCGGAGAAGCTCGGGTGGTGGAGGCTCCGCCCCCACGCGCTCCCGGGTGGACCTCCCACGCGCTGGAGTTCGTCGATGAGCAGGGCCACGCCCGCTACTTGTTGGTGGAGCACCACCTCATGCGCGGTCGAATGCTGAGTCGCGTCGGCTATGTCGTGAGCCTGGACCATCCCGTTCGCCAGCCGCTCTTCGAGGACATCGTGGCCAGCGTACAGGTGGGAGAGCCCCCGGACCTGGCGGCTGCCCGGGATGCCCATCTTCGCAACGGCGTCAGCGAGCGCGCGCGCCTGGACCTGGCCTTCGCCCTGGCGGACATCGGGGACTTCGAACAGGCGGACGGACTCTTTTCACTCGTCGTCGATGGTGATGGTCGCCTGGTCGCGGAGGCGGTGCTCGCCCGGTTGGAGATGTGGGCCATGCACCCCGAGCAGTTCATCCTGAAGGGGGATGCCTGGTTTGCGGACTGGATGCTGGACTACCCCGTTGACCGGGGCCTGCAGGAGGACGGCATTGTCGTGTTGGCCGCCAACAGCCGTTGTTCGGAGGCGCGCTTCTTCCACGAGGCTTTCGCTGCGGCGCGGCCGGATGCGGCCGAGCTAGTTCATACGGCGGATGCGGTGATGAAGTGCGAAGCCTCGGAGCCCGCTCCCTAGCCCGAGCGAAGCGATCAGAAGGGGAAGAGCTTGGTCGTGGAGGCGATGTTCATCATCTCCTCGACGGTGTCCAGCAGCTCCAGGGCTTCGCGATGGGTGGGAGCCAGGCGTCGAGTGTGCAGCAACCAGCGTCTGCAGGCGCTGTACTTTCGGCGTGCGTACTCGGCTCGGGCCAGGGCGAAGCACAGGTTTGGTGTCTGGTGGCTGTACGGTGAGGCGGCGTTGAGCAGGTTCACGACCTCCTCCGGCTCATCCTCTGTCAGGCGTCCGGCTACGTCGGCGAGGATCTCCAGGGCCTGGTCACGCTGTTGCTCGTCTTCCAAGGCCTCGAGGGCGATGGTGCCCGCTCCGAGAGGGTCATTGTCTACCAGCCGAAGCTGGGCGCGCTTGATGGTTGGCCCGGAGGGGTGCTCCGGCCTTTGCGGCGGCGCATCGACAAGGATTGGCCGGGTCTCCTGGATGCTGTCCTCCTCGTCGGCCAGTTGTTCCAGGCCGATCTCGCGCAACAGTTGGGTTCGCAGTTGCCGAGCCTGTTCGGGCTCCTCGCCGTAGTGGAAACCGGCGGTGGCGAGCTTCAGTGCCATGACCTTGCGACCGTGTCGCTCCGCGGTCCTGGCAGCCTGCAGGAAGTCCCCGCTGCCGTGCTTCAGCGCGTAGCGGACGTGAAGCTCCTGGTCCTGCCGGTCGGTGAGACCGCAGCCTGAACAGATCAGGGGCCCGTCGTAGTTCTCCCGAATGGGGCCGCTGCCGTAGTGACGGTGTGCTCCGCAGTTGGCGCAGGCGTCATTCTGGAGTGCTCGGCGAGGCGCACGCCAGGTAGCGACCGCGATGGGCTCATCGCCCACGACCTTCAGATCTCGGGGCTCACCATTGACCCAGCGTGTGACCCAGGTGCTCACGTGGCTCCTTCGCCCATCGGAGGGACCGGTGGGCGGTGCCTCATTGTCAAGCTAACAAAGATGGATGCAGGACCGCTTTCAGCGCGGGCTCATCACGCTGCTGCTGGGCCTCGGGGCATTTGCGGCCACCGTTCTGGTGTTGCGCCGAGAACCCGTCGAGCCCACTCCCGCCCCCAAGGAAGCGGAGGCCAGGCCGGAGGCGCTCCAGGGCGAATCCTCGCTCACGCTGACCGTGGTCGGTGACCCCGCTGAGGCCTGCATGGGCACTCTGTGGGAGCAGGTCGAGGGGGGCCGGCGCATGGGGGTGGACAGCACGAAACACTGTGGCGTCGGTGGTGTCCTCAGCTGGTCGGGTCTGAGCTCGGGAAGCTATCGGGTGATGGTTGCGGCGGAGGGCAGCGAGCGACTCGACATCGCTGTGGACCTCGAGCCGGGCCAGACCCTGGATCTCGGCAGTCGGGCCCTTGGGCCCGGGGGTGGCGTGCGAGGCACGATCACGAACCCCGATGGTGAGCCTTCTTCCGTGGTGACCATTCGAATCGGTGAGCGCGAGGAGCGCAGCGGGGCCGGTGGTCGCTTTGCGGTGAAGGGCCTGTCACCGGGCGCTCAGACCCTGCGCTTTGGGAGCCTCGACGGCATGGCGGAGCTGGATGTCCAGGTCGTCGCCGGTGAGATCCAGGACCTCGTCGTGGTCTTGACCCCGCATCTGGGTGTCATCGGAATTCGCTTCGATGATCTGCTGACCGTGGTCGACGTACATCCCCAGGGGCCCGCGGCGGGCAAGATCCAGATGGGCGAGCGCATCGAGAGCGTCAACGGTGTGGCTTTCGATGACCGCGAGGAGCTGCAGGTGGCGCTCGAGGGTGTGGTCGGTGAGTCCGTTACGCTGGGCTTGGAGGGACGCCAGGTGACCCTCGTGCGCATTCCCCTCGCGGAGATGATGGCTCCATGACTCTCTTGCTGCTGCTGGCTTGTACACGGGGAGAGGACACGAGCGAGCCGGTGAGGCCTCCCTGGGAGCCCTTCATCGCGGTCTCGGGAGAAGGGGTTCTCCGGGCCGGCGCTGGCGCTGTCACCATCACTCCGGAGTGCTTCGAGAGCTTCGTCGACCTGGATGAGGACGGGGAGTTCGACAAGGAGGAGGAGCTCCTCGACTGCGGCTGTGATCGACTCTGTCCAGAGGACGAAGGCTATTCCGGTCCTGACGAGGGTGAGGGAGACGGGGACCACCAGGCCGTCTGGATGGCGGGCTTCCAGAACAACCGCCCCGCGCAGGGGGTGCACGATGATCTCTGGGCTCGCGCCGTCGTCGTCGAGCAGGGTCCGGTGCGTCTGGGGATCGTGACCGTGGACCTGATCGGATGGTTCCACCAGGAGGCGGTTGCCACTCGGGAGCTGGCTGCGGGACGGGGCTTGGATCTGGACCACGTGCTGGTCGTCTCCACCCACAACCACGAGGGACCCGACACCGTTGGGATGTGGGGCAAGACCGAGAGCAAGAACGGCTTCGACAGGGACTACGGTGACCTGGTGGTCGAGCTCAGCGTGGATGCGCTGGAGCAGGCCGTGGACAGCCTGACCGAGGTCGGCGAGTTCCGCGTCGGGCACGTCGATGTGCGGGACTACAGCGAGCAGGGAGCCCTCAACCTCCTGCGCGACGCTCGCGACCCCAAGGTCATCGACCCCACGCTGAGCGCTGCCATCTTCCGCGACGGCAGCGGAGGCACCATCGCGACCCTGGCTCACTTCGGCAACCACCCCGAGGCCATGGCCGACGAGAACGGCTTCATCACGGCGGACTACGTCTACGGACTGCGCCAGCAGCTCGAGGAGGACTTCGGGGGAACGGCGGTCTACATCACGGGCACCGTTGGCGGCATGATGACCCCACTGGGTGTGACGCACATCGACGACGAGGGCGTTGCCTGGGAGGCCTACAGCCACGAGCGGGCCGAGAAGATCGGGCGCGCCAAGGGACGCATGGCGAAGGACGCCATCGACACCGGGGAGCTGGTGAGCGATCCGACCTTGAAGCTGGCCGCCAGCGTGTTCTACCTGCCGATCGAGAACTACGCCTTCCAGGCAGGCTTCCTCAGCGGCATCCTGGATCGCGACATCTACCACTACGACGAGAGCGAGCCCATCGGGGGAGACAACGTCCCGGAGGTGCTGACGGAGATGGACTGGATCGCCATCGGCCCGCTGGAGCTGCTCAGCGTTCCCGGGGAGTTGCTGCCCGAGCTGGCGGTCGGTGGCTACGACGGAAGCCTCACCGGTCACCCCGACGAGCCCATCATCGATGCGGACAACCCCAACCCGCCGGATCTCTCAAAGGCCCCCGATGGTCCCTACCTGAAGGACCTGCTGGAGGGCGAGCACCGTTGGATCGTCGGCATGGGCAACGACGAGCTGGGCTACTTCGTGCCGCCCTACAACTTCGAACTGGATGCCTCGACGCCCTGGTTCGACGAGGCCGAGGGCGATCACTACGAGGAGACCAACTCCCTGGGCCCGAACACCGTGCCGCTGCTCCAAGAGGAAGCCGAGCAGCTGGTCGGGTGGGTTCGGCAGAACCTCTAGCAGCCGCTCACGGCGGACTCAAGAGAAGGGAGAGCGGAAGGGAGCGACGCCGGGGTGCACGAGCTCGGGGTCGACATCGAAGGCTTCCAGCAGACCCGCTGCGAGGGACGCGGGGGTGAGCAACTGGCCGGTGCTGCTCGCCTCTCCGGTGTCGAAGTCGATGGACTGACCACTGAGCGTGTCGTCTGTGACCCCGTGGACCCGCGCTCCGAGAATTCCTGCCCCGTAGGCCAGAAGGCTGGAGAAGGGCCAGTGGTCTTTCCCGTTGTTTCGGTTCTTGATCGGGGTGCGACCCATCTCGGACATCGCCAGGACCATGGTGGTGTCGGCGAGGGTCCCACCTTCCGGCCCGGGGAGCGCTCCCAGCAGATCGTCCAGAGACGCGAGCTCGCTGAAGGCATGCTCGAAGTTCGGTCCCTGTTGTTCGTTCTGAACGTGGGTGTCCCACGTAGAGAGCAGCGGAAGTGTGCCCTGGACGACGAGCACCCGCGAGAGCCCGAGTGAGAGGGTGCTGAGCCCGGCCCGAAGGCTCTCCAGCCAGGTCGTGGGTTCGCCGATCGCGATTTCATCGGCGCCGGAGAGGAGCTGATCCCGCCTCTGGAGTGTGCGGGCGAACTCCGCGGAGAGCGGTCCGCTCATGCCTTTCGATTCGGCGATCAGGAAGCTGCGCAAGGCCTCTTCCTCGTTCGAGGACCAGGTGCCGCCTTCGGGAAGCTCCCCTGAGAGGGTTCCGGTCAGCGTGGAAGTGAGGGAGACCTGAGCCCCGCCTCGGTCTCCAGGAAAGCGTGGGCCGGAGACCACCACGGTAGGCATTGCCAACTCAGCGCCGGACAGGTCCCCGAGCGCCGTGGCGAAATCCGGGGCCCGTTCGTCTCGCCTCCCGGTGAGTACCAGGCGGGTGCACTGGGCGTGGCTGATCGAGCCCACCGCCAGCCCGTTGATGATCGCGCAGCGGCCGGAGTGGACCTGGAAGAAGCGGGTGACGGCGGGGCGGTCCTCCGATTCAGCGAAGTGCAGGTCTCCCACGGACGCGGATTGGGAGGCAGGGTCACGGTCCAGGGAGGAACTCTCGAAGTGTGGGTCGAAGACGAAGCTCGGGTCCCAGCCGCCTTTGGCCCAGTACAGCACCAGGTGTTGCTTCGTCGCCGCTCTCGCCAGGGTGGAGGGCAGGAGTCCCAGGGCCGAGAGCCCAGCGAGGAAGGTTCGTCGCCTCACGGAGCCGTCCACAACGCGCGCTCTGCCCAGAGCTCATCTTCGAGGAGCGGAAAGGCTTCGCCGTAGTCGGTACCGAAGTCTCCCGCGGCCTGTTGGGTCCACCATGTCCCCGACTCGTCGGTCAGGAAGCGACTGACGGTTCCCTTTCGAGAGGACAGCTGCCAGAGGTGTTCGTCCCCCCGGTCCTCGACGAGATGGATCTGGACTGCGTCCGGGTCGGGTACCCGAGGGTCTACCTGGGCAACGCCTCGCGTCGCCGTCCAGGTCTGCTCCTCGTTCCACTGGGCGTCCTCTCGCGTCACCGTTGTCGTGGTCGTCGCCGTCCAGGTCGACTCCGAGCGCCAGATGGGGAGAGGAGGTTCGTAGCTCACGCTCCGTCGCTCGTCCTCCCAGCCAGCCAGCCAGGCCTCGTCTCCGTCGACGAGGTACCACTCCACCAGCAGGGCACCCTCATCGTTCTCCTCACGGTAGAGCACGATCCCCTCGGGAAAGTCCGAGCTGAAGCGGGGCCACGCGAGCAGGGTCCACGCATCCCCCTCGATCGTGAACTCCGACCAGGGCAGTGGGGCTGGTTCTCCCGGGGTTCCGCAGTCCACCCACTCCCGCATGGCGCTGATCTCCTCGGCTCCGGGACCTCCTCCGGGAGGCATCGTGCCGTCGGCGATCCGTGCGGAGACGCGCTCGGCGTGACGCCGGACACCCTCCAGGGTGTCGAGATCGATTCCCTCGGGGGCACCACGGCGCTTCTCTCCCGAGAGGTGAGAGGAATGGCATCCGGTGCAGTAGTCCAGCGTGAAGGGCTGCCCGCTGGTCTCCCAGGTGGTGGAGGTGGAGCAGTCGATCGGGGGCTCACCCGCAACGGTGTCGACGGGAGGAGTGTTCGAGCAGGCCAGCAGAAGGAAGACCATCAATAGAGCACCATGCGCGGATGCCGGACCAGGGCTTTCAGCACCCACTCCCATCCGCCCTCGTCGTACAAGGCCTCCAGCCCGTCCAGGGACTCCTCCGAGGCGTGGGCGCTGAGGAAGCGCAGGTGGAGTCTCTCCAGCTCTGTCCGGACCTCACCCTCCTGGACCACCTTGTCGACGGCCTCCGGTACGGCGCGTCGACCGGACCACTCCAGAAGAAGGTGCAAGCCGACGCTCGGTTCAGTATTGCGGATGAGTACGCTGCTGTCGTTGGTCCCGCCGCCCATCACCCGGAGCGGGGACGACCACGACAGGGGCTCCAGGCCTTCATCCGGTTCCAGATCGAGCTCCAGCCCGAGCAGATCAGCGAGGGTCGTGTGGAGCTGCTCGCTGGTCAGGATCCTCTGCTCGTCGGCTCGGTAGGCGTCGGTCTCGACGATGTGCCGTACGATCTCTCGTGCCACGAGGTCCGGGTTGGCGGTGGTGAGTTGCGCCCGGGTGGCGAAGTCGGGGGTGCTGCCCGTGAGTCCCTCGTAGAAGCGCTGGACGGTGCACCGCGCAAAGCGCGGATCGGCCTGCATCATGGCGCCGAGATCGGTGAGGTCTTCGCCGGGCAGTCCGTAGTAGCTCGGAGAGACGCGGGCGCTCTGCCAGGTCTCCTGGTAGGGGCTGTACTGGACGAACTGCTCGGCGGGAAGGAAGTCCGAACGCTCCGCGAAGCCACCAAAGAAGGCGGCGAGGGGATCCAGGGAGGCGTGGCAGCCCAGGCAGGCCGGCTCTGTCTGGACTGCGGTCTCGATGGACGTGAGATCCCCCAGAAGGTCGAAAGAGAAGCCGCCCTCGCGGTCCAGGAAGTCAGCACACAGAAAGACCCGAGCGACCGTGTTTGCGCGGGCGCGGTTGAAGTTGAGAGCATCCGCGGTGTACCGAAGCCACAGGGTCTCGCTGGTGAGGATTCCGGCTGGCGGACGTCCATCGGTGTAGTGGCCATCCACCACGGGGAAGATCAGCTCGAGCGCTGGATCCGAGGAAGTCCAGTTGCCTTCCAGGAGCTCACGGAAGTCCCGATCCTCGTCCACCACGGTCTCGATCATCGACAGGGGTTCGAAGCCCATCGCCTGCCACTGGGGATCATCCAGGACATCGAAGCGGTAGTACTCCGAAGCCCAGACCGCCGTGTGGAGTACGTCGTTCCAGAGCCAGGCCATCCGGGTCGGGAAGGCCTCGTCGTCCAGGAACTCGTCGGTGAGCACCGCGAGTTCCTGCGGGTCCTCCTCGACCCGGGCGATCTCATCCAGCGTCGGACGGCGGCCCCGGAGGTCCAGACTCAGCCGGGCCAGCAGGTCCAGATCATTCAGGGGATCGAGAGCCTTGGCCGAGATCTCGATCGGGCTCGTACCCTTGATGGGTGCTGCCACAGGTGTTTCACTGGCGCAGCCGTAGAGCAACATGAGCACCCTGACATGATGCCCCTTCTGGAGTCCTGATGTTGATTGTCTTGTTGGCGAGCTGTGGTCCGCAGTGCGATTGCTACGACCCTCTGATCCATGGTCAAGGGGCGGATGCGGACGCGGACACGGACATGGACACGGACACGGACTGCGACACCGACCTCGACACGGATGGCGAGAGCAGTGACTACGATCTCTTGATCCAGCCCATCTGGACCGTGAACTGCGTGGCGTGCCATGGAGGGGACCAACCGGTTCGCAACCTGGACCTCTCGGTGGGTCACAGCCACGAGGCGATGGTGGGCGTGACCGCCGAGCAGGTCGACATGCCCCTCGTCACTCCGGGAAGTGCTGACGACAGCTATGTCTGGCACAAGCTCCAGGACACGCAGGGCAGTCTCGGTGACGAGACGGGGGTCGCGATGCCCGACAAGTTCCCCGCTCTGGATGACGATGAGTTGAAGCTCATCGGAAGCTGGATCCGGGAGGGCGCAGAGCCCTGAACGCCCCTGGCGGGGGCTATACCTTCAGCTCCGTGGCCTCTCCACCGAGCTCGTAGGCTGACAGCGCCGGCTCCACCTCTTCGGCCAGGAAGGCCTCGACCTGTTGCTGCGCTCGTCCGGTGAAGGTGCTCGGATCCAGGAGAGCCTCGAGATCGCTATGGATGGGAGCGAAGAAGGCGTCTCCGCGGATCCTCTCGATCAGGTCGTTCTCACCGCCCTCGTCCTTCACGACGCGCGCTGCCTCCATGCTGTGCGTGCGGATGGCCTCGTGAACTTCCTGGCGGTCTGAGCCCCGGCGCACCATGGCCATGATGATGTTCTCGGTGGCCATGAAGGGGAGCTCGGAAGCGATGCGTCGACCGATGACCGCTGGGTACACGACCAGGCCATCGAAGATGTTGTCGAGGATGCCCACGATCGCATCCGCAGCCAGGAAGGCCTCGGGCAGACAGATCCGGCGGTTCGCGCTGTCATCGAGGGTGCGCTCCATCCACTGGAGAGCGGTTGTCCAGGCCGTGTCCTGGCTCAGCGAGACCAGATGGCGAGCCAGGCTGCACACCCGCTCGCTGCGCATGGGGTTGCGCTTGTAGGCCATCGCCGAGCTGCCGATCTGCTGCTTACCGAAGGGCTCTTCGAGCTCCTTCAGGTTGGCCAGCAGGCGAATGTCCGTGGCGATGCGGTGAGCGGTGGCCCCGAAGCTGCCCAGCGCGCTGACCACCTCGTGGTCCACCTTTCGCGGGTAGGTCTGCCCCGTCACCCGGTAGCGCTCGGTGAATCCGAAGGCGGCGCTGACCCGGCGATCCAGCTCCTCCACCTTGTCGTGATCGCCATCGAAGAGGGCCAGGAAGCTGGCCTGGGTGCCGGTGGTGCCCTTCACGCCCCGAAAGCGCAGATCCTCTCGGGCCCTCTCGAGGGCTCGCAGGTCCATCAACAGTTCCTGAAGCCACAGGCATGCCCGCTTGCCCACCGTCGTCAACTGGGCGGGTTGGAAGTGGGTGAAGCCCAGAGTCGGCAGGGCGCGGTGCTCCCGCGCAAAGCCGGCCAGTCGGCTGATGGCTCGGGCCAGTCTGGGCCGGAGCAGGTCCAGCCCTTCGCGAAGCAGCACCAGGTCCGTGTTGTCGCCGACGAAGCAGCTGGTGGCCCCAAGGTGGATGATCGGACGCGCCTGAGGCACCTGGTCTCCCCAGGCGTGGACATGCGCCATCACGTCGTGGCGGAAGCGACGCTCGTAGGCTGCCGCGGCCTCCAGGTCCAGATCCTCCAGGCTGCCCCGCATCGCCTGCAGCTGGTCGTTGGAGATGTCCAGCCCCAGGGCTTGCTGCGACTCTGCCAGAGCGAGCCACAGACGTCGCCACGTGGAGAACTTCTTGTGCGGCGAGAAGACGTAGCTCATCTCGGCGCTTGCGTAGCGAGCGACGAGGGGGTTCTCGTAGGTGCGCATGCGCGGCGGAGTAACCTCTAGCGCCGTGACGGTGAGGTCACTTCTACCGGTGATCGTGGTGGGCTGGTTGCTCCGAGCCCTGCCACTGGTCTGGAGCGCGCCGGTTTTCGCCGACGAGGGGGTCTACTACGCCGCCAGCGCCTGGCTGTGGCGGGGGCAGTTGCCCTACCTGGACTTCGTGCTGGTGCACCCGCCCGGCATCGTCTGGCTGCTGGCGCCGGTCTCCTGGATGGAGCCGGTCAGTGGCTTCACCGCCGCTCGGGTGCTGACCACCCTGGTGGGGGCGCTGAACATCCTGCTGGTCGGGCGGCTGGGGGGTGCCCCGGCGGCGATGGCCTACGCGGTCTGGCCCGAGCTCGTCGCCGTGGAACGAGGGCCGGCGCTGGAGCCCTTCCTCAACTGCGCGCTGCTGGGCATGCTCAACACCCGCGGTTGGCTCAGCGGCGGCCTGGCGGGACTGGCCCTGTCCATCAAGCTGTGGGCCTTGCCCTGGTTCGCCATCCTCCTGCTGCGCCGGGACTGGAAGGCCCTGCTGGTTCTGCCGGTCGCCACCTGTGCGCTCCTGGCGCCCTTCGCCGGACCAGACTTCGTCGACCAGGTCTTCGGCTTCCAGGCCACGCGTCCCCCCGACGGCTCCGGGCTTCTCGCCCGGCTGGTCTCGCTCTTCCATCCACAGCACCTGCTGCTCACCCTGTTGGCGCTCAACGGCGCCATCCGCACACGGTCCTCCCTCGCCATCCCCTGGGGCCTGACCTGGCTGGCCTTCCTCGTCGCGCCGGGCTTCTGGAGCCGCTACGTCGCCTTTCTCGCCCTGGGCACCTGCCTGCTGGTCCTGTCCCCACGGCGCTGGTTGCTCGGCCCGGCTCTGGGGATCGCGCTGATCTTCACGCTCTTCCAGGCCCGCGTCTCCGATGAACCCGTACCGGAGGGGGCGCTGGGCCTGGACCCGGCGGTGAGCCTGCGGGCCAATCGCCTGCCGCCCATTCCCGATCTCTACGCGACGATGCTTCGCGCTGGAGGGAGCATCGAAGACCCCCGGGCCCAGGCGATCGTGGTGGAGATGCTCAGGGACGAGCCGGTCATTCACGTCCGTGAGCCCGACCGGGAGTGGCTGACGCCGGAGTCCGAGGCCGTCCTCGGGCTATAGGGGGCCGATGGAGCCCTCTCTACAGGCGAGGCTGCGCTCTGTGCTGCTGGGGATGGTGATCTTCATCGGCTTCGTGGACGCCTTGCCCTTGAGCACAGCCCCCTCGCGCTTCAACCTGCGTGAGCCGGCGGTGCACGACGAGCTTCAAAGGGTCGCAGACGGGCTGACGATGTTGGGGAGGCCCACCTCGGTGGACGAGGTCGAGGACCGGGTCTTCGAGGATGCGGCTCGCTACGTGAACGCTCGAAGCTTCTTCCTGAAGCCCTTCAAGGGCTTTCGCCGCTTCACGGGAACCGGCCAGGCCTGAGGCTTCTTCGGGTACCCCGAGACCTACCCCTACTGGATCGTGGTGGAGGGCAAGGTCGAGGGCGGGGAGTGGGAGATCCTGTACACGCCCCGAAGCGAGCACGACCTGCTCAGGTCCAAGCTGCGCTACCGGCGGCTCCAGTTCATGTTCGTGGACGTGCCCCGACGCCGCAAGCCGGGGCGCATCGTTGGCCGTCTGGCCGATCGGATCGCTCCCGAGGTCTTCGAGGCCCGGCCCGACATCGCCAGGGTGCGCGTCTACATCCATCGGGAACACACACCACGACCGGGGCAGGAGGCCGGGCAGAAGCCGAAGAAGCAGTGGGTCAAGATCCGGAAGAGGCAGCCCTGATGTGGTGGGCTCGCATCTGGGACCTGAAGGAGCGACCGACGGCGTTGGCGCTGACCCGCATCCTCTACCAGCTGCTGCCCCCTGAAGCCGGGTCGGCCTGGCTGATCTGGGGCGTCGGGCTGCTGGCGGCGCTGACCATGACCCTGGGTCTCTTCACCCGCACCTCCATCGTCCTGACCCTGCTCATCTCGGCCCAGCTCGCCCTCATCAACGTGCCGGCGGACCGAGGCATCGAGCTGGTCCTGCGCGACGTCCTGTTGATCCTGTCTGGACGCCCTGCGGAAGACCGGGCGTTGGGGTGGTGATGGCAGCCTGGTACCGGCCTGGCCACGGCATCTCTTCATCCTGCAGCTCATCGTCATCTACCAGTGCTCGGGAGTGGCCAAGTTTGCGAGCGTGTGGTGGCCCGACGGGAACTGGACGGCCATCTACTACGTGCTGGTGAACCCCATCTACAGTCGCTGGGCCATCGACTGGGGCCAGCCCCCATGGTTCCAGCTCACGCAGCTGGCCACCGTCAGCACCGTCCTCTTCGAGTGGTGCGCCTGGGTGCTGCTGCCGGCCTACTGGTTCCGCTTCACCCACCAGCGGCCCGGGCGCCTGCGTGCCCTCTTCAACCGCATCGACGTGCGGGGCATCTACGTCGCGTGCGGCCTCTCGCTGCACCTGGGCATCGAGCTCTTCATGTCCCTGGGGAGCTTCGCCCTGGCCATGCTTGCGCTCTACCCGATCTTCCTGCACCCCGACGAGATCGAGAAGGTGATGGGGTGGTTGAGGGAGCGACTCGGCGGATGAGCACCGCCGCGGGCAAGAGCGCCCGCCTGGTCGACGGGGGCCTTGACCCGGTCCTCGCGGCGGTGGAAGCTGGAGGGACCGTGGAGCGTGTGCGCCAGCGTCTGTTCCGGTTCGAGCCGGGGAGCGAGGACAAGGTCTACGAGATCGATCTCGTGAAGGTCGACGCCGAGCACTTCCTGGTGAACTTCCGCTTCGGGCGCGGTGAGCTGGTCGAGCGGGAGCTGGTCGGCACCTTGAGCAAGGGCTCCAAGACCATCCTTCCCGTGGGCAACGAGGAGGCTGAGCGCATCTTCTCCGAGCTGGTCCAGTCCCGGCTCGATCGGGGCTGGGTGGACTGGGACGTGTCCGAGATCGAGACGAAGGAGCTCCCCCAGGAGCCCGGGTCGGAAGAGCCCGCGACGCCCGAGGAGCCACTGCCCGAGGAGCTACTGCCCGAGCAGCAGCTTCCCGAGGAAGACATGGAGGCGACGGTGAGCATGGACATGCCCATCCCCGAACTCTCCTTCGACGAGACGGAGACCGAGGAGCTGGACGCCGCCGAGCTCAAGGCGCTCCTGGCGCAGGACGAGGCCGGGATGGCCGTGGAGGAGCCGGTTGCGCAGGGGGACGATGTGCAGGACAAGAAGCCCTGGTGGAAGTTCTGGTAGAGCCAAGGTCGTCGGGGGTACGAAGACCTAGTCCCGGTAGTTCAACTGACCTGTGTCGTTCCGGCCCCAGCAGGTCCACCCGTCCCCGTCGCTTCGCGTCG
>PVBE011825196.1_pt1 | contig 17645 bp, 13 predicted proteins | sample 1631181 | NCBI WGS metagenome assembly PVBE01 (sample SAMN08397723, study PRJNA350692) | Marine metagenome, whole genome shotgun sequencing project. | isolation source: water | place: Pacific Ocean | collected 2012-04 | reverse complement strand
GGCGGAATTCGCGACGAACTGAAGAAAAAATCATTGACCATTGTCCTACCCCCGCATACCTTGTGTGCAGATGTAGGACAGCAACTCACGTCGGGACACCTTGACGCTTATGTCGCACTCGGAAGCCTCAACCCCAACCCTCTTCCCGCCCATGCGGGGGACGGACCGCCGGTTCACTCATCCGGTCTGGCCTGCCTCCCTGCCGGTGACGGGGACCGAGGCCAGGACGCTTCGTCGCTCGCTCGCGGCGGTGCTGGGCTTTCGGCAGGGTTGGTCGAGGCGGGTCGACTAGGCGGCGCAGGACACGACGCGCATCACTTTGACGCTCAAGCGGGGAGCCGAACATGTCCAGCTGGAATCGATACCGAACGTTCGAGGATTTTGAGAACGCCGAGCTCTGGAACTCCGAGATCGTGGGCGGGGCCCTGCAGGCTCTCGACGACTGGGAGAAGAGCGACAACGCGCACTCATTCGAAGACGACCTGGACGACGACGACGTCGAGGACGGCTTTGACGACGATGATGATGGAAACGGCGAGGAGCACAGCGGGTCCAAGGGGTCCGACGGGGAGTCGCTCTAGCCGGTCAATTGTTGTGCCTGTGGGTGGGAAGTACCTTCCTCCTCCTCCTACCCACGGGTGGGTGACCCTGGTCGGGTCCCCCGACGGACGAATGCTCCCCGGTTTCCCGTCCGTCATTGGGGGCCCGACCTGGGCACCCGGCTTGGATCAGAACCCCGATCGGGGGCGGAGCAGCGGCCGCCCCTGACCGGTGGGCTGGTCCGCCGGGCGCCGTGCTCGGTGCGATTGAAAGCCGGAGGCTGGAGAGACGATGCGCAGAGAGCTGTGGTTGCCCGTCCTTGCGACCTTGGTCGCCATCCCGGCGTGGGCCAGCCCCGCCGAGACCGTCACGTTGTCCCGCCCGCTCGCGATGGGCGGGGCCTATCGGGCAGCGGGCGCCGCGAACGGCGCCATCTACGCCAATCCGGCGGGCATCAGCCGCCTGACCCTGTACTCCGTCGAGTGGTCCTGGGTCCGCGGCGACGTCACTGGCGGTGACGACGACACGTTCCACATGTCGATCGTCGACACCAAGACCCAGCCCTTTGGGGTCGGGCTTGGCTACAGCTACGTGCCGGGCGATGAAGATCGCCACGATGGCCGCCTGGCCATCGCCTACCCGATCTCCCCTCGCCGTCTGCACGCCGGCGCCTCGTTCCGCTACCTGCTGCTGGACCCGGAGAAGGGTGACTCCGCCTCGGCGCTCGCCGTGGACAGCGGCCTCGTGGTCGAGCTGGGCGCGGGCTTCATGTTCGGTCTGACCGCACACAACGTCCTCCCAGACGAGGGCACCTCGGAGACATGCTCCCGGTCCTGGGGAACGGGGATCGCCTACGAGGCCCCCGCGTTCACCCTCGCCACCGACGTGATCTACGACCCCAACGTCTCCGAGGATCTGCCCGCCCGTCGGTTCCGGTACCACGCGGGCGCCGAGTACCTCGCGGGCCAGAACGTGCCCCTGCGCGTCGGCTGGACCTGGCGCGCCGATGAGGGCGCAGCCAGCCAGCACCTGGCGTTTGGCCTGGGGTGGATCACCAAGACGGGCGCCCTGGACTTCGCATATCGGCAGCGTGTGGACGGCGGAGGCGATCGATCGTTCGCCCTCGGGCTCCGCTCGTTCTTCTAGACCGCTCTCAGGCCTGGACCACGTCCGCGCCGCCATCCGCCGTGGCGACCTTGCCCTTGGCGTTGCGGCTGTCGACGACGAGCGAGGCGTTCTTCACCACAAGCTCGTAATCCACGGTCGTGTGGTCCGTGATCACGAGCACGGCGTCGTAGCTGGCCACCGTCTCGGCGGTCAGGGCCACCGAGGACAAACCCAGATCGTACTTGCGGGTCCGCGGCAGCACCGGCACGAAGGGGTCGTGGTAGGCCACCTCGGCACCGCGCTCCTTCAGCAGCTCGATGATCCTCAGCGCTGGGGACTCCCGCAGGTCGTCGACGTCGCGCTTGTATGCGACGCCCAGGATCAGGACGTTCGACCCGTTTACCGCCAGCTTCCGCTCGTTGAGCGCGGAGGCGACACGGTCGACCACGTAGTAGGGCATGGCCGTGTTGACCTCGCCGGCCAGCTCGATGAAGCGGGTCGGGCAGTCGTACTGGCGGGCCTTCCAGGTCAGGTAGAACGGATCGATGGGGATGCAGTGACCCCCGAGCCCGGGTCCCGGATAGAACGCCTGGAAGCCGAACGGCTTGGTGGCCGCTGCGGCGATCACCTCGTGGACGTCGAGGCCCATGCGGTGACAGATGACCTTGAGCTCGTTGACCAGGGCGATGTTCACGCTTCGGTAGACGTTCTCGAACAGCTTGGTGAGCTCTGCGACGGCCGTCGAGGTCACCGGCACGACGGCGCTGACCACTTTGTCGTACAGGGCGCACGCCAGCTCGCGGCACGCCTCCGTGTGGCCGCCGACGACCTTGGGGATCGTCGTCGTGGAGAAGTTGATGTTGCCTGGGTCTTCGCGCTCGGGGCTGTAAGCGAGGAAGAAGTCCCTGCCCACGTCGAGGCCGCCCTCGGACAGCACCGGCAGCAGCACCTCGTCGGTCGTGCCGGGGTAGGTGGTCGACTCGAGCACGACCAGCTGGCCTGGTCGCAGGCGCTTGCTGACCTCGCCCAGGGTCGCCTCGATGTACCGAAGATCCGGCTCCCGGCTGACGGTCAGGGGGGTCGGCACGCACATGAGCAGCGCGTCAGCCTCACTGAGGCGGTCGAAGTCGGTCGTGCAGTCAAAGCTGCCGCCGGCGACCGCGGCCTGGATCGTCTCGGCGTCGATGTGGCGAATGTACGAGCGGCCCGACATGAGCTGGTCGACCTTGCTGGGGTCGATGTCGTAGCCGATGACCGGGAAGCCGGCGTTCCGGAAGGCCAGGATCAGCGGCAGGCCGACGTAGCCCAGACCGACGACTCCGACGACCGCCTCGCGGCGCTCGATCTTGCCTGCGAGCTCTCGCTGCATTGGGACTAGAAGAGGCTCTCGGGGATGAACACCACATCCCCCGCGCCGAGCACCAGGTTGGGCGCACGACCCTCGAGGATGCGGTCGAGGTCCACGACGAAGGTCTGCTCGCGACCGTCGCGCAGGCGCGTCACCTTGACCCGTCGGCGCTCAGCGACCTTGGTGAAGCCACCGGCCTTCGACACAGCCTCAACGATCGTCATGCTCTCCTGGTAGGTGAACGTTCCGGGCTGGTCGACCTGGCCGAGGACCGAGATCTTCCGCGACTGGACCTCCTTGAGGAGGACGGTCACCTGGGGGTTGCGCAGGTAGCTGCCGGCCAGCGCCTGGGTCACATTGCCCGCCAGCTCGGTTGCAGTCAGGCCACCAGCCATGACCGGGCCCGCCAGGGGGAACTGGATGTGGCCGCCGGGGCCGACCATGTACACACCGGACAGCTCGGGCTCCCGGTAGACCCGGACCTCGAGCTGATCGCCGACGCCGAATCGGAAGCCGGGATTCGCCTGGGCATTGGGCGGATGGATCGCCGCCGCGGAGCCCGGACGCCCTTCGTCGTGACCGAGGGGGCGGAGGTGCTGGCAGCCAAACAGAGCCAGGCAGAGAACGACAGTGACGGCGCGATACAACATGTCCTCCAAGACGTTTCAGGTGGGCCGGTGTTGCACCGGCAGCCAACCTAAAGCAGCAGACCGGCTCCCAAGAAAATCTGGTGGCGGGCGAATGCCGCGAAGTTGTCGATTAGAGCGACCCGGGCGCCGAACGACGAATCGTTCTGCTCCAAGCGATAACCACCCGTGACCACCAGCCACTCGCTGGGGTGGTACGAGCCGGCCAGGTTGGCGATGTACAGAGTGTCGGAGCGGTCCGACAGCTCGGACTCGGCGACCTGAATGTCGCTCTGGGGGTCGTTGACGTTGTCCGGGTCCACACCCGTGAGGAAGCCCTGCGAGTAGCCACGGAAGCTCACGGTGAAGTCGGCGCTGGCGTTGAAGTTGCCGCCGAGGCGGGTCTGCAGCTTGACGCCGATCCGGTCCGTCTTGACGAAGTTCGAAAAAGACGAGTCCTCGAAATCCCGCGTGTAGTTCAGGCGCGCCCGCATGCCCTGCGTGAGGGCATAGACCAGCTCCGCCTGGGCGATGAAGCTGGAGTACTCATCGCCGGAGTCGGAGTTCGTCAGGCCGTAGCCGCCCGTCAGCGTGGTTGCGAGCTTCGTGGTGATGAGACCACGCAGACCGGCCTTCACCCGCAGCGGCGCGATCTCGGACACCTCGGGGTTGGGCTTCGAGTAGCTGATGATCGAGTAAGAGCCGTCGAAGACCACGGACGTGCGTGGGAAGAAGCGGTAGCTGCCACCGGCCCGGACCTCGTGGACGTCCTTGTCGTTGGCATCGAACTCCTCGAACCGCGTGATCATCAGCTTGTAGCTCGGGGCAAAGACCAGGCGGCCGCCGCCGGGTGCGAACAGGGCCTGGACCCGCGTGGTGTTCCGCCAGAAGGCGAGGCTGCAGGGCGCAGTGCAATCACCGACGTCCAAGTCGGAGTCCTTGTCGGCCGCCTTCTGGGAGACACCCTGTCCGGGCTCCAGTTGACGACGCAGATCCTCATTGAGCGCGAGGCTGAACGCCTTGCCACGACCCAAGGTCGCACCGGCGGCCAGGTTGAGGCCGACGGCGTCCTGCTGGTCGTTGATCGCCGAGTCCAGGTACTGCCGGAGCTCAAGACCGAGGGAACCATCGAGGGAGACCGCGCCCGGGTAGGGGTTGGTGATCCGCAGCGAGGGCATCAGCCGCAGGAAGCCGGCGGCCGTGGTGCCTTCCGTGCTGTCCTGGCGATACAGGTTGTTGTCGAACCGGCCCTCGACGCGAGCCTCGGGGTGCACGCGGAAGCGACCCGACCGGACCCCGGCGCTGTCCGCAGCCAGGGCGGGCGTTGACGTCAGGATGAGCAGTCCCATGAGCGATGCGGAGATCGCCCGGGGGCAACTGAGTTGTGTGGTGCTCATAGCGTGGGGCTTGCCGTGGGCTGCACGACGTCGTCGAGCGGGGGGGCTGCGAAGTCGTTGCCGGTGTCCGAGTCTGCGGCGGATCCGGTGTCTGCGGCGGTGCCGTCGTCTCCGGCACCGTCGTCGTCGCCAGCCTTGTCGTCTGTCTGCGCGTCCTGCGTGTCCGCGCCACCAGCGATGGCGGCCGCGGCACCCGCAGCACCCGCACCGGCGCCGGCCGGGACGTCCGCGCCTGCACCGCTGGTGGGCACGTCGCCCTCCGAGGCCATACCTTCTGCCGTGACCTCCACCCGGGTGTCTCCCGTGTAGTGCAGGGAGTCGCCAACCGCACCCTCGGCCTCGAGGGCGAGGCCCTCGACCTTCTGCGCGGCGATCGCGATCTTGGTGTACTCGTGGTCCGCCGTCTCCTTGTCACGCCGCGCGCAGGCCTCCTGAAGCGACACATAGGCCGCTTCGGAGATCTTGAGCAGGCCCTTCATGGAGGACAGCTTCTCGTTGATCGAGTTGAGCTTGACGATGTCCTTCTCTGAGCGGGCCTGCTCGAGGAGCTGGAAGCCCTTGCGAAGATGGTCCTTCATCTTCTGCAGGCTTTTTTCACCCTTTGAGACTTGTTCGCTGCACGAGAGGCCCGAAGCCTTCTCAAACGACAGTTGGACATCGGTCTTGCCGCTTTGCGCACGCGCGTCAGGCGCGTGCGCAACCGCGAGGGCCCCTACGGCGAGGCCCGCGCACAGAGCGCGGCATACAGGTCTTTTGTAATGATCCCGAAGCATTGAGGTATTCCAGAGTGGGCTGAATCCGAAATGTCGGGCCACTGTATCTGCGCTCCCTGCGTGGTGTCAATATAGACGCCGGCCGAAATGACCCTTCCTGCAATGGACTTATCGGCGTTTGCGGAAGGGAGCTTGACCGGCGAAGGGGTGTAGTACTCCGGCACGCAGGACGCACCCGTCCCGCCTCGGATCTCGGGTGCCCGAGGGCCCTTCAATCAACTGGTCGGTGGGTCTATTTCGAGGCCGTGAAAACGAACGGGTAGGCCACGGTGACGGCGCCACCCTGCGGCTTCGGGAAGCGCCAGAGGCCAATCCGCTGCTTGATGCAGCTGCCGACCGCGGCGGACTTCGTCGTATTGACCGTGATCTTCGCCGAGGTCACCCGGCCGACGGTGCCGATGGTGAACTGGACCGTGACCTTACCGGCCAGGCTCGAGTTCTTCTTCAGCTCACGTTCGTAGCAGGCCTGTACGGCACGGATGCGGCGCTTCACGACGCTCGCGATGGCGGTCTTCGCCAACTTGCCGGAGCCGATCGTCGACGACGGCCCCTTGGTCGAGACCTTCGCCTTGACCTTGACCTCCTTCTTCTTCGCCCCGGTGGAGACCTTGGTCCCCGTTCGCTTCGACTTAAGGTCGCCGATGCCGACGGCCTCGCCGCCCGCGTCGCCAGCGGCGCCCGCGCCGCGGCGGGAGCGATCCTGGCCGACCTCCGCGGCGGCCACACCGGTTGCGCCGTTGAAGGCCTCGTCGATCTTGCTGCGCGCCGCGCCGCCCGCGAGGGCGTCCGCAACCGTGCCAGCGCCGCCTCCGGCACCCTTTGCGCCGATGAACTTGAGCAGCGAGTTGTTTTGGACCTTCTTGGCCAGCTCCCGCTTCTTGGCGGCGGCTGCGCGAGCCTTGGTCTCGGCGTCCTGGGGTGCAGCCGCCTTCTTCTCGGCGACCTTCTCGACCTCCTTCTCGACCTTCTCCTCAACGGGCTCGTCGCCCGTCTCCTCGACGGCGTCGGCGACCACCTCCTCGGGAGGCGGCTCCTCGACCCGGTCCGGGACCATCAGGTCGATGAAGCGATCGGGGATCTTGGCGGTCTTGGGGTCGATCTCGGGCCAGTCCTTGAGGACGAGGAACATGCACGGTCCTGCCTGGACCAGGGCCGAGAGCAGGATGATCGTGACGAAGTGCCACTCGATGCTCTTGACCCAGCCGCCCTTCGCGGCGGCCGGCAGCTGTAGCTTTGGTGCCGGGGGAGGGGGCGTGACGAACTGGAACAGCAGGGTGACGTCACCCAGGACGACCTTGCCCCGGGACTTGTCGGTGAGACCTACGTTCCAGCTGTCGCCGCTCTTCTTGGCGACGCCCTTGCTCTTGAGGGACGCGAAGTCGAGGACGCCTTGGTCCTCGAGCGAGACGCGACCGTCCATACCGTCCTTGAACGCAAGCGAGTACGAGCCTCGCTTGACGTCAAAGAGCGTCGCGGACTTGGGAAGGTTGCTGACCGGGATGACGAAGGTGTTCTTTGCCGATTGCCCGATGGTGACCGCTCGCTGACTACGCAGGAGGCGCTCTTCCACGATTTTCCCGCTTTGGATGATTCCAATGCGGAGGATCTTGCTCGGTACAGGGTTGGTGGCCATGGGTGAGCCCCTAATCGCCCCTCTTCTTCACCACCGCAAACTTAAACTTCCCGAACTCCGCCTGGCCGGCGGTGTACATCACCTCCAGCAGCAGTCGGTAAGGCGTGTTCATGTCGCTCACGATCGCCGCCATCCCCTCGAAGTCTGCGCCGGAGATCTTGGCGATCTGCTTTTGGTGGCTCGCCTCTTCGGTCAGTCCGTCGAACAACGGAGTGATCATGAAGCTGTTCTCGCCACCCTTCTTGCGTGACTTGTCGACCGAACCTTCCTTGACGTCCACCACGTGCTGCGCGCCGACGAGGATCGACTTGCGCGTCACGGTCACGACCATCGCGTCGCTCTCGGGATTCAGTGAGGTGGAGGACTTGGGCAGGCGAAGATCGTCGTTCTGGGAAATGTTCATCGGCTCTGCGCCGACCGACTTCAGCAGGAAGCAGAGGATGATCGTCAGCGCGTCCATCAGGGAGGTGATGGTGTGGGGCTGGTGGGCCTCGCGACGACGGATGATCGCCCGAATCTTCGAGCGCTCGACCTTCTTTTCGTAGGCGCGCTGCTCCTCGGGGGTGCGTTCTGGCTCGCCGCCGATGGCTTGTTCGTCAGACATCGAGGTCCCCTATTGGATTACGGCCATGACCACGTCGGAGAACAACAGCTCCGGCATGCCATCGGCGTTTCGCTTGAACTCGGCGCCCTCAAAGTCTTTGAACTCGGGGTACGCGTCCTTCTGCAGACGGACGCGGATGGCATCCATGGTCGCGACCAGGGTGCCGAACCTCACGGTGTCGTCGGCACCCATATTGACAAGCGACTCGTCCGGATATGCCTCCTTGATCTCCACCATGCGGGTGTAGAGCGCGGGGTAGTCCCAGATGATGCACTGGTTGTTGCGACAGACGTTGCCGTCGCCACACTGCTTGGGACAGGCGTTGCCGTCCCCGCAGAACTGATCCGCCTTGGTGCCGGGACCGTCGCAGGGTCCGCCGGGCTTGCTCGGCAGGGTCGGACCCGGATTGGCCGGAGCCGCCGGTGCCGCTCCCGCCGCCGCTGCGGGGTCCTGGCCAGGCAGGATCCCGCCGGTGGCGGCGATTGTGTAGCCCTTCTCCGAGATGCCGATCGTCAGGTTGAGAGGCTTCTTGTCCGGCTCTTCGGGGTCGTCCGTGGCGGGACCCACCGAGAGCTTGGGGGCGTTGATGTTGATCACGCCGATCTGCGTGAAGACGACCATCAGCAGAAGCATGGGGATAAGGATGACGATGAGCCCCATGATGGGGACCAAGTTCAGGTCATCCAGGTGTATTTCTTCACGCAACTTCTTCATTGCGCCTCCTTCTCAAGCCGTGGACACGCCAAACCCTGCAAACGCAGGATCCGCGACGCGATCCGGGTCAGATCAACCGGCTTGGCCGGCACCCTTCCCACGGGACGTGAGGAGGTTCTGCAACTTGACGCTGTACTGATCAATCTCATCGATGATCCGCTTCGTCACGCCCGCAAGAATCATGTGGGCGAAGATGCAGGGGATGGCGACGATCAGGCCGAACGCCGTGGTGTTCATCGCGAGCGCGATACCACGGGAGAGGACCTTCTGCCGGTCATCGGGCCGGGCAAACTCGAGGGCCGCAAACGCCTCGATCAGACCGACGATGGTCCCGAGGAGGCCGAGCAGCGTGGCGACGTTTGCCACACCCTGCAACGCAGGCGTCCGCTTCTGGATGTGCGGAATGACCTCGAGCGTCGCCTCTTCAACGGCGTTCTGGATCTCGGTCTCGCCCTTGTTGGCCCGCGTCAGCCCGGCCTTGATGACCTTGGGCAGCGCCGCGTTGGGGGCGGCATTGCAGAGCTTGATGGCGCGATCGATGTTGTTGGCCATCACCAGCTTCTGGATCTGGGCCATGAACGCAGTCGCGTTGATGTTGTATTTGAAGAAGAGGAAGATGAACCGCTCGACGATGATCCCCAGGCCCATGATGGAGACCACGAGGATGATGTACATCCAACCGCCGCCTTCCTTGAACGCCTTAGCAATCGTTGCCATCTCTACTCGCTCCTGGTGTGCGTCTTCGTCCCGCCGAACGCGGCGAATTCCCTTGTTCCCCTGCGGGGGCTGACCGCAAGGAGGCCCGTACATAGCACATAGCCACGGGTGATGCGAACAAGGTTTTCGACCCCCTGGGACCCATGTGGAAAGCCCTCCCCAAACCGGCCATGGAGGGCCAAAATCAGCGTATTAGAAGGGCTTTCCCTTCACGGTGTCGAGAATCTTCGGAACGAACGACTTCTTGGGTTCCAAAGCGTTGTAGTTCAGGTTCGATCTCTGGAGGATGTAGAAGGCCTCGGGCTTCTGCACGCGCCCCTCGATGACAGTCTCCTCCAGCGTGATGACGTTGGAGACCTTGGGGGCTGCCTTGCCTTTGCCCTGGGCCAGCGCCGAGGGTGTCGCCGCGAGCACGGCGACGATCGTGGCGGCGCCAAACGCAGCTGCGAGCCGGGTGCGGATGCCGCTCACTTCTCGTCTCCTTCGTCCTCATCGTCGTCGTCCTCGCCGGAGCCGAAGGGCTGGAAGCTCCCCTCGTCGCCGCCGCCGGCGGCGTCCTCGACCTCGTCTGCAGGCGGAGCGTCCTCTGCGGCCGGGGCCTCCTCTGCGGGGGGCGCTTCTTCAGCAGCCGGGGCCTCCTCTGCGGGGGGCGCCTCCGCTGCGGGCGGCGCTTCTTCAGCGGCCGGGGCCTCCTCTGCGGGGGGCGCCTCCTCCGCGGGGGGCGGCTCTGCGAACCCCGGCTCCTCAACGGGGGCTGCCTCTTCGAGCGGGGCCTCCTCCATCGGGGCCTCCTCCATCGGGGCCTCCTCCATCGGGACCTCTTCGACGGGCGCCTCTTCGGCGGGCGCCTCCTCAATGGGCATGCCAGCGTCCGCCGGCGGCTCCTCGACCAGGCCGGCCTCTTCGCCGGTGCCGCCCTCGATGGGCATGTCGCCGCCTTCGTCGATGCCTGGCTCGCCCGCGCCGTCGTCGATGCCTGGCTCGCCCGCGCCGTCGTCGATGCCGGGCTCGCCGCCACCCTCGACGCCCTCTGCACCTTCACCGCCCTCTGCGGCGGCCTCTGCCTCTGCGGCTGCCGCGGCCTCTGCCTCTGCGGCTGCGGTGGCCTCTGCCTCTGCGGCCTCCGCTGCGGCGGCTTCGTCCGCCAGCCGCTGCTCCTCGGCGTCCTTGAGCGCCTGGCGCTGGGCCTCCTCCTCCTGTTGCGAAAGCTGCTCTGCGACCTCGATGCGCTTCATCGCCTCGCCGATGTACTTGTCGACCGGGTCGTCGCGCCCCAGCTCGGCGCCCTTGGCGCGCTTGTAGACGTTGAAGTTGTCGATCGCATCCTTGTACTGCCGGTTGAGGTCCGCGCCCTCGTCCTTCGCGTCCAGGAACAGGATGCCCATGTTGAAGTAGGGATCCGCCCATTCGGCGTCGAGCTCGATGGCCCGACGGTAGGAGCGCTCCGCCTCCTTGGTGTTGCGCAGCCCGCGGTAGGCGTTGCCCAGGTTCATGTGCGCTTCGCTGAACGCCGGGTACGACTTGACCGCGGCGCTGAACTGGGCGGCCGCACCCTCGCTGTCGCCCGTGCCCTGGTAGAGCACGCCGAGGTTGTTGCGGGCCTCGGCGAAGTCGGGGCGGAGCTCCACGGCCTTTTCGAACGAGGCCTGCGCCTTCGCCTTGGCTTCGAGCGCCAGGTGCACGAACCCGAGGCGGTTGTGGACCTCGGCGTTGCTGGGCTCGATCTCCATAGCGTTCTTCAGGATGAACTCGGCCAGCTCGTGCTTTCCGAGGTGGTGGAAGCTCGTGGCCATGTTGAACATGGCACCCACGTTCTTCTCGTCCTTGCGCAGGATCTGCTTGCACTCACGGATGGCGCGATCGTGCTGCTTGTCTGCGACGTACAGGCCAATCAGGACGTTGTGGAGCTCGAGGGCGTCCGGATAACGATCGACGTGGTCCGACAGCTCGCTGATGGCGGCCTTGGGATCGCCCTTGGCCTGGCGCGCCAGCAGCCTTGCGAGGTTCTCGCCGGCGGCGCCGTCGTTGGGGTCCGCGCGAAGGGCGTCCCGGTAGTGCTGGCCGGCGGCCTCCGAGTTGCCCTCCCACTCTGCGAGCACGCCCAGGTTGTAGCGGGGCGTCGCGTAGGCGTCGTCCTCGTCCGCGGCGCGCTGGAAGGCGTCGCGGGCGCCGTTGGGGTCACCGCCGTTGAGCCGCGCCACGCCGTCGTCGAACGAGGCCTTGGCCGCAGGCTTGGGCTCATGCTTGGTCGGCTTGGCCTCCTCGGCCTTGGCCTCCTCAGCAGGAGCGTCCTCGGCGGGGGTGGCGGCCTCCTCGGCCGGCGCCTCCGCGGGCACCTCCGCAGGCGCCTCGGGGTCGAGGGCCGGGGCGGGCTCGGGCGCGGCGGCGACGGGGTCGCCTGCGGGCATGATCTGCGGCTGCTCCGGAGCGGCCGGCGCTGCCTCTGGCTGCGGTGGCGGATCGGGCACCGGCTGCTTCTGGGCGCAGGCGGCGACGACGAGCAGGGCGACGAGCAGGGCGTAACGCATCACTTGTCCTCCTCGTCGAGGACCGGCGCGGCGTCCGCGGGCGCGGCATCCTCAGGGGCGACATCCACGCCGCCGTCTGCGGGCGCGGCATCGGCCGGGACGGCGTCTGCGGGCGCGGCATCGGCCGGGACGGCGTCTGCGGGCGCGGCATCCGCCGGGACCGCCTCGGCGCCTTCGATGCCCTCCGCCTCGAGGTTCACTGCGCCTCCGTCTGCCGGGGCCTCTGGGCCGTCGCCAGGCGGGGCCTCTGGGCCGTCGCCAGGCGGGGCCTCTTCGACGTCGCCAGGCGGGGCCTCCTCAACGGGGGCCTCCACGGGCGGGGCTTCGGCCGGCGGGGGCGGCGTGAAGCCGTGGGCGGGCAGCGGCGACAGCACCTCGAACTTCATCGCCCGCTTCTCCTCCTTGAACAGGGGGTACTCCGCAGGCTTGTAGCGGTTGAGGACCTCGATGGTCTCCTTGCTGCACTGGCTGATGACCTTGTTCTGGCGGCCGACCGCGATGGTCTTCTCCAGGTCCGCGACGCCCTGCTCCTCGATGGGCAGCGCCACGTCCTCGAGCTGCATCCGGTACATGTCCTCGGCGTCCAGGTCGCCCGCGAAGGCCTTGGGGATCGGGGCGTTGTACAGCTTGTCGGCGAACATCAGGCCGATCTGCCCTTGTCGGAAGTACGCGCACAGCGACCACTCGATGTTCTTGTACTCGAACACCCCGATGAACTTGGTCTTCAGGTCGGGCACGGTCTTGTTGATCAGCTTCTGGAGCAGCTTGCCCTGCTTGGCCAGGGACCCGGCAAACTTCACCTTCTTGAACCTCTTGAACTCCTCCTCGACCAGCAGGAATCTCGCCTTGGCGGCGAACTGCGCCTCGGGCGAGGCGGGCTCCAGGCCCCGCTTGTCGAACTCCTTGACGATGCGCTCGCGCATCTTGAGCGAGTCCCGCTTGCGCTTGTTCCTCAGATTGAGCTCGGCCATCGTGTCGAGGGCCTTCATCACCCGGAAGTTCTGCTTTGGGTCCTTGCCGTACTTCTTGATGAAGCGGTTGAAGATGCGAACCATGTCGCGCTCCTTGCCCATCTTCTTGTAGACGAGCGCGGCCTGGTAATAGGTCTCCGCAGCGTCGTCGCGTTCCGGGAACAGCTTGACGTACCGCTCGTAGTTCTTGGCGGCGTCCCGGTACTGCTGGTTGTTCTCCTGCAGCAGCGAGGCCGTGTACAGGGCGTCGGCCCGCTTGTCGCTGTCCGGGAACTTGTCCGTCAGCAGCAGGTACAACGACATCGCCTTGTCGAAGTTGAAGAACTTCTCGGAGTTGATGGCGGTCCGGTACAGGGCGTTCTCGGCGAACTGCGAGTTCGGGTACTCGGAGTAGATCCGCTCGTACAGCTTCATCGCCGACTCGAACTTGCGGAGCTTCTCGTACGCCACGGCGGCGTTGTTGATGGCGTGCTCGGCGTACTGGAACTTCGGGCGCTCGGTGACGATCTGCACGTACTTGGCCGCAGCGTCGTCGTACTTGCCGTCCGAGAAGTCCTGCTCCGCCTGCTTGAACAGGGCGCCGAGCCGGAGCTCCTCGATCTCCTTGTACAGCTCCGGATCCTCGATGCCGAGGTCGGCGATCTTCTTGCCCCACTCCTCCATCTTGGTCCAGTCGCCCTCGACCCGGTACGTGTCGATGAGGTAGGCGGCGGCGTAGGTGGCCACCTCTTCCTTGGGGTACCTCTCGAGGATCGCGGCCATGCGCGTGCGGGTCTCGGGGAACTGCTTGTAGCGGTAGTACAGCTCGGCGGCCTTGAACGCGATGCGTCCCTGCAGGGTGGGCACCTCGGGGTCGTTGAGGCCCGCGATCACGTAGGCGTCGCGCTCGGCGTTGAGCCGCGCCACCATCGCCTCGAACTCCTCGGGCTTGACGATGTTCTTGCCGTCGGCGTCCTTTTCGTAGTCCTCCTCGGGAGCGCTGGACGGGTCCCAGTTCGCCGACGCCTTGGCCTGGGCGGCGCCCGCCTCGACGTCCTGGTCGACCAGCATCTCGAGCGCCAGGATCGCGGTCTTGGCCGCCTCGTGCCGGTACTGGCCCAGCTCCGACTCGTCGCGGACCTTGCCGTACTGGGTGGCGGCCCCGTCGAGCTTGCCGGAGTAGAACAGGCACTCTGCGTAGAAGAAGCCGAGCTCGTAGGCGTTCTTGGAGTGGGGGTACTTGGACAGGTACGCCTGGTAGTTCGCCGCGGCGAGGCCGTAGAACCGCTGGGACTCCGCCTGGGCGGCCTCGTCCTCCATGACCCGCGCCTTGTCTTTCAGCTGCTGCGCGCGGTCGTGGTAGTAGACCGCCGCCGCGATCTGCGACTGCTCGGTCAGCTCCTGGGCGGCCTTGATGGCTTCGCGATCGTTCTCGTTGCGGGCGTACCACTCGCTGCCCTTGGTGTAACTGGCGGTGACCTTGTCCCGTTCTGCGAACGCCTCGTCCAACCGCTGCTGACGCTCGAGCGACTCCACCACCCGCATGTGCACCGCGGGGTTGTCGCGGTGGTAGGGGAACCGCGTGAGCAGGTAGCGGTAGATGGCGATGGCGTCGTCGTAGCGGGTGTTGTCGAAGAAGATGTCGCCCAGTCGGCGGAGCACCTCGACCTCGAACGGCCGGTCGCCGCCTAGGTACCGGAACGCCCGGTCCAGCAGGATCTCGCCGTCCGGCAGGCCGTCACCGTCCCAGTCCTCTTCGGACAGCGACACGGCGATGTACTGGATGGCCTCTTCGCGCAGATCGCCGGCGGTGCCGGCCTTGCCGTCCTCGCCTTGGCCGTCGGCGTACTCGACCAGCTGCACGAACCGCTTGATGGCGGCGTCGAACTCGTCGTTCCGGTAGAAGGTCCAGGCGAGCTTGTACAAGGCGCGGTCGTAGTACGGGCTCTCCTTGAACGCGAGGACCTGGGTGTACGACTTGATGGCAGGCGCCAGCTCGTTGAAGTCGAAGTGGTACTCGCCGATCCGCATCCACGCCTCGGGCGTGAACTGGCTCTCCGGGGCTCTGCGCACCAGGGTCTGGAAGGCGTCGCGGCCGCGCTCGTCCTCGCCCATCTCAGTGAGCGTGTAGCCGAGCAGATAGTAGGCGCCGTCGATGAGGCGGTACCTGGGGAAGTCGGCGATGAGCGTCTGGAACAGCTCGATGGTCTTGCCGTAGTCCTGAAGCGGCTCCTCAGGCGGCTCCTTGAGCTTGCCGGAGGTGTACTCCTCGACACGGGCGTCGTACCCGTCGAGCGCGCGCAGGTACTCGTCGTTGGCTTTGCCGAAGTACAGCTCGGCGAGGCGGAACAGCGCGTCCGGGGTGTACAGCGGGTGCTGCGGGTAGCGGCGCAGGAACTGCTCGAAGCGGGCGATGGCGTCGAGGCGGCGCTTGCGCTCCTCGGCCTCCAGCTCCTTGATGCGGCCCTTGAAGGACTCCTCGATGTAGTCGCGCTTTTCCTGGTACTTCAGCTCGACGACGCGGGACATGTCCTGGCGGTACTCGCCGACGATGTCCTCGAACCGGCGGACCTGCTCGGCCATCTGCCGGACCATGTCCTCTGCGGGATCCACCTCCTTCTTCTGGACGCTCCAGCCGGCCGCCAACACTGGCAGGCTCCAGCAGGTGACCAGGGCGATGGTGAGCAAGCGCATCATCATGGCCCCTCGGCGCGCAGCGGCGCGTAGTCGGTGTCGAGCTCCTCGAGCTTGTCCTTACGCTCGCCCAGCACCCCGTCGATGCCCCCCGTCGTCTGCTCCTTGCGCTGCCAGGCCACGTCGATGAGCCCGACGTCGGCCTTGAGGACGATGCCCTCGAACATCTGACGGACGTTCTCGAAGTTGTCGTACGCGATCCGGCCGGCGAGATCCTCGGTCGCGCCGCCGAAGCCCAGCACCGTGCCGGTGTACTTCTTCAGGCGGGCCTTCTCGGTGCGCACCTGGGCGGCGAAACGCTTGGTCTCCTCACCCACCGACTGATCGACCTGCGCTCGGATGGCGGTGAGGCGCTCGCTGGCCCGATCCACCCGCCTGCGGGCGGCGTCGAGGCGGCCGAAGGCGTCGCTGGCCCCCGCCTTGACCCGGAGCTTGGCGAACAGCGCGGCCTCCCGGTCCAAGGTCTGGGAGAACTTGTCCTTCACGGCGTTCTCCTCGGTGGTCGCCGAGTCGCCCATGCCCACGCCCCGTCGCTCCATCTCGATGTGCTTGCGCGCCTCCTTGAGCTCCTGCTCGAGCTTGCGCAGGCGGGTCACCTCGTCGGAGACGGCCTTCTCGAGGTGCTGCTCGGTGAGGGCGCTGGTCTTGCTGGACTTCAGATCGGCCATGTACTTCTCGAAGGCCCGCAGCTGGGCCTGGATCGAGTCGATGGCCAGGGACAGCTCGAACGCCTGGCCCTCGAGGTCGGTCAGCCCCTTCTTGACCTTGGCGTCGCGCTTGCGCAGGTCAGCGTCGGTCGTGGGCACGTAGGAGAAGTCGCTCTCGGCGTTCTTCCGGGCCTGCCCCGCCTCGTCGAGCGCCTGCTTGTCCGCCCCGGTGGCGTGCTTGACGACGAGCTTGCGCTCCACGTCGTTGAGGCGCTTCTTGATGTTGACGAGCTGCTTCTGGCGCTCAAGGGCCGCGCCGGCCACCTGGCGGAGGTCATTGAAGATCTCCACGGTGTTGCCGGACGCCAGCTGAGCCTCCAGCTTCTCGATGATGTCCTCGGCCTCGGCCACGTCCCTGCGTGCGGTCTGCAGGTCGCCGACCAGGCTGAGGGCCCGCTCGACCTCGTCGCGGGTGGTCACCCAGCCGGCGGCCAGCGGGGGAAGCACAACGGAGATGTCGAACTTGTCCTCGTTCTCGGCGATGACCTTGTTGAAGTAGGCCACCGGGTCGGGGTTCTTGCGGACGACCTGGTCCAGCTCGTCCTTGACCGGCTCGAAAGTGGACAGCAGCGTCGTGAAGGTGTCGCTGGCGTCGTCGTAACGCTCCAGCCGCAACTGCAGGTTGCCGCGCACGAGCTGGGCCTCCGGCGCGAACGGCGAGTTGGGCAACGCGAGCAGGAGGATGTCCAGCGCCCTGAGCGCCTTATCGTATTCCTTGTTCTTCACATAGGTCCAGCAGACCTCGTACAGGGCGTGGTCGAACCAGGCCGACTCGCGGGAGATCTCCTGGTAGTGGCCCACGCTCTGCGCGAACTCGCCGATCTCGTAATGCAGGCGACCCAGCGTCAGGTGCATCAGGTCGACCACCGCGTAGTCGTCGTCGGTCTTGGGCTGCTGGTCCTTCAGCGCGTTGGTCAGCAGCTCGAGGGCGGTGCGGTATCGCTTCTCCGCCACCTCGGGCTTGCCCTTCTCCGCGCCGCGCCTGCCGACGTTCACGTGGGTGACGGCCGCGAGGTAGCGGGCCTGCAGGTACGGCGCGCTCCCGCGGGGCACGGACATGAACGACTCGAGGGCCGCCTTGTACTTGCCGCGACGGTACTGGGTGCGTCCGATGACGTAGGGGAACTTGGGCTCCAGGGCGACCTGCCCATGGCGCTTCTTGAGCTCGGCGAAGTACCGATCGATGTTCTTGTGCCGGTGGGTCACGAAGGAGATCTCGATCAGCCGGAGCAGCGCGTCCTTGTAGTAGACGTCGAAGTTCCGCTTGAGGATCTCCCGGAAGTAGGACTCAGCGGCCGCGTAGTTCC
>PVBE010625599.1_pt1 | contig 17648 bp, 14 predicted proteins | sample 1631181 | NCBI WGS metagenome assembly PVBE01 (sample SAMN08397723, study PRJNA350692) | Marine metagenome, whole genome shotgun sequencing project. | isolation source: water | place: Pacific Ocean | collected 2012-04 | reverse complement strand
CTGAAACACACCCTTGCTATATTGTCAGGTTGGTGCAGGAAGAACCCAGCTTCCGGGTTGGCTGGCTGGGCGATGGGGTCTTAACCTTCTTAACAACTTTATGAGCAGACTCTACATATCCACTTGCTCTGCCAGTTCCGCCCACCCAAATCCATACCTGCTACCTTACAAAAAAAAGGGCCCTCGTTGCGAGGGCCCTTTGGAATATGGCTGTGGGACCCTCTACATATCCAATAGCTTTGCCAGTTCCGCCGCAGGCATGTAGCCTGGAAGTAGACGACCATCGTCCAGAACAAGCGCCGGCGTTCCGGTTACCCCAAGCTCATTGCCTAACTGGAATTGCTTGGCCACCGGATTGTCACAGGTCTTGGCAGGAATTTCCTGGCCCATCTTGGCTTTTGTAAGGGCAACTTGAGGATTGTCGGCACACCAGGCCGACACGATTTTGTCATAGGAAGCTGAGTGGATACCGGCTCTGGGATAGGCCAGGTAGCGAATCGCTATACCCATGCGATTGAGTTCAGGGACTTCCCTGTGCAGTTTTCTGCAATAGCTGCAATCCACGTCGGTGAAAACAGTGACAGATGCTTTGGTTTGCGGCGGTGCAAAAATCAACATTTCACTGGGATTGACCGAGGCGATCATCTCCTTGCGGTTAGTGCTCCTTTCGGTTTCGGTCAGGTTGACGAGATGGCTGCTGTTCACCTGGTACAGATCACCGGCAATAAAGTGACGCACGTCCTCCGTTACGTAGAGTATGTTTCCCGCGGGCAGAGTAACCTGGTAGAACCCCTCCAATGGACTGTGACTGACTTTCAAAATCGGCAGATCGGGCTTGCTGCTCAAGAGCTTCTGCCGTACTTCATCCAGCGAGAGTGCCTCACCGAATGCAGTATTCAAGCCTGCTGTCAAAAACACGAATAATACGATCTTGCCCATATATTCCTCAGCTTTAAATTGCCTACTTCGCACTGGATACTGCACTTTGCACCAACACAACTGCAGTTTCAATTATTAATAGACCCGATCCAATCAAAGTGGGTACTCAGCCTCTGTGTCCGAACCGACCACCAGCATACACCTTGATGACCTCGTTACATCCAGAAAGTGCCTCAATGGTCTAGTTAACCCGCCGAGAAGCTGCTGACACTGTTACCCGCGCGGGTGATGAACCCTGTGGAGCTCTTTCATACGAAGGTCCGCAACATGAGTGTAGATCTGTGTCGTGGACAGATCACTGTGCCCCAGGAGCAGCTGCACTACCCTTAAATCGGCACCATGGTTGAGTAAATGGGTGGCGAATGCGTGTCTCAAGGTATGGGGAGAGATCTTTCTCTCGATCGCCGCCTTGCGGGCGTGTTGTTTGATACGATACCAGAACGCCTGCCGTGTCATCTGCGCGCCTCGATTGCTGGGAAACAGTACCTCTGCGGAAAGACTCTTCGTCAACAGGCCACTCCTTGCTTCCCTAATGAATCGGGTGATCCAACCGATCGCTTCGTCACCCATAGGCACCAGTCGCTCCTTATTGCCCTTTCCTATGATGCGAATCACTCCCTGGCGCAGATTCACATTACTGACACTCAAGGTAACCAGTTCACTGACGCGTAGACCACAGGCGTACAGCAATTCGAGCATGGTTCTGTCCCGGCAACCGATGGCCGTACTCACATCCGGTGCTTCCAGCAACTTCTCAACATCCTGCTCCGTCAGGGCATCCGGCAGGGATCGGCCCAGCTTTGGGTTTTCCACGCGCAGCGTTGGGTCCTCTTCGATCCGGTTCTCTCTCAGCAGATAACGGTACAGGCCACGCAGAGTTGCCAGTAATCTGGCAGTAGATCTGGCTTTTATTCCCTGGCCGAGCCGATACGACAGATATTGCAGAATATCCTGTCTGGATGCCGCCAGCAGGGCTTTGTTTCTCGGGGTCAGCCAGCGAGTGAAGATTTGCAGATCCCTTCGGTAGGAACTGAGCGTATTATCGCTGAGCCCCTTTTCCATCCAAAGGCTATCGAGAAATCCTGAAATTACAGCCTGGTCAGATTTGTCGAGAATTTCCATAGTTGCCCGCAGGGACGGATCACACCCACTACAATACTAAGTCCTGAGGAATATATCAATACAAATCAATAACTTAAGGATAGAAATGGAGAACACTTCAAGCTTGAGCAAGTGGCAAGTAGTTAGGCAGATGCTGGTGCCTTGAAAGTGATTCGATTCACAGGCACGGATGGAAACGCCAGGTTTAGTTGGGCTTGGCGAGCTTCTCTTTGATACGAGCGGCACGGCCACTTCTCTCGCGCAGGTAGTACAGTTTTGCCTGTCTGACATCGCCGCGTCTTTTTACTTGGATAGCACTGATCATTGGACTGTGAGTCTGGAACGATCGTTCCACGCCGACACCGTGGGAGATCTTTCTTACGGTAAAGGCTGAATTTAGCCCTCGATTCTTCTTGCCGATCACGACGCCCTCGAATGCCTGCAACCTTTCACGGCTGCCCTCCCTTACCTTGACCTGGACAACGACGGTATCACCGGCACCAAAATCAGGAATATCCTGTCTCACCTGATCCGCTTCAATCTGTTCTATAATATCCTTAGTCATTGCCCTCACCCTTGTTCGACGCCGTTACTTCTCGAATGAACTCATCCAGAAGCTGACGCTGTTCGTTGTCCAATTGTAGCTGCTCTATCAATTCAGGACGCCTTTGCCAGGTTCGTCCTAAGGATTGCTTCAAGCGCCACTGTTTGATCGCCTGGTGATCACCACTTAACAGCACCGCGGGCACTGTTAGACCGTCAATCCGTTCCGGTCGCGTATACTGAGGATAGTCCAGCAATCCATTCCAGAACGAGTCCAGTCGCGCTGATTCTGAATGTCCCAACACACCGGGTATCAAGCGAACCATGGCGTCTATTAGAACCATGGCGGGCAGCTCGCCACCGGTTACTACATAATCACCGATGGAACACTCTTCATCCACCTCAGTCTGCAGTATTCGTTCGTCGATTCCCTCGTAACGGCCCGCGACGAGCACCATCTTCTCCCTCTCCAAGAGGTCTCGCAGAAGACCCTGATCGACGGTTCTGCCCTGGGGTGAAAGACAGATCACTTTTGCATCCGGCCGACCGCTTTTCTTGGCCTGCTGAATCGCATTCCGTAGCGGCTGGACTTTCATCAACATGCCCGGACCACCACCGTAGGGTCGATCATCAACGGTTCTGTGCTTGTCTTCTGCGTAGTCCCTGGGATTCCAAAATTCCAGCTGCAGCGATCCTGCTTCAATGGCTCTGCGTGTAATTCCGTAGGCAGAAATGGCCTGAAACATCTCGGGGAATATCGATACTATTCCGACCCACATAGTCTGACGCTTCGTCCCACATATCCCGGATTTCATCTCAAACCATTAGAAGTCTGAGTCCCAATCCACTCTGATCACTGCCTCTGCCAGATCGACGTCCCTGATCGCCCTGCCCTTGGTGAAGGGGATAAGACGCTCCCGATTATCGATGCTACATGAATCTCCTTGCACGACCAATACATCGTTGGCACCTGTCTCAATCAGGTGATCGACCTTTCCTAACCGATTACCTTGCGTATCGACTACCACCAGCCCTTCCAGTTGTCGCCAGTAATACTCTCCTTGCTTCAATTCCGTCAACTGCGACGAGCTGATGGCAATCTCAGCCCCGCAATAGTTGGTCGCCTGGTCTCTGGACTCGCAACCGTCAAGGCGAGCTATGATCGCTTTGGTCAGTTTCCTGCCCTGCGCCACCGGCATTTCCTGCCAGCTGTTTTGCATTCTTAGCAACCAGGGTCGGTATGACAGAATGGTTTCAATCGGATCGGTATAGGAATATATTCTCAGCCAGCCCTTAACACCGTAGACGGACAATACACGTCCCAAGATCACAGTGTCGGAACAATCGGCTTCCATCAAATCTCTGATCCAGGTCTAGGCGGCCTCGTCCGTTTGATGCAAGCTCTTGCGCCACTCCTTAATCAACTTCGACACTCGGTCCGATGGCTGTGCGCCCTGGCCGAGCCAATACTCACATCTGGGCAGATCAATCCTGAGCTGTTCTTCACCGCCCGTAGCTACGGGATTGAAAAAGCCGACCCGCTCTATAAACCGACCATCCCGCGCGTTGCGCTTGTCTGCAATCGTGATGTGGTAGAAGGGTCTTTTCTTACCGCCAGCGCGGGATAAACGAATTACGACCATCGAACTCTAGTTCCTTCTTCATACGTTCATTGTCAAAAGGGCCGGTATTGTACGGCAATCGAATGCATAATAATACCTTTTCGAAGATTCCCAAGTTCTTGAATCGACTTCAATTCTGCCGGTAACAGCTAACGGGAAGCAGCTCGTGCGCGCGCCCGGTTCACATGCGTGGAAATCCACCCCGACCCGGTGGGGCAGCTCCCTGCATTCCTCTCATCATATTGGCCATACCGCCCTTTCTGGTCAGCTTGTGCATCATCTTCTGCATCTGCTTATGTTGTTTAAGCAAGCGATTCACATCCTGGATCTGGGTGCCGGAGCCTGCCGAGATCCTCTTCTTGCGTGAACCGTTGATGTTGTCCGGGTAGTGCCTCTCTTTGGGCGTCATGGAATTGATGATGGCCTCCATCTGTACGAACATGCTATCGTTCACCTTTTCCTGGGCCGCATTGGCCAGGTTGCCCATCCCCGGCATCTTGTCGAGCAGGCTGGTCACACCACCCAGATTACTCATCTGCTGGATCTGGTCCCTAAAGTCGTTGAGATCAAATCTTTTCCTCTTGCTGATTTTCCTGGCAAGTCTATTCGCCTTCTTTTTATCGATCTTCTGTTCCGCTTCCTCGATCAGAGAGAGAACATCACCCATGCCTAGAATTCGGGAAGCGACGCGATCCGGATAGAACGCCTCAAGGGCATCGATTTTTTCACCTACTGCCATAAACTTGATCGGTTTGCCGGTGACCGATCTAACCGACAAGGCAGCGCCGCCTCTGGCATCGCCGTCCGCCTTTGTCAGGATCACTCCGGTCAACGGGACCGCTTCGTTGAAGGATCGAGCCGTAGCTGCGGCATCCTGACCGGTCATTGAGTCGACTATAAACAGTGTCTCAACGGGCGACAGGGCGGTGTGCAGATTGCGAATCTCGGTCATCATCTGCTCATCTATGTGCAGTCGCCCGGCCGTGTCGACGATGAGCACATCCATAAACTGTTTCTTCGCGCTGGCGACAGCGGACGATACGATATCCACCGGTTTCTGATCCGGGGAACTGTCATGGAACGCAGCCTCTGCTTCCCTTGCCAACACTGCTAACTGGTCGATCGCGGCGGGCCTGTATACGTCAGCACTCACCATCATCACCGATTTCTTTTCGCGCTGTCGGAGCCACAAGGCCAGCTTGGCTGCGGTGGTGGTCTTGCCCGATCCCTGCAGGCCGGCAAGCAGGATAACAGCTGGAGGTTGTACCGACAGTTCGAGGGAGTCGGATTCACTACCCATCACGCGGATCAGTTCATCGCTGACAATCTTGGTAAATACCTGCCCGGGACTCAGGCTCCTCGATACTTCCTGTCCGATGGCGCGCGCGCGTACCTTTTCTACAAACTCCGTCACGACGGACAGTGCTACATCGGCTTCAAGCAGCGCCGTGCGGATTTCACTCAGGGTACTTTGAATATTCTCATCGGTTAATTTAGCGCGACCTGTGACGCTGGCAAGAGTCTGGCTTAAACGTTCAGTTAGCGTTTCAAACATGCGGTTCAGGTTCCCGGGCAACAACGAGTCAACACGTATTATAACCCAGCAAATTTCCCAGTCCGCTTCAATTATCTTCCTATTTTGAAAACTACAAGTCCTGTGACACAATGGACTTGCCATCGATGGAACCGTGCAGGAATCTGCTCAAATGAATGGAATTATTCTCGGCATCCTAGCGACGCTGTTTTACATCACCGGGTCCACAGTCCAAGGAGTTAGTCTGAAGCGGGATGTCCCCAGCAAACGCGTCTGGGTGTTGACTTCCGGCTTCGCCGCTATCCTGTTCCACGGGATCGGTGTGTATGGGGAAATCTTCACGTCAGCCGGTATCAACATGAGCTTTTTCGCCATGGCATCCCTCATCTGCTGCGTGGTCGCCACGACGATCTTGTTCAGCAGCCTGGGAAAACCGGTGGATAATCTCCTAATCGTACTGTTCCCGGCAGCTGTCGTGGCAATCTGGCTGTCGCTGTTTGTGGGGACCTCTTATGCCCCGAGATCAGACCTGGAAGGTGGAATTATCGGCCACATACTGCTCTCAGTCGTCGCCTACAGCGTGCTTACGATTGCAGCATTCCAGGCGCTGCTGCTGGCATTCGAGAACCGGCAACTCAAACGGAAGGGAAGTTTCTCACTGCTGAAAGCGTTGCCTCCCCTGCAGACCATGGAGTCCCTACTGTTCGAACTACTGTGGGTTGGGTTGATCATCTTGACCCTATCCATTCTCACCGGTTTTCTGTACCTGGAGGATATGTTCGCTCAGCACATCGTTCATCATACATTGATTACGCTCGCCTCCTGGGTTGTATTTGTCATCCTCTTGTGGGGGCGTCATCAACTGGGATGGCGTGGCCGAACAGCAATCGGTTGGACTCTAAGCGGATTCGGATTGCTGGCCTTGGGATACTTCGGTAGCAAACTGGTAGCAGAAATCATTCTGCAGCGGATGTAGCAAACCCTGTCCGCTGCAAAGACTAAATCACCGTGCACGACGTTCGAGGTTGTATTGGTGGGTCGATGAACCATGACGAAAAACCCTGGTGCCAGCTTGACACTGCACCCAATTAGCCTTACAACAGCCATTCCGCAGTGACATGAGGTCGACTCCTTTTTGGAAGATTCATCCATAGGCGCCCAATTAAGCGCAATCATCATCCTGATAGTTCTGTCAGCCTATTTCTCCGGTTCAGAAACAGCCATGATGGCACTGAATCGATACCGATTACGCCATCTGGTCGGTAAGAAACACGGTGGTGCCATTCGCGCCAGTAAGCTCCTGGAAAGACCGGACCGCCTGCTGGGGGTGATCCTGATCGGCAATAACTTCGTCAATTTCTCAGCAGCCTCAATAGCAACGCTGATTGCTCTCGAGATTTTTGGGGAAAGTGGAATTGCTGTCGCGCCCATTGTCTGCACCATCGTATTTCTGATCTTTGCAGAAGTTGCTCCGAAAACAATTTCTGCAGTCTACCCGGAAAAAGTGGCGCTTCCATCAGCCTACATTCTGCAATTCCTGCTGTGGCTGTTCTACCCCCTAGTATGGTTGGTTAACTTCATCACCAATGGATTCCTAAGAATGGTAGGCGTGAAGTCAGCAGCCACTGTTTCAGATCATCTCAGTACAGACGAACTGCGAACCGTCGTCCACGAACGTTCAAAGATCGGACAACGGCCGCAAAATATGTTGCTGAGCATTCTGGACCTGGAAAACGTGACCGTTGACGATATCATGATCCCACGAAGTGAAATAGTTGGGATCGATACCGACGACGACATCAAAGATATCATCAATCTACTCAGGTCCAGTCAGCATACCAGGTTGCCGGTATTCAAGACCGATATCGACGAGATTTACGGCATTCTGCATCTGCGTAACACCACCCATTTCCTAACGCTTGGCGAAGTGACAAAGCAGGCACTGTTGGAGGAAACCCAGGACGCCTATTTCGTCCCTGAAAACACCCCCCTGCATACCCAGTTATTCAACTTTCAGCAAGAGAAACAACGTATCGGCATGGTGGTCGATGAATATGGTGACATTCAGGGAATCGTCACCCTCGAGGATATTCTCGAGGAGATCGTCGGCGAGTTCACCACTGACTTGGCAGACACAAGCATCGATATCAACCCACAGGAGGATGGCTCCTATCTGATCGATGGCGGCGCGAACATAAGGGCCATCAACAGAAGCCTGGGATTCGATCTGCCCACCGGTGGCTCCAAAACCTTCAATGGTTTAATTACGGACTACCTGGAGACCATTCCCGACGCAAACGTATGTGTCAGCTTGGCTGGTTACCACATCGAAATAGTGCAGCTCAACGACAACATGATTAGAACTGCGAAAATATCCCGGGCAGAATCGAATCTGCCCGGGAAGTGATTTCAGACACTACTTCCACTTGCGATTGATCGCTGCGATGATCGACTGAAATGCGGCCGTGATGGTGTTCTGACTGATGCCTACCCCGTAATACCTGTTCTCCTTATCATCGGTAATCGCCAGGATACAGATCGCTTGCGCTTCCTTGCCCTTGCCCAGGGCATATTCCTGGTAATCGACCACGTTGAGGGGCTCGTTTAGAGCCAGTCCCAATCCATCTACAAATGCATCGATCGGTCCGGAGCCTTCGCCATTCACGTCCACGGTGTTGTCAGCCACCTTAATGCGGCCGTGGCAGGCTTCGCGACCGTCCGAATTCATTTTGATCTGATAGTCCAACAGACGGTAAGGGCCATCCGCTTCGATGAATTCTTTTACAAACGCGTCCCAGATCTCCTTTGGGCTCAGTTCGCCCCCGTCCAGTTCAGACAACTTCTGAACTAATGGGCTGAACTCCAACAGCAACGACCTGGGCAGAGACACGCCGTAGTAGTTTTCCAGTACGAACGCGATGCCGCCTTTTCCCGATTGGCTGTTAACGCGCACCGTTTCCCGATAGGATCCACCGACATCTGTAGGATCGATCGGCAGATAAGGCACTTCCCACAGCGCGTCCTCTCCCTTTTCCACGACCCTCATACCCTTGCGGATCGCATCCTGATGGGATCCGGAAAAAGCAGTAAAGACCAGATCTCCCGCGTAGGGATGCCGGGCATGGACCGGTATCTTGGTACACTCCTCAGCAACGGCTACTATGCTTGCCATGTCTGACAAGTACAAGCAGGGGTCGACGCCTTGGGAAAACAGATTCATCGCCAAAGTAATGATGTCTGCATTCCCGGTTCTTTCCCCGTTGCCAAACAAGGTGCCCTCAATCCGCTCGGCGCCTGCCATCAGCCCCAATTCGGATGCTGCGTTACCGGTGCCCCGGTCGTTGTGAGTATGCAGGCTGATGACTGCCTTATCCCGCTGGGGTAAGTGGCGGATGAACCACTCCAACTGGTCTGCATAGATGTTGGGCGTCGCCATCTCTACGGTGGAAGGAAGATTCAAGATCACTTTGTCATCGACCTGCGGTTGCCACACCTCCATCACGGCAGCACAGATCTCTACCGCAAACTCCATCTCGGTCGCCGTATAACTCTCCGGCGAGTATTCCAGAGTGACCGCAGTATCACTCAGCACTGACGTGTATTTCTTCACCAGTTCGGTTGCGACGACTGCCAGCTTGATCACCTCTTCCTTGTCCATCCGGAATACGACCCGGCGCTGTAAAGTAGAGGTTGAATTGTACAGGTGGAAAATCGCCCGTTGGCTCCCCTGAATCGCTTCGACCGTTTTTTCAATCAGCTCTTCCCGAGCTTGGCACAACACCTGGATGGTCACATCTGACGGAATCAGATCTTCCTCTATGATCAGTCTGACAAAATCAAAATCTGTCTGGGAGGCAGCCGGAAATCCCACCTCGATTTCTTTGAAACCCAGCTCCACCAGCAAATTATAGATCTTGAGCTTTTCGTTGGGTGACATGGGTTCGATCAGCGCCTGGTTCCCGTCGCGCAGATCAACGCTGCACCAACGAGGTGCTTCTGTGATCACTTGGTCTGGCCAGGTCCTGTCAGGAAGCTTGATGGGTTGGAACGGCTTGTATTTCTTGAACGGCATCTTCTGCCGTTGTATTGCTTTTCCCGCTACCGGTTTGGCTGCGGGTTCGGTATCTGCATTCATGTCGTGCTCACCTATATATCGTCAATTGCTGATTTGTATTTCTTGTTGGGTAGTTAGAGTAGATCTGCGAGTTATGCAGAACCAAAGACGATGTAGGAACTTAGAATGGCCGCCTACAACGGCATTCGCAGTAACAGTAGGGCAGAGAACAGACCCAGCGGGAGATTCGCCGTTATATCAAGATTGATGAGAGTTCTCGACTTTTTCATAGCCGGTATGAAAACTGGTCTGTCAGACTGGACACTATAGCTTCTTATGGTTCTCTTGCCAATAGCACGAATGCCAAGGTGTCTGCATGGGGAGCTTCGGCGATCTGCTAACGCCTCCCTTGAGGGCCTGAGTTGCAAATAGTAAAAAGGAGAGAGTATTGATTATCCTGCTTTGACCAGCTCACTATTGTAACGCTGGATCTTTTCCACATACTCGACCGCTCTTCTTTGCATATCTTCCAGTTGCTCTTCAGTGACTTCTCGAACCACCTTGCCGGGCGAACCAATTACAAGGGAATTGTCCGGTATCTCTCTGCCCTCAGGAATCAGCGCATTGGCCGCGATGAGACAGCGTTTGCCGATTTTAGCTCCCTCCAAGATAACAGCTTGGATACCAATCAGGGTTCCGTCACCGATGGTACAACCGTGCAGCATCGCCTGATGTCCGACAATCACGCCGTTGCCCATAGTCAACGGATTGCCGGCATCGGCATGTAATACGGCGCCGTCCTGCACATTGGAGTTTTCACCCACAGTGATCAGGTCATTGTCTCCCCTGATGACCGCGCTGAACCAAACGCTGGTGTTGTTTTCGAGTATGACGGATCCAACAATCGTCGCGTTATCGGCAATGAAGTGGTCGTCACCCCGAATCTCCACCGTGTCCACTCCCAGATCGTATATCATCGCGCCACCTGTTGATCACGTGTAAAGCCGCTCATATTAAGGGAGTTTAGGGACAGACACTAGTCGGACGAGGGCGATGAGGAGAGAGTTTGGGGACAGGAGTTTAGAGAGGGAGTTTAGGGACAGACACTAGTGTAGGACAGGAGTTTAGGGACAGACACTATTCGGGGGAGTCTACCGGAGAGTTTAGGGACGGAGAGTTTAGGGACAGACACTAGTGTAGGGGCAGGACAGGGTCCGTGGGAGTTGGGGTAGAGCGCGAGAGTTTAGGGACAGACACTAGCGTAGGGACAGGGACAGGGTCCGTGGGAGGAGAGAGTTTAGGGACAGACACTAGTCGGATCAGCGGCCTGAATAGTGTCTGTCCCAATACACATCTCTCGCGCCATCTGCAGAGTTTAGGGACAGACACTAGTCGAACCAGCGGCCTGAATAGTCTGTCCCTGACAGATCCCGGTCCCTAAACTCCCCCGAATAGTGTCTGTCCCTGTACAGATCGCTGATTCTGCCCCACCCATCAGGAATGCAGGGGTCCAATCCCGTGGAATTCTGTTTATACTGGATCGATCATGAGGAATGTTTGATCTGATCGATGAATTTCTGCAGCCAGTGTGGGCACCCTGTTTCTCGCCAAATCCCTGATGGAGACACGCATCTTAGATTTGTCTGCGCAGAATGCGGGACCATTCATTACCAAAATCCCCGCATCGTGACGGGTTGTCTGGCCATCTTCGAAGACAAAATACTGCTGTGCAAAAGAGCCATCGAGCCCAGACTGGGTCTGTGGACCCTCCCGGCGGGATATATGGAAAATGGTGAGACGGCCACTGAGGGAGCCCTACGCGAAACGCTGGAAGAAGCTAACGCGCGAGCTGATATCATCAATATCTATACCCTGTTCAGTCTCCCTCATATTTCCCAGGTGTACATGTTCTTTTTGGCAGAACTCAAGGATCTCAACTTTTCCGTTGGTGTGGAAAGCTCGGATGTGAAGCTGTTTACAGAAGCGGAGATACCGTGGCAGCAACTGGCTTTTCCAATCGTTCACCAGACCATCGAGTTCTATCTGGCCGACCGGAAGACGAACAGTTTCCCGGTACGCGTCAGAGAAATCATCTACAAGCCTGAGAGTAGTTCTTAGCCAGTACATGTCCGGTTTCGGAAGGAAGAATCTTCAGGCACCGGTTCGCCAGCCACACCTAGGCGGCCCCACCTAGGCGGCCCCACCTGAACTCACCGAGTGGCTGGTGCCAATGTGTAGGTGAAGTGATGTAATCCCGCCCGAATTCTATATTCAGGTGTCGTGTCGGGGCCACAGCTGGCGGTACCGAGACCGCGATGCAGCAGATCGAGAGACAAGTACACATTTGCGTGCGACTCCAATTCAACGGTATGGCGGGCAGCAAACAGGTCGTCAGCGGTATAGTGACTTGCTCCGAACTGGAAAGGCGTATTCCTGCTACGTACCGTTAGGCCAGTGCCGTCTGAGCCGGACAACTGCACCCAGCGCACATCGGTCTTACCGCCATGCTCCTGTGGCATTATGTAGGGTACGTACTGGTCCGTCACCGTGCTGCTGTAACGCCCTACGGCCGCACCAGCTTTCCGGTCCCAGTAGTTTTCGTGGGGGCCGCGACCAAACCAGCAAAGCTGCTCAAGAGCCGGGACCAAAGTCAGCAGCATACCGATACGAGGCAAATCATCCAGATTAGCAGGTATGCGAATTCGATGGGATACGTCCAGCGAACCCGTGGCCGAAAATGCATACTCTTGCTTGTGCTCTATATTGTGCTGTCTGGTGTGTTGCCTGATGGTAACCGTAACTAATCCGGTTCGGTGTTTGCGCGTATTAATGGAATCCGTCTCGACCTGCAGATGGTTCAGTTGTTGGTCGCGCCAGCGAACGATTCCCCGGGCGGGCGGATTGAGTCTCCCCTTGATGCCATCGTTATCCAAACACGCTCGCCACAAGTTGAGCTGTGGCCCTGCTACCAGAAGTTCACCAGCACCGAAATCAAGGCTTGTCAGCGAACCAGCCTTGGCGTCAAATACCGCCGATAGATGATCACTCTCGACATGGATTGAGGCATGGTCCTTTACAAGTTCATATCCACTTTGTAATGCCGAGGCGACTTGCTGCCGTTTGGGCACGACGACCGGCCAGATTAATTGCTCCCAGGCGAACTCGTGACCAACTGGTGCAAATGCTGTGGCGCGAATGGACTGAAATCTGAAGGTGATGAAACACTCCTGCCCCACGGAGGGGTTTGGTCGTCGCAGAGGAAGTGTGAAGTCCCTTGAATTGCCCGCTGGAATCTCCAGTCGCGCTAACCTGCCACGCTGTACCACAATGCCATCGAGGGTTACTTCAAACGTTCCCTTGAGCCAGCTCAAACCGCGGAAATCCTGGCGATTGTGGATTCTAATGCGTCCCAGCTCTAGATTGACCGCTTCCACCTTAAGCGGCTGTGCCAGCTTCTTAAACTCATACATGGCGGGATGGGGAGTGCGATCAGGCCAGACAAGCCCGTTGATGCAGAAATTAAGATCGTTGGGTTGATCGCCAAAGTCGCCTCCGTAAGCCCAGAAAGATACTCCCTTCTCATCCACCTGCTTGATGCCTTGGTCGACCCAGTCCCAGATGAACCCCCCCTGTAAACCCGTTTCTGACCTGAAGGCTTGAAAGTAGTCTGCCAGCCCACCGTTGCTGTTACCCATGGCATGAGAATATTCACACAAGATCAGGGGTTTCTGCCCATGTCCCGAGCGAGCGAATTTCACTATGGCATCCACCGGCGCGTACATGGGACAGATCACATCAGTGCCGTTGGTTTCACAGTAAAGGTCCCCGCGCAGTGCACCCTCATAGTGCAGTGGCCTCGATGGGTCGTAACGGCGCATCCAACCCGCCATCGCATCATGGTTGGGGCCATAGCCAGCTTCGTTACCAAGCGACCAGAGAATTACGCTTGGATGGTTCTTGTCCCTCTGCACCATACGCAATCCACGTTCAAGAAACGCACTGGCGTAACGCGGATCCCGATTCAGCGTTTGTATCGCTGCATGACATTCGACATTGGCCTCATCTACCACATAGAGACCATACTCATCGCAAAGCTCCAGGAAAAAGGGATCGTTCGGGTAGTGCGAGGTACGCACGGCATTGAAGTTAAACTGTTTCATCAGTTCAACGTCGCGCCGCATCATCTCCCGGGAAACCGCCTTGCCCGATGAATCGTCGTGGTCGTGGCGATTGACTCCCTTTATCAGCACAGCACGTCCGTTGATCAACAGCTGCCGGTCACGAATTTCTATACTTCGAAATCCTACACTGCAACTGGTTGCCTCCAGGCAGCGTCCCTCTGGATCAACCAGCGCGACGATCAGACGGTAAAGGTAGGGATCTTCGGAAGACCACAAGTGAGGTCGGCGCACGGGCGCTTGCAGCACGGCTTGCTGCGATGGCATGCGCCAGGATTTCTGCCAGTCTGCATTGGATGACTTAGGTCTGCGGAATACCTCTCGACCTCGGCCGTCAAGCAACTGGATCTGTACCGACCAACCCTCTGTCAGTGGTTCACTGGAACCAATTTGTGCGCGGACGTACAGCTCGCCACGCTTGTACCGCGCATCCAGCATCCCCTTAACAGTCACGTCAGCCAAGTGAACGAATTCAGTAGAGTAAAGGTAAACGTCTCGGTACAAACCGGCCATGAACCAGTGGTCCTGATCCTCCATGAACGTGGCATCCGACCAACGCACAACTACTGCGGCGATACAGTTGGCACCCCCATGGATCAGCTCCGATATATCAAACTCGGCACACAGTCGCGAATCTTTGCTGAACCCAACCGGTCGACCGTTGACATAAAGATAGAGCACACTTTCTGCCCCACCGAAGTGCAACACCACTCGCCTTCGTCTCCACCCTCGCGGTAGCTGGAAACTCAAGCGATAGAGCCCGGTGGGATTCAGCTTGGGTACCGTTGGAGGTAATTCAGAAAATGGCATCTGGACATTGGTGTAGTGTGGGCGGTCGTACCCTTGCATGGTCCAATTGCCAGGTACATTGATTTCGGACCACCCATCATCATCAAAATCGGCGTGGCAGAAATCGGGCGGGATCTGTGTCGGGCTGTCCACCAGTTTGAATTTCCAGTCGCCGTTAAGACTTCGGAACCAGGGCGAGCGTTCGCGATCATTCTGTTGAGCCGCGTTGAGCGATGGATAAGGAATAAGCGGACTACGCATTGGCAATCTTCCCTGACTAACACATTCAGGTTGTTCCCAACTATTAGTACTGCTGAATTCCCACACGCCACCTTGCTGGGACGTCGCCTCGCTCTTATTGGTCATTTCCGCTCCCTTGGGCTGCAAGTTGCCCATCGTTAAGTGCGTGATCCCAGCTTGTGGCATTGGCGTGAATCTATGAGTCAATAATCATGTTAGGGTCGCTTATTCTTTGATTCATAGAGTACCAACCAAGCGTATCATTCAACGATACTGAACTGGAAGCACATGGGTGCAGGTCGTGCCCTTGCCGCCAACTATATATGGCTCTGGCGATGGGAGCATTTAGAGTCGAAAGTGTTTATGCTGCCTGGCTCGAGGCAATCGTCATCGGTTATTCAGCAAAAGATGGATTACAACGTCGCCAAACGTGATGAGACAGATGCGCTGCTGATAGCATTACAGTCAGTGACCTTGCGCGTCCCGAACAGAACGGTATTTCAGAATACCGATTGGCAGATTAGGAGGAATCAGCATTGGGCGATCGTCGGCCCGAACGGGTCAGGCAAATCCATCCTGGCCAGTGCCATCGCACGCTCGCCTCCTGTCACTGTCAGTCTGGGACAGACACTCTACTACTTCGACTCATCCCGTCCGCCTCGTTCCTATTTCAATGAGGGTGAAGTCGTCAAGGTTTCACCACACTCACAGCAACAATTGATCAGTAGAGACGGCTATCACCAGGCCCGTTGGAACAGTATTGGGAGTCTGGATAGCCCTACAGTATCTGAATTCCTGACCGGCAGGAGCATTGAGGGTTTTACACCGTTTCACGTAGGTCCTACCAATGTAGACGAAGCGGTCTACATTCATCGACGGGATGAAGCAGTGGCGCTGCTGGGGATCGGGTACCTTCTTGAGCGCAAAGTTGTCCATCTGTCCAACGGGGAAAGTAGAAAAATACTTCTTGCCCGGGCCCTCATGCAGTCTCCAGAGCTTCTGATCCTGGATGATCCCTTTGGTGGACTGGATGAACAATCTCGTCAGACCTTAAAGCGTACCATCGATGAAATCTTTACCGAGGGTAGGATGCACGTCTTGCTCATAACAGCCAGATCAGATGAGATTCCAATTGGCATCACCCACATCGTGCGTGTGGCCAACTGCGAAATTGTCGAGAAAGGTCCGAAGGAGACTCAGCAGAACAACCATGGAGTGTCGCACGTTTTCAGTTCTCACAAGGACCTGCAGCAGCGAACAACACCTGATTTTCCGATTTCCACATCACGCAGTGTGGAAACACTTCCACGACTCATCGAGATGACAGACGTCTCAGTTAGCTATGGCGAAGTTCAGATTCTGCATGGCCTGACTTGGCAGACGAAGCAGGATGAGAACTGGGCAATCATTGGGCCCAACGGTTCTGGTAAGACGACTCTTTTGAGCTTGATCCTGGCGGATAATCCCCAATGCTATCGGAACCAGATCACTTTATTTGGGAGAAGGCGAGGTTCAGGAGAGAGCATTTGGGAGATCAAGCAGAAGATTGGATGGGTGTCTCCGGAACTGCGTGTTCACTACCAGGGGGGCACGACTTGCCTGAACGTGGTCTGTTCCGGCTTTTTCGATTCAGTCGGATTGTACAGAGAGTGTTCTGAGACGCAGATAAGCAAGGCCATTCAATGGATGTGCTCGGTTGGAATCGCACAATTGACGGAGCGCCTCTTTGGATCTATTTCTGTGGGAGAACAGCGTTTGGTCCTGCTAACCCGCGCATTGGTCAAGAATCCCATATTGCTCATCCTGGACGAGCCATGCCAGGGACTTGATTCCAGTAACCGGTCTCTAATTATCGACCTGCTCGACAGGCTATGTCAGCAGCTTCCTGTCAATATTATCTATGTGACGCATCATCTCGATGAACTGCCCCAATCCATTACGCATCTGCTGAAGCTGGGCAGCGGGTGTACTTTCGAAGCAAGCCGACTGGAACAACTGGATGGGACTAAAGCCTAATGGGACAATTGGGGGACAATTGGGGACAGACACTTTGACTGAAAATCGACTGATAGGGCCTCTCCGAATAGTTTCTCTCGCGATTCGGACTGAGTGACTGTGTTTGGTTGCTGAGAGTATTCCCTAGCGGAGGTCAGCCTGGGTCATTCTGTCTTGAAGTCGTAGTTCTGCCACAAGAGATCAAGTTGAACTATGCAGTCCTTTGATTCTTGTCTGTCCTATTTTCCTGGCCCACTGCGTGATCTTATCCTTCGATCCATAAGCACGTCGCTCATGTTTCATGGATAGAACCAGAGCTATCCAATTGTTGTCTGGCACAGGATCTGCTCCATCGGTTAGATGGCTTTCTCGCAACAAGGCTTTGTACTCTGCCAAAGTCACTGAAAGTATTGGGTTCTGAGGTGTTGATGCTGAAACTGTTGGGTGCAGATGTATTGGCATCAAGTTTCCTGACTCAGATTCTTCATGTCCGATTCTTTTTTTGATCGACGTGTACTCACCCTTCTGAAAGTATCTAGTCATGCTCGCTCGAACAGGGTTTAAATCGACATACACCATACAAGCCAGAACGGCTACCTCCTCAAGCAAGACAATAGACTTGAATCGTCCTTCCCAGAAGTGTCCTCTACAGT
>PVBE012226955.1_pt1 | contig 17653 bp, 14 predicted proteins | sample 1631181 | NCBI WGS metagenome assembly PVBE01 (sample SAMN08397723, study PRJNA350692) | Marine metagenome, whole genome shotgun sequencing project. | isolation source: water | place: Pacific Ocean | collected 2012-04 | reverse complement strand
GGGCTCGGCTGCACACCTACGAGCAGCGGGAGTTCGAAGCACGACGGCGGCGGAATGGCGGAGGGCGAAGGCGAGGGCGAAGGCGAAGGCGAAGGCGAAGGCGAGTGCGGCCTGCCCATCACGCCGGTCCTCGGCGAGGCCTGCAACGACGACTGCAACGAGGAGACGGGCGGTGAGTGCGCGCAGCTCCAGCCGGAAGGGGACGCCGCGTGCGGTCAGGCATGCATCCCTCGGGAGTGCACGGGCGTCTGCGGCGACGGGTCGGTCTGCGCGACGCTCACCGACATGAACGGCGACCCCACGATGCGCGATGACGGCCGCCCGGCCGGCGTCTGCATCACGCAGGCTGCGGGCATGGAAGGCGCCTACGACTCGTGCGGCGGCGCGGTGCGCTGCACGGATGGCTTGATGTGTCTCGGCGCGGCGGGGTCGGGCGCGTTCTGCTCGCCGCCGTGCGCCGACGACGACATGTGCACCGGCGCGGAGGACTTCGACGCGCGCTGCCTGCTCATCGTCGGCGACGAGGAGGATCCGACCCACTGCGCGATCGTCTGTGCCGACACGGAGATGTCCACCGACTGCCCCGAGGGGATGACCTGCTTCTCCGCGGGCGACGTCGGGATCTGCTCGTATCCCGCCGACCAGTAGGTCAGGGGACCATCAAGGTGAACTGACCGGGGACCACGACCTTGATGACCCCGCCCCAGTTGCACATGAGCATCGAAGAGTCGTTGAGGGCGGGCATGTTGGCGAGCATCACCGTCGGCGCGCCGACCACCCACGGTGCGGCGGTGTTCGGGATGCACGGCATCGGTGTCAACACGCCGAGCGCCGCCGCCGTGGCCGCTGCGACGGTCGGGTTCGCGAGGGACATGCACACGCCGAAGGGGGCGACGTTCACCATGGGCTTGTTGTCCATGATGTTGCCGCCGGGCGGACCGCCGACCATCACCTTGTTGAGCGGGAGGACGTTCAAGGAGCCCGGCGCCGCACCAAAGGTGCACTGCGTCATCGCTCCACCTGCGACCCAGAAGCCCATCTCTAGCTGACCATGTCCTTCAACTTGGACAGGATGCCGCCGGGGCCGTCGTTGGACGAGTCGGAGATCGCCTCGCCGTCGGTGTCGAAGCGTTGCAGCTCGCCCTTGCGCTTGCCTTCGCGCCAGACCGAACGGTCCATGCGCGTGCCGTCCTCGTAGAAGCCGAGGTTCTCGCCCTCTTCGAGGCCGTTGAAGTACGGGGTCTCACGCCGCTGCTCGCCGCTCTCGTAGAACTCGGTGACCTTGCCCTGAATCTTGCCGAGGACGTACGGCGTGACCGTCATCTGGGGGCCGGTCGGGTAGTAGTCGACCTGCTCGCCGTGCTGCACGCCCTCCATGTACTCGGTGGTGCGGATCAGCTGGCCGGCCTTGTCGTACCACTTCGCCTGACCGCTGAGCTTGCCGTTCAGGTAGGTGCACTCCTGCACCATGTTCTCCTGCTCGCCGTAAGCGGTGCAGGGACCGTTGGGCACGCCCTCGATGTAGCTCATCTTCATGATGAGCCGGCCCTCGTTGTAGAAGAGCGCCTCGCCGTCGAGCTCACCTTCCTTGAAGTTGGCGTCCTGCAGACGGCGCTTCTTGTCGTCGAACGCGACGACCTGTCCGTTGAGGGCGCCCTCTTCGTAGTTGAGCTCCTGGAGGGTGTTGCCGTCTTCGTCGTAGGTCGTCATCGGACCGACGAACTTGCCGTTGTCGAAGTACCCCTGGTTGGTGACTACGCCGTCTTCGTCGTACGTCTCGTGCGCGCCGTGCAGGACCCCGCCGACCTGCTCGGTGGCGGCGTACTTCTTCCCATCCTGGTCGGTGTCTTCGAGGATCTCGCGCGGGGCGTCGTCCGGGATCGGCGGCGGCTCGCCGTCTTCACCTTCGGCCGCGGCCTGACCGTCTTCGGGAGGCGGGCCGGGCGGCGCCGCGAGGCCCGTCGGATCTGCGCCGGCGACCGCCTCACCGGCCTGTGCGGCGCCCGCTGCTTGCGCGTCTTCGCCGGCCTTGGCCGCCTTCACCGCCGCGCCGCCGACGAGGCCGCCGACGAGACCCGCCGCGAGCATCTGCAGCTTCTGGCGCGCAAGGCCCGGGATCGGCACGTTGTTGCCGACGATGCTCTCGACCCCGCGCTCGGCTCGACCCTCGAGGGCCGCGCCGCCGAAGCGGTTCTTGAAGTCCTGCGCTTTGAGCGCCGCGTCGTCGAGCTTGCCGGTCTTGTCGTCGAGCTTTCTGTCGGCCTTCTGCTCGAGGGTGGCCTCGACGCTGCCGCCCTTCGCGATCGTGCCCGCGCCCTTCTTGAGTTTGTCTAGCATCAGTTGATCTTCACCAGGCCGCCCTTGAGCGTCAGCATGCCGCCGCCCTCGACGGACGCTTGAGCGCCGCCCTTGGCCTTGAAGGCCACGCCGCCCTGCATGTCCATGACGGTGCCGGCCTTGCCCTTGAAGCCGGTGCCGGCCTTGAGGTCCATGTCGGTGCCGGCCTTCGCCTTGAACGCGGTGCCGGCCTCCATGTTGACCGCCGCCGCACCCTTGATCTTGATCTCGCCGGTGGCCTCGATGGTGAGCTTGCCGTCGACCTTCAGCGTGTAGTCGCCGGCCACCTCGTGGTTGAAGTTGTCCTTGTTGATGTGGTCTTCGGCGCCCTTGACCTCGACCTTGCGCGTGCCGCCCACGAAGAGCTCGGCGTCGCCCTTGGTGATGGACTCCTTGCGGTTGCCCTTGGCGACCTCGAGCTCCATGTCACCCTCTTCGATGAGGGTGGTCTTGTTCATCTTGATCTTGATGTCTTGATCGTTGCCGACGACCAACGTGTGGTCGTTGATGACCACGATGTTGAAGTCCTTTTCGGCGAAGATGTAGATCTCCTCGTCGCCCTTCTTGTCCTCGAAACGAATCTCGTTTCCGTCGTTGTCGGGGCCGTCCTTGGACGATGAACCCTTGACCGTGGACTTGGTGGCGGCGCCCGGCAGCGCGTACGGGACGGTCTGCTCGGCGTTGTAGACCGAGCCGGTGATGATCGGCCGGTCGGGGTCGCCGTCGAGGAAGCTGACGAGGACCTCCTGGCCGATGCGCGGCAGGAAGAAGGCGCCCCAACCCTTGCCGGCCCAGCCTTGGGCGACGCGGATGAAGCAGGTGGACTTGTCGTCCTCGGAGCCCTTGCGGTCCCACGGGAAGTGGACCTTTATACGCCCGTATTTGTCGGTGTAGATCTCTTCGCCGCTGGCGCCGACGACCTTCGCGCTCTGCGCGCCGGTGATGCGCGGCTTGCGGGTCACGCGCGCCGGACGGAACGGGATGTCGGCGGGGAACGCCTCGAAGGTGTTCGAGTAGCGCGTGGTGTTCGCGTTGTGGCTGACCCAGCGCAGGACGTACTCGCCGTTGAGGTCCTCGCGCAGGTGCTCCTCGACCACAATCTTGAAGCCGGACATGAAGCCGCGGCAGTGCGACTGGCCGCGCACGAGCTTGGCGGGCAGCTCGTGAGACTCGATGCGGAGCTTCACGAGGCCCTCGCCGTCGCCCTTCTTCACGTACTTGCCGGGATACTCGAAGACCTCGAGTTCGGGCTTCTCGCCCTGCACGTTGACCCCGAGGTCGCCGGCGGGCTGCTCGAAGTCGTAGTCGGTCAGGGCGTAGCCGCCGACCGTGACCTGCTGCTCGAGGGCGATGTGCGTGATGGTCGGCTCGGTGCCCGAGGAGGAGTCGGCGCTGGAGACGCGAGCGGCCTCCTGCCCCTCGCGCTCGACGTGCGCGGACGTGTCGTCCGCGAGCACCATCGTGTGCATCTCCTCTTCGTGCTCCCAGAAGTAGAAGATGCCCTCGTCCTCCATCAGCCGGCTGATGAAGTCGAAGACGGACTCCTGATACTGCACGCAGTACTCGCGCGGGTTGTACGTGCCCTTGCAGTCGATGCGGAAGTCGCTGAACCCGGCGTCGCCGAACAGCTCCTCGATGATCTCGGTGGTCGATTTCTCCTGAAAGATGCGGCTGTCGACGACCATCGTGAGCATCCACAACCACGGCCGAAGCTCGGCGTAGTAGGTCGTGAAGCGATGGTTCGTACCCGCCTGCACGAAACGAGCGACCAGCCCGTTGATCATGTACTCACCGGCGGGGTGGAGCATCTTGGCCGTCATCGACTCGCCGACGATCGCGGCCATGTCGAGGTCGGGCTTCTCGGAGATCAGCTCGAGTTGGTAATGGAACAGGCCGGAGATGCGATCCTCTCCGTGGAACGCCCGCAACAGCAGGTCGTCGTCACCGAGCGAAGAGGTCACGCTCAGGCCAAGGTTCTTCTGGCTGAAGTTCTGGGTCACGGCTTTGCTCCCGGGGCCCCCAAGCCCGAGCGGCGATTGAGCGGGGACCCTTTTTCTAGCATAACGGTGCCCTTCCGTGATTGCCGTTTGCATCAAACGGGCCCCGAAGGTAGACGTTCACGCCTCGTGAGCCCCTATGAGTGAGCCCCCCACACGCCCCGGATTCCGGGCCCGCTTGCGTTCAACTCTGCGGAGACTCGTCGCCCTCGACGACACGCCGCACCACATCGCCGCTGGCGTCTTCGTCGGGACGGTGGTCGCCTACCAGCCGATCGTCGGGCTCCAAATGGTGGTCGGGGCGATCATCTGCAGGCTGATGCGGGTGAGCGTCGTGGCGAGCCTGCCGCTGGCGTGGATCACCAACCCGTTCACCGTCATCCCCATCTTCTACGCGACCTACAAGCTGGGCGCGGTCTTCACGGGCGGCTCCGCCACGTACGAGGATGTGCGCGCCGTCTTCACCACGATCGACCAGCTGGGGTGCTGGCAGGGGACGGTCCAGGGCACGCGTTTGCTGGCCGACATCTTCTGGCCGATGGTCGTCGGAGGTGCAATCGTGGGCGTGATCAACGGTGCCCTCTTCTACGTGCTGATGTTGCGCTTCGTCCGCAGGTACCAGGCCAACCGAGAAAGCGAGCCGTGACCGTCTTCGACGTCTTCGTGCTCGCAGAGGGCGAGAGCGGCTTCACCGCCCTTCTCCGCGATGAGTTGGAGGCCCGTGGGCTCTTCTTCGCGCTCGGACGCGAGCCTCGTCCTGCCCGGGTGCTCGTCTGCGTGACGGCGCCCTCCGCCGAAGTTCTGCTCGATGCGGCCCGCCGCGGCGTGGCGGTGCTGCCCGTGCGCGCCGAGCACGGCGGCTGGATCACGCCCGAGACGAATCTCGAGGCCATCGCGGACCGCGTGGTCTCGTCGATCGAGGCGCTGCTCGCCGTGAGCGCCCCCGAGCGCCTGCACGACGACGCCGTGGTCGAGCGCGCCCTGGACGGCGTTTTCGCGCTGGTCGAGGCCCACGACGGCGAGCCGCTCGAGCAAGTGTGCGACGCCATCTCGCTCGCGATCGCGCGCGGCGCGCCAATCTACAACGCGGGGTCGGCGAGCGGCTGCGCGACCATCTACAGGCGTACCGCCGGCCGCATCGTGGACGCGCTGGCCGACGACGACGACGGGTTGCTCGACGCGGTCCGGACCGAGCTGGTGGGCGCCCTGGCCACCGCGGAAGAAGACGACGAGGACGACGACGCCGTGGCGTGGACGATGCGCCATGCCTTCGACCGCATCATCATCGCGCGCCACACCGCCGAGGCGATGCAGACCCTCGACGGGCTGTTCGAGGGGCTGCGCGGCGCGGGGCGGGCGCTGAACGCGTCGCTCGTCTACGACGTGATCTCGCTCGCCATCTCCCACGGCGCGCCGATCTACAACGCCGGCTCGCATGTCGGGTGCGCGCAGATCTACATCCGGACCGCCAGCGGGCTGGTCGCCTGCCTGGGCCCCGACCACCCCGAGGAGAGCCAGACCGAGGCGCTCGCGCGCAGCTCGCTGCCCCCCCTGCTCGAGGGGTACGAGGCGCGACTGCAGGAGAACCCGACCGACTTGTCGTGGGACCTGCGTCACGCCTTCGACGCGCTCGTCGAGGTGGCCGCCGACGAGCGCAGCTGGGAGCACGACTCATAGCCTCCGGCTACCGCATTCAGACGGTCGCCGAGCTGACCGGGGTGCCCGCCGCGACGCTGCGCGCGTGGGAGCGCCGTTACGGCATCCCTGCGCCGGAGCGCTCGGCCGCGTCGTACCGGATGTACAGCGAGCGCGACGTCTCGTTGGTCAAACAGCTGCGGGCGCTCACGGAGCAGGGGTTGGCGGCGTCCGAAGCGGCGCGGCGGCTGTCGGAGGGGGCGCTCGCGATCGAGCCGCCGCCCGTGATGCGCGACTCCTTCGACGTGGTGCGCGAGCGGGTGCTCGACGCGGTGGAGCGCTTCGACCCGGACACCCTCGACACCGAGCTGCGACGCGCGCTGATTCTCGGATCGGCGGGCGAGGTCTACGAGCGCGTGCTGGTGCCGGTGATGCAGTCGGTGGGTGAGCGCTGGCGGGACGGCGAGCTGACGGTGGGCCACGAGCACCTGGCGTCGGAGGCGCTGCGGGCGGTGGCGGTGGACCTGCTGCGGCTGGCCAGACCGGCGCGCCCGGCAGGGCGGGCGGTGCTGGCTTGCTTCGCCGACGAGCAACACGCGCTGCCGCTGTACGGGATCGCGTTCAGGCTGGTGCAAAGAGGCATGCGGCCGGTGGTGCTCGGTGCGCGCACACCGCCGGAGGCCATCGCGCTCGCGGTGGAGAAGCTGCGTCCGGACCTGGTCGGACTCTCAGTGACGGTGACGCCCGCGAATGGAGAAGCGCTGGTTGCGGCGTACGCCGAGGCGTGCGCTGACGTCCCGTGGGCCGTCGGCGGGAGCGGAACCGTCGGTCTCGCCGACGCGGTGAGGCAGCACGGCGGTCACGTGGTCGGCCCCGACGGCGTCGACGGACTCCTGCGCACCCTCGCGGCGACCTGAGCCGAGGAGCGCCCGTCGTTCGCCAGCCCCATCTCACCCGGCCAGCACGACGCGCAGAAACTCCGCGGTGGCGCGGTCGATGAAGGCGCGACAGCGGCGGGCGACCTCTTCGGCGGGCTCGTCCACGGAGAAGATCACCGGAGGGGCCAGCGTCAACTGCACGCCCGCTCCGTCGGACGCGAAGTCCAGCGCGGCCGCGCCTCGACGGCGGATGTCCTCGAGCGCGTCTGCGGGAACCAAGCCCCGCATCTTCGCCCTGTTGAAGCGTTCTCGCCCCTCGGGATTCTCGGGGTCGCTCATCTGACGCAGCCAATCGCAATAGGGCGGCGGCAACGCGCTGACCGGCGGGCTCCGCTTGGGCGGGCTCCAGTGGAAGGCCGCGTAGTACCCCAATCCCGCGGCCGCGGCTCGGAACGCCTCGAAGTGCAGCACGCCCGCGATGCGGCGACGTGGGTCAAGCGCGAAGACGTTGCTCCTCAGCCCGACGAGATCGAAGTCTCGGTGCCGGAGCGCGAGGGCCACCCGCTCCGCGGACGCGAAGCGCGCCAGCTCAGCCTCGAGGAGCTGGCGGACCTCCGGCTCGCGGAACGCCATGAAGTCGACATCGAGGTCGTCGATGTCCGCGAGGTCCGGGCGGCCCCGACGAACGGTCGCGAGCCTCCACGCGCGCCACGGGTTGCTGCTCGTCGTGAGCGCCAGCTCGGGTCGAGCGTCGAGGATGGCTTCGCGCAGGCCGTCAGCAGGGTCGGGGTCGAGGCGCTCGTGGAGGTCGTAGCCCCGCGCGCGCCCCAGCGCGGACATCCGGGCGGCCGGAACGTCGTGGGGCGGCGCGAGTTCCACGTACTCCAGGTGCCGGTAGAGGCCAATCTCCTCGTACGCGTCCCAGTCCTCGACCGGCCCGTGGCTCAGCGGAGCCGCCGCCCCGCGCGCCTCGAACCGCTCGTTGACTCGCGTGACGACGGAGGCCGTGGTCTCCGCGTGGAGACGAACGGCCAGCCCCCGCTCGAACGCTGCTCCGGCCTCCAGCACACCGGGGCTCGGGCGGGTGGTGGCGGCCAGAGCGTCGGCGACCTCCTCCGCCGAGGCGACGCCTCGACCGGGGAGCCGCGCCGCGCCGAACTCCTCGACCAGGCGCGCGGTGCGAGAGAGCAGGAGCTCGGCGACCAGCGTGACCATCGGCGCGAGCGACCCCGCGTCGGCCGCCTCCAGCGCGTCCAGGTATTGCCCACGCTCGTCACTACGGACCACGAGCGGGAGGAAGCCGCCCTTGATCAGCACGTAGCTCGTCAGACAGCGCGCCACGCGCCCGTTTCCGTCTTCGAACGGGTGGATCTGCGTGAAACGGTGGTGGAGCCACGCCGCCTGAACCACTGGATGCACCCGGTCGGCGTCCTGCCCGGCGTGCATGGCGAGCAGGCGCTCCATCTCGACTTGAACGTGGACCGGCGGGCAGTACTCGTGGACCGCGCCGTCGAGCCGGGTAGGGTTGTTCGGTCTCTCCTTCCACGCCCCCCGCGTCAGACGCGCAGAGACGACGCGCCCCAGAGCGTCGAGACCGTCGACGGTCTCCTGGTTGCGAGTCAGGACCGAGTGCAGCGCCCTGATATCGGTGAGCGAGAACGGCCGTTGTCCGGCGACCCAACCGTAGACCAGCTCGATCCCGTCGCCCTGGTCGTTGAGCACGGCGACGAGCCGCTCCGGCGACATCGTCGCAGCGCCGTGCGCGACCAGCTCGGCCAGGAAGCCTCGCTCGATGAGCAGCGTCGTCGTCCCACGGTCGATGTCGTAGAGCCGCTCCAGCAGTCCTGTCTCGACGGCCTGCTCGCGACGCAGGCGCTGCAAGACGGCGTCGACATCCACGTGGTGCGCCCGCGCCTCCGCCATCGCGATGTCGTACCGCCGCTGCACGGCGTCGACATGCCCGAGGTAAACTTGGCGATCGCCCGGCGCGAGCGGCTCGATGGGCTTCCAGTTGGCCACCCGGGGACTCTGGCACAAGCGCCGAGCGGAGCGTAGATGACCTCGGTAGGTGATGCGCCGGAGGCGGCCAGGCGTCGGCATCGGTGTCAGCGACCGGCGCGACCGGTGCAGCATCTCCGCCGTCGGCATGCAGGCGAGTCCCTGGATGCGCGCCGCCTCCCGCCCGCCGGCGGGGCTCGAACGCGGAGAGCCGACACCCGGGCGGAGCGATCTGTGCCGGGCGTTGAGGGCGAAGACGCAGGCGAGGCCTGCGAGCCGAGCGCGACGAGCGGCACGTACCAGGCTCGAGCGGCCAGCCGGGAAAGGCCAACAGCGTCCGCGCCATCCAGGCACACAGCGCGGCGAGGCGTAGAGCCAGCCCCAGGCGCCACATCGCGGCGATTGCCTTCGGCGACTCGGTGCGGTAGCCCACGGGTCCCATGTCGCCCGCCATCGAGCACCAGTCGGGAAGGACACGCAAGCCGGGGCGCCTCGCGCTCGCTCTGGTGTGCGCCTGCGCCTGCACCAGCGAGTTGCCGAGCGTGCCCGCCGACACGTCGGATGGCGGCGACGTCGCGCCGCTCCTCGAAGGCGGTGTGATCGAGGTGGGCACGAGCGATACGTTGCTCAACGTCGATGTGGCCGACCCCGACAGCGCGCCACCGGACGCGGCGCTGGACGGGCCGGACCCCGACGTCCCGGTCGTCGACGCGGCGCTCGACGAGTCGGTGGACGAGTCGGTGGACGAGTCGGTGGACGAGTCGGTGGACGGGCCCACCCTCGACGCGGCCGAGCTGGACGGGAAGCTCGTCGACATGCGGCCCGCCGACATGACGGCCGACGTTCCCGACCGGAGCCTCCGCGAGATGCACGTCGACCGCGACCCCGACGTGCAGCCGTTCGACATGGCGCCCGACATCCTCCCGGATTTGCAGCACATCGAGCCCGACTCCGGTGAGGATCCGTGCGAGGCGGTGGCTTGCTTCGCGGGTGCGGAGCGCACGGGGCTGGCGCCGTGTATCGCCGAGCCGATCGCCGATTGCGGAGCCCAGCGCTGGGCGAGCTGCGATTGCAACTCGGGCGGCGCCGTCCGGATGATCGCCGAGCCGCCACCGGGATCCGGGGAGCTGCGGCGGGTGACGGTGATCGGGCGAGCGCTCCCGTCGCTGTCGCTGCAGATCGACGACACCTGCCTCGGCCCGCCCGACGAGAGCTGCGCGACGCGCGGCGTGTGCGGCAACGACCAGCATTATGTGTGGCACATCCCGCCGGACCTCGCGCCGGCCGGCCCGCATCGGTTGGAGGTGCGCTCGATCGACATGACCGCCACGTGCAACGCGGATGGGCGCGCATTCCTCGAGATCGCGGTCGAGGCGGACTGGCCATGATCGACGACGACCTGGTGGACGCCCTGATGGATCTGCAGCACGACCTCGGCAAGTACCTGCGCCTGCCCCTCGCGATGTTGCCGGCAGACGCAGGCCCAGCCGAGGTGCGCGAGGCCGCTGCCGACGCTCTGCTGCGGACCCGGCGCGGGCCGAGCGGGGTCACGCCCGCGGCCGAGATCTGGGAGGCCTTCACCGACGAGGTCGGCGACGGGCTGGACAGCGCGGCGGGCTACGCGGACCTGCAGACCACGGTGGCGCAGGCGCTGGCGCACGCGGGCTCGGTCGAGCGCGCGGATCCGGAGACTCTACGGCGCGACCTCGAGGCGGTGAGCCCGGCGATTCGCGTGGTGTTGCGGGAGGTTCAGGGTGGCTGAGCAGAAGCCGCGGCTGCTGCTGATCGACGACGGCGAGGTGTACGCCCGTACGTTGGCGCGGCGGATGCGCGAATTCGAGCTGGTGGATCCAGAGTCGGGGCTCGGGCAGCCGCGGCTCCCCGACGGCCCGAGCGCCCTCGAGTTCCTGGGTCGGCGCTCGGACGACGTCGACGTGGTGCTGCTCGACATGCGCTTCGACCTGCCCGAGGACCGGCTGCTGCCGCTCCCGGAGGCCCCGACGCTGCGCCGGCGCCGCCGCTTCCAAGGGGTCGCCATCCTGCGCGCCCTACGCGAGCGCTGGCCCGACCTGCCGGTGGTGCTGCTGACGTCGGTGGAGGACCTCGAGCTGGTCGACGCGGCCGAGGAGCTGGCCGCGCTGTCGATGACTTACGTGCTCGACGGCGACGACCTCGAGACGCTCCGCATCCGCATCCACACGGCGCTGCAGGACGCCGCGCGGGCGCTGGCCGAGGCGGACGTGCTGTGGGGCAAGGACCAGGCGATGCGCGCGGTGCGTCGCCGACTGAGCGTGCTGGCGCGTGGGCGTCTCACGGTGATCCTCGAAGGGGCGACCGGCACCGGAAAGTCGTTCCTCGCCGAGCGCTTCGTGCACGCCCGCAGCGGGCGCACCGGGCCGTTCGTGGTGCTCGATCTGGCGACCGTGCCGACCGACCTGATCCCGGCCCACCTCTTCGGCGCCACGCGCGGCGCATACACGGGGGCGGTGAGCGACCGGAAGGGCGTCTTCGAACTGGCGGACAAGGGCACGCTCTTCATCGACGAGGTGCAGAACGCGCCCCTCGAGGTGCAGAAGCAGCTGCTGCTCGTGCTGCAGGACCGGAAGGTGCGCCCCCTCGGGAGCTCGCGCGAGATCGAGGTCGACGTGAAGGTGGTGGCGGCGAGCAACGAGTCGCTGGCCGACGGGGTGCGCTCGGGGCGCTTCCGGCCCGACCTGTACATGCGGCTCGGGCCCGCCACCCGCGTCGAACTGCCCCCGCTGTGCGCCCGCCCGGGCGATCTCGACTTCCTCGCGCGCCGCTTCGTGCGCATGACCGCGAGCGATCCCGACATCGCTTCGCTGCGCGACAGCGTGGCCGCCACCGTGGGCCTGCCCCCGCAGCCCGATCTGCGGATGGTGGTCGGACGCGAAGACGCGGGGACCGGCGTGCTGCAGCTGGCCATCCCCGAGCCCGCGTGGCGCCGGCTGACACGGCATCCGTGGCCCGGGAATCTGCGCGAGCTGTCGATGGTGATGCACAACCTGGTGACCTTCACCCTGGTGGCCGCGGTCGACGCCATCGAGATGGGCGCCCCGGTGCGCACGCCTCGGCTGCAGGTCGACACCGGCCTGGTGAGCGAGCTGCTCGCCGGCGCCGCCCCGCTGCCCGACACGCCCGACTCGGCCGAGCAGAACGACCCCGACCTGATGCCGATCCGGCTGCGCCCGGCGCCGACGCTCAACGCGGTCTCCACCTCGGTCGAGCGTCAGTACTTCCTGCACTTGTTCCGTCAGTCGGACGGCGACTTCGCGAAGATGGCGGACCGCCTGCTGGGCGACTCGAGCCGCGGGCGGGCCATCCGGCTGCGATTCAACCAGCTCGGGCTGAAGGTTCGAGACCTGCGACGCGGTTGAGGTGGGTGTGAGGTCCCTTCTCCTCGTCTTCTTGCCGGCCCTCGTCTGGGGCCAGGACGCCGGCTTCGCGCCGCCCAACACGACGGGCAGCGGGCGCGCGGACGCCGGTCCGGACGCCGAGCCGAACCTGGGCGAGGTCACCTCGCTGGTCGACTCGGTGTTCCGGAAGATGGCGCGCGAGGCGAACCAGGCGGGCATCGACGCCACCCAGCGGAAGGACTTCCCCGCGGCGCTCGTCGCGTTCCGCCGCGCCCACGAGGCGGCGCCCGGCGATCCGGAGATCGCCACCAACTTCGCCTACCTGCAGCACCTGCTCGGCAATCACGCCGAGGCGAAGCGCCTGTACCGGCTGACGCTGCGTCTCGACCGGGACCGGCACAGCGCCTACATCAACCTCGCCGAGCTCCTCATGCGGCGGGGGGCGAGCGCCGCCGACTTGAAGGAGGCCCACGCGGTGCTGACCCGGGCGCGGTCGCGGCTCGGCAACGACGCCGAGGTGGTGCTCCAACAGGCGCGCCTCGCCGCGCGTCAGGGGCGGGCCGGCGAAGCGGAGCGCCTCTACCGCAAGCGCCTCGACCTCGACGTGGCCACCGACGCGCTCTTCCTCGAGGTGGGCGACTTCCACCGCGATCGCGGGCGGCCGGAGGACGCGCTGCGGTGGTATCGCCGGGTGCAGGACCCGGATGGACCGCTGCAGAAGGCGGCTCAGCGCATCCGCGAAATCGACATCGAGCGCCGCGCCCGAAGCTACGGCTGGAAGCGACCGACGCGCGCGGTCCCGGAGCAGGCGGTGACGCTGCGCGAGCAGGCGCGGGCGTCGCTGCGCCAGGGTCAGCTCGAGGACGCGGGGCGCATGCTCGAGGAGGCGGTGGGGATGGCGCCGCTCTATGCCGCGGCCCACGCCGACCTGGGCGATGTGCACCAGGCCCGCGACGACGGGCTGCGCGCCGAGCTTTCGTATCTGCGCGCGCTGACGCTCGACGCGGGCGACGCGGATGTGCTGAGCCGACTCGCGACGCTGTACGGCCGCCAGCAACGCCCGGCAGAGGCGGCGCGCTGCCTGTTGCGGGCGCTGCAGGCGCGCCCGGATTGGACCCATCTACAGCTCCGACTCGCCAAGGCGTATCGCGCCGCCGGCGACATCCCGCAGGCGCTGGCGTGGATCGAGCGCTATCTGGCCGAACAGCCGGAGGACGCGCCCGCCGAGGCCGCGCGGTCGTTGAAGCGGGCGCTCGAGCAGCATCCGCGGGCGCTGGCGGCGCGGCCCGCGAGCGCGAAGCCGGAGCGCCGCCACGAGCGGTTGGCGAGGGCGTTCGCGCTGTTCGAGCGCGGTGAGGCGGACGCGGCGCTGGCGGAGCTCGACGAGGTGCCGGCAGAGCAGGTCGACGACCAGGTGCTCAATCTACGCGGCACGTTCATGCACTCGGCCGGCCGGATGGAGGACGCCGCGCAGGCGTTCACGGCCTCGCTGGTGCGCAACGGCGAGCAGCCGGAGGTGCTCGAGCTCCTCGCCGATGTGCGCCTGCGGCAGGAGCGCGTGTCCGAGGCGCGGTCGCTGCTCGAGCGGGCGGAGCGGCAGGGCGGGCACGAAGCGAAGCTCGCGTTGGCGCGACTCGACGCCGCCGGGCCGGACGACGGCTGGGTGGAGGACGTCACCCGGATCGAGGACCTGCGCACCGCAAATGTACGGCTGGTCGCATATCTCTCAGGCGAGCCGCGACGACGCGCCGAGGCGGAGACCCTCCTGGCGCGCGTGAAGTCCCGGCTGCGCGCGGTCTACGGGGCGGCGGCGGCGGTGGTCGTGGCGTTCGTACTGTTGGGCGGCTTCGGCATGATGCGCCTGTGGGGCGGGACCGAGCTGGGGGCGCTGGTGCGGCGTCACCCGGAGGCCGGTCCGGAGGTGCAGCGGGTGCTCTCCGCCATTCGCCACGAGGTGCTCAAGCACAACACGATGGTGCTGACCGGGCTGGTCGGCGCGCTCGAAGCGGGTGAGGCGGTGGGGGAGAAGGCGGCGTGGTGCCGGCGGAGCCTGCTCGGTGGGGCGGAGGCGCGCGGCGAGGACGCTGCGGTCACTCGCCTGCGCGGCTACGCAGACCGGCTGATGCAGGTCGGCCGGGCCCACGGCGAGCGCCTCAACCTCGACCGAAAGGACCCGGCGCTCAGCGCGCTGCTCGGCGGGTTTCGGGTGCTCGAGCAGTCGGCGCCGTTGCTCGACCGGGCGGACAGCTTGAGCGCGCGCGGGCGCGGTCGTCTGCTGCGGGCGCTGCGACAGGCCACGCAGCTGCTCAACGTCGACGGCTACGAGGCGGTTCGCGCCCTGCTCGACCAGCTGCGCATGCTCGACGTCGACGCGGATCTGCTGCGGACGGTCTACACGCGGGTTCAGCGCGAGCCAGCGTTCAGCGGGGTACGCTTCGCGGACCTGGCGCTGTCCCTCGACGCCCCCCTCCCGTGCCGCGTCGCCGCCCCGCGGCACGCCTTCGAGGACATGCTCGGCAACCTCGTGCGCAACGCGATCCAGTCGAGCGTGCGGCACGGTGAGGGCGACGAGGTGCACATCGGGTTGGGCGTGTACGAAGAGGTCGACGCGATCACCGGCCTCGAGCGGCTGGTGTTCCTGATTCGCGACCGCTCGCCGCAGCAGCTGACCCCCGAGATGTTGCGCGGGCGATACATCGAGGAAGGGCTGGGGCTGACGGCCGACCTCGTCTCGCGCTACGAAGGCACCCTGGACGTGCGCGCCGAAGAGGCGCCCTGGACAAAGGCGGTTGTCGTGAAGCTGCCCCGCTTCGACGAAGGCGAGGACGACCCTTGGCAGAGCTGAAGACGTTGACCGTGCTCATCGTGGAGGACGGCGACGAGTACCGAGAGAACCTGACGCGCTTCGTCCCCGGGCCGACGTACCTGCAGGCGCGCTCCGGAGAGGCGGCGCTGCAGCACATCGAGTCGCAGGAGGTCGACCTCGTCTACCTCGACATGCGCTTCGACCGGATCCCGCGCGCGGATCTGCTCGGTGACCACGCCGCAGCGACGCGGGAGCACAACGGCGACCCCGAGCGGGGCTGGCGCTATCTGCAGAACAACCAGGGGCTCTTCGTGCTCGACGCGTTGAGTCGGGCCGGGCACGGGGGCATCCCGGTGGTGCTCGCCTACGACTTCAGCCGCGAGGGCGCGCGGCTGCGCAACCTGCGGAAGCGATATCCGCGGCTGGTGTGGGTGCCCGACGCGGTCACGCCGGACGAGATTCGCTTGTCGATGGACCGCGCGCTGGCGACGCCGACTAACCCGCCGCGCCCGAGAGAATGAGCGGATTAAGAGCAATCCGCTACCAATTACAGCTTCACCCGTAGCCCACGAAGGTCGCGGCGATCAGCGCGACGATGGTGCCCGCCATCAGGGCGGCTGCGGGTCCGCAGCGGTCGAAGATCTCTCGAATGGCAATGTAGAGTCGCATCGTGGTCTCCCTGTTCTGCTCTGATTTGCTCTGGTCAGTAGCAGAAAGGGTGCCAACAACCGCGAATCAGGCGCTCGGGGCGCGGACGCGCTCGACGAGGACGTGGATCACGCCCTTCGCGAGCGCGGGGTAGAGCTCGAGCAGATCCTGGAAGTCCTCGCGGCCGATGCGGAAGAGGACGACGTCCTCCTTCACGCGGATCGTCGCGCTGCGGACGGTGAGGTCGAGCACGGCCATCTCGCCGAAGCACTCGTTTCGGCCCAGCTCGGCGACGACGACGCTGTCCTTCACGACCTCGACCAGGCCGTCGACGATCACGAAGAGCGCGTGGGCGTCGGTGCCCTGCTCGAAGACGATGTCGTCGTCCTCGTAGGTCACCTCGGTGAGGATGTTCGCGATCGGGACGAGCTGGCGCGCGGTCAGCCCCTCGAAGAGCGGCACCGCCTTCAGCAGGAAGACCGTCTCCATCGTCTGCTCTGGAGACATCAGTGGTCCGTCGCAGGGGTCTTGATGTGGGGAGTGCCGTCATCGGCGTCGGCGCCAAGGAACGACGACGAGGGCGTGCCGTGCGCACGTCGAGGAGGAGTGACGCCGGGGCCGGCGCCGAGGGCGGTGCTCAACACGTCAAGTCTCCTGTGACGGGCCACTCAGTTACCTCTCCCTCAGGCGGCGGCTGAGCATGCGGATGATGCCGAGGCCGAGCGCTGGCGACAGGTCGATCTGCTCTTCGAATTCGTCGCCGTCGATGGCGAGCAGCCCGACCGCGGTGATGGCGCGCACCGTGGCGCTGCGCGGTGCGCCGTCGAGGATCGCGAGCTCGCCGAAGGCCTCGCGGGTCCCTAGCTCGACCAGGCGCTGCCCGTCCTTCACGACCTCGACGGTGCCCTGGACCACGAGGTACATGCGGTCGCCCGGATCGCCCTCGCGCACGATGACGTCGCCCGCACCGAAGTGGACCGGCTTGACGATGGTCGCGACCGGTAGCAGCGGCTCGCCGCTCATCTCGGAGAACATCGAGACCGTGCGTAGGAGGACGACGAGGTCGACGTCGCCATCCTTCGCGGGCTCGGCGCCGGTCAGTCCGCTCCAATTCCAGACGCGCGTCAGCCACGGCGTGTCTGCGCTGAGCAGGGTCGTCACCGCGTCGCCCTCGGGTGGCATCGGCGCCATCGGGGGCAGCGTGCCGGTCGAGTCACGGTCGACGAGGGCGACGAATGGCCGGAACTCGCGGTCGACGAGGTGCTGGTCGAGCAGCTCGATGGCGTTCGACCGGGTTCGCCGCAGCGGGCTGCGGTAGTAGAGGTAGGCGCGGTAGACCGGCGAGCGCGCGTAGATCATCGACAACAGCAGGAAGGCGCGCTTCTCGGCGCGCTCGCGGGCCGCGTAGAGCTCGGCGCGGAAGAAGTCGGCGCGCAGGCCGGCGCCGCGCACGCGCAGCTCGATCTCCTTGAAGCGTCGCAGCAGATCGATCTCGCGCTCGGCGCCCTCACGCAGCCAGCGGTCCGGCGGGCGGACCTTCGTCGACCGGTCGCGCGCCATGCGCCACAGAGCCAGCAGGGCGTGGTCGCGGACGGAGGTGTCGGTGGAGCGCGCCTGGCCCATCAACAAGGCGACGGGCGGATCGTCCATGCGCTCGACGACGTTCAGCAGGGTCACCCGCTGCATCAGGCTGAGGGTGCCGCCGCGCAGCTGGGCGGAGACCACGGGGAGCGCCGCGTCGCCGAAGCGCGAGAGGGCCTCGATGGCAGCGGGGCGCAGGTCGCCGCGGTCGAGCGACGAGATGAGCGGCTCGACGAAGCTCGGCAGGGCGAGCTGGCCCATCTCCTCCACCGCCTGCTGGCGCACCCGGACGTCTGGGTCCTCGAGCATGCGCGGCAGGCCGGACTCGGCGAGGCGGTCGGCGACGCGGCCGCGCAGCCCGCTGAAGTCGAAGCCGCCGGTGATGCGGATGGCTCGGGC
>PVBE010898834.1_pt1 | contig 17656 bp, 17 predicted proteins | sample 1631181 | NCBI WGS metagenome assembly PVBE01 (sample SAMN08397723, study PRJNA350692) | Marine metagenome, whole genome shotgun sequencing project. | isolation source: water | place: Pacific Ocean | collected 2012-04 | reverse complement strand
TCGTCTTCTTCAACCGTGCCAAAGGCCTCTTGGATACGCACGATCAGCGCGAGCGCGAGCGCTGTGGTGGCGATCCCTACGACAATCGCGGTCAGCATGAGCACGTGAGGCAACGGGTTGGAGTACACGGTCTCCGGCGCCCCGGCGGGGATGATCGGCGGCGTGCCTCCGTCGACGCGCGCGATGGCCACGTAGAACATGATGACCGAGACCTGAAAGATGGTCAGCCCCATCACCTTCTTCACGAGGTTGTCTCGAGCGATCACGATGTAGAGCCCGATCATCATCAGGACGATAACAACCCAGTAGTTCCAAAGTCCCAATATCTCCATCAGGCCTCCTTTCTCTCGGCAAAGGCATAGAAGATAGCAAGCATGGCCATGGTCACCGTGATCCCGACGCCGAGCTCTACAAGCAAAAGACCGAGATGTAAACCGTGTTGAGGGTCGTGTTGGAGTACCCTGTAATCCAGATAATGGCCTTGCATCAACATGGCAACCACCCCGACACTGCCAAAAAGCAGCAGTCCCACTGCGGCCCCACGCTCGACAACCGACCAGGGTAAGACTTTTTCCAGTCGCTTTATACCGAAGATAAGGCCGTACAAAATAAAGCCGGCCGAAAAGATGACCCCTGCCTGAAACCCGCCGCCGGGGCCATAGTCCCCGTGGAATTGTACATAGAGAGCGAAGAGCAGGATGAACGGCAGCACACTGCGTGCGATCACCCTGAGGACGATCTTTTCCTTCATTCGCATGTGTTGCTCTCTCATTCTTTTTCCTCTTTTTTCCTTTTACGGTCGCCCACAAGTAGCATCAGAACGCCTACGGCCGCAGTAAAAACAACCGCAGTCTCCCCAAGGGTATCTAAACCTCGATAACTTACCAGTACCGCCGTTACGATATTGGGCACTCCAAAATCAGTACGGGTTCCCTCGATGTAATCGGGTGCTACATGGTGATGGATCGGTGCGGCGGGATCGCCGTAGTGGGGCATGTCCAACGTGCTGAAAATCAGCGCCGCACCTGTGACGGCCACCACGACAAAAGGCATCACCTGCCTGGGACGCTGATATTCCTTCTTGGCAGAAAGAGAAAGCGCGCCCAGCAGCAGGACCGTGGAGATACCGGCGCCCACGGCCGCTTCGGTGAAAGCGACATCCACCGCATCCATTAAGGTGAACAGCCCGGCCGAGAGGAGACTGAAAATACCGGTGAGCATGGATGCGGCAAACAGATCCTGAAACCGTGCGATAACCACAGCGGTCACCAACAAAAAGACGAACAGAATCGCCTCAATCGGAAACGACATCGCCACCTCCGGTTGATTCTGCTTCGGTCCCTTTTCCCGAAAATCGAACGCCATGGGCATAGGCGGCCTTGGTGACCCCGAACCCGGCTGCCGGTGAGGTCAGAAACATAAAAAGGAGAATCAGGATTAACTTGACCGCCACCAGAGACCATCCGGCCTGAAACAGCAGGCCGATAAGGATGAGGCCGGCCCCCATGGTATCCGTGATACCGGCGGCATGCGTCCGGGCGTAGAAATCCGGCATGCGGATCAGGCCGGCGGCGCCGATGATGCAGAACAGGGCACCGCCCACCAGAAAAGTCCAACTCAGGGCATCGAGTACCATCATCATGGGTCGGCCCTCCGATGGTCCTCGCCGAGATTCCCGAAACGCACATATTTAACCACAGTAATCGTTCCGAGGAAATTCACCAGGGCATAGACCAACGCCAGGTCAAGCCATTCCGGCCGTTCCATCAGGAATCCGCTGACGGCAATCAGGAGCACGGTTTTGGTGCCGAACATATTCACTGCGAGAATGCGATCAAACACCGTGGGACCGCGTATAGCCGCGATGAGAGCAATCAGCATCGTGATCAGGACGCCTGTCATAGCTGCCGTAAACATCAGGCGTCCCCTTCCAATCGTGTGACACGACGATCCATCTCGTTAGTCAACAGATCATCGGCCATCTCATCCGTCAGATTGTGGACCAGGATGATGTCGTCACGTACATCCAGGGTGATGGTGCCGGGCGTCAACGTGATCGAGTTGGCGTAAATGACCTGCCCGAGATCCGTGGATTGAGAGGCACGCAACCGAATCAGACAAGGGCTGATCGGCAATTTGGGATTCAATATGATGAGCGCCACCAGGATGTTTGATTTGACGATCTCCTTGAGAAGCCATGGCGTGTAGAACAGCGGACGAAATCCAAGCCGGTATACCCGCGGGACATCTGAAAAGTGATCCATCCGGTGCAAGATCCACATGACAAGGAGCACGGAGAGAAAACCGAAAACCAGCAAGGTCGTTTCCTGCCTGCCCGACCATAAAAGCCAGACCGCAGCGAGAGCCGTAAATGTTATTATCTTGCGCGTCATACCATCCCTGAAATACGTGTTAATCCCAAACCGATGTGTTCGTGAAGCTTTGACTTAGATCAAGCGTTCACCGGAAAATGATTATCAAAGTTTCCTAAAATATAATTCAGCCTAATATATAGCAATAGATAATTAGTACCTTTATAATGGGGACCGTCCGTGTTCAGAAAAACGGATCAATGGATCCTGTAAACTATGCAGAAACATCAGCAAAAAAAAGTCTGAGGGTATCATCCGGAATATGACTATATTGTTATCAACTTTCCCTATCTTGATGAATAGAACAACGAACGCTGATGAAAGAAGGTCCCTGTGTCTGCCCTCTCGACAAACCGGCCATTAACACCGAAAACTATTGCGCTTGTTTTGTTGTTATGTGTGCTCTGGGGGGGGTTGATGGTCTCCGTCAAGGTGGCTCTGGCGGGGGTTCCGCCGATTCTTCTGGCCGCGCTGCGGTTTGGCCTCGGTGCGGTCTGCATTTATGGATGGACACGATTGTCCGGTGTCCGTCTTCATTTCGAGGCCGGTACACGCCTAATGCTCTGCGTGCCGGCGTTGATCCTGGTCGCACAAATCGTCACGATGAACATCGGGGCGCAATTTACATCGGCCAGTCATGCCGTCGTGTTTATGCAGTCCTATCCATTTTTCGTGGCCGTGATCGCCCATTACACGACACCGGACGACCGACTGTCCATGAACAAAGTCCTCGGACTGATCCTGGCCGGTACCGGCATGGTGTGGACCATGGGGGATGGGCTGGGTGAATCCGGTGCCATAAGTGGAGATTTGCTGGTCCTGTTCAGCGCCACGCTGCTTGCCACACAGATTGTGGTACTCAAACATCTGGTCCAGCGGATTGAGCCGTTGGCCTTGATTTTCTGGCAGCAGATCCTCGCCCTGCCGGTTTTTATCGCCCTGTGGATGTGGACCGAATGGGATCTGGTCGTATCGTTTACCCCCGAAATTCTGGCGGCAATTTTTTACCAGGGGGCCGTCATCGCCGGTTTCTGTTTCGTGGTCTCGACCTGGTTGCTGAAATGGCATAATGCCACGAAGATCAGCGCGTTTTTCTTCACCACGCCTTTATTCGGTGTGAGCCTGAGTTGGTTGATCCTCGGCGATCAGATTACGACACATCTGCTGGGGGGCCTGGTGCTCCTGGCGATAGGTCTCTGGGTGATTAATAAATGAGGCGAGACAGCGCATTTAGAAACAATAAAGGAGGAAATAGCATGAAACGAATACAACCAACCCACGAGAGGATGACCATGCCACGAGGTCTTCGAGCCGCCCTGGCAGTCTTTTTTTTCCTTGTTTATGTAGCGGCCGCCTCAGCCCAGACAGCCGCCGATAGCGACAGCTCTGCCGCTGAGGCTGAAAAGTCCAAATCACTCCCTCTGATCACAACCCGGACGCTGGCGTATACCGCCGAGGAGGCCACATGGATCTCGCTGGACCTCTCACCGGACGGGCGCACTATTGTGTTTGAACTTCTGGGGGATCTTTACACGCTCTCGGTCGAGGGCGGCACAGCCACGCGGATTACGAGCGGCCAGGCCTACGATATGCAGCCGCGTTATGCACCGGATGGTTCGCAGATCACCTTCGTGAGCGACCGAAACGGATCGGAAAACCTGTGGATCGCGGAATCAGAGGGCGGTGATCCCCATGCCCTCACCACAGGGGAACGCGAGAACTACATGTCACCGGTGTGGACGCCGGACGGCAAATATGTAATCGCCGTAAAGGGAACCCAATTGTGGCTCTACCATGAGGAAGGCGGTTCGGGCGTTCAGGTGACCGGCCACCGCAGGGATGGGGAGGAGGCGCCACCGGCGCACATGGGCCCTGCTTTCGGCGGCGATGCCCGCTATCTTTGGGTTAACCTGAGAGGCGATCTCGGCGGTGGATTCGACTTTGTCAGCCGCATGCCGTGGGAGCAGGAGTTCGATGTGATGCACAGCCCGCGGAGTTCGGCACGACGGGTGGGTGCCTACCAGATCGGGCAGCTTGACCGCGAGACCGGACGCGTTCTTGTGCGTACCCATGAACTCGAAGGGGCCTTTCGACCGGTGCCTTCTCCCGACGGGCGCTGGCTGGTCTATGCCACGCGTTATGATGCCCGTGAAGCGCTTAAATTGCTGGATCTCACCAACGGCGAAGAACACTGGTTGAAGATGGATGTCCAGCGGGACGACCATCAGGGCGGCGGCGCCCGGGACCGCGACGTGTACCCCGGCTCTGCCTTCACCCCTGATTCACAAGCACTCATTACGAGCTATGGCGGTAAGATCATGCGGGTCGAGGTCCCATCGGGCGACGCGACCGTAATCCCTTTCACCGCCGAGGTCGAACAGGAGCTGGGACCGCTGGCGAAGTTCGAGTATCCTATCAACGACTCCGTCCTCACCGTGTCTCAGATTCGGGGCGCGCGGCCTTCTCCCGACGGTCGCCGACTCACGTTTTCAGCCCTCGACCGGCTCTGGATGGCAGACCTTCCGGAAAGACCGGACAGCCTGGCTGCCGCCGACTCGGTCCATTCAACCATCCGCAATGCGCGTAGACTCACAGCGTCGAACGTAGTTGAACACGCGCCTGTGTGGTCTCCAGATGGTCGATACATCGCCTACATTACATGGAGCGACTCTGTGGGTGGTGATATTTACCGTATTCGGACGGACAGACGCGGGCAGCCGGAGCGTCTTACCTCTACATCCGCGTTTTACGACAAGCTGAATTATTCACGGGACGGTTCCAGGCTGCTGGCCATTCGCGGATCGCGGCTCCATCGCATGCGTACCCTTGAGGACTTCGGGCGGCACGGTGGCGCTTCGGAACTGGATTATATCTGGCTGCCAGCAGAGGGCGGCGAGCCGAATCGGATCACCTGGGTCGGTTCCGGGGTTACGCAACAGGGAAGAAATGTGCCACATGCCGGCCCTGATCCCGGTCGGGTGTATATTTGGGCAGGCTCGAAGGGGCTTCTTTCCATGCGGTATGATGGTACCGATATCAAATCGATCGTCAAGGTAACGGGACCGCCATCCGGCCGGCGTCCTGGGGGGCCTCCGCGGCCGCCACCCCCTCCTCAAGAGGTGCTCCTCTCACCCGATGGCGCCAGAGCGCTTGTCCATGCAAATCGCAACGTCTATCTGATTACCGTACCGCCTGTGGGTGGTGTGACACCGACGGTGTCGGTAGAGGCGAAGTCCGCGGTGCCTACCCGGCGCCTAACCCGCATAGGTGGTGATTTCATCGGGTGGCAGAACGACGGCAGCACCGCGTATTATTCTATTGGCCGGAGTTTCTTTCAGTACGAACTGGCCCGGGCGGACTCACTTTTCCGGGATGGGGCAGAACGGGAACGGGCTGAGAAAAACGGCAGCGATGCGGAATCCGACTCCACGCAGGCTGACGAAGCCAAGAAATCAGATGTCATCTACGAGGCGCTGCGTACGGATATCGAAATCAACGCCATCAAGGACAAACCCCGGGGCACGGTCGTTCTCCGCGGCGCGCGCCTGATTACCATGCGGGGAGATGAGATCATCCCATCGGGCGACGTGGTGGTGGAAGACAACCGGATCGCAGGCATTGGGCCGCAGGGATCTGTTTCCTTCCCGCCGTCGGCTGAGATCATCGACGTGTCGGGCAAAACCATCCTGCCGGGATTCGTGGATATCCATGCCCATACCTGGGTCGCCTGGGGGGTACACAGAAGCCAGGTGTCCCAGTTCATGGTGCAGCTCGCCTACGGCGTCACGACGCAACGAGATCCGCAGACGTCCACCGAAGACGTGCTGGCTTACAGTGACCTGATGGAACTGGGACAGTTGATCGGTCCGCGCCTCTACTCTACCGGTCCGGGTGTTTTCTCGTCGGACAACATCAAAAGCCTCGACGATGCGCGGAATGTCCTGCGGCGCTATGCGGACCACTTCAACACGCAGACCATCAAACAATATCTGGCGGGCGACCGCAAGGTGCGGCAGTGGGTCATCATAGCCGCCCGGGAGCTCGGGCTTACACCGACCACAGAGGGCGGTTCCAACTTCACCATGAACTTAACGCTCATGCAGGACGGCTATGCGGGGCTCGAACATTCCCTGCCGATCAGCCCTTTTTACAACGATGTCGTGCAACTAACAAAGTTCAGCGGACTCACCTACACGCCGACACTGATCGTAAGCTACGGCGGACCGTCGGGACTCTACTACTACCTGACGCACGTCAACGTGGATGAACAGAAGCGCCTGAAGTATTTCACGCCACACGACGAGCTGGACAAATGGAAAAACACGCAGTATTACCGGGACGACCAGTATATCTTCCCGCTGCATGCCGAGCAACTCACAAAGATCGTTGAAGCCGGCGGCCGGGTAGGTCTGGGGTCGCACGGCGAGGTGCAGGGTATCGGCACACACTGGGAGCTGTGGATGATGGCTGCCGGCGGGATGAAGAACCACGATGCCCTGCGGGTGGCGACCCTTCACAGTGCGGATGCGATCGGCCTTGCCTCGGACATCGGGTCGCTCGAAGTCGGCAAACTGGCCGACCTGCAGGTCCTGGACAACGATCCGCTGGACAAACTTGAAAACACCGACTCCATCCGTTATGTCATGAAAAACGGCCGTCTATACGAAGCCTACACGTTAACTGAAATCTGGCCCCGACAACGTCCATTGCCCACACCGTGGTGGTGGCCGGTAGAGCCGCCAGACACAGCAGCAGACGGCGCACGGTAGTCGTTGCAGGCGGCACGATAGCTTTGAGCCGCGCACGGTCTACATCTTGCTTTAAGATCTATAATATATCTATCCTTGATTACTTACTATAACAGGTTATATTGTGAATTATCTTCCATTAAATCACCAAGCTTAACGCCCACTTCTCATTTTAAGGAGGCAGGTCATGTCCCACAAAAATTATTTCTCGTGGAAGTATTATTTTGTTCTTTCGGTTATCCTGCTTCTGGCCGTCGGATGGGGGGTGCCCTCCGCCCTGGCTCAAAATCGAGATTCCGGTCAAGCCGAAACACCGACGATAGAAGAAAAAACCACCGACATGCAGAAAATCGACGGTTTTTTCCCGCTCTACTGGGATGAAAAGGCGGGTACGCTCTGGATGGAGATTGCCCGGTTCGATACGGAAGTCCTCAATCTGGGTGGACTCGCAGCCGGTCTCGGATCCAACGACATCGGGCTGGACCGCGGACAAGGTGGCGGTAGCCGGATCGTCACGTTCGAGCGGGTCGGTCCCAAGATCCTCATGGTACAGCCCAACCACAGGTATCGGGCGATCTCCGATAATCCCGATGAGGTGCGCGCAGTCACGGATGCGTTTGCGCGGTCGACCCACTGGGGATTCAAGGTGGCGGCCGAAACCGATGGACGCGTGCTGGTGGACATGACAGACTATCTGATCCGGGATACGCACGGTGTTATTCTCCGGCTGCGTCCCGGCACTTACCGCCTGGATAAGAGCCGTAGTGCGGTGTATATGCCCATGACCATGGGCTTTCCGAAGAACACGGAACTGGAAGTCTCGCTTACCTTCACGCTGAGCTCGGGTGGTGGCGGTCGTGGCTTTGGCGGTGGTGGCGGTGGTTTCGAGAGTCCCGGCCGGGTGGCGGCAAGCGGTGACGCGGTGACGCTTCGGGTCCATCATTCGTTTGTAGAACTGCCGGACGACAACTATACGCCCCGGCTATACGATCCGCGTTCGGGGTATGGCGCCCTCACCTATCAGGATTATGCGACGCCTCTGGGTGAGTCGATGACCAAACGATTTGTCCGGCGGCATCGGCTTGAGAAAAAGGATCCGAGCGCCAGGGTGAGTGATCCGGTAGAACCGATCATATATTATCTGGACCGGGGTACGCCTGAACCAATACGCTCGGCTCTGCTCGACGGCGCCGGCTGGTGGAACCAGGCGTTCGAGGCCGCCGGATATCGTAATGCCTTCCAGGTCAAAATGCTGCCCGAAGGTGCCAGCAGTCATGATATCCGTTACAACGTCATCAACTGGGTACATCGCTCGACACGCGGATGGAGCTACGGGGGGTCCGTCACAGATCCTCGTACCGGCGAAATCATCAAAGGGGTTGTGGTTCTGGGCTCGCTGCGTGTGCGTCAGGATTACATGATTGCCGTAGGGCTTTTGTCGCCCTATGAGAACGGCGACGAAATGCCGCCGGAGATAACCCGTTGGGCGCTGGCACGTATTCGTCAGCTCGGGGCCCATGAGGTGGGCCATACCATCGGTCTGGGCCACAACTACTATGACAGCCGTCAAGGGCGTATCTCGGTCATGGACTATCCCCACCCGCTGGTTACCATGAAAAGCGACGGTTCCTTAGATCATTCCGAAGTGTATGACGTCGGCATCGGCGACTGGGATAAGGTCACGGTCACCTATGGCTATCAGGATTTTCCGGGCGGTACCGACGAGGCGTCGGCGCTGGAGAAGATCCTGGATGATGCCTGGGCGCGGGATGTGATCTATTTGAGCAATCAGGATATAAGCGCCAACCCGAAGGTGGACCAGTGGTCCAACGGCAACGAGCCGGCGGTGGAACTGAATCGCCTGATGAAGATCCGGCGTATGGCCCTGGACCGGTTCGGAGTAAAAGCCATTAAAAACGGCGAACCGATGGCAACCATGGAAGAAGTTCTGGTACCGCTCTATATGTATCATCGCTTTCAGGTCACGGCTGCGGCATCCGCGCTTGGCGGCATGCATTACATCTATGCGCTGCGCGGCGACGGCCGAACGCCGGTGCGTCCGGTACCTGCCGACGAGCAGCATGCTGTGCTGGATGCGCTGCTGGCTACCCTGGACCCGGCGGAACTGATGATCCCCAGGTCGGTCCTGGAGACCTTGCCGCCACGGCCGTCCGGATACGGTCGGACACGGGAACTGTTTCCGCGTTACACCGGCCTGATGTTCGATGCGATCTCGCCGGCTACCGTAGCTGCAAGTCACACCCTGTCTGAGATTCTGAAGGGCGACCGTGCCGCCCGGATGGTAGAGCAGCACGCGCTGGACGCTTCGCTGCCTGGATTAGAAGATGTATTGACCCGCGTGATAGAAGGCACGTTCGGAAAACAACCCACCGATTCGTATCAGGCGGAGATAAGCCGTGCGGTCGAACGTATTTTCGTAGATCAACTGATGACCCTGGCATCCAACGCTTCCATGCCCCAGGTCCGCGCCATCGCTGCCTACAGACTGGGGGCACTCTCTCTGCAGTTGGGCGACGCGTCGGGCGGGAGCGCAGCAATAGCACATAACAGCGCCCTGGTCCGTGACATCACCGGTTATCTGAACCGACCGACAGAGTACAAAGCGCCGCCGGTAACGCTCGTGCCGCCGCCCGGCGCCCCGATCGGTCAGCCGGCCATAGATTGGCTGGCACCGCTGGAACCGGCGTGCTCGTATCTGGAGTGGTAAGGATTTAATGTATATTTCTCTTCGGAGCGTGCCGGCTCGGACATTGTGACAGACGGCGGGATGCACCGCTTGTCTTTCCAGAGCCAGATGACAGAAGCGGCGGATGGATTCGGCATCTATGACCTTGATGCGTTCCTCTGGGGAGAATGGTATGGGGATGGGGGCGCGTTGAAGATAGACCGTCCTGAGACCCTCGGTGTGGTAGGTAAACTGACGCGCAAGCGTCATCTTTCAGCAGAGGAATTTACCTCCCTGCGTTCGCGCACCGCCTGTATTCCGAAAGTCACCCTGCCGAGCCCCGGGTTGTTTATCAATTTCTGGTAGCCGAAAAACGCCATCGCCGCTTGTCCTAGCCTGGATAGTTTTATGGCGGATGTGGTGGATATTATGCGGGGAGAAGTAGCCGAGCTGGTTCGTTTAGGAGCGACGTACAGTCAACTGGATGCGCCCCATTTTCCCTTACTGCTCGATCCTAGGCCCCGCGCACTCTATGAGGAACAGGGATGGACCGTCGATCAATGGTCGCAGCTGGGGGATCGAAATGAATAACGCGGCGATGAGCACATTAAATGAAAGCACCTGCAACTTGTCTTATGGGTTCACACCCCCAGCGTAAGCGCATATACCGTAGCCCGTTCCAGATGTATCCTGATCATATACGATCCATCTGGTAGATCTTGTAGATGAGACTCTTTCCATCGCACCGGATGCCGTAGTTGGTCTCCTGTTATGTCCACAGCATTTTCTTTTGAATAGCCTCGTATCCGATAGCCTGAAGCATCCAGCAGTTCAACCTGTATCTTTCCCTGATGAGTCGCATCTGCATTGAGCGTGAGCGTCTGATATCCCGTCAGATCAATCGGTTTGAGCGTCACCTGGCCGACGTACGCCAGGGGCCCAGGCAGGGTTGCCTGATCACTGATCGCCCGGGGTCGAATACCCGCAAAACGATCCCTGGGTATCGATGCAAGTCCGATGCCGCTGACATGTCCCCGATCGTCGGCGCTTGTGGCCCCGCCGGAATAGGCGCCATAGTAAAACCGGATTTCATCATCCAGGATAACCGGTGTGGCATTGGTAAATATCGAGCCGCTATCGAACTGACTGCCTTCACTTCGCTCAAGGACATAGGGCGTTCTGAATGGCCGTTGCCAATGCATCCCGTCCCGGCTGACCGCCAGTTCGATGGTGATCACGCCGCCGCCGATCGCCCTGTCCAGGATTTGCATCAACGAAAAATAACAGCCGGAATGATAGAATACCGGGGCCGTATGGAACTCCACATGCGGCGGGTCGTCATCGTCCGGTGTTAAGACCAACTCCGGTCGGGACCAGTGGATGAAGTCCCTACTTTCGATCCGTCCCATGCCGTGTTTCCAGAACATACCGCCCCCTGGTCCGTCGATCCACATTTTGCCATAGATCGCATAGACATCACGTACTGGATCGTACATGGCGTCCAGCGCGTCCGACATGGTCAACGGCCGGTGCCACGGTTCACTGCGATCATCGTTGAAGGGTACAGGTGAACCCAGGCCGCCGCGACCGTAGGCGATAGGCGACAGCGGCGTTGCCGGATGTTTCGTCCAATGTATACCGTCCGGCGAAAAAGCGACATGCAAGCCGGGCGTTTCATCTGCGCCTTCGCCTGCAAAGTCAAAATAAGCCATCTTGTAACGCCGGTTCGGATCTTTACCCGCCGGGTCCACCACGACATAATTACCGTACTTGTAAGAATACCCGCCATTACCGATCAGAATGATGTTCGACTGTTTCGCGCCCTGAAAGGGATACAGATCCAGCATCGGCTTTTGAAAATTAATGCCATCCTCCGACTCCGCATAGCAAGTGGTGCAATCGCTGGTCCGTTTTGCCAGTTGATCCCCGGTATACGCCTGATACCACAGCTGATAGACCCCGTTTTCAGGATTTCGATATATGCTGGTCCATGCGAGCGCTACCTCCCAGGGATATTCGTGTGAGGCGATGAGGGGATTATCCACATGCCGCTTAAACGGCGTGAGGATACGCTCTGTGCCGGATCGATACAGGATGTCGTGGTCGTCGACTAATAGGGTGGTGTGCGAGGGCATAGGGATTCCGGGATCTGATTGGTTGCAGCCATAAGCTTATCCATATCTGACGTGCCCGCTCCACATCACGCAGGCGAAGGCGTCGAAGAGGTCAGGACAGGCCGAACAGCTTGTGCAGGTAAGCGATGACTACATCCCCAGCAAAACATGTCGTCCTCCATAGCACCGGTATGGCAACGCGGGCAGAGCAAGAATAACGGACTGCCACATCGAGTTCAACAGACTAGGCCGTGTCAATTGGTATGTTGACATTCAGAACAGATCATGGATAAAAACAATGTAGATGAATGGTTCTTGCCAGCATGTATCGAACGAGGAGCATTCGCAATTGCAGGTCCTCTCGGGCCCTTCGAGCCCTTCAGGGATTGTGGCTTCCCCACCGGTAAATAGAGATAGTATGTGATACGGCTATAATTGTCAAATATTTGCCCTTACCAGTCACCATACATTTTCCACCCTGGCAGGCAGGCCTGTTTTGATGGATTCCGAGGAGGTTGCACTGACGGCTCCTTTTGAGAAAAAACAGCAAATAGAAAATGGTTTTCGTTGACGGTGTATCTCGAAAAATCTATACTGTCGATGGATCATTCTAACACATCATAATCATACATATATTTTTAAAATCCCAGTCTCTCCCGTCTATAGATGGAAGCTCCCCTTAGGGGCGACTTCGAGCGCTTCGCGGTTTCCGCTTAATGCCTGCGGAAAAGACAACTCATTTAATTTTTGTTGTATACTTACATATTTTTTTATGAAACTCATTTGCAATTTGCTCATTTTCCAAGGAGCTGACCATGCCCATACCCTATGATGAATGTCTCCACCGATTACGCGCCCAGGCGGGACAAGGCAAGCCTATTATCGGCACCGGCGCCGGTACGGGACTGTCCGCCAAGTGCGCCGAGGCAGGGGGCGCCGACATCATTATAATCTACAATTCAGGCCGATATCGGATGGCCGGCCGTGGGTCGCTATCGGGCATGATGCCTTACGGCGATGCCAATCAGGTCGTGGTCGAAATGGGTCAGGAGGTGCTGACGATTGTCGAGGATACCCCCGTGCTGGCAGGCGTCTGTGGTACGGACCCGTTTCGCATCATGAAGGTCTTTCTCCGCCAGCTTATCGATCAGGGATTCTCCGGCGTTCAGAATTTCCCGACTGTCGGCCTGATCGATGGCCTCTTCCGGCAGAATCTGGAAGAGACGAACATGGGATATGATCACGAAATGGACATGATCGCAGAAGCGCATCAACTTGGTCTGCTCACCTGTCCGTACGTATTTAATGAAGGAGAAGCGGTTAAAATGGCAAATGCGGGCGCCGATGTTCTGGTCCCCCACATGGGACTTACGACGAGCGGCACCATCGGTGCGTCTACGGCCATGACGATAGAGGACGCGGCTAAACGCGTTCAAGCCATCAGGGACGCTGCGGCATCGGTGCGTGACGATATTCTGGTTTTATGTCACGGCGGTCCCATTGCCGAACCGGCTGATGCGGCCTACGTACTGGCCCATACGACCGGAGTCGTTGGCTTCTTCGGCGCCTCAAGCATTGAGCGACTGCCTACAGAACGCGCCCTTACCCAGCAGGTCCGTGACTTTAAAGGACTCGGTATTAACTGATTAAGATGGAGAGGAAACGATGAGTGAACCTGGACTAAGATTCGTGGCGCCGGACGATGTCGAAACCATGATGTTCGAATGGGGAACTATTAAATGGTTCAGCGAACCGCACGTGACCGCGACAGAACGATTCAGCATGGGGTTGGTCATTCTGGATCCCGGTAAGGGGCATACCCGTCATAACCATCCCGGGGTGGAAGAGATCCTCTATTACATTTCGGGCGAAGGCGAACAGATGGTAGAAGAGGATGGCCAGGAAATTCGTAAAAAGGTAACAACCGGCATGACGTGTCATATTCCCGCAGATATGTTTCACGAGACGATCAATACAGGCTGGGAGCCGATGCGTATTATCGCCATCTACTGTCCGCCGGGACCGGAGGCATTTCTACGGACTTTACCGGGATGTCGAATTGCGCCGGCGGGGGAACTTCCGGTGCGGGAGTAGGCAGGTGGGCAAGTGGGTAATAAAATCAGCCTGTTTGCCCACTTGCCCACCTGCTCTCTTCTCACGCTCTTGTCACCGCTCCTTCTGATGCTGATGAAACAAGGCGGGCATATTTGGCCATCACGCCCTGGGTAAAACTGGGTTCGGGCGCCGTCCAGTTCTCGAACCGCGCGGCGATCTCTTCATCGGACAGGTCCACATCGAGTCGGCGGGATGCCACGTCGAATACCACCATATCGCCATCCACTAATGCAGCGATGGGGCCTCTGACGACGGCCTCCGGCGCCACATGACCGACCATAAAGCCGTGGGTCGCGCCCGAAAAACGGCCGTCGGTCATCAACGCAACAGAATCCCCGAGCCCGGCGCCGACAAGTGCGCCGGTCACCGCCAGCATCTCCCGCATACCGGGCCCGCCTTTCGGACCTTCATGTCGGATCACCACCACATCATTGGGCCTGATGCCGCCGTTCACCACCGCTTCCATAGCGTCTTCTTCACAATCGAAAACCCGGGCAGGCCCTCGATGATGCGTCTTCTCATGACCGGCTACCTTGAGCACACATCCTTCAGGGGCCAGATTACCTTTGAGAATCACATAGCCGCCCGTTGGCTTGATCGGATCATCCAGACCATGAATCACGATTTGCCCCGGTGTTTCTTTCGCCTCTTTTGCCTCCTCGGCGATGGTCCGACCGGTTACCGTCCTTTCATTTTCATGCAGCAGCCCCGCCTTTAATAATCGACTGGCTACAATACGGTTACCGCCTGCCTCGAACAGGTCATTGGCCACAAAGCGCCCACCGGGTTTCAGATCAGCCAACAGCGGCGTTTTTTCACTGATCCAATCAAAATCCTCAATGTTCAGGTCCACACCGGCTTCCTGCGCTACAGCGAGCAGATGCAACACACTGTTGGTCGACCCTCCTGTCGTGAGCACTGCGGAAATTGCATTCTCGAATGCGTTGTGGGTCATAATATCTCTGGGGGAGGTATTGTTGCGTATGAGATCCATCACCAGGTGGCCGCACTGTCTTGCTACGTCCGGTTTATCGGGATGGGTGGCCGGTACACTCGCGCTGCCGATAGGCGATATACCCAGCATCTCAAAGGCGATGGCCATGGTGTTGGCGGTAAATTGACCGCCGCAGGCTCCGGCCCCCGGGCAGGCATGATCTTCCATGTCTTTAAGTTCGATCTCCGTCATCGTACCTGCGGCGTGGGCGCCCACTGCCTCGAACATATCCTGGATGGTCACATCGCGCTGCTGAAATGTACCGGGCATAATCGATCCACCGTAAAGCATGAGAGAAGGGACATTGACGCGAGCCAACGCCATCACCGTACCGGGGATGGTTTTGTCGCAACCGGAAAGGGCAATCATGCCGTCGAACATATTACCTACCGCAACTAGCTCGATAGAATCGGCGATCACCTCGCGACTGACAAGAGAGGCTTTCATGCCCTGACTACCCATTGTGATGCCGTCCGAAATGGATACGGTATTGAATTCCATGGGTGTGCCGCCGGCAGCCCGTACTCCTTCTTTGACATATTCAGCCAACTCACGTAAATGGTATGTACAGGGACCGATTTCAATCCAGGTGTTCGCGATACCGATAATCGGGCGTGACAGGTCGGCATCGGAAAACCCCACTGCTTTAAGCATCGCCCGTGCCGGCGCTCGTGATGGTCCATCGGTAATGGCGCCGCTATGGCGTTTTGCTTCGTCAGACATCGAATAATCTCCGTTACTGTAATGTAAATATGAAGGCCGTCAGGTAACCCACCTGCTGCGCCGTCAAATGCGCAAATGATGGCATCTGCCCCAAATAATGGTCGAATCTTGGATTGTTAAGATGTTGCCCAAACCAGACCCGAATACGCTCGTCACCCTGGGCCTTCAGAACATCATCATATTCTGTGGTAAACAACGCATAAATATCTTCTCTGCTTTTTTTCAATATACTGAGATGTTTCCTGTATTCCGAATCGGCCAGACGGGCTCTGAGACGGGGGATTACAGCAGCCAGATCAGGACCTCGTGAAATGCCGCCCCCTATCGCGTGACAGGAAGAGCAACCCTGTACACGAAACAGCCTGCGACCGAAATCGGCAGGAGTTTTGGGTTCTTCAGATTCATTTGGTCCGTTGAGAAACAACACGCCGATGGCAGCAACAACTGCTGCTATGCCGAACATGGTGACCATGGTACTGGAACGCATGAATTACCCTTTCACCTCCACACCGGCCATACGTTCCAGGGATTTCACCAGTGCCTGCGTCCCCTCGTCGCCTTCTCCTGCGGCTTCGATCGTATTGAATAGCTGATGGACCAGACTGACGCCAGGCAACCCAAGCCCCAATTCGGAGGCGGCGCTCAGCACTAGACGGAGATCTTTTTGTTGAAGTTTTACCATAAATCCGGGATCGAAATCCCGCTTGATGATTCTCGGCGCGAGATTAGATAATTGCCAGGAACCGGCGGCTCCGCCGCTGATGGCAGCGAGCATCTTCTCCAGATCCAGGTCAGCCTTGGCGCCCAAGATGAGGGCTTCCGCCATGGCCAGATTGGCAATACTGACAGCCACCTGATTACACAGCTTGGTTAACTGACCTGCACCGTTCCCACCGATCAGGTTGATGTTTTTCCCCATCCCCTCGAAGACAGGCAGGCAGCGGTCGAACACCGACTGCTTACCGCCTACCATAATGGAGAGGGTCCCGGCAATAGCGCCTGCATCCCCACCACTTACCGGCGCATCCAGCATATCGACCCCTTTCTCTTCCAGGGCTCTGGCCATATTCTGGGTTGAGGAAGGGGAGATGGTGCTCATGTCAATCACGACGGAACCACTCACGGCAGCCTCAAGGATGCCGTCTTCGCCCATGATCACTTTCTCTACATCCGGTGTGTCTGTCACAATCGTAATAATGACATCCGACTGTTCAGCAATCGCCTTCGGTGTCTCAGCCCAGACGGCGCCTTCCACCAGCAATTGATCTGCTTTGGATTTGGTACGGGTGTGGATTGTACAGGTAAAACCGGCTTTCATTAAATTCCGACACATCGGCTCACCCATAATGCCCAGACCGATAAATCCAATTCGTTCTACCATAATAATCCTTTCCGGCTGTTGGTTTTTAAAAATGTGTGATTGACGATCTGTTTAAAACTTGCGATCAGGCGTAACAATATAATACCAAATTCAAAATACGAAAACCAAAAAACCAAAAAAAAACGAGTGGCGGCCCGCAAGTCCTGGGGCTCTACCACTCGTCCAAAGGAAATGGTTATTGGTTTTGGCTTTTCAATCACCCAATCACCCAATCACTAATTCTCTACCCTGCTGCTGGGGCAAATCCGCAGAACACTTCATAATCGATCAACTCGGTCACCGTGGGATTTTCACCGCAAATCGGGCAGGATGGGTCCTGTCGTACATTAAATGTCTGGAAACTCATGTCGAGCGCATCATACATCAGGATACGACCGATAAGTGGATCGCCGACACCAAGAATCAACTTTAAAGTTTCCGTCGCCTGAATCAGACCTATCGTGCCGGGCAACACGCCGAGTACACCGGCCTCGTCACAACTTGGTACGGCGCCGGGCGGTGGTGGCTCAGGATATAGACAACG
>PVBE010363839.1_pt1 | contig 17656 bp, 13 predicted proteins | sample 1631181 | NCBI WGS metagenome assembly PVBE01 (sample SAMN08397723, study PRJNA350692) | Marine metagenome, whole genome shotgun sequencing project. | isolation source: water | place: Pacific Ocean | collected 2012-04 | reverse complement strand
TCAAGGTCCTCTCGACCTCGGCTGCCTCGGCCGGCATGGCGGCCATGGCGGCCATGCTCATGGCGGCGCTTCCTAGCAACATGGTACGGAACTGTTTCATTTGAATTTCCCCTATTCTCTCAAAAAACTTTTGGCACACTCGAATTTTATGAGAGGGGTTGACAGGGACGTTTCCAAGAATTCCGCTTCCCCCCTCACGGTCAGAAGCATCCTCATCACTAACCCCGCCGGCCGGCGCCGTCAACATGATCATGGCCCGAATCGATGCATTTTCACATCATCGTGATATATCAGCAACAATACCGTATCCAGAGTTTCCTTTGTCTTCGCTAACGAGGTTGCACGATTATCACAGTTTCCGTCACCGGCGCAGGAACGGGTTTGCGGTGCCGGCGGGCGCTCCCCCTACTGGGCCCGCTGATCGCGGCGCAACATGTCATCGCGCCCGGCCAACCACAAATCGGCATGGCCGATTCTCTTGAGAGACCTTGCGGCCATTCTCCCGGGCCGACCTGGGATTCACGGGCCATCCCCGGCGGCGGCGCTCAAGGTTTGCAGAAAGCGACCGGCGAAGCCAGCTTGACCTTGAACGCCGCCGCCGAGAATGGCACCCTCGCGGCAGGTCGGGCCGCACTTCCCCGGTAGTCGGTGAAGAACCATAAGTATATGGCTTTCGAATCGCGCCCTTGAATAAGGGGTCGGTCCGGCGCGGACGAAATGAGGATACATGACTCGCAAACCGCGGCGCCGGCACGATAAGTTACGGCGGAAGAACCGGCGGTCCGGCGCCGGGCCGGGCCGGGCCGGCGGCGACAGGGCCTGTTCCGATGTTCTCGGGCGGGCGGTCGTCCTGCACCAATCCGGCCGCCCGCGGGACGCCTTGCGGGTCTACCGGCAAATCCTCGGCGTTGAGCCTAAACACCCCGAGGCGTTGGAATTCGCCGCCGCCGCCGCTTTCGAGGCGGAGGATTTCCAGCAGGCGGCCGATTGGCTGCGAATACTGGTGGAAATCGCCCCTTGCCACGCGCCGGCGTTGGACAACCTCGGCGCCGCGCTGCAACAACTGAAAAGATTCGACGAGGCCGTGGCCACCCACCGGCGCGCCCTGGAAATCCGGGCCGATAATCCCGTCACTTACTTCAACCTGGGCAACGCGTTAAGGAAATTGAAGAAATTCGACCAGGCCGCGGCCGCTTACCGGCAAGGCCTTGAATTCCGTCCCGATGACGCCGAGGCGCTCTACTGGCTTGGCCGGGCGCTCAATGAATTGGAAAAATACGACGAGGCCGTGGCTTCTTATCGGCGCTCCCTGGAAATCCGGCCCGATGACGCCTATACCTGTTTATACTTGGGCAGCGTGCTGTGGACGCAGGAAAAATTCGGTGAGGCCGAAACCGCTTATCGGCGCGTGCTCGCCAGCCAACCCGACAACGAGGACGTACTGTTTTGTCTCGGCTATTGCCTGCAAGAACAGGGAAAACTCGACGCCGCCGTAAAAACGTACCGGAAGGCGGTGGAAATCGAGCCCGGCTATGCAAAAGCTTACTACAACATCGGCTGCGTGTTGACTATGATGGGCAAACCCGGCGAGGCTGAGGCCGCCTTCCGGCGGGCTCTTGAAATCCAGCCCGGCTACGCCAAGGTGTATTTCGGATTGGCGTTAATTCGAACCCTGAAGGCCAGGGACGCCGACATCACGGCCATGGAAAGCCTGCTCGCCAGTCCGCCGGCCGCCGACGAGGAGGAGGAGGCGTCGCGTCTGTGTTTCGCCTTGGCCATGGCGTACGAGGACAAGGGAGATTACGAGCGCGCTTTCCAGCACTTTGAAAAGGGCAACCGGCTCAAACGGTCCTCCATCCAATACGACGCCGGCGACGGCGAGAAAGTAGCCGAGCGGGTCATCAAGGTCTTCAACAAGGTATTTTTGGACTCGCGCGCCGGACACGGCTGCCCGTCCGACGAGCCTATTTTCATCCTCGGCGTGCCGCGCTCGGGAACGTCGCTCATAGAGCAGATTCTGGCCAGCCATTCGCACGTCTTCGGCGCCGGTGAGCTGCAGGAGTTCAGGTCGTTCGCCCGCCGAATGAGACAGACGTCGAATGTCGGCCAGGGGTTTCCCGAGGCGGCTCGAAATCTCGGCCCGAAGGCATTGCGGTGTTTCGGGGACTCCTACTTGACATCCTTGCGCCGGCGGGCGCCGGAAGCGCGGCGTTTCACCGACAAGCTGCCGGGCAACTACCTGTATATCGGCCTCATTCGCATGGTCTTTCCCAACGCCAGGATCATCCATTCCGTCCGCGATCCGGTGGATACCTGTCTTGCCTGTTACCGGATGTCTTTCCAAAAGGAAATGAATTTCGCATACGATTTGGCGGATCTCGGCCGCTTCTATCGGGCATACGCCGGCCTCATGCGCCATTGGCGGGACATTTCGCCGGGACGGATTCTCGATGTCCGTTACGAGGACATGGTCACCGACCAGGAGCGCCAAACCCGGCGGCTGCTTGAGTTCTGCGGCCTTCCGTGGGAAGACGGTTGCCTGTCGTTTCATAAGACCGAGCGTCCGGTGCTTACGGCAAGCGCATCGCAGGTCCGCCAGCCGATCTACAAAAGCGCCGTCAACCGCTGGAAGCGCTACGAAAGCCACCTTGCGCCGCTCCTCAAAGCCCTCGGGCCGCTGGTATGACGAATCCTCGGCCCCAGTTCGGGATTCATCCGGGGAATGTCGGCTCAAGCATGCCTACTTCGTTGGCGAGGGTGTTGAATTTCCGTTTTTAAGCGTCATAATATTTCTGAAGGCTCTTTGATGAACGACAAGAAAAATTTTGTTTTCACGCTTACCGCGGGTCGGACCGGGACAGCGTATCTTGCCGATCTTTTTCGCGCCAATGTAGCAGACTCCGAAGTCCACCACGAGATTATAGGCTATGATTCTTTTGGGATTGACACGCCGGAAATCTCACACCTAACGACCTTCAATTCCAGAGGGAGCACCCCTCATGTCCGGCGGTTCTGGGAGAAAAAACTGGCAAAGGTGGCGCGGTCTAAAAGCAAGTATTATGTCGAAACATCCCATATCCTATCCAAGGCGGGACTGGCTAAAAACATCGATCTTTTGCAAGACAAGGGGATTGTGCACCTGGTCGTTCTGCGGAGGAATATCGAAAAAACGCTTCTCAGTTACTTGAGCAGATGGGATTTCATCAACATAGGCAATATGTGGATGTGGTACCTCGACCCGAATTATCCCAGAAACATCGTCGATTCATCACAGATCGATAGCCTTGGTCATTTTGGCACCTCCATTTGGTATCTTTGCGAGATGCAGGCCCGCGCTGAATATTACAAAGAAAAGTTGTGCCACTTGGACTATGTTGTTTTCCACGATGTGGACCTTGAAGAACTCCTGACCAAGGATAAGGTCCACGACTTTCTTGTCGGATTTGGGCTGAAGGTGAATCCGGAAAACATCATCATCCCACCACCGGCGAATGTGAGCGGGCATCGCTGGCCGCTCGATGAAAGCGAGCGGAAAAATCTAACTGATCTATTGAGCTCCCTGAAATTCGACGCCAGGGAAGTTGCTCGGGCCTACATTGCACGAGGAAGCAGTTTATAGCTTCTCCGATATTGGCCTATCGCTTACCTGGATTGGCCTTGGCCTATCATCGGCGAGGTAGACCTCCCACATCCCCTGGTAGGCGCGCTCGATGTTTTTAGTGAACCGTGGGGTGTCGAACAGGGGTTGCGCGCGGCGGTTTTTGGCGATCTTTTCTTTTAAAGCGTGAATATCTCCGGGGTTTCGCGCCAGGCGCAAGGCCAAGGCCCGGTAATCCTCGAGGCTCGGCGTGATCAGTTCCGGCAGGCCGAGCGCGTAAAGAAGGTGCCGACACCGGCGAGGCGAAATGAGCGCCCTTGAGGATGATGACCGGGACACAGGCCCTCAAGACGTCCGTCAGCGGATCATCGGAAAATGACCCTGGCTGGCGCAACGCAATAACTGTATCTTCCTTCATGGCGTATCCCTTTCTTCGAAAAATTGGCGTCTCAATCAACGCCAGGGTACGCCACTCAAGTCCTCCGTCACCAAGATTCAGCTATAGCTCCTGGTGGTTAACCACAGTTGAATATCTATTGTCAGAGGTAAGATATTGGGATGTGAACACCGGGTTGAACGAGGGAGCAGCTTGAAGACACCCATCGCCGTGTTGGTCAGCGTCGCCGGAGTGCTGTAATTTCCATACAAGCACGGTAACGTTTGCTCACCCCATAGCGACAGTCTTGAAACCCACAATCCTCAAGGAGCGAAAATAACCGACCACGACCAAAATTGTGATAGTGTTCTATTTCACCCCAGTACGGATTGATATTTTGTTGGTCCATGGTCCTCCATAGTTGAGAAACCATATTTGGCATGGAGATGAACAAGACGCCACCTACCTCAAGTAGCTTATAGACGTGTTGTAGTGCCTTATCTGGGAAAGGCATGTGTTCCAGAACGTCAGCCATCGAGACAACATCTAAGGGTTCTGGCGGAGAGAATTTGGTGAGTTCTACACAGTAAGCCTCAATGCCAAGTGCGTTAATAGCATCAACACTGGTTTGACGTAGGTCTACCCCAATCACCTCATAGCCCCACTCATCGGCAGTGAAGAGAAGCGACCCGTTACCAAACCCCACATCCAGCCAACGTCCTTGCGCTCCATCCCGTAACGTGTCGATACGTTGGACAATCTCCGCCGAAATGTCGCGTTCGCTCTCTATGTCGCAACCAACTGTCTGGCTATCAGGGGTCTTGGAGAAGATGACATCTAGTGATTTCAACGTGAAATACCCATCGGTGAAAACATGTTCACATTTTGTGCACCGCTTCCATGCCATCGTTTTGGGAAGTACTGGATTGTAAAGTACATGGCTGGTGCAATCAGCCTTCAGAAAATCAGCTATTTGTTTAGACTTACAAAGGGGACAAGACTTGTACTTAACACGAGCGCGTCGGATTTTCTCCATAATGATACTTTTCTGGTTGGATGACGTTGCCAACTACGGAATAGTAGCCGACTTCCCCAGATAACCCCCAAATCCATGGAAATGGTATCAAAACGGCCCCCCCCTGGGGTAGCTATATTTTCATGCAGCCAGCGAGGGCGATTGAGACTCTAGACGAGGTGCTAAAACTTCCGGATTAAGGCTATTTCCGTGTCAAAATGCGTACCCGCTGATGTCCGCTGAGGGCCTTCACCGTTGCCCGCCTAAAAACTTAGTCCTCGCTTACCTGGATTGGCCTTGGCCTTTCATCGGCGAGGTAGACCTCCCACATCCCCTGGTAGGCGCGCTCGATGTTTTTAGTGAACCGTGGGGTGTCGAACAGGGGTTGCGCGCGGCGGTTTTTGGCGATCTTTTCTTTTAAAGCGTGAATATCTCCGGGATTTCGCGCCAGGCGCAAGGCCAAGGCCCGGTAATCCTCGAGGCTTGGCGTGATCAGTTCCGGCAGGCCGAGCGCGTAAAGAAGGCTCGCCGACACCCGCGAGGCGAAATGAGCGCCCTTGAGGGTGATGACCGGGACGCCGGCCCATAAGGCATCGCTGGTGGTGGTGTGGCCGTTGTAAATGCGGGTGTCCAACACCAGGTCGGCCAAACGGGTCCGTTCCAGGTGCTCGTCCTTCGGCAGCTTGCCGGCGAAGATCAGACGCTCCGGGGCGACGCCGCGCGCTTTCGCTTCGCCTCTCAAATTCCCTTCCGCGAAGGCGGTGCTGGCGAGCAACCACAGGACACTGCCGGGGGTGGCATTCAAAACGTCCGCCCAAACGGCGAACATCACCGGCTCGATCTTGTAGGCCTGATTGAAGGAACAGAAAACGGCGGCGTCATTCGGCAGGCCGAAATCGGCCCGCGTGAAGCCCCGTTTGGAAATCTCCTGCCGGTGATCGTTGACCTGATAGGTATGGGGCAGGTAGGCCGGTTGCTCGCTGTAAAAGGGCAAATGTTCCTCGGGCGTGACGACGCGGTCGGTGATGATGTAATCGATGAAGCCGGCCCCCGTCGTCCCCGGAAATCCCAAGTAGGTCGCCTGCACGGGCGCCGGCCGCGGGGCGCATATGCCGAGCCGGTTTCCTTGCGTGTATCCTTTCAGGTCGACCAGGATGTCGACCTTGTCGTCGCCGATTCGTTTCGCCGCCTCGACATCGTTCAAGTCGCGGATATCGACGAACCTGTCGCAGTCCCGCTCGATCCGTTGCCGGTAAGAACTGCCGTCACTGGGCCCGTAGGAGTAAGCGCAAACGCGGAATTTCTCCCGGTCGTGCAGGGCGAACAGGCTGAGCATCAAGTGGGCGGTGGCATGGTTATAGAAGTCACGGGACAGGTAGCCGATGGTGATTCTGGCTTTTTTCCCGCGCCTGTCCCGCATGGATGAATCCGCCACCGGTTTTGACGCGCGCGGGCCGATATCCCGGCTCCATGATCGGGCGACGGCCAGGTTTCGTTCCGGATCGATGCAGCGGGAGACGTTGATGAGGGGCGATTCGCCGACAACCTCGTTGCCGGCGATCTCGGCCGCCGTCAGTTGGTCCAGTCGTGGCGAGAGTTCCTCCAGGTCACGCCACAAGAAAGCCATCTGCGATTGGTGAAGCAGTTGCGCCGCCGCCTCGCTGAAATCGGCCTTGATCTTCAGGGCGCGGCGATAGCTGGCGAGGGCTTCTTGCGGCTTTTTACGGTCCGTAAGCAGGTTGCCGAGGTGGAGGTGCACTTGCGCCAGATCGGGGGCGATTTCGAGGGTCCGCCTGTAGCAATCCTCCGCCTCGTCCCACTTGCCCAGGTCGGTCAGGAGATTGCCCAGGTTGTTGAGGGCCGGCACGTAACCGGGGTCGATGTCAACGGCGCGGCGGTAGCTGGCGACGGCTTCCTGCGTCCGTCCCAGGGCGATGAGAGCCGTCGCCAGGCCGTCGTGCACTTGCGCTAGATGGGGATTGATCCCGAGGGCGCGGCGATAGCAAGCCGCCGCCTCGTCCATTTTTCCCTGCTCGGCCAGCGCGTCGCCCAGATTGCCGTGGGCTTCGGCGTAACCGGGGTCGATGTCGAGGGCGCGCCGGTAACTGGCGGCGGCCTCTTCCATCTTTCCTTGCTCCGCCAGGGCGTTGCCGAGGTTGTTCAGCGCTATCGCGTCGCCGGCATCGATCTGGAGCGCTTGCCGGTAGCATTGGACGGCTTCGCCATGGCGGCCGGCGCCTCGATAGGCTTCGCCGAGATTATTGAAAAAATGGCCGTTTTCGGGGCTGATCCGGGTCGCCTTGTCGATCAGCTCGATGGCGCGCCCGTGCCGGCCGGCCTGGTGGGCGGCGAGCCCTAATAGGTGCAGGGCGTCGGCATTGTCCGGTTGCTGGCCCAGAACCCGCTCGTAAAGCCGCTCGGCCTTGTCGAGCCGCCCCGCCCGGTGATATTCGAGCGCCGCCGCCAAGGCGGCTCGGGGATCGACGCCTTTTCCCTTGCCCGCTGGTCGTCGGGCGGGTTTTTGCCGCCGCCGGTCTTTCCTGCTCATCGGTGCTGCCCGCGGATCGGTTTTGCCGGATGTTTCTGTTATAGGCCCCGGGCTTGCCGGGACAAGCCTCTTTCGTGCAAATCCTTCGAACCGATTTCGTGCCAGCGGGAAATGCTCTAAAGTGTCGGGCATGGTTCAGCTTAAGGACGACTGTTTCACTGCTGGCGACGGACTGATGCCCCTTGCCGAGGGCATTGCCCTGCTCGCCGACAGGCTTTCCCCGGTGACCGGCATCGAGACGGTGGCGATTAGGGAAGCCCAGGGGCGTGTCCTCGCCGCCGACGTGGTTGCCGGCCGCGACGTGCCGCCGCACGACAATTCGGCCGTTGACGGTTTCGCTGTCTTTTTCGACGACCTCGATGGCGGCGGCGAGACACGGCTTAGGGTAACCGGCCGGTCCGCCGCCGGACATCCCATGGGCGCTCCGGCGCGGCGCCGGGAGGCCGTGCGCATTTTTACCGGCGCGCCCATGCCAGAAGGCGCCGACACGGTGTTCATGCAGGAAGACTGCCGCATCGACGGCGATCACGTGATCCTGCCGCCGGGGATCAAACGCGGCGCCAACCGGCGGTTCAAGGGCGAGGACGTGAAAAAAGGCTCGACGATCATCAAACGCGGCAAGCTCCTGCGGCCGCAAGAGGTCGGCCTGGCGGCGTCGGTGGGATGTTCGGAACTGACCGTTTACCAGCGGCTCGGGGTGGCGGTGTTCTCGACCGGCGACGAGGTATTCGATCCCACAGACGGGACAACCGGGGGCGGGGCAGCCGAGGGCGGCATTTTCGACGCCAACCGCTATACCGTCATGGGGCTGCTGGAGGGGTTGGGCTGCGCGGTCTCCGACATCGGCATCCTGCCCGATGACGAGGCCGCCATCGGCAAGGCCCTGGCGCCGGCGGCGGCGGCGCACGATCTTCTGGTCACCTCGGGCGGTGTCAGCGTCGGCGAGGAAGACCACGTCAAGGCCGCCGTCGAGGCCTTGGGCCAACTCCATTTCTGGCGCCTGGCCATCAAACCGGGCCGTCCCATCGCTTTGGGCCGGGTCGGGGAAACGACCTTCGTCGGTCTGCCCGGCAACCCGGTGGCGGCGATGGTCACTTTCATGCGCATTGCCCGGCCGGTGGTGCTCCTGCTTTCGGGGCGGACGGACATCGAGCCGCCGCTCTACCGCCTCCGCGCCGATTTCGCTCATAACAAAAAGATCGGGCGGCGTGAGTGGCTGCGCGCCCGCCTGGTCAGGGACGGCCGGGGCGAGCTCGCCGCCGTCAAATATCCCGGCGGCGGTTCCGGTATCTTGAGCTCCATGGTCGAAGCGGACGGGCTTGTCGAACTGGGCGAGGAGCAAGGATCGGTGAACAAAGGCGAGATGGTGGATTTTCTTCCCTTCAGCGAGGTTAGCTCATGAAAGTGCTTTATTTCGCTTGGTTGCGCGAGAAAACCGGGGTTGGCGAGGAGGAAGTCCAGCCGCCCGCCCAGGTGACGGACGTTGGCGCCCTGATCGATTGGATCAGCGGCCGCGGCGGCGGCTTCGCCGAGGCATTCGCGGACTTGTCAGTCGTTCGCGTCGCCGTCAATCAGGAGCATGTCGCGCTTGACCATGCCGTTGCGCCTGGCGACGAGGTGGCTTTCTTTCCGCCGGTGACCGGGGGCTGATACTTGATCAGGGTTCAGCGCCAGGATTTCGATGTCGGCGCCGAGTTGGCTCGCTTGTCGCAAGGCAACCACGCCATCGGCGGGGTCTGTTCCTTCGTCGGCCTGGTCCGCGACTTCGGCGGCGGCGACAGGCCGGTCGCCGAAATGACCCTCGAACACTATCCGAGGATGACCGAAAAAGCCTTGGCCGAAATCGAGGCGGAAGCGCGCTCCCGCTGGCCCCTGGAGGAAACCTTGATCATTCATCGTCACGGTGAATTGCGGCCGGGCGAGCGCATCGTCCTGGTCGCCGCCGCCTCGGCTCACCGCCAGGCCGCCTTCGAGGCCTGCCGGTTTCTCATCGACTGGCTGAAAATCAAGGCGCCGTTCTGGAAACAGGAGCGGACGCCGGAAGGAAGCCGTTGGGTCGAGGCCCGGACCACGGACGACGAGGCGGCGGCGGGCTGGGGAAAAGACGGGGAAGAAGGCCAGGGATGACAATGCGAGCGATGCGGGACATGGGGGAGTCTAAAACGGTTAGGGGTAAGAATAAAGTAAACTGTCACCGTAATTCAAATGTGCTCGCACACTGGACCACCGCCAGTCCCTCGCCCGCTTCACCAATTTCGCCCGTACGGGGTTGAGGGAGACATAGCGAACGCAGTGCGCTAGATGCTCTTCATCCATGGCGACGGAGCCAAATCGCCCTTGCCACAAATGTCCGGTCCATTTGTTGCGCGCATTGATAAAGCGGGTATAGCGCCTATGCGCATCGCCCAAGGTCGCGCGCAAGCCGTCCCCATGGCTGGGAGCCAAGATCAGGTGCACATGATTGGGCATCAGGCAATAAGCCCAGACTTCGGTTCCAGACTTTTGCGCGGCCACGGACAAAAGATCCATGTAATGGAAATAATCCTCGTCCTCAAAGAAAATGGTCTCACGCCGGTTGCCCCGCTGGGTAACGTGATGAGGAAGGCCAGGGATGACAATGCGAGCAATGCGGGCCATGGGGGGAATCTGAAACGGTTAGGGGTAAGAGTAAAGTAAACTGTCACCGAAATAAACTGTCACCGAAATCGAAATCCGTAATTGCGTAATTGAAACTGTCACCGTAATTGTGTCACCGTAATTCGGTCACCTTAATTCGTCCAAATGCATATATCTTTGCGTAGTCTGTGGTTGGGTTTGGCCTAAGAATCTTCCCACGATAGGCACTGTGGTTTTTTCGCGCCGGCCTGCTTATTTTAACTACCTAACCAAACTTTTTTGCCGACAGGCGGACGGATCATGAGCAACGACAAGACGGAGCCCAAGAAGGCTTTCGAAAGCGAGAAATTTCTCCACAGCCGAGCCGGCCGGCCCCTAAGGATTCTCTCCGAACACCTGGAACCGGAGGCCCGTTTCGAACAGTTCGGGGTCAGCGACACCATCGTTTTTTTCGGCTCGGCGCGGTTTTGCTCGCATGATGACGCCGCTGCCCAGCTTGACGCCGCCAGGAAGGAGGGCGGCGACGTGAAAGCGGCCGAAAACCGCCTCGCCATGTCGCGTTATTACGAAGCCGCGCGGGAACTGGCCAATCGGCTGACCCAATGGTCGAAGGGCCTGGAAGGCGGCAGCCGGCGATTCGTCGTTTGCACGGGCGGCGGCCCCGGAATCATGGAAGCCGCCAATCGGGGCGCTTCCGAAGCCAAGGGCCTGAACATCGGCCTCAACATCTCGCTGCCTTTCGAGCAGAACGAAAACCATTTCCTCACCCGCGAGCTGGCTTTCGAGTTTCACTACTTTTTCATGCGCAAGTTCTGGTTCATTTATCTGGCCAAGGCGCTGGCGATCTTTCCAGGCGGTTTCGGGACGTTCGACGAATTTTTCGAGGTCATGACCCTGGTGCAGACCCGCAAGGTGGAAAAAAAGATGCCCATCGTGGTGTTCGGACGGGAGTTCTGGAGCGAGGTGATCGACTTCCAGGCGTTGGTCAGGCGCGGGGTGCTCGACGGCGAGGATTTGAAGCTGTTTAAACTGACCGACTCGGTGGACGAGGCCTATCGGTTCATTACCGGCGAACTGATTGAAACCGCGCTCGCCGAACCGGGCGGACGGGGCGAACTGATCTGATTTTCTCGGCCCCTCGACGTTGTATGTGGAATTCCACCGGTTTGTCCTCGGCGGACGGCGTTATGATCGGCCATTCATTTCTTGCCGGAGGGGTGGCCCCGATCCCAGGGGAAGTCAAGGCTGCCGCTTCGCGGCACCGCGCCAAGCGCGGCTTCGGCCTTGAGTTCCCCTGGGATCGGGGCAAAATGACTGGCACGGGATGAATGGCGGAAAGTGGCGGAATCGCGGGCTCCGCAAACTCAGGTGAACTCCACTTGCAGCGTCGAGGAGCCGATTTTCTCAAGCCGCCGAGGCGGCGTCGGCCGGTGATTTGCCGACCTTCCTTTCGTAGTCCTCCATGAGGGTCCGGGTGATCTCGCCGGGGCTGTAACGCTGCCCGTCGATCTCGCCGACCGCCGTGACTTCGGCGGCCGTTCCGGTGAGGAAGACCTCTTTCGCCCGCCTGAGTTCGTCCGGCATGATGACGCGTTCCACCATGTCGAGGCCGCGCCCTTTCGCCAACTCGATCACCGTCCGCCGGGTGATGCCGTCGAGGAAGCAGTCGGGCGTCGGCGTATGCAGCTTGCCGTCGTCCATGACCAGGAAAATATTGGCGCCCGTCGATTCGGCGACCCGGCCGCGCCAATCCAGCATCAAGGCGTCGTCGAACCCTTGCGCCTCGGCGGCATGCTTGGACAGCGTACAAATCATGTAAAGCCCCGCCGCCTTGGCCTTGACCGGCGCCGTATCGGGGGACGGGCGGCGCCAGCTGGCGGTTTTCAGGCGGATGCCTTTCATTCGCGCCTCCGGCGAGAAATATGACGGCCAGGGCCAAGTGGCGATGGCCAGGTGAATGGTCGTGGCTTGCGCCGACACCCCCATCATTTCCGTGCCGCGCCAAGCGATGGGGCGCACGTAACCGTCGACGATGCCGTTGGCGGCCAAAACCTCGCGGCAGGCGTCGTCGATGGCTTGCGCGCCGTAAGGGATATCGAAGCCGAGCATCGCCGCCGAGGCGGCAAGCCGCTCGCTATGTTCGGTGAGTTTGAAAATATTGCCGCCGTAAACCCGTTCGCCCTCGAATACGGCGGAAGCGTAATGCAAGGCATGACTGAGGACATGAAGGCGGGCGTCGCGCCAGTCGACCATCTCGCCATCGAACCAGATCAAGCCGTCGCGGTCGTCGAATGGGGGAGCGGCCATGTAATTTTCTTTCTCAAAAGCCGGCGAGTACAAAATGATCTTGCTTTTCCTATCATTGTTGGGCATATTTGTCAATTATGTCAATAAGACTGACTTAATTTCCTTCGCCAGCGGTTTTTAACGCCCATGACTCCATCCAAAACCCGCGCCAATCCCCTGTTTCTCCGCGACGAAGAACTGCGCCAGGCGATGGAGCTTTTGTTTTACGCCTATCGCGATTTCATAGCCGAACCCGACGCCATGCTGGCCAAATACGGCTTCGGGCGGGCGCACCACCGGGTCATCTATTTCGTCGGCCGCAATCCCGGCATCACCGTCAGCCGCCTTCTCGCCATTCTCAAGATCACCAAGCAAAGCCTGTCGAGGGTGCTGGGCCAGTTGCTGCGCGAGGATTTCATCGTCCAGCGGACGGACCGGGTCGACCGGCGGCGGCGGTTGCTGTCCCTGACGGCGAAGGGTGAGGAACTGGAACGGTTGTTGACCGACAGGCAGGCGAAGCGCATCGCCCGGGCCTACCGCCAGGCCGGCGCCGAGGCGGTCGAGGGGTTTCGCACCGTCCTTCGCGGCATCATCAACGAAGACGACCGCGGCCGCCTGGCGGCGCGCCCGGAGCGCGGGTAAGGCGGTGGTTTTGCTCCGGCCGGGACGGTCTTCGCGGCTTGGTTTGACAATTTCAGCATGGGTAATTCCAATATGGCACGAAAAATACCGCGCGTATTCCCGGGGCTGGGTGAATAGGGGGGACATTGCCGACGCTTCTCAAGCGCTACCTTCGTGACATCGGGGACATTCGTTCTTCCGGCGCGACGGCGGAAGAGGTGTCGTTCTATCCGGCGCTTTCGCGGCTGCTGGGGGATGTCGGACGGAAACTCAAACCAAAGGTCTTTTGCGTCTCCCAGCCCAAGGATGCCGGCGCCGGACACCCCGACTTCAGCCTCTATACCGCCAGCCAGTTCCGCAAGGCCAACCTCCGCGAGCCCATCCCCGAACAGCTTCCCGAGCGCGGCGTCGTCGAGGCCAAGCCGGTCGGGGACGATGTCCATGCCGCCGCCGCTTCCGACCGGGTGACCCGGTACTGGGAACGTTACCGCCTCGTCCTGGTCACCAACTACCGGGCGTTTGTCCTTGTCGGCCGAGACCAGTCCGGCCGCAGAATCAACCTGGAACATTTCGAACTGGCCGACTTTCCGGACGCCTTCTGGGCGCTGGCGGCCTCGCCAAACCGGGCACCGGAAGCGCTGAGCTCCCGTTTCGAGGGGTTCGTCAAGCGGGCGCTGCTGCATAACGCGACGCTGACCAACCCGAAGGACGTGGCTTGGTTCCTGGGCTCGTACGCCCGCGACGCCCTGGCCCGCGTCGAGGAGAACCCCAGGCTGGAGGGCCTGCTCATCCTCCGCGAGGCCCTGGAGAAGGCGCTTGGCATGACGTTCGAGGGGCCGAAGGGCGACCATTTCTATCACTCGTCCTTGGTGCAGACCCTGTTCTACGGCCTGTTCTCTGCCTGGGTGATGTGGTGCAAGAAAACGCCGGAGAAGTCCCGGCGCCGAGGGTTCGACGCCCTCAGCGCCCCGTGGCACGAGCGCCTGCCCGTGCTACAGGTACTGTTCGAGTTCATCGACTCGCCGTCGCGCCTTGGCGCCCCCGAACTCGTCGAGGTTGTCGACTGGGCGGCGGCGGCGCTCCGCCGGGTCGACGACGAGGCTTTCTTCAAGGTGTTCCGCGAAGAGCACGCGGTTCAGTACTTCTACGAGCCTTTCCTTAAGGCCTTCGATCCCGATCTCCGCAAGCAGTTGGGCGTCTGGTACACGCCGCCGGAGGTGGTGGACTACATGGTCGAGCGGGTGGACGCCGTGCTGCGCTCCGAGCTCGGGCTGGCCGACGGGTTGGCCGGCGACAACGTCTACGTGCTCGACCCCTGCGCCGGCACGGGGTCGTACATCATCTCGGTGCTCAAGCGCATCGAGAAGACCCTCGGGAAGAAGCACGGCGACGCGCTGGTCGGCGAGAAGGTCAAGACGGCGGCTCTTGACAGGATTTTCGGTTTCGAGATATTGCCCGCTCCTTTCGTGGTGGCGCACATGCAGGTGGGGCTCTATCTGGAGGGTCTCGGCGTGCCGTTGGGGAAAAGGGTTCGGCTGGCCTGCGAGGAAGAGGAGTTGCCGGCGATTTACCTCACCAACGCGTTGACCGACTGGGAGGACCGCCAGGGACCGGGCCCGCGCCTGCCCTTCCCGGAACTCCAGCAAGAGATGAAGCGGGCCCGCGCCGTCAAGCGCCAGACCCCGATCCTGGTGGTGCTGGGCAACCCGCCCTACAACGGCTACGCCGGCGTCGCGATGGCGGAGGAACGCGCCCTCACCGGCGCCTACCGGACCGTCAACAGGGTGCGCCGGCCCGAGGGCCAGGGCCTCAACGACCTCTATGTCCGCTTCTTCCGCATGGCCGAGCGCCGCATCGCCGATTTCACCGGCCAGGGGGTGATTTGTTTCATCTCCAACTATTCGTGGCTCGACGGCCTGTCGTTCACCGGCATGCGCGAGCGCTATCTCGACGCCTTCGACAAGGTGTGGATCGACTGCCTCAACGGCGACAAGTACAAGACCGGCAAGCTGACCCCGGACGGCGATCCCGACCCCAGCGTCTTTTCGACCGAATTCAACCGCCAGGGCATCCAGGTCGGCACCGCCATCGCCCTGATGGTCCGCAAGGACCCGCGTGGCCGGGCGGCGGCGGTCCGCTTCCGCCACCTCTGGGGCGGCAGCAAGCTCGATGCACTGAAGGCGGCGACCCGGGACGGGGAAAGCCTTTACGAGGCGGTGCGGCCGCCGTTGGAAATCGGACTGCCGTTTTTTCCGTCTCGAGTCAACGAGAGCTATTTCGCTTGGCCGCTGCTGCCCGAATTGATGCCGGTGTCGTATCCGGGGGTGAAAACCAGCCGCGACGGTTTTTTGGTGGACATCGACCGGCAAAGGCTGGAGCGGCGCCTGGAAAAATATTTCGACCCGGACGTGGCCCACCAGGAAATGCGGCGCATCGCCCCCGTGGCGATGAAGGACGCGGCCCGTTTCAAAGCAGAGAAAGTGCGTGACCTTCTCCGTAAGCGCGGTCTCCTGCACGGAAATATCGTCCGCTATTGTTACCGGCCCTTCGACGTCCGCTGGCTCTATTGGGAACCGGAAACGAAATTGCTCGACGAAAAAAGAGCAGAGTATTTTCCAAATCTTTTGGACAGAAACAGGGCGGAATACGTTTCACATGTGGCACAAGAAAATATTTGGCTGATCGCCGCGCAAAAGCTTCGCCGGGAAACATCGCGCCCTCAGGTTATTACGCGGTTGGGATGCTCGCATCTCATGGAGCGGGGGGCGAATTGCTTTCCCGTCTTTTTGCGGGAGGGAGCCGCCGGAACGCCGCTTTTCGACGCCGGCGGAGGCGGTGGGATACGGCCAAACCTGACGGCGCCGGCCAGGCAATACCTTGCATCGGTCGGCGCCGGCCCCTTGGACCTGTTCCATCACCTGGTGGCGGTTCTCCATTCGCCGGCTTTCGAGAAAGAAAACGGCGACGCCCTGCGCCAGGACTGGCCGCGCCTGCCGCTGCCGGCGTCGAGGGAGGCGCTGGAGTCCTCGGCGGAACTGGGGCGCCGGGTGGCGGCGCTGCTGGACAGCGAGCGCCCGGTGGACGGCGTGACGGCGGGGACGGTCCGCCCCGAACTGAGATCCCTGGGCCTTGTCGGCCGCGTCGGCGGCGGTAACCTGGGCGAGAAGAACCTGAGGTTAGAGGCCCGCTGGGGCTACGCCGGCATGAACGGCGTCACCATGCCCAGTCACGGCCGTACGGAGGAACGGGATTACAGCGGCGGGGAACGGGCCGCCGTCGCCGATGGCGCGGCGGCTTTGGGCCTTTCGCCCGACGCCGCCATGGCGCTCCTGGGCGGCGGCGTCCGCGACGTTTACCTCAACGACTCGGCTTGCTGGCGATGCGTTCCCGAGCGGGTGTGGGCCTACGCCATCGGCGGCTACCAAGTGATCAAAAAGTGGTTGTCGTACCGGCAATACGAGCTTTTGGGCCGGCCGCTCGGGGCCGACGAGGCGCGCCAGGTCGCCGCCATGGTCCGCCGCCTCGCGGCGCTCCTGCTCATGGCGCCCCGGCTCGACGCCAACTACCGTTCGGTACGCGGGAAATTCAGTGGGGAAATTCGGTGACAGCATACTTAATTCGTAATTCACGCCTCCTTCCACGGACAGGGATGGAAATTAGCCAACCTCCGATATTTGAATTAAGTATGCTGTCACCGAATTTCTGATTATTGGCCGGTACCGTCATGGACAGCGATTTACCCCATATCCTGGTCGTCGACGACGACGTCCGCCTGCGCGAGCTTCTGCGCAAGTATCTGAGCGAGAACGGCTTTTTCGTCGTCACCGCGTCCGATGCCGCGGATGCGCGCGGCAAGCTGGAAAACCTCGCTTTCGACCTGATCGTGCTGGACTTGATGATGCCCGGCGAGACCGGCCTCGATTTCACCAAATCCTTTCGCACGACAAGCAATGTGCCGATCCTCATGCTGACCGCCATGGGCGAACCCGGGGATCGCATCGAGGGACTGGAGAAAGGCGCCGACGACTATCTCGCCAAGCCCTTCGAGCCGAGGGAGCTTGTGCTGCGCATTCACAGCATTTTGCGCCGGCTGCCCCGGCGCCCCGAGATTCCACCCGAGGTGCGCTTGGGCCGCGTCACCTTCGACCTCGCCCGTGACGAGCTCCGCCGCGACGGCGTGCCGGTCCGCCTGACCGAGGTCGAGGCGGCGTTGCTGCGGAAGTTGGCCGAAAAGCCCGGTTCCATCCTCAGCCGCGAGGAACTGAGCTTGAATACCGGCGCCGGCCGCCGCGCCGTCGATGTACAAGTCACCCGGCTTCGCCGCAAGATCGAGCAGGATCCGAAACTGCCCCGCTATCTGCAGACCGTCCGCGGCAAGGGTTATGTCCTGTGGCCGGATTGAGGCGGCGGCCAAACGAGTGGCCCGCGTCAGCTAAATTGCACCCCTACGATCGCTTTTCCCGTCCCCTCGGTAGGAGGGGGGGCGCAGGCGATGCGGGGACATCGTCAAGCCTTCCCTCCTACCGAGGGGACGGGAAAAGCGATCGTAGGGGTGCAATTTAGCTGACGCGGGCCACTTGATACGCTCTAATCGTT
>PVBE011099004.1_pt1 | contig 17657 bp, 17 predicted proteins | sample 1631181 | NCBI WGS metagenome assembly PVBE01 (sample SAMN08397723, study PRJNA350692) | Marine metagenome, whole genome shotgun sequencing project. | isolation source: water | place: Pacific Ocean | collected 2012-04 | reverse complement strand
CTCCTTATTAACAAGAATGAACCAATAATTAACAGTAAGATTATTGATAATTTAAACCAAAAGAATATAGTTTCATTATTGTAATAAAACCTTTCTTTTCTTATAAGTTTGTAGTATCCCCTAAAAATAAGACAGTTTAAAAGTAGACAAATTATATTAATTTTAAACTGTTAAATATGAAGAGAAAAAGATTTACACCAGAGAAGATTAGTGCCATTTTACGTGAATATGATAATGGTAAAGATGTTCAAACAATAGTTAGAGAATACGGTATTAGCAAGGCTTCCTTTTATAAATGGCGTCAACGTTATGAAGGTATGGACACCAAATCTCTCAAACGCCTTAAGGATCTTGAGTTAGAGAACCAAAAGCTAAAGCATATGTATGCGGAACTGGCTCTGGATCTAAAAGTGGCTAAGGAGATCATCGAAAAAAAGCTTTAAAGCCCTGTGTTAAGAAACAAGTAGCTCAGGAGTTAGCAGATGAGAATACATGCAGTATTCATAGGGCTTGTAAAATAATATCCTTAAGCAAAGCTGGTTTTTACCATAAGCCAAAACAAAGGGATGATTCTACAATTATAGTAGCGTTACAGAAAAATGTAGAAGAACACCCACAGGAAGGTTTTTGGTTAAGTTATCATCGTTTTAGAAATCAAGGTTACTTATGGAACCACAAAAGAGTTTTCAGAATATATCAATCTATGGGACTTAGTTTGAGAAGAAAAATGAAAAAGCGATTACCTTCAAGAGTAAAAGAACCATTACTTGTGCCAGAAACAATAAATGATACATGGAGCATAGACTTTATGAGTGATGCCTTAGACAATAAGCGGAGATTCAGGTCATTCAACATAATGGATGATTATAACCGTGAGGCATTACATATTGAAATAGAATATTCATTTCCTAGCAGCCGAGTAGTTTATATTTTGAACAGATTGACAAAGAAACGAGGGTTGCCAAGTAAAATAAGAATGGATAACGGACCTGAGTTTATTGCAAAAATATTACAGAACTGGGCTGAAGTCAAAGGAATCAAGTTTCATTACATTCAGCCTGGTAAGCCTACTCAAAATGCTTTTATTGAACGTTTAAACAGAACGTATAGAGAGAATGTTCTCGATGCATATATGTTTACCAACTTAATGGAAGTGCGGGAACAGACTGAAGTCTGGATGGATGATTACAACAACTACCGTCCACATAAATCATTAGGAAATAAACCTCCTAGGCAATACAATGATATTGATTTATTGAAAACTCTCGTGCCTCGAGTTTCCAACAAGTCAACATCACAAAATCATAGACATAATGAAAGAAATTTAGAAAAATGTCTACCTTAGCTTTGTCTTATGATGGGGGATACTACAATATCTACTCTTACTATACACTACTATCTATATATCTATTACTTTATTCTTTTTACGTTATTTTGATATTTTTTCAAGTTTACTGGTTTTATTGTTCAGTTGAGTTTTTATAATATACTATGCCCCATTATACAGTTGTTGTTAATATTTATTTGCTTTAGTTATGTTTAAGAATATTGTAGATTTATTTATTATCTTTGTGATTATAAAAATCACTTTTATGAAAATAGACGAGTTATATAAAAGCCTCACACCAATAGAAAAAGAACAGTTGTATACTCTGCTTAAGAATGATATTGGGATAACTCCCCAATTAGATAAAGTAAAATCTGGGCTTAATCAATATCAAAAAGTTTTATGCCCCCATTGTCGTAGCGGAGACATCTATGGTCATGGAGTATACAAGGGACGCAAACGTTTTAAGTGTAAGCAGTGTAAAAAGACATTTAATGACCTTACAGGAACCGCTATTTCTGGCATTAAGAAGGTTGAGAAGTTTCAAGAATATCGGGAGTTAACTATTAAACGTTTGACAATCCGAAAAGCTGCCAAAAAACTTGGGGTTAATGTAAAAACAATACTTGACTGGCGGCACAAATTATTATCTGCTGTCGCAACTATGAACGGGGTATCATTCTCAAGAATAGTTGAATGTGATGACAAGCAATTAGATGTTCCACATTATCTTAAAACATAACCTTTGCTTTTTACTTAAGTCAATTTCCACATTATTATAGTGATTTCTTTATACGTTATTTTAATAAAATGGGATGCTTTTTTGTTGCTAAAATATTAGTGGCACTCTACTACCAGTCAATGTAAAAAAGCTTCTTAAATGGCGTTTATATGCGTTGTGGGGCATTTAACTGTGCTGTTTAAGAAATAGCTGAAACCCGTATGTTTGTTGGTGTTTAGACAGTGTTGAGGTGTTGATTTCTTTCTAATTGCAGTTTCTGATATCATTGTTAATAGTTCAGTTGCTTTTTATTAAATCCATATAATACTAGTTTACAGTTGTTGTTATTGATATTTCCAGTTGGTACACTTAACAACTGAGTTGTTTTTTATATGCATAACAACTGTAACAACTGAAACAGTTAAAGTGTTGATATATAAGGGTTATATGCCAGTTGGTACGTAACAACTGAACGTAACATCTCAGTTGGTTGGTATTGTAGGTGTATATATAAACACCTACATAACAACTGGATTACAAACTCAAACAAAAAACTGGTTTGAACTGTTTAATACATATTGCCTTTTATGACCACCACCTTTGTCTTTTATCAGTTTTGTGTTTAGGAAATATTGTTTGAATTTCTTTGCAACCGATTCACCAACATTGTACTCTTTCTTAATGTCAGTAATCAATTCAGCTGATGTTTTTGGATTTCCGTCTTCAAATGTTTTGATAATAAACTGTTTGTGTGTTGAAAGTTCGAAGTCCTCTGGGATTGTTTTTTTGTTACTTCGATTACCACCTTTAATGATAACAGGTATAACATCCCTATCCAACATATATGTGATATCTTCCAGTGGTGCATCCCGCGTGTCCTCAGCGGTTATTGTGAGTGATACTCAAAATGATATCATTCCTTTATACCGTCAGGAAAGTTTCTTTACCTGTGCTAATCTTGTACTTGACAAGGCTTTCAATGCTGATATTCCAATTTACTACGTTATGTTATCTTCCTTAAGTGGAACACCTAATTGGGATTTACCCAGTCAGTTACATTATTATGATAATGGTAAGATTGTGGATAAGGATGATGTTTTTGATGCATTTGAAGGTACAATTCTCCATAAGGAATTACTTACAAAAGGTATCAGTAAAGTATATGTTATAGGGGTATCATCCATGGGTTGTGTACTGGGAACATGCAGAGGATCTGTTAAACTTAAATATGAACTAACCCTGGTAGAAGATGCCCACGATGAGCCAATTGGATATAGGGATGAATCCGCCATCGATCAGTGTAACCAGATATTTCTACACGAGAATCTGGGACAACTTGTAGTAGCCGAAAACATAGTATTTTAGCTTCGTAGGATGTAAAGGATAAATCAGGGAATCAAGTTTTAAACAGCACCTATTTTTTGCGATTGATTTTATATGGTGTCACCAAAATACACAGCCTTATACTGTTAAAGAATTAGGATTGGTCTACTCCCACTAATTTGTTACTGCCAGAATTTTATGGAAGATTTCATTGTTTTGGTAAATTCCTTTAAAACTCTCAGCACCTGGGCCACTTGCCAATACAGGAATTAAAGTACAAGAGTGTCCGGAAGATGCAAAAGTTGGTTTAATAATTGAATAGTCACCATCTTTAATGGCAAGCGTAAAACCTCCTGTTTCGTGATCAGCAAGTACAATTACCAGAGTATTATTATTATTAGCTGCAAAATCCATAGCAACACCTACAGTTTTATCAAAATCCAATACCTCAGCAATTAAATAATCAGCATTGCCTTCATGGCCTGCCCAGTCAATTTGGGAACCTTCAACCATTAGAAAAAAACTTTTTTGTTGTTGTGAAAATAAATCCAATGCAAGTTTTGTGTATTCGGGAAGAAAATCACCCCTGCTCTCCAACATAGTAGGCATTCCATTTTCAGCCAATAAGAAACCATATTTGTTATCATGGTCAAGTTTCTTGGAAGTAGTATCAGTTTTAACAACGAAACCATTTTCACTTAGTTTTTTTATCAAATCAAGACTGTCCTTTCTGTTACTGAAAAAAGAAGTGCCACCTCCTGCAAAGAAGTCAATTTCAGAATCAACGAGTTGCTCAGCAATCTTATCCTGCATACCTCTATCCACTACATGGGCATAAAAGCAGGCAGGCGTAGCATGAGTAACAGAAGAGGTAGAAATAATTCCTGTGTTGTAGCCCTTTTTTGAAAGGACTTCCACTAAATTAGGGATTGCTACTGAGTCAAGATTTACACCAATGGCACCATTATAGGTTTTCTCCCCATTGGCAAAAGCTGTTCCGCCTGCACCAGAATCAGTTATATTCTCTATTGCAGATGAAGTAACTATTAATCCTACTTCCTTAAATCTCGCAAAGTTTGATTCAGATTTACCATAATAAAAAGCTGCACTAAGCTGACTTAATCCCATGCCATCACCAATCAGCAAAATCACATTAGGATGTTTTTTTGAGGCAACTGTATCATCTGTTCTCTCCTCACCGCACGAAATTATTGCTACGGAAATAATTAGTAATAGATATATTTTGATGATATATTTCATGTGTATATAATTCGTTAAATGTTTTAATTTCAATTAATTAAAAAATCAAGTTTAAGAGATTAAATTTTCATGTGCGTACTCCCTTCTTAAAAAAAGAAATGGTAACAACGGTTGGTGCTTAAACTTGAGTGCCAGATTTCTTCTGACTAAGTCAATTTCATCTGCGAGATGCTAGGCTTCTCAGTAAAAAAACGACCTTTTATTAAATTATCTTCTGCGCTAAAGTCATAACCAAGATCTTTTAACTTATTTAAGTAATTCTTGATTTGTTTCTTTTTACGCTTAGTGTTGTTGTGCAGTTTTGGTTCTTTATATGGCTCTTTGTTTTTTATGACATGATATGCAGCAATAATTATTTTGTGCCCCACGGCAACAAGTGCTTTCTTTTTACCACGTCTTGTAACTAGACCCTCATATTTGCGTTTTAAAAAACCGTCTTTTTTTCTGGTTGCCGCCCAACCACATTCAACCAGCGTGCTTTGCAAGTATTTGTTTCCGTGAACTGTCCTTGCTACTTTTTTTTTCCACCTGTTTCATTGTTACCAGGACTCACTCCAGCCCAACTGCTTAAATGTGTTTCATCAGGAAATCTTGTCATATCAACACCAATCTCACTAATAATGCTAATAGCACTTGCTTTTCCTACCCCATCGATGGTTTGTAAAAAATCAACTTCAACCTGGTAGGCTTTTGTAGCTTCATCGATTTCCGATTCAATACGCTCTATAAGCCGCTCTTTGTCTGCAATGCTGTCTTTATGTAATTGAAGCATAAAACGGTGATGTTTGGTTATTCTGCCTTCCAATGCAAGGCGGAATTCTTTTCTGCTAACTTTTATCTTTCCATGATAAAACTTCATTAGTTCATCAATATCTGTTTTTCCTGCAATAATACTATTGATGATTTTAGCTCCAACAACACCGTTGACATTAGTTAATACACTAGACAATTTTATGTTAGCATCTTCAAGTATTTTAATAATGCGGTTCTTCTCACTTGAAGCTTGTGCTACAACTTTTCTCTTGTAACGTACCAAATCGCGAAGTTCTCTAATCTCAACAGGAGGTATAAAACTGCCCTTAAGTAAACCGCTTAATAATAGCTTGCTAAGCCATCGGCTGTCTTTCTTGTCAGTTTTATGCCCGGGTACATTCTTAACATGTCGGGCATTGACTAGGATTACTTCTAAATCTGTTTCTAAAACATTAAAAACAGGCTTCCAGTAAACACCAGTACTTTCCATTGCTACATGTGTGACTTTTTCTTTTTTGCACCAATCTCTCAAACTTTTCAAAGAACTTGTGTAAGCATTGAACTCCCTGGTCTCCAGTTTATCATTGCTTTTTCGTATTGTGGCCGTGATAAGATCTTTATGAACATCTATACCGCAGCCAACTTTTACAACCTGTACGAATGAAATTTCTTCTTTTTCCATTTTATGTTAACTTTATGAGACAATGTCACAAAGTTACCCACAATATTCATTCTCGGTTGGTGTGCTATTTTTAGCTCATGGGTATTTCATTTGTTTAAAATTTATTGAATTTTACAAATTAATAATGCCATACTAATCAGTAAGTTTAATAAATTGTATCTCCGATAGTTCATATAACCTTTTTCCTTTGTGTACCCTTTGTGAAATCCTTGGTGGTAACTTTGTGGTTAAATTTTCACCACTAAGGGGCACAAAGTACATCACTAAGTTGCACAAAACTAATTATTATACCTACCTCTCTCCCAATTTCAAAGAAATCTCTTTTTCTTTATCCCCTCTAAGCACTTTAATATTAACTATTTCGCCGGGTTGATATTTCTTCAATAGATTAGAATATTGCATTAAGTCTGTAACTTTAACATTATCAAACTCAACAATAATATCGTTGGCCAACAAACCTGCAGTTTCACCTGCCGAACCGGATATCACACTAGCCACTTTAATTCCTTCACCTTTATAAGCAAAATCAGGAACTGAGCCTGTGGAAACTCTACGATTTGACTTGCTTTTTACTGGTGCTTTTTTTGCAGAAGGTGTAGTTCCAGTGTAATTCATAGGGTCTTCTCTATCAGCAAGATATACAAGAACTTCTTTAGTAACTGTTGCAACTTTTACCAAACCTTTTCCATCTATCTTTTCAAATGAATCTGACGGGCGGTGGTAATTTGCTGTAGCACCAGCAAATAGCTGAACAGCAGGAATTCCTTTTTCAATAAACGCAACCTGATCGCTGGCATCAAGATCCTTATCAATGACCTCCGATTTTACACCTGTTGTGTAATCAGTTCCCATAAAGATAAACTTCCATTCCCTAGCTGAATTTGCATTTAACACAAGTAGTTTTTTATCAAATAAACTACCATCAGTATCAAGATTAACATCGGCAAAAATCTCACCTTTAAAATAATCTTTACTGTGAGCCACAAAATAGCGAGAGCCAATTAATCCAGCTTCTTCAGCGGTACAAGCTAGAAATACAATTGTTCGCTTTGGCCTTACAGTTTTAGCCATTGTCTGTGCAAGTTCAATCATAATTGCAACTCCACTTGCATTATCGTCGGCACCATAATGAATTTTTCCTTCATCACCCTTATGTACATCGGGCCATCCCTCGCCAAGATGGTCGTAATGAGCTGAAACAATCACAGGCTCATTTTTGAATTTAGGGTCCGTTCCGGGTATTATCCCGATAACATTTGTAAGATCCAATACACCTTTATCCTGAAAATTATGGGTAAACTTCTGATAGTAGCTTTTTCCAATTGGCTTTAGTCCTGCCTCTTGAAACTTTTGAGCGATATATTCGGCTGCTTGATCAATTTCTGGAGTTCCTAAGCCTCTTCCTGCTAACTCTTCAGATGCCAAATATTTAATGCTCGACATCATTCTGTTTTCAGAAAAAACCGGCTTTAGAGTAGCTAAAGCTTCTCGCTTTTCAACTACGCTTAGTTTTTGGGCTTTTGGATCAAAAACCTTAACCAAAGGGGAATTAAGCACTGGCCATTGCCCCTTGGCTATATTAGTTGGTTCGTCGCCGTTAAATGCCAGATAACTGTATTTACCATAATGAGGTAGCTTTCTAATCAAACCAGCAATGGCAGCATCATTATTGATTGAAATAAAAATAGTTTGTTTATTGATGTCTTTTGCATTAAATAAAGTACATACAAAGTTGTTCCCCTTTTTGGGAAGCTGCTTGTTCTCTAACTTTACAGAGTCGGTACTGAAGTTTGAATTATAATCATGAAGCTGCTCTATTACTTCTCCGGCAAATTTATTCTCAAAACCAATTATCCATACAGTTTTGTCTACGGGAAGTTCCTCAATTTCATTGTCGTATTTAATTATAAAGTTATCATTATCTGAGTTTTGCCAATCAGTTGCGAATTTTCTATATATTTCTGATTGCTTATCACTTGCATTAGCCGGCAGGATTATTACATTGTTTTTGCTTCCCCAGATTTTGCTTAATGTAGGTGGGACTTCAGCCGGGTTAAGTATTCTGAAAACATCATATTGCGGATCAACAACTAGTTTTAGTGGTTTGCTATCCAGAGAAATCTGAAATTCCTGTTTCTTATTGTCCATATTAAAAACAAAAGTTTCAACTCCCTTTTCGGTAGCTACAACTATTGGAACATCAACATTAAATACATCATCATCCTGCAATTGTTCTATGCTGATATCAATACGGTAGCTCTCGTCAGAGATATCTGTACTAATATCTATGATTCCTAATTCAGGAGCACCCTTACGATTGACCCACTGATCAAAAAATGAAGTTAGTTCCATTCCCGAAACTTCTTCCATGGCTTTCTGTATATCGCTATACGAAGCGGTTTTGTATTTATTAGTTTCATAGAATAATTTCACTCCCTTTACAAAATTCTCATCACCTATTTTCCTGCGAAGCATTTGCCACATCATCAAACTTTTACCATATCCAATTGCTTCACTGGGGCCATCATGTCTCGAAGTAAATTCGCTTAAAGGAAAATCATTTTCTGCATCTACTAAATTGCTAAACTTCTGCAATGTGGAACGACGATATTCATCTCCGGCACCACGTTGTTCCTTTATTAAATGATCTGCCATGTAAGCTGTGATCCCTTCGCACCAATTCCCAGACTTAAAATCAATATAAACACTATTTCCCCACCAATTATGCAATAATTCATGTGGATATGATGAGTGTAGGATAAATGGAAACCTGATAACTTTTTCGCCTAAAAGTGTAAAAGAAGGCATTCCATAACCTGTTTCCCAGAAGTTCTCAACCAAAGCAAATTTTGAATAAGGATAATCACCCAGCATACTTTGATACATCTCCATATACTGTTCGGTAACTTCCAGATACTTATTTGCTAAACCTTCGTCAGGATTTCGAAGAAATGCCATAGCTTTAATCCCACTGTTCATATCATGTGAATATTCGGTGAACTCAGCAGCAATTAGATAAATTTCCTCTTGAGGGCTGTTACATACCCATGTGTCAATATGTTTATCTGATGTAATTTCATCGTTTGTACGTTTTCCCTGGGTTACATTTTTCCAGCCTATGGGTAATTCAGTAGTTAATGAGAATGTTGCTAATTTATCTTTAAACACAGGTACCCAATAGGTTGAGCCTGCAAGATAAATGCCGATATTATCAATAATGCCGGGTGACTCCGAAAAACCTCGCTGATAATTTTCCTCACTTTGCTCTATTTCATATTTAATTATCCCTTTGTATGTAATGACAAAATTAATAGCGGACCCTTCAATTCTCCACTTATTTAATTTCAGTTTACTTTCCCCATCGGCATCATCTCTATCCATACCAACATCTGATGCGCCTGCGTCTTCAACGATTTTAACTAAAGATATATCTTTAGTAAGACTAACTGGTGTTAAATCAGCATTAAGTAAAAATTCATTTTTGAATTCACCAATAATATTTATTGAGTCTATCACAGAAATTTCTGATGTCTCAGGATTAATGTTTACAGTTAGTTTATGGTTAACCGACTCACTGCCTTGAGAATATGAAAGCGAACTGATCAGAGATATAAGTACTACTAAAATTAGATTTTTCATTACTATGTATTTTCTTACAAAAATAGGAAATCATCCGTGTTAGAAATTTATACAATTGAATTTCTATCCAATACTTAATTTTAATTTGGGATTAAGTAATCTGCCCGAAATAGAAATGGAATCTCAAAAGTCTGTTGTAAGGATAAACCCCACCCTATGAATATTTTCAATCTTCACGCTGGGCTCATTTTTAAGTAATTTTCGTAAACGAGAGACAAAAACGTCGAGACTACGGCCTTGAAAATAACTATCGTCTTTCCAAATATTATTTAATATCTCATCTCTTGTCAGAACCTTGTTTTTATTTTGACAAAACAGGTTTAACAATTCTGCTTCACGAAGTGTAATCCGTTGGGAATTATTGTTTTTAGATAATTCAAGATTATCGAAGTCAAATTTCAATTCTCCAATTTTAACATTTTTCTCAACTATTTTTTGTGTTACAACATTACTTCTCTTTAAAAAGACTTCAATTTTAAGCAACAACTCTTCAATACTGAATGGTTTTGTAATATAATCGTCGCCCCCTATTTCCAACCCTTTAATCCGATCTTCTTTCAATGATTTGGCCGACAAGAATAAAATAGGAATATTAATGTTCTGCTTTCTAATTGCCTCTGCAAGTGAAAACCCATCAAGTTTTGGCAACATAACATCAATAATGCAGAGTTCGAAATCACTGTTTGAAAAAGCCACAAGAGCCTGCTCTCCATCTTCACAACAAACTATATCATATCCAGCTAATTCGAGGTTATCCTTTGTTACAAAACTCAGATAAATATCGTCTTCAACATAAAGAATCCTGGGTCTTTTGTTCATGCTTTTTTAATTGGTACAATAATTACAAATTTACTTCCTTTATCTTGTTCGCTTTCTAGATGTATTTTCCAGCCGTGCGCCTTTACAATATTTTTTACATAATGCAATCCTAATCCGAAACCTTTTACGTTATGGACGTCTCCTGTTGGAACCCTGAAAAACTTACTGAATATTTTGTTCTGATATGATGGAGGAATTCCTATCCCGTTGTCCTCAATTGACAAATTAATTTTCTTATCTTTCAATGTAGCTGAAACAATTACTTTTGGATTAGTACTGCAATATTTGATAGCATTATCGAGCAAATTAAAAATAAGGTTTTCAAAATGACTTTTGTCGGCATAAATATTTATTAGTGAATCGTTTGTAACTAAGGTGATTTCACCATTCTTTTCACGAGCTTTTAACTCAAAACTGCTAATTATATGGGAAAGTATATCTTTTACATTAAGCTTCTCAATTTCCAAACTTATCCTACCCTTTTCTGAAAGTGTTGACTGTAAAACTTTCTCTACCTGGTTTTCAAGTCGCTTATTTTGCTCAGAAATAATGGAAGCATATTTAGTCAATCTTTCGGGCTGAGTTGAGATGTTAGGATCTGAAATAACTTTTGCTGATATGCCGATTGTTGAAATAGGCGTTTTTAATTCATGCGTCATATTATTGATAAAATCCTTTTGTATATCGGAAAGCCTCTTCTGCTTAAGTATTACTGAAATTGCATAAGCAAAAAACAAAATAGCAGTAATTAAAATAAAACCTGAAATAATCCACACATTCATATTATATAGAATGGCAGCAGTTTTGGTTGGGAAGCGTATTGCAAAATAATAATTATAATCAACGAATTTCTGAAATTCAGAAATTTGCTTCCTACTGGTATTTTTGCCAGAGTTATTTACATATTTCCCATAAACCATTGCATCATTCTCACAATCATAAATTGAATATTCATAATCGATATTTATATTGCTATGTTCAAATTCGGTCTTTAAAAAATGCTCAAGAATAGGAGGGTCGATGACGTCATTAAGGTCAACAACAAAATAATTTGAAGATATTTGATTTACAGGATTTACATTGGGTAGTTGAGTATTGTTAAAATCTGCCATTTCAGCGGCAACATTATATAATGCTATTCTGATGGTTTGATTAAATTGTTTCTCGCTTGTGTTAAATGTATTATAGATCCAAAAAACCTGAAAGATAATAATCCCAATCAATGAAAAACCTCCAAGTAGAACTACTATTTTTATTCTGTTTTTTGTCATGAAATTACCTGCTTTTTCAACATTTGGGGTAAAATTAAAAATTAAATTCAGAATAATCTGTGCATTTACATTTCATTAACAAAGATTTGAAATTCATTAACATAGGATCGCTTATCATACAAATATATTTGTTTCGATATAAATTTACAGTAATTAAAAATCTTAAAACAAAAAGTTATGAAATTTAAATTATTTACTACAATGTGCCTAGTCGCCATTTTAACTGTTTCTGTTTTTTCACAAACAGATGGATCAACAAACAAATCTCTTACAACACAAATCACAGAAAAAGGCAATACCATAAGTTGGGAAAGTAGAACCTATGATTTTAAAACTGTTGAGCAAAATAAACCTGCTATAGCGGAATTTGTTTTTACAAATACCAGCAGTGAACCTATTTCAATCTCAAGGGTAAAATCATCGTGTGGCTGTACTGTTACGGGATATGACAAAGCTCCCATTCTGCCTGGCCAGGAATCAAAAATAACAGCTACATACAATTCAAGAAAACCAGGATCTTTTCGTAAATCCATCAGCGTATTTATGAGTGATAATAGCCAATTTACACTAAATATTAAAGGCAAAGTGGAAGCAAAGGGTCAGCTAACAAAAAAGGATATCTAGTACCATCCGAATACTATCTTCTTAATAATTACAAATAATTCTCCTTCCCGTTGAGAAATCAACAATGGTACACGTGGTATTTGATCTAAATAATTACAAATTATAACATGCAATTTGTAATTAGAAGAAGTCAATTAACAACCTTTCGATGCCCGGATAATATCTGGGCATTCTTATTTAAAACGTACGTCGTCTATGCCTATTCCCACTGTTAGTTTTACAATGTTGCCTCGCTATTGGTTTAGCTCGCCGTTAGGATTCCTGTAGAATCAGAAGTACAAATAACCACATATAAAGCTCAGTTGTTTCATTGTGGTGTTGCAAGTATTTATTGCTCATCTGCATTGAAAAGTTATATCTTTGAAGATTCTTCAGATTAGCACTATTTTATAATATGCAAGAAACTATCAACATAGAAAGTCTTTGGGAAAATATTCATGGAAAATTACATGGATTTGTTTCAAAACATATTAAAAACAAAGACGATGTAAACGATATTGTACAGGATACCTTTATAAAAGTAAAAACTAATATTAATGCATTAAAAAATCCAGCAAAAGTTGAGAGCTGGATATTTCAAATTGCCCGTAATATTATAAACGATCATTTTCGAGAATTGAAGAAATCTTTAAAAGATGATAATATTCCTGATGATGTTGCAATTGATCCAGTTGCTTTTGCCGATGAGGATATCAGAACAAAGATTCAAACACAGGGATTTTCCGAATATGCTGGCTTTGTAATATCTGAGCTTCCTGAAAAATACAGAATAGCTGTGCATTTATCTGATATTGAGGGTTTATCAATGAAAGAAGTTGCCGAAGAATTAAACATAAGTGTCTCCGGTGCAAAATCTCGAGTACAAAGGGGTAGAAAGATGATTAAAGAAATCATACTTAAATGCTGTGCCGTGAATGCAGATAAATATGGTAATATTGTGGATTATGAACCGCACGATTGCAGTACTAATGATAGTTGCTAATAATGGAACAAAATCAGCACAATAGTAACTCAAACCAAATCTCAGGTACTAAGATTGGGATTACTGTTATCCTTAATATTTTTATTACAGTTGCACAAATTATAGGTGGGATTATTTCGGGTAGTATTGCCCTGTTAACTGATGCGCTTCATAATTTTAGTGATGTCATTTCACTCTTATTAAGTTATATTACAAACCGCTTAGCGAAGAAAAAATCAACAATAAAACAAACCTACGGATTTAAACGAGCCGAAATTCTATCAACTTTCGTAAACTCCGTAACTCTAATAGCAATAGCAATATATTTAATTGTAGAAGCAGTTCAAAGGTTCTTAAATCCTGAACCTGTGAAAGCAGATCTGGTAATATACTTTGCATTTGGGAGCATTGTTATAAATTTTATAAGCGTACTGCTATTATATAAGGATTCAAAAAATAGCATGAATATTAAATCGGCTTATCTGCATTTGTTAACCGATGTAATGACATCAATTGCGGTTATGATAGGTGGAATATTGATGAAATATTTTGATATTTACCGTATTGACAGTATTCTTTCAGTTGTAATTGCGATTTATCTGATTTTTGCAAGTTATAAACTGCTATTGGCATCTATTAAAATTTTAATGCAATTTACTCCGCATGATGTTGATATAATAGGTGTTACAAATCAGATATGTGATATTAGCTGCGTGAAAAATGTGCATCATGTACATTTCTGGCAGCTTAACGATAAAGACATTTTTTTTGAAGCACATATAGACCTTGAAAAGGATATTAACATTACTGAGTTTCAGGATATCCTAAAAGAAATAGAGACAATACTTTACAATAATAATATTACTCATTACAATATTCAGCCAGAATATGGAATGGATGATTCTAAGAATTTGATCATCCAGCATTGATTGATAAAGAGTGACCCAGACTAATATCCCATGTTGGAAAACTTGGTTTAATCGCTAAATAATGTTAAAGTTGTAACATTATTATCTACTCATTCGTTAATAATAAAAAGTAATTCTTAATTAAACTTTCTTAAGCAAAGTAGGACCATTAAAATTATGATACGAGTAATTCTATTATCAATACTTCTTACACAAATATCATTTGCCAAGGGTATTTCACAAACTATACAAGAGGATACAATTTTTGATACTATTCAATTAAAGGAAGAACTAAAAGGTTTAGTTCTTGATATTGATCGTCAAATTGGCCTTCCATACGCCAATATTTATGTGCTGCATAAAAATATTGGTGTAATCAGCAACGAGAAAGGTTATTTCTCAATAAATATTAAGGGTTTGAATAGTGATGACACTATCCGTTTTCAATACATTGGTTATAAAACTAAAAACATAACTATTGGTGAATTAGACACCTCAAAGGTTGTTTATTTGAAAGAAGAAATATTCAATTTGAGTGAAACAATTATTTTTGGTAATAAACTTAATGCTGAATCAATAGTAAAAAAAGTTTTGGAGAATAAAGAGTCGAATTACAAAAAAACAACAGCATACAAGCAAGCATTTATTCGCGAAAAAGATATTGCTGATATTGAAGAAATGAACCTTAATCTTAAAAAAAGTTCGTTCTCCGAAATAGATCCTGAATTGTTAGAATTGGTTGAAGAAAAAACACCAAAACACTCTACTTCGTACACTGATTTTTTAGGAAATCTTTACTCCTCTTCAAATGAAAATGACTCTATTACGTTTAAAATTGATCCAATTAGAACAGTCTCTCTTAAAGAGAAAGATATTGCTGAATTAGAACAAATAGAAACAGTTTTTAAAAATATTTTCAACAACACTGAAGAAGAAGAATATTGGAAAATTAAAACTGGAATTCTTAGTCAAAAAATTGATGTTAATGAAGAAAAGGATGAACCAAAAAAAGATTCGTTGAACGAAAATGAAAGAAAAGTATCAAGTTTTCGAAGAAGAATATTATCCCAGCTCAATTATAGTACAATGAATTATAAAAAGGAATGGGAGTTTTTACATAGTACCGGCAAATACAAGTATAACATTATTGGAGGAACTAGAGTTAATGGTGAAGATGTTTATATAATTGATTTTACACCAAGGAGTGGTGGTGAATTTATTGGCAGAATGTATATATCTATGAACACATTTGCACTTATCAGAGCTGATTATGAATATGCTCCTGATAAAACAGGTACAGACATTCATCTGTTTGGAGTTGGCTATACAGAAGATCAATTTAGCGGATCAATTTATTTTGAGAAAAAAGATAGTACATATAGTTTGAAGTATTTTTCAAGAAAAGCAGGTTCTTATGCTTCTTTTGACAGGAGTTTATCGTTGTTAAAAAAAAGAAAAAGATTCTTATTTGATAAAAAACTTGATGAATTCAAAGTTGGTGTCATTCTCTCTGTTAAAATGGAAGAATCAGTTGAATTTGTAGTTCTTGATGACAAGCAAATTTCGCACAACGAATATGCTGATTTTGAACAAAAGGAAAAGATGGAAATAATATATGTTGATCAGTTTGACGACAAGTTATGGAGTGGTTATTCAATAATTGAACCCACCAAACAAATGAGAGAATATAGAAAACAAAAAGTAGATTATAATTTTTGAGCAACCTTTCCCTTTTTCCTAAGATAAGATAGAATTTCTGAAGATATCTCTTCAATGGGTTTAAAAGTAATATTCACAATTGTCCATTTCGGATGTTTCTTAAAAATTTTTAAGGCATAATCTAATTCATTTTGAACAAAAATTTGATTTGAATAATTACCAGTTAATCCTCCTAAGTGTTTATCTCTAGCTTGTCTTAATTCGGATAATCGACGAGGATTTGTTGTCAAACAAAAAATACGTTCAGGTGGTAGTGTAGATAGTATTTCAGGTATTTCGAATCCAAAAATAATTGGAACATTTGCAACTAACCATCCTTTATGTGCCATATAAACACTTAGTGGTGTTTTAAAAGTTCGTGAAACCCCCAATAAAACAATATCGGCGTTACCAAGTTCCTCAGTTCTTTGTCCATCATCGTGTCTAAGAGCAAATTCAACTGCTTCAATTCGTTGAAAATAAGCCTTATTTAATTCATGAAATATCCCTGGTTTTTCTGATGGAAAGTCAACAAAATGATGTGATAACCTTGCAAGAAGCGGCCCCATTAAATCAATTGTATTAATATCGTGAAGTCTGCCTTGTTCAAGCATTAAATGTCGTAGTTTTTTCGAAACCATTGTATGAATGATTAGTCCATGAATTTCGTGAGCTTCAGAAACAATCTCTAGTACTTGTTGTTCGGTACGAACCTCGGTGCGAAGATGAGTTTCTACTTCAACGGTTTCAAATTGAACTAGTGCAGCTTTTAACGCTTGCTGGGCAGTTTGTCCTGTTCCGTCGGATACTATGAAAACATGCTGTAGTATAGGCATATTTACTTTTTATTAACCATTGTTTATATGTTGCAATTTTTTTATAAAAGTAACAATAAATCTCAGAATTTCTGCGTCCTTTATTTCTTTTATCGTCAATATAGTAAAGCCAAAGAAAAGAAATTAAAATGATTTTATTATGGAACTAGTAATACAGCCAGCTATAAGATCAAATATGAATGCAGTATCGGAATTGTTACATGACAATCAACTGCCTACAGAAGATATTTTTGAGCAAAAAATTAAATTTTTTATTGCACTTATAAATAACGTAATTGTAGGAACCATTGGTGTTGAGAAATATCAACACACTGGTCTTCAAAGATCACTTGCTGTTGACAAAGAATTTAGAAACTTACATATTGGAAAAAAGCTACTAAATCACCTATTTGATTATTGTAGCGCAGAAAAAATTAGGAAACTGTATTTGCTAACTACTACTGCTGAAGAGTATTTTACCAGGTTTGGATTTCAGAAAATTGATAGAGTTAACATACCGGAAGTAATTTCGCAGACGAAAGAATTTCAGGATATTTGTCCTCTAACAGCAACTACCATGTATAAAAAGCAGTAATTGTTGTTAAGCTTATTATTCATGTCGATTTAATAAACTTACCTATTTTTGCAGCTACTATTTTCTTTCCGTAGCTCCCTCTATAGCTATCGGGAGGCAGAGCAGAATTAATGTATCTCTCCGTAGCTCAGTTGGCAGAGCAGCTGACTCTTAATCAGCGGGTCGAAGGTTCGAGCCCTTCCGGGGAGACTGATTTTAAGTCATTTGCCAGTAGGGCGAGAAGTTTATCCCGATGAGGTACGATATCGGGAAGCCCTTCCG
>PVBE012069645.1_pt1 | contig 17658 bp, 17 predicted proteins | sample 1631181 | NCBI WGS metagenome assembly PVBE01 (sample SAMN08397723, study PRJNA350692) | Marine metagenome, whole genome shotgun sequencing project. | isolation source: water | place: Pacific Ocean | collected 2012-04 | reverse complement strand
CTGATGCCGATCGTCGCTTCGATGGGCGGCAACGCCGGCACCCAGACCCTGACGGTGGCGGTTCGCGCTATCGCCACGCACGAGCTGACCCGGGCCAACGCGGCGCGGGTGCTGGGTAAGGAAGTGGTCGTCGGCGGTCTCAACGGGCTCTTGTTCGCGGTCCTGATGGGGGCGATCGCGGCGCTCTGGTTTCAGAATTCGGCGCTGGGCTTGGTGATCGCCGCGGCGATGGTGATCAATCTTCTGGTCGCCGGCCTATTCGGCATGTTGGTGCCGCTCGCCTGCGAGCGCCTCGGCGTCGACCCAGCGGTCGCCGCCAGCGTCTTCCTCACCACGATCACCGACGTCGTCGGCTTTCTGGCCTTCCTCGGCCTCGCCGCCTGGTTCCTGCTCTGAGGCGACTCACTTACCGAGCGCGAAGGCCTCGGCCAGGAGCTCGTAGGAACGAAGCCGGGCCTCGAAGTCGTGCGTGATGGTAACGACGACCAGTTCGCCGACGCCATGGGCCTCGGCGATTTTCTCCAGCCTGGCCTTTACCGTTGCCGGATCGCCGGCAATGGTGCGATGGCGGTTGAACTCGACGATTCTCATCTCTTGCGCCGTATAGGGATAGGCCTCGGCCTCCTCGGGCGAGGGCACCGGACCGGGTCGCCCCAATCTCAGCCTGAGCAGCCAGAGGTCGCGGCTCAGCGCCAATCGCTTCGCTTCAGCGTCGGTGTCGGCGCAAATGACGAAGACGCCGACGTTGCCGATCGCCTCGGGGTAGCGTTCAGAGGGCTGGTATTGGCGCATATAGGCCTGCATGACGGCCTCGCCACCCTGGTCGTTGATGAAGTGGGCGAACGAGAAGGGTAGCCCGAAATGGGCCGCATAGGCGGCGCTCTGGTCGCTCGATCCCAGCAGCCAGATCTCCGGCGCGCCCAGCCCCCGGGGTTCGGCATGGACGCCGTGGAAGTGGTTATCGGGTTCAATCGTGTCATGAATAAAATTAACAACATCATTGATTTGGCTTGGGAAATGCTCGATTCCCAATGCCCCCGGCCCATGCGCCAAGGCCCGTGCCGTGCGGCCGTCGCTGCCAGGTGCCCGGCCGAGGCCGAGGTCGATGCGGCCGGGGTAGAGGGTCTCCAGCACGCGGAAGCTCTCGGCCACCTTGAGGGCGCTGTAGTGGTTCAGCATGATGCCGCCGGCGCCGACCTGCAAATTCGTCGTCAGCTGGGCGATCCGGCCGATCAGGATCTCCGGCGCCGAGCCGGCGAGGCCGCCGGCGTTGTGATGCTCGGCCAGCCAATAACGATAAAAACCCAGGCTGTCCGAGGCCTGCGCCAGTACCAGACTCTCTTCGATCGCCTGGGCCGCCGTCCGCCCCTCGCGGATCGGCGACTGGTCGAGGACACTCAATCTAATCATGGAAACCGTCTTTCGGAACGATGAAGACGACAGCTATAGCACAGCCGCTTCGTGCTTCGCATTCCCCCGCCCAGGCGCTAAATTCAGATCACCTCGCCCGTGACGGGGAAATCAGGAAAGGTTCCTCTCATGCTGCCCAACGCCTATCCGACCCTCGATTTCGGCCTCGGCGAGACCGCCGATATGCTGCGCGACACGGTGGCCGGCTTCGCCGCCGACGAGGTCGCCCCCCGCGCCGAGGAGATCGACCGCTCCAACCAATTCCCCCGCGACCTCTGGCCGAGAATAGGCGCGCTCGGCCTGCACGGGATCACCGTGGAGGAAGACTACGGTGGCGCCGGCATGGGCTATCTGGAGCATGTCGTCGCGGTCGAGGAGCTGTCCCGCGCTTCCGGCTCGGTCGGACTCAGCTACGGCGCCCATTCCAACCTCTGCGTCAACCAGATCCGCCGCAACGGCACGGAAGAACAAAAGCGCCGCTATCTGCCGAAGCTGATCTCGGGCGAACATGTCGGTGCGCTAGCGATGTCGGAGCCGGGGGCCGGCTCGGACGTCGTCGGCATGCGCACCCGGGCCGAGCGGCAGGGCGATCGCTTCGTCCTCAACGGCAACAAGATGTGGATCACCAACGGGCCCGAGGCGGACGTGCTGCTGGTCTATGCCAAGACCGAGCCGGAGGCCGGCGCCAGGGGCATCTCCGCCTTCCTGATCGAGCGCGGCTTCGAGGGCTTTTCGACGGCGCAGAAGCTCGACAAGCTCGGCATGCGCGGCTCCGACACCTGCGAGCTGATCTTCGAGGATTGCGCCGTGCCGGAGGAGAATCTGGTTGGCGGCCTGAACCGGGGCGTCGAGGTGTTGATGAGCGGCCTCGACTATGAGCGCGCGGTGCTGGCGGCGGGGCCCTTGGGGCTGATGCAGGCCTGTATGGACGTCGTCGTGCCCTACGTCCACCAGCGCGAACAGTTCGGCCGGCCGATCGGCGAGTTCCAGCTGATGCAGGGCAAGCTCGCCGACATGTACACGACGATGAACGCCTGCCGGGCCTACGTCTACGCCGTCGCCAAGGCCTGCGACCGGGGCCAGACGACCCGGAAGGACGCCGCCGGCGCCATCCTCTATGCCGCCGAGAAGGGCACCTGGATGGCGCTGGAGGCGATCCAGGCCTTGGGCGGCATGGGCTATGTCAGCAAATCCCCCACCGGGCGCCTGCTGCGCGACGCCAAGATCTACGAAATCGGCGCCGGCACCAGCGAAATCCGCCGCATGCTGATCGGCCGCGAATTGTTCAAAGAGACGATGTGAGGGGCAAGAGTCCGCACACCCGCCCTTTTCCGGCTTTCCCCGACGGTCTAGTCTAGCGCCGCCTGTCATTTTGTCCGGGGCGGAGCCTTCATGGGCGTTATCAGAAGCAAGGTCGAGACCCGTGACGCCGGCTATGCCGAGAACCATGCGCATTGGTCGGCCAAGGTCGAGGCGTTGCGCGAGGCCGTGGCCCTGGTCAAGCAGGGCGGTGGCGAGCGGGCCCGCGAACGCCATCTCGGGCGCGGCAAGCTGCTGCCGCGCGAGCGGATCCGCAACCTGGTCGATCCGGGCTCGCCCTTCCTCGAGCTTTCCCAGCTCGCCGCCCGGGGCGTCTACGAGGACAACATCGCCTCCGCCGGCGTCATCACCGGGATCGGAAGGGTTTCGGGCCGCGAGTGCATCATCGTCGCCAACGACGCGACGGTGAAGGGTGGCACCTACTATTCGCTGACCGTGAAGAAGCACGTCCGGGCCCTGGAGATCGCGGAGGAAAACCACCTGCCCTGCATCTATCTGGTGGATTCCGGTGGCGCCAACCTGCCCGAATGGCCGGACGTCTTTCCCGACCGCGACCACTTCGGCCGGATCTTCTACAGCCAGGCCAACATGTCGGCCAAGGGAATCCCGCAGATCGCCGTCGTCATGGGCAGCTGCACCGCCGGCGGCGCCTACGTGCCGGCGATGTCGGACGACGCCGTCATCGTCCGCCAGCAGGGCACGATCTTCCTCGGCGGGCCGCCCTTGGTGAAGGCGGCGATCGGCGAGGTGGTGACGGCGGAGGAATTAGGCGGCGCCGACGTGCATTCGCGCGTCTCGGGCGTCACCGACCACTATGCCGTCGACGACCGCCACGCGCTGGCGATCACCCGGACCATCGTCGCCAACCTGAACCGGCCGAAACAGCCGCAATTGGAGGTCAGGGCGCCGGAGCCGCCGGCCTACGATCCGCGCGAGATCTACGGTGTATTGCCTCGGGACGTCCGCCAGCCCTACGACGCCCGCGAGCTGATCGCCCGGATCGTCGACGCCAGCCGCCTGGACGAGTTCAAGCGCCTCTATGGCGAGACCCTGGTCTGCGGCTTCGCCCATGTCTGGGGCTATCCGGTGGGCATCGTCGCCAACAACGGCATCCTGTTTTCGGAATCGGCGCTGAAGGGCGCGCATTTCATCCAGCTCTGCAGCCAACGGCGGATCCCGCTGGTCTTCCTGCAGAACATTTCAGGCTTCATGGTGGGACGGAAATACGAGGCCGGCGGCATCGCCAAGGACGGCGCCAAGCTGGTCACCGCGGTCTCGACGACGGCGGTGCCGAAGTTCACCTTCATCGTCGGCGGCTCATACGGCGCCGGCAATTACGGCATGTGCGGGCGTGCCTTCCGGCCGAAATTCCTTTGGATGTGGCCGAGCGCCAGCCTGGCCCTGATGGGCCCGGAGCAAGCCGCCGGCGTCCTGGCGATGGTCCGCCAGGCCAACCTGGAACGCCAGGGCGAAAGCTGGAGTGCCGCAGAGGAGGCCGAATTCAAGCAGCCGATCATCGACCAGTTCGAGGCCCAGAGCGATCCCTATTTCGCCACCGCCAGATGTTGGGACGACGGCCTCGTCGATCCGGCCGAGACCCGCAACGTCCTGGGCCTCGGCCTTTCGGCGGCCTTGAACGTGCCGGTTCCCGAGACCCGGTTCGGCGTCTTTCGGATGTGAGGCGGGCGATGTTCGAGAAGATCCTGATCGCCAACCGAGGCGAGATCGCCTGCCGGATCGAGCGCACCGCGCGCCGCCTCGGCATTGCCACCGTCGCGGTCTATTCCGAGGCAGACGCCGGCGCCCGCCATGTCCAGCAGGCCGACGAGGCGGTGCTGATCGGACCGGCGCCGGCCGCCGAGAGCTACCTGGTCGCGGCGGCGATCCTGGAGGCGGCCCGGCGTACCGGGGCCGAGGCGATCCATCCGGGCTATGGCTTCCTGTCGGAGAACGCTGAATTCGCCGAGGCGGTGGCCGCGGCCGGGCTGGTCTTCATCGGCCCGGGGCCGGCGGCGATCCGGGCCATGGGGGCGAAGGGCGCGGCGAAGCGGATCATGGAGACGGCGGGGGTTCCGATCGTGCCGGGCTATCACGGCGAGGATCAGGACGACGCGGTTCTGGCGGCGGCGGCGGAAGCGATCGGCTATCCCGTCCTGATCAAGGCGGTGGCGGGCGGCGGCGGCCGGGGCATGCGCGTGGTCGCCGCGGCCGAGCGCTTCGAGCGGGAGCTGAAGGGTGCCCGGCGCGAGGCCAAGTCCGGTTTCGGCGACGACGCCGTTCTGCTGGAGCGTTACCTGGAGCGGCCGCGTCATATCGAAGTGCAGGTCTTCGCCGACGCTCACGGCAACGTGGTCCATCTGTTCGAGCGCGATTGCTCGGTCCAGCGCCGCCACCAGAAGGTGCTGGAGGAAGCGCCGGCACCCGGCATGACGAGCGCCTTGCGCCGGACCATGGGCGAGGCGGCGGTGGCCGCGGCCCGGGCCATCGACTATCTCGGTGCCGGCACCGTCGAGCTCATCGCCGACGTGACCCGAGGGCTTTCCGAGGACGCCTTCTACTTCATGGAGATGAACACCCGACTTCAGGTCGAGCATCCGGTGACGGAGATGGTGACCGGACAGGACCTGGTCGAATGGCAGTTTCGTGTTGCCGCTGGTGAATCGTTGCCGCTGGCGCAGGACGACCTCGGCATCGACGGTCACGCGGTCGAGGCCCGCATCTACGCCGAGGATCCCGCCCGCAAGTTCTTCCCTTCCTCGGGGCGCCTGGGGCGTTTCAGGCCGCCCGCCGAGGGGCCGCATCTCAGGGTCGATACCGGCGTCGCAGAGGGTGACGAGGTCTCCATCCACTACGATCCGATGATCGCCAAGCTGATCGCCTGGGATGTCGGTCGACGGGCCGCGCTGCGCCGCCTCCGGGCCGGTCTCGAGGCTTTTCAACTGGCCGGGACCGCCAACAACATCGATTTCCTCGCCGCCGTGGCGCAGCACCCGGCCTTTCAGGCGGCCGAATTGGACACCGGTTTCATCGACCGTCACCGCGACGATCTGATCCCCTCGGCGGGCGGTGCCTCGGACCAGGTCTTGGCGATCGCCGCCTTGGATGTCTTGCTGGGCCGGCGCCGACAGGCGAGGGTGCGGGCAGCGGCGAGCGGCGATCCCCACTCGCCCTGGGCCCGTGTCGACGGCTGGCGCCTCAACGACGAGGCCCACGACGAGCTCCATTTCATCGACGGCGAGGAGACCCGCGCCATCGTCGTTCATTATCGGGGCGAGGACCGCTTTCGCCTGGAGCTGCCGGGAGGTGCCGTCGAGGCACGCGGCGAGCTCGATGCCGACGGCGGGTTGGCGGTCGATCTCGACGGCCTCGGCATGACCGCCGCCGTGGTCCACCACGGCGACCAGATCACCGTGCTCGCCGGCGGCCGTAGCCATCGCCTGACCCGCCACGATCCGATGGATGTCGACGACATCGAGATCGAGGACACCGGCCGGGTCACGGCGCCGCTGCCGGGCAAGATCGTGCAGGTTCTGGTCGCGGCCGGCGCCGCGGTCAAGAAGGGCGAGGCGCTGTTGATCATGGAGGCGATGAAGATGGAACATACCATCGCCGCCCCCGCCGACGGCGTCGTAGCTGGAATCGGTTTCGCCGAAGGCCAACAGGTCGAGGAGGGGGCGGAACTGGTCACCTTCGAGACGAGCGATGACTGAGCCCGGTATCGGTACCGGCGGCTTGGCACTTCCGTCACCGTGAGGCTTCGCCTGAGCCACGTCGTCATGGGCTTTCTGTCGGCGGCGGCCTTGGCGGTGCTCGTTTACCCGCCGGCCGGCCTCTCGCCCGAGGGCGCTCGCGTCGCGGCGCTGTCGATCGTCGCCATCGGCCTCCTGGCCACCGGCGTGGTGGCGGAATACGTCACCGCGTTGCTCTTCTTCGCGGCCGGCGTGTTGGCCGCCGTGGCGCCGGTCGAGGTGATTTTCTCGGGCTTCCATTCGGGTGCCTTCTGGCTGGTCTTCGGCGGCCTGGTGATCGGTATCGGCGTGCAGCAGAGCGGCCTCGCCCCGCGCCTGGCCCGGCTCGTCGCCCGCCGCCTGTCGGGAAGCTACGCGCTCGCCGTCGCCGGCGTGGTGGTGATCGCGGTGGCGTTCTCGCTCGTCATCCCGTCGACGATGGGACGGTTGCTGGTGCTGATGCCGATCGTGCTGGCGCTCGCCGAGAGCTTCGGCTTCAAGCCCGGCAGCAAGGGCTATATCGGGCTGGCGCTGGCGCTTCCCTATGCGACGATGTTGCCGGGCTTCGCGATCCTGCCGGCGACCGTGCCGGGCATCATCGTCGCCGGCGCCGCCGAAACGCTCTACGGCATCACCATCAACTATGCGAGCTATCTATGGCTCCACTTCCCGGTCCTGGGGTTGTTGAAGGCGGTCCTGATCTGGGGCGCGGTGGTGGTGCTGTTTCCCGATCGCATCGTGGTCAGGGAGGAGGCGGCGGCGCCTACGCCGATGTCGCGCGACGAGCGGCTGATGGCGCTGTTGCTGGTCCTGGCGCTGGTCCTCTGGATGACCGACTTTCTGCATGGGCTGGCGCCGGCCTGGGTCGCGTTGGCGATCGCCACCGTTACCGTCCTGCCGTTCGTTGGACTGGTCTCGGCCCGGGCCTTCAACGACGGCATGAATCTCGGCACCTTGCTCTACATCGCCGGCACGCTCGGCATCGGTGCCTTGATCGCGCACAGCGATCTGGACGATTTCCTGGCCGCCTTGGCGCTGGATTATCTGCCCTTTCGGCCGGGGGATGGCGTCGGGGCCTTGCTTCTGATCGCCGGTCTCGGCACTCTGATCGGCGTGCTCGCGACGCAACCCAGCATCCCGTTGATCATGAGCCCGCTGGCCGAGGATATCGCCCGGGCGGCGGAGTTGCCGATCGAGACCGTGCTGATGGCGGAGGTGCTGGGCTTCTCGACCGTGGTGCTGCCCTATCAGACGCCGCCGCTGATCGTCGGCATGGCGCTCGCCGGCGTTTCGATACGGGACGGCACCAAGTTCTGTCTGGTGATCTTCGCGATCACCATGCTCGTTCTGATTCCGCTCGACGTCTTGTGGTGGAAGCTGACCGGTTGGTTGCCCTGACGATGCATGAAGCGAACGACACGGCCCCCATCCATATCTTGAAAATGGCCGTCGGCATCGACAGCGTCGAGCAACTGGCGGCGAGACAGCGCCACCGCGCGGCCGAGCGAGGGCGTGCCGGCGAGCCGGAGGAGGTCCGGAACATCACCCGCCACGCGCCGCGCCGTGCCGAGGCGGTGCTGGCCGGTGGCTCGATCTATTGGGTCATCCGGGGCTTCGTCCGGATCCGCCAGCGGATCCTTCGGATCGATCATCTGGAGCAGCCGCTCGGCGGCAAGCGGTGCGCTCTAATTCTCGATTCCGCGTTGGTGCGTACCGAGTTGCAGGCCCGCCGGCCGCATCAGGGCTGGCGCTATCTGGAGCCCCGGGACGCACCGGCCGATCTCGGCCGGGCGCCGGCGGGAGCCGAGGATTTCCCACCCGAACTCGCCTCCGAGCTCAGGGCGCTGGGCTTGCTTTAGATGGCGCGGCGAGGCGGGGGCGAGCTTCTGAATTCTTGCCTTCGGCGACGCGATGCGGCAGTCTCCGGGCGGGAGGTGGCGCCATGGGGAATCTGATACATCCGGTTTTGCTGGATATTTACGATATCGTTCGACACGGCATCGTGATTCTGATCATCGTCGGGGTGTTGGTGGCGATCGTGCTGTTCGTCGTCGACGTGACGCAAACCGGCAATGCAATTCGACGCAATTATCCGGTTCTCGGCCGGTTTCGCGGCTTCTTCGAGCATATGGGCGAATTCTTCCGGCAGTATTTCTTCGCCATGGACCGGGAGGAGAAGCCCTTCAACCGGGCCGAACGCACCTGGGCCGAGCGAGCGGCGACGAATGTCGACAACACCATCGCCTTCGGCTCGACCCGCGATCTGACGCCGCCCGGCACGGTCCTGTTCGTCAACGATCCGTTCCCGCCGCTCGATCACGACGCGGCGGAGCCTTTGCCGGTGACGATCGGTCCGGACTGCCCGAAACCCTTCACCACCGCCTCGTTGGTCAACATCTCGGCGATGAGTTATGGCGCCTTGTCGGAACCGGCGGTGACGGCGCTTTCGGCCGGGGCCAAGGCGGCCGGTTGCTGGATGAATACGGGCGAGGGCGGCCTGGCGCCGGCGCATCTTTCCGGCGGCTGCGATATCGTCTTTCAGATCGGCACCGCCAAATATGGCGTGCGTGACGGCGAGGGCAAACTGTCGGACGAAAAGTTGGCGGAGATTGCGGCCAACGAGCAGGTCCGGATGTTCGAGATCAAGCTGTCGCAGGGCGCCAAGCCGGGCAAGGGCGGCATTCTGCCCGGCGCCAAGGTGATGGCGGAGATCGCGGCGATCCGCGGCATTCCGGAAGGCCATGACAGTCTCAGCCCAAACCGCCATCCCGATATCGGCTCGGTCGGCGACATTCTCGACATGGTGGAGCGGGTCCGCCGGGTGACGGGGAAGCCGGTCGGCTTCAAGACCGTGGTCGGCGGCTTCGAGTGGCTGGCGGAGCTATTCGACGAGGTGGTCCGGCGTGGCCCCGCCTCGGCGCCCGATTTCATCACCATCGACAGCGCCGACGGTGGCACCGGCGCGGCACCGATGAGCCTGATGGACAATGTCGGCCTGCCGCTCAGGGAAAGCCTGCCGGGCGTCGTCGATCTGTTGACGTCGCACGGCCTGCGAGGGCGGATCAAGGTGATCTCGTCGGGTAAATTGGTCGTTCCGGCCGAGGCCGCATGGGCCTTCTGCGTCGGCGCCGACTTCATCAACTCGGCCCGCGGTTTCATGTTCTCGCTCGGCTGCATCCAGGCGCTGAAGTGCAACAAGAATACCTGTCCGACCGGGATCACGACCCACAACAAGCGCCTGCAGCGGGGCCTGGACGTCGCCGACAAGTCGGCGCGGGTGGCGAACTATGCCCGGAATCTCAGCCACGAGATCGCCGTCATCGCCCATTCCTGTGGCGTCGCCGAACCGCGCCAGTTGTGCCGCGAGCACTGCCGCATCGTGCTGCCCGGCGGCCGCTCGACGCCGCTCGACGAGCTCTACCCGGAGCCTGTGGCAGCAGCGGCGGAATAATCGACGCGAAGACGGTGCGCCATGCAGCGGCGTTTACCAGAGGGGGAAGCTATGACAGTCGACGACAATGGCGGGCAAGCCCGAGAGAATGCCCTATTGGCGCTGATCCGCGCCATCCTGGACTGGCTGGAGAAGATGCCGCATGCCGTCCTGGCTCTGCTGGCGAGGCTAGGGCTGGCAGCTGTTTTTTGGGGCGCCGGCATGGAGAAGATGACCAACTGGAAGATCAAGACGGAGACCTTCGAGGCCTTCGCCACACAGTACAAGATACCGCTGCTGCCGCCGGAGTTGGCGACCTATCTCGCCACGACGGTCGAGCATGTGACGCCGGTCCTGATGGTCCTCGGTCTGGCGACGCGGGTCGCCGGCGCCGCCATGATGGGGGTGATTGTGATCATCTTCGTCTTCGTCCATCAGGACGAGTGGCCGGCGTTCCTGATCTGGACCAGTGCGATCGCCTATCTCGGCACCAAGGGGCCGGGCGCGCTGTCGTTGGATCACTTGATCCGCGGCTGGCTGTTGCCCAAGCGGTAGAGCGAAAGCGCTAGTCCATGGAGATGGTTCTGCTGGGGACCGGATGCCCCTCCGTCAACTTGGAGCGCCATGGTCCAGCGACGTTGGTCCTGCATGGCGAGACCGCGATCCTGGTCGATTGTGGCTCGGGCGTGACGCAGCGCTTGCTGGAGGCGGGAACGCCGGGCCGGGAGATCGACGCGCTGCTGCTGACCCATCTCCATTCCGACCATATCGTCGACCTCTTCCAGCTGGTCATTTCGTCCTGGCACCAGGGCAGGGCGGGTCCGCAACGGGTCTTTGGCCCACCCGGCACGAAGCGCTACGTCGACGACATGATGCGGCTTTGGCGCCCGGACCTGGAGCAGCGCATCGCGCACGAGATGCGCATCTCGATCGCCGCCCTGGAGGTGGAGGTCGTGGAATTCGGCGACGGTTGGGAGATCGATATCGACGGCCTGGGCGTTCGGGCCGTCGAAGTCGATCACAAGCCGGTCCAGCACGCCTTCGGTTTCGTCTTCCGCGCCGACGGCAAGTCGCTCGTCGTTTCCGGCGACACGCGGCCCTGCCAGGCGTTGCGCGACGCCGCCCGGGGAGCGGACCTGCTGCTACACGAGGTCTTCGTCCACCGCGAGATGCCGATCACGGGTAGCGGCCGGACCAAGGAGGGCATCGAGCGGGTGGCGAGCTACCACACGGTCTCGGGCGAGGTCGGTAAGCTGGCCAGCGAAGCCGGCGTCGGCGCTCTCGTCCTGACCCATTTCGTGCCGCCGGACTGCGATCGCCGGGCGCTCTTCGCGGAGGTTCGGGCGGATTTCTCGGGACCGTTGATCGTCGGCGAGGACCTGATGCGCTTCGATTTGCACCAAGGCCTGCTGCGCTATCGCCAACTGGTCCTCGGCTTCGCCGACAGCTAGCTGGCGAGTTCGAGGGCGGTTTCCCGCCTGGCCGTTTTCGCCGTCATGATCCGCGCCTCCGCCATTTTGTCGGCGACCAGGTTGGTCGGCGCGCGGCGGCGCTCCGAGAGATCGAAGAGTTCGGCCAAGGTCGCGTGGATGCCGGCGGCGTGATCCATGGCCGCCTGGGCATCGTAACCGGGGCCTTCGTAGTTGATGTTTATGATGCCGCCGGCATTGATCACGTAGTCGGGTGCGTAGAGGATGTCGCGCTCGGCCAGGATCGTGCCGTGGCGGTCCTCGGCCAGCTGGTTGTTGGCCGCGCCCGCCACCACCGCGACCCGGAGGCGGGGAATGGTCTCGTCGTTCAGCACCGCGCCCAGCGCACAAGGTGCGAAGACATCGGCGCGGGCGTCGTAAATCTCGCGCGGCGTCATCGGGGTGGCGCCGTGGCGGGCGACCGCTTGCGCGACCCGTTCGGGATCGATATCGGAGACCACGAGTTCGGCACCGGCTTCGTCCAGGAAACGCAGTAGTTGCTGGCCGACGTGGCCCAGCCCCTGAACAGCGACGACGGTGCCGGCGAGGGTCGATCGGCGCAGCCGCTCCGCTACCGCGGCGCGAATGCCGTGAAAGACGCCCCAGGCGGTGACCGGCGAAGGATCGCCGCTGCCGCCGTCGTCGAAGCCGGCGGCATGGTTGGTCCGCCGCCTGACGACGGCGAGGTCGCGGGTCGAGGTGCCGACGTCCTCGGCCGTGATGTAGCGCCCACCCAAGCCGTCGACGAATTCGCCGAAGCGCTCCAGCAACGCTTCGGTCTTTTCGGTCTTGGGGTCGCCGATGATGACGGCCTTGCCGCCGCCGTATTCCAGGTTGGCCATGGCGGCCTTGTAGGTCATGCCACGCGACAGCCTGAGGACGTCCTCCAGGGCGTCGATCTCGCTGGTATAGTTCCACATTCTGAGGCCGCCGAGGGCGGGCCCGAGGGTGGTGTCGTGGATCGCGATGATCGCTTTGAGGCCGACTTCGATGTCGTAACAGAAGACGACTTGTTCGTGTCCTCTGAAGCTCGGCGATTGGGATACAGGCATGCTCTGCCCTCCGTGCCGAAGAAAGGTTCGCCCCTCATGCATAACTTGCGCATGGAGTCGTTACCGTTCAATTACCGAATAAGTGCGCCGAAAAGAACGCACGATACTTTTGCGACTGCTTGGACATTGCGCACGATTCGCGATGAAACAATCGTTGATCGCGCACGATTTTTGCGCCTCTCCCTGCTGGCTTTCTTCGCCGTCGATGCGGGGCTTGCCTTTGGCGTTCGCCCGGCGATGATGGAAGCGCTGCAAACAGTCGGAGGCGTGGAGAGATGACCTTGAAACGAATGGTGCTGGAGATCGGCATGGGGACCGATATTCGCGGTGCCGACTATACCAAGGCTGCGGTGCGCGCGCTGCGCGACGCGCTCTGGCACAACTCCCTCAGCGTCGCCGCCGCGTTGGGGCTGCCGGTCGACTCGATGCAGGTCGAGGTCACCATCGGCGTGCCCAAGCCCGACCAGGTGGACCGGGACGCCGTCTTGGCTGTGTTGCCGCACGGCAGCGGCACTGTCGAGGTGGTCTAGGGCGGGCTCGAGATCCCGAACGACGCGGGCACCGACAGCACCGTCATCGCCAATGCCGCCGCCGTGGTGCGGCTCGATTTGCCGTAGGAGGCACCGTCATGACCCACAAACGTGTCATTCTGGAAATGGGAACCGGCAACGACCTGCACGGTGGCGACTACACCAAGGCCGCGATCCGCGCCGTCCAAGATGCCCTCCACCACAGCTCGCTCTCTTTGATCCGAACCCTCGACGTCGACCCTAGCGAGATGCGGGTCGACGTCACCATCGGCGTGCAGCGGCCCGAGGAGGTCGATTGCGAACGGGTCCAGGAGAGCCTTCCCATCGGCCAGGTCCGGGTACGTGTCGTCAAGGGTGGCCTGGATGTCCCCGACGAAGCGATCGGCGACATCGCGGTGATCGCCAGCGCCGCCGTCGAGGTGCGCTTGGATCTGCCTTAGCCGGAAAAAGAGATCTGTCGACCATTGAAACGGGAGGAAAAAAGCATGCGCGTGGTCACCATCGACGAATTGCCGAAAGAGGATTTGGGCGAGGCGACGCCGATCGCCGGCTGGACCGGCGGTTCGGTGACGCGGGCTCGGCAGACCATCATTCCAGCGGGAGATTCCGAAAACTACAACTGCTCCGTCGTCAGCTTCAGCCCGGGCTCGACGACCGGTTGGCATCTGCACGACTGCGACCAGGTTCTGGTGGTGACCTCGGGCTCGGGCATGGTGGCGACGGCAGATGAGGAGTGTCAGATCAACGTCGGCGACGTGGTCCACATCAAGGCCGGCGAGAAGCATTGGCACGGCGCCAAGGCCGAGACCACGATGGCGCATATCACCATCACGCTACGCGGCAGCGAGGCGACCTGGCTTTAGCGCATTTCCAGTTTGGCTCGACCCATCCCGCTCCCCCGCCCGGCCACCCAATGCCATGATCACGTGGGTGGCCGGGCGGGGGAGCGGGATGGCACAGCGATCCGCGAAAGCGCTTTAGACTTCCGGTTCAGTCTCCGCCGCTGCCGATGACGGCGATCACCTCGACCTCGACCAGCAGTCCCGGCAGCACCAGTGCCGGCGAGACGACGGCGGTGCTGGCGATGCCGTTCGGAAACGCCTCGGCGCGCGCCTTGGAGAAGCCGGCATAGTTCGACATGTCGGTCAGCCAGGTGGTGATCTTGATCACGTCCTGGATGCGGGCGCCGACGCTGGCGAGCGCTTCCACCGCATTTTCGAAGACTTTCGTCGACTGGGCATAGATATCGCCTTCGCCGACCAGGTTGCCCTCGGCATCCAGCGCCACCAGTCCCGACAGGTGCACTTGGTCGCCGACCTTGACGCCGGCAGTGATGTTGAACTTGCTTAGCCAAGCCCAGCCGGGGTCGACCCGTTCCTGCTTCATTTCGGTTCCCCTTGTTGGCGACGCTAGCTGGAGGCCTTGACGCCGTAGCCTTGCGAGCGCAGGCGCAGCGCCTGCATCAGGCCGGTCATGCCGTGGCTCCGCATTACCGAAGCGAATTCGGCCCGCTGCGTCAGCGCCATGCTGACACCCTCGACCGAGATGTCGATGATACGATACTGGCCATCGATGACGCGGACCCGCCAATCGGCCTTGATCGCGGGGCCGCTCGGTCGCTGGATCGAGGTCCTGACGGTGACGTCTTTCTTGCCCGTCGCCTTGGCCCTGGTGATTTTGAAGCTCTCGCCCGAATAGCCGCCGAGGCGGCGGGAATAAGTCTTTACGATGAACTCGGTAAAGACGCCGAGGTAGTCGTCGCGTTCCGCCGGCGTCATTTTTCGCCAAGAGCGGCCGAGGACGAAGCGGCCGATGAAAGCGATGTCGAAGGCGCCCACCAGCAGTTTGCGAAACGCCGCCTCGCGCGCTTCGAGGTTGCCGTCCTTGCGGCTGAGGATGCCGATCGCTTGCCCCGCCAATTGATCCAGAAAGCGGGAAGCGCCTTCGACCACGGCGGGCGTGACGGCGGCCAGCGCGCCGCGCCACGGCAGGACGGCGCCAGCCAGCAAGGCCAGAACCAGCGAGCGGCGTGCAGCATCGGGGTGACCTCGAGCGGAAAACATGACGTGCCTCCGACAAATCGCGCGGCGATCCGATTCACCTGCGAATCTTAAAGACAGGCTCGGTTTCAGACAATCAGGTATTTCGCGGGCCGAAACGCTCACATCGAGGGCGGATCGGCGGCGACGACGCTCCGGGCCAGGCTGGTATCCACACAATCCTCGTAAGCGGCGCCCCGCTGGATCAAGCCACCCGAAAGGCAGGACGCCTTCAACCGCTCGAAGCCGTCGCGAGGCAGGATCGGGTTCCGTCCCCAGATACCGAGCGTCTTGTAGCGGCCTATCGCGGCGGTCAGGATCTCTGACGGCACGTTGGGAAAGTAGTCGGCAATGGTCGCCGCGATGGTCGCCGGTTCGGCGGCATGCAGCCATTTCTGGGTCCGATAGATCGCCCGGGTCATCGCCATCGCGATCTCGGGCTTGCTTTCCAAGGTCCGGGCAGTGGTGAAGAGCGTCGTATAGGCGGTGGCCCCACGCGATGCCTGCGCATACCAGATATGGCCGACACCGTCCGCGAGCAGCGTTTCGGCATAGGGCTCGTAGACTTGGATGACATCGATTTCACCGGCCCTGAGCGCCGCCGCGTTCTCCGCCATGGAACGCTCGCCCAGCCGGTCGACGGCCGTCGGGTCCAGGCTCGCTTGGCGCAGATCCTCCTGCAGGCAGAGCCAAGGCGTCGGCACTTCGCTCACGCTGGCGAGCCGAAGCCGGAGCAAATCCGCCAATTCGAAATCGGGCCGGGGCTCGGCCCCGATCAGCAGAAAGGGGTCGCGGGTCACCGTCTCGGCGAAGCCGACGAGGCCACAGTCGGGATCTTGGTCGTGCGTCAGCAGAATCCGCATCGGCCCACCCCAGGACACATCGGCCTTACCGTCCAGTAGGGCCCGTGTCGCGGCCGGTGGGTCCGACGAGGTCTGCAACCGCACCTCCACCCCTTCCGCCTGATAGGCATCGAGCGCCACCGCCGCATAGAAGGGCGTGTAGAAGACGGCGCGGTGATTTTCGAACAGCGTCACGACCATGGCGCTATTCTGCGCCGAGCCGGCGGTCTTTGGCAATCCGCCGCCGACGGCGCCGCTTCACCTTCGGGACGGTCGCTTCAGCAGGAAGACGAGGGGCACCGCCGCCGCGACGACGAGGGCGAGAAAGACGAAGTCGTTCAGATGGGCGATCACCCTGGCCTGAGCGGTGACGAGCTCGCGCAGCGCCATGAGACCGCTCGCGGTGTCCGGGTTCACTCCGGCATGGCGCAGGTATTCGTTGAAGACGTGAATGTGATCGCGTAGTTGGATGTAGTTCACCTGCGAGGAATGAACCAGGATCGCGACCACGATCGAGGTTCCCATGCTGGCGCCGATGGCCCTGACCAGGGCGAAGAGGGCGGCGCCCTCGACGCGGAATTTCGATGCCAGGGTTGAAAAAGCGACCGTCGATAGGATCACCCACATGACGCCCATGCCGAAGCCGTTGATCAGCGTGATCCAGACGATCTCGGTCGTCGGCACCTCGGCGTTCCACTGCGTCATCCAAAGATTGGAGAAGCCGACGCAGGCGAGACCGCCAAGGATCAGATACTTGTGCGATACCCGGTCGGCGAGGTAGCCGCTGGTGATCATCGCCACCAGCGTTCCGACGCCGCGCGCGGACACCACCCAGCCGGCGGACAGGACCGGGAAGCCCTGCACGTTCTGCAGGAAGAGCGGCAGGATGAAGAGGCTGGAGAAGACCGCGATGCCGAAGACGAAGATCAGAAAAAGGCCGACGACATAGTTCCTGTCGCGGAAAATCGACAAGTTTACATAGGGCGCCGGGGTGGCCAGGCTGTGGACGACGAAGATATAGAACGCCGTTGCCGCGAGCGCCGCCTCGAGCACGATCTCGGAGGATTCGAACCAACCCTGGCGCTCGCCGCGGTCCAGCATCAGCTGAAACGAGGCGACCGCGACGATCAGCGCTATCACGCCGATCCAATTGAGCGGCGTCCGCGATCGTTTCCCCTGGGGCAGGACCACGAAGATGCCGACGAAGGCGATGATGCCGAAGGGGACGTTCAGCAGGAAGAGATAGCGCCAGCCGTACCATTCGGTCAGCATCGCCCCCAGCGTCGGCCCGATCACCGGGCCCATGATCATTCCCATCGACCAGATGCTCATGGAGAAGCCGTGCTGGGAGCGGGGATAGGTATCCAGCATGATGGTCTGCGAGAGCGGCAGCAGCGGCGCAGTCACCAGGCCCTGCATGATGCGATAGACGACCAGGGATTCGAGACCACCGGCGCTGGCGCAGAACATAGAGGTGATCGTGAAGCCGAGAATGGCGCCCAGAAAGACGAAGCGACGGCCGAGGCGTTGGCTCAGCCATCCGGTCAGAACGGTGCCGACGGCGCTGGCGACGACGAAAGCGGTAATGATCCAGCCGATCTGGTCCGGGGTCGCGGACAAGTTGCCCTGGATGTTGGGCAGCGCGACGTAGGCCGTGCTCATATTGAGGGCGTGCAGCAGTGACGCGGTCAGCACCGGCACCGTTATGATGATGCGTTGGGCCCGGGTGTAGGGGCCGCTGGCGGGGACGATGCTCATGGCGCCGGCTGGCCCCGGCTGCCCAGGCCACCGATAGCGAGGCCGGCAAGCGGTTCCACCCGCCTTTCCTTGGCTTCGCT
>PVBE012485188.1_pt1 | contig 17662 bp, 16 predicted proteins | sample 1631181 | NCBI WGS metagenome assembly PVBE01 (sample SAMN08397723, study PRJNA350692) | Marine metagenome, whole genome shotgun sequencing project. | isolation source: water | place: Pacific Ocean | collected 2012-04 | reverse complement strand
CAATGAATATCGATGGTATTAATAAGCTCGCTTGCACATATGGTCTAGACGAAATAAAAGGTGATGTTAAAATATATCCACTACCCCATTGCAGGGTAATAAAAGATCTAGTCCCAGACCTTAGCCAATTTTATAAACAACATGCCAGTATCATGCCTTGGTTAGAAACTAAAACCAAGACCCCAGAAACAGAATGGAAACAGTCAATCGAAGATCGAAAGAAACTTGATGGTCTTTATGAGTGTGTTATGTGTGCCGCTTGTTCAACATCCTGCCCTAGTTATTGGTGGAATGGTGAAGAATATCTGGGGCCTGCTGCTTTGCTGCATGCTTATCGCTGGCTGATTGATAGCAGAGATCAGGATAGAGATGAAAGATTAAATTCTCTGGAAGATTCTTTTAAACTATATAGGTGCCATACTATAATGAATTGTACTAAAACGTGTCCTAAGGATCTAAATCCGGCAAAAGCTATAGCTGAAATAAAAAAAATGATGGTTGAGCGAAAACGGGCTTAAGGTTTGGTAATTAATTCTTCAGCAACCTTAATGATATCAAGCATGATTTGATTAATGTCGTAATCTTTGGGCGTATATATTCTTGAAACTCCAAGTCTTTTAAGTTTTTTTACATCGTTTTCTGGAACTATTCCACCAATAATTATTGGGATATTTTTTAATTCAGAAATTTTCATTTCATTAATGAGTTCTGATACTAATGGTATATGGCTTCCAGAAAGGATGGATAGACCAATGACATGAACATCTTCAGATTTTGCTTTCTCAGCAATGTTTTTTGGCTCGAATCTTATACCATCATAAACAATCTCCATTCCACAATCTCTTGCTCTTACGGCTATTTGTTCCGCCCCATTCGAATGTCCGTCAAGGCCAGGCTTACCGATCATAAGTTTAAGCCTGCGGCCCAATTTACGACTTACTTTGTCCACCTCTTCCTTTATACTCTCCAGTCCAGTTGTATTATTTGAAATGGCAGATGATATTCCTGTGGGAGCTCTATATTCGCCGTGTATTGACCTCATTAAACTTCCCCACTCTCCTGTTGTAACTCCGGCCTTCGCAGCTTCAATCGATGGTCGTATAATATTTTTCCCTTTTCTAGCAGCCTTTTCTAAGGTGCTGAGGGCAGTTTTGACCTCTTTTTCATCTCGATTTTTTTTCCAACTTTGCAAAATGTTAATTTGTTTTTTTTGAGTCTCTGGGTTAATAAATAAAAAATTATTTGTAGAATTGGTTAAAGGACTTGCATCAGTCTCCTTAAACTTATTGACACCTACAATTGTTTTATTGCCATTTTCAATAGATCTTAAACGTTCTGTATTTGCCTTTACGAGCTCTGTTTTCATAAATTCAATGGCTGAGAGAGCTCCTCCCATCTTGTCAATTTGAGCAATGGTTTTCTTTGCGCCATTTTTTAGTTCATTAACCTTTTTATCAATATTTTTATTTCCGTCAAAGATATCATCAAACTCTAATAAATCTGTTTCATAAGCTAAAATTTGTTGCATACGTAGAGACCATTGTTGATCCCAAGGTCTTGGCAGTCCCATCGCTTCATTCCAGGCTGGCAACTGTATTGCCCTAGCTCGAGAATTTTTTGATAATGTTACGGCTAACATCTCAATTAAAATTCGAAAAACATTATTTTCAGGTTGTTGCTCTGTAAGACCAAGGCTATTTACCTGTACACCATATCGAAAACGTCTGGCTTTTTTATCTTTAACTTTATAACGATCTCTGCAAATTTCATCCCACAGGTCGGCAAAAGCTCGCATTTTGCAAACCTCTGTTACAAAGCGAATTCCTGCATTAACAAAGAAAGATATTCTTCCCACAACGGTCTCAAAATCTTCGTTTGGTATTTGATCCTTTATTTGATCTAAGACAGCAATTCCTGTTGAAAGAGCAAAAGCTAATTCTTGTTCGGGAGTACAGCCGGCTTCCTGTAGATGGTAAGAACAAATATTAATGGGATTCCATTTTGGGATATTTAGAAGGCAATATTCTGTTACATCACCTATTAATTTCATACTTGCTTTGGGTGGGAATATATAAGTCCCACGACTTAAATATTCTTTTATTATATCATTTTGTACGGTACCTTTAAGGTCAGATATATCTATTTCACGTTCTTCCGCAATTGCAATATACAATGCTAACAACCATGGTGCAGTTGCATTTATAGTCATTGAAGTGTTCATTTTTTCAATTGGAATCTTGTCAAATAAACGCCGCATATCACCAAGATGGCAGATTGGAACACCTACCTTACCTACTTCTCCATTGGCTAGCGGGTGATCACTGTCATAACCGGTTTGGGTAGGCAAATCGAAAGCTACTGAAAGCCCTGTTTGCCCTTTTGCTAGATTATTTCGAAATAAATTATTTGACTCTTCAGCAGATGAATGCCCAGCATAGGTTCTGAACAACCAAGGTGCATCTTTTATCTCAGAATTTTTAGACATTTTTTTATACTAATACCCTAACAAATCCTTATATTTATCTTATGGAGAATGTCTAGAAAATATAACCTGACTAATTCTCCTCTAAAGGTAATTAATTACTTGATGAAGCACAAATAAAATGCAACAAGTTTTATGAATTAGGCTCATAAGTAACCCACCTTTTGTAAGTTGTTGAATATGATTACACAACAGGAAAGTAACGCGACAGATCATGCTAAGAAGGATTTGTATGAAATAGGAGAGATTCCGCCTCTCGGTCATATTCCAAAAAAAATGTATGCTTGGGCAATTCGGAGAGACCGACATGGGGATCCTGAAAAAAGCTTTCAGATAGAAGTTGTTGAAACACCTGTTATTGATAGTAATGAAGTATTAGTTTTGGTAATGGCAGCAGGTGTAAACTATAATGGTATTTGGGCTGGGTTAGGTATACCAGTATCACCTTTTGATATTCATAAGTCTGATTTTCATGTTGCTGGCTCTGATGCTTCAGGGATAGTTTGGGCAGTGGGTGAAAAAGTTAACCGGTGGAAGATTGGTGACGAAGTTGTCGTGCATTGCAATCAAGATGATGGAGATGATGAACAATGTAATGGTGGAGATCCCATGTTTTCGCCTAGTCAAAGAATTTGGGGTTATGAAACACCGGATGGATCATTCGCACAATTTACTAGAGTTCAAAGTCAGCAGTTAATGCCAAGGCCAAAACATTTAACCTGGGAGGAGAGTGCTTGTTATACTCTTACTCTTGCTACTGCATATCGAATGCTTTTTGGACATTCTCCTCATGAATTGCGTCCTGGGCAGAATGTTTTAGTTTGGGGTGCATCGGGAGGCTTAGGCTCCTTTGCAATTCAGTTAGTTAATACTGCAGGTGCAAATGCTATAGCTGTAATATCGGATGAGAATAAAAGAGACTTCGTTTTGGGTCTAGGAGCAAAGGGTGTAATTAATCGAAAAGATTTTAATTGCTGGGGTGAAATGCCTAAGGTCAATTCAGATGAGTATAAGGTATGGATGAAGGAAGCAAGAAATTTTGGAAAAGCCATTTGGGAAACGACGGGGAAGGGAGTGAACGTTGACGTTGTATTTGAGCATCCTGGGGAGTCAACTTTTCCTATATCTGTTTTTGTAGTGAAAAAAGGAGGTATGGTTGTTATTTGTGCTGGAACTACAGGATATAACCTAACACTGGATGCCCGCTATCTTTGGATGAACCAAAAGCGGGTACAAGGAAGCCATTTTGCAAACCTTTTACAGGCTAGTGCGGCGAACCAACTCATGGTAGAAAGAAGGCTAGATCCTTGCATGTCGGAGGTTTTCTCTTGGAATCAAATTCCAGATGCGCACATTAAGATGCAAAAGAATCAGCACAAGCCAGGAAATATGGCTGTTCTGGTATGCGCGCAGCGGACAGGTCTACGCTCGTTTGAAGATGTTTTGGAATTAAGTAATTAGATGGAATTATCCTCTAAGCCTTCTAAAGGTCTCAGAAGCTGCCCAGCCTGCGAATAAAGCCACTAGTATTGAAAATATTCCGTAAATTAATGGAGTTTTGTGAGCCATTTCAAATAGGAAGTTTCCCAAACCTATTTTTTTTACTACTAATAACTGCTTATCTACACTTGTAACATTTGTGCCATCTGTAAGATGAGTTTTAATTATATAAAATCCTTCTCCAATATTATTAGGTAAGGTAACTTTAGTGGAAAAAAGGATATCATTCTTAAATTCTAATTCACCCTCCTTAAATTGATATAGGTTCTTTCTTTTCTTAATCCTAATCAAAGCATTAATAAAATCTGAATTTACATCATTATTATTCTTTTCTAGATGGTTAATTATTCCAATGTTATTATTATTTATTTCATCTTCTGATAATAGTTCCTCAATATTTTCAGAGCTGTTAATGTAATAAAAGTCTGGAACTCCTTCTAAAACTTTTTCGTCATCATTAACCCAGATACCAAATTTTCGTTCTTTTTTTCTAATTTTTCTAGTTTTTGCAGTTGCAATGACTTCTATTATTATACCGCTCTTAATACCTTCGGTTATATTGTCATTCATTTCACGTGAACCAAAAATAAAGAGTTCAGAGCCGTTGAAGTTTGAAGTAATTTCTACAACTTTATCTTCTATATCTGAAACAAGAGTATCGTTATTTTCTTCGGCATAAATAAACTTGCTGGCCATGAATAAAACTAGAAATGTAAGCAACAAAATTTTCTTCATTTTGTTATCTCTTGCAAAGAAAAAAGTTCCGTAGGTTCGATTAACAGCTCTAAACCAAGCTTGATACAAACGGCCAAAACTAAAATAGCCAACAAAATTCTAAGCTGCTCTGCCTTTAAATAAACTCCGAGCCGAGTACCTATCTGGGCGCCAACAACCCCTCCTATTAATAATATAAGGGCTAAAAGAGCATCTACACTATAGTTTTGTGTAGAGTGTAACAGTGTGGTGAACCCAGTTACAAAAATAATTTGAAAAAGTGATGTTCCAATTACGACTTTAGTAGGCATACCGATGATGTAAATCATAACAGGCACTAATATAAAGCCTCCTCCAACTCCCATTATAGCAGCCAAAAAACCTACCAATGCTCCAATAATAAAAGGAGGTATACAACTTATATATAGGTTAGATGTTCTAAATCTTATTTTGAGAGGAAGTCTGTGGACCCAATTATGCCTCTTTATTTTAATGGGCCGAAAATTATTATTACTTCTAATTAATGCTCGGACACTTTCCCACAGCATTAGAGAGCCAATAATTCCGAGAAAAAATACATAGCACAATGTTACTAAGAGCTCTACTTGCCCCAAATCTCTTAAGACTTTAAATATTTGTACGCCTATACCAGAACCTATTAATCCTCCAGAAACAAGAATCCAGCCCATTTTTAGGTCAACAGTCTTCCTACGTAGATGGGCAAGTGCACCTGAAAAAGAAGAAGCAACGATTTGGTTTGCTTCTGTTGCAACTGCTATTGCTGGTGGGATTCCTATAAAAAATAATAGTGGCGTCATTAAAAAGCCACCTCCGACGCCAAAAAGTCCTGAGAGAATTCCAACAATCCCTCCCAAGCCAATTAACAAAAATATACTCACGGAGACTTCGGCTATTGGAAGGTATACTTGCATATTAATGGCGCAAATTTCTATTTATTTTAATTATAATCCCATAGGCCCTTATTTGATATTCAGCAAGTATATTTTTATATTTTTGTTTAATTTTGTGCTTGATATTGATAATTTATTCTTTGATGTAAGGTTTTCCAATTGCATTAGGTGCTCTAGCTCGACCGATAAGACCTGCAACAAGAACAATAGTAGCAATATAAGGTGCCATAGCTAGAAATTCTGATGGAATAGGTGTTTTTAATATGGCTAACTTTTGTTGTAGTGAGTCGGCAAAACCAAAAACTAGTTCTGCCATTAGAGCACCTACAGGATGCCATCTTCCAAAGATCATAGCTGCTAAGCCAATGAAGCCACGGCCTCCAGTCATTGCTTCGTCAAATCTTCCCACACTTCCCAAAGTAAACCATGCTCCCCCAAAGCCTGCAACCATGCCTGCCAGGGTAACATTTAAATATCTCAATCTCAGTACATTTACACCTAGCGTGTCTGCGGCTTTTGGATGTTCGCCCACAGCCCTAAGCCTAAGACCGATTCCAGTTTTAAAAAGATAAAAAGTTGATGCGATAATTAGCAATAAAGCTCCATAGACGAAAAAATTGTGTTGAAAAAATGTTGGCCCAATAACAGGGAGATCACTTAAGAAAGGTATTTTGATTGGTTTAAAAATGGGTGCATCATTTAATTCAGGGTGAGATTTTAAAAGGTGTGATGTTAGAAAGCTGGTAGTTCCTAAAGCTAAAATATTTATAGCAACACCTGCGATAATTTGATCCACACGATATGTTATTACAAGTACAGCCAATAATAGACCGAATAGTGCTCCTACAAAAACTGCAAGTAGAAGTCCTAGGACTCCACCAAATAATGATCCAAAGACTGCTCCAGCAAACGCTCCAACAAGTAACATGCCTTCGATACCAATATTTATAACAGCAACTCTCTCAGAAAGAACTCCAGCGAGTCCTGCAAGGGCTATTGGCACTGCTCTTACAACTGTTGCTTGCAGCATTCCTGTTAGAGAAAAGGATTTACCCGCAGTTGCCCATACCAAGAAGCATGTAATCAAAAGGAAAAAGCCAAAACCCAAATAAAGTGAGGAAAATTTACTCATACGCCTTACTAGAAGGCGTACACCCATAAAAACTAAAATAAATGAAACTAAAAAATTGTAGGGACCAGCTGGTACAATGAGGTTAGGTAATGCAAAAGGGTCCCTGGGTCTGGAAAGTCTAAAAATAGCTTCACCATCCAAACCAACGCTAAACACCAAAGTTGTAAAAATTCCCAAAATTATAAGAATATAGCCAACCAATTGGGTTTGCTTTATATCAGCGTATGGATTTGACGTTTTTTCTGTCATTTAAATGTTTTGTCCTATTTGAAAAACCATGGAAGGGATTTTTTTACTAGTAAAGGTGCTGCAATGAACACTATAATAAGAGCTTGAATTATTGTAATTAAGTCAACACTTACACCGGCTTTCACTTGCATTAACCTGCCTCCAGCTATTAGAGCTCCAAAAAGTAATCCTGCAAATAAAACCCCTATAGGGTGTGATCGTCCTAAAAGTGCTACTGCTATAGCATCAAAGCCAATGCTAGCGGAAAATCCTGGCGATGCTCTGCCGAGAACACCTGTTATTTGGTTGGCTCCTGCCAGACCAGCTAATGCCCCAGCTATAGCCATGACCAAGACAATCGTAAGTCCTGCTTTAATTCCAGCATACTTTGCTGCATTTGGGTTTGCTCCTGTAGCGCGGAATTCGTAGCCAATAGTGGTATGAAAAAGCAGCCAGTAAATAAAAAAGACGGCAACAAGCATAAGTAAAAACCCTCCATGAAGTCGAAGCTGAGGGTCAATAAAGGCTAAAATTTGAGGGAGCTCGGCGCTGTCAAGAATGGACTTTGAAATAGGATCATTTCTACCTTCCTTTTGAATGATTGGACTTCTTAAAACGTAGTCTAATAGCCTTAACGCTATTAGGTTTAGCATTATTGTTGAAATAACTTCGTGTGCGCCTGTATATGCTTTTAGCCAACCTGCTATTGCAGCATATAAAGCCCCAAATAATGCCCCTATTGAAAGAGCAAGTGGCAGATGAATCCAGATTGGTAGAAAGTCTATTGAAAATCCAACAATAACTGCTGCAAGGCCGCCAATAATCATTTGACCTTCAGCTCCAATATTAAATAAACCTGCTCGAAATGCTAAGGCTATTCCCAACGCTGCAAATACGAGAGGAGTAGCAGCGGTAAATGTTTCTGAAATAGCATTTAATGAACCAAGAGAACCTATGAATAAACTGGAGTATGCTACAAAAATGTTGGCAAAGCTCTCGCCGGTAGCCAGAAGAAAGAAGCATCCAATAAGTAATGCAAGTACAGTTGCAAAAACTGGAACCAATAAAATTTCTTGTAGGTCAAAACGTTCCTTTACAAACTTATTTCTTAGAGATTCAATCATTTCCTAGAATGTCCTGCCATTGCTAATCCTATTTCTTCAGGTGTCGGGTTAGTGCCAAACTCATCAATTATTTCACCTCTAAAGAGAACAATAATACGATCTGATAGCGTTAAAATTTCCTCTAACTCTGTGGATACCAATAAGATACCTTTTCCGTGATTTCGTGACTCAATTAATTGCTCGTGGATATATTCAATCGAACCAACATCAATGCCTCTAGTAGGCTGTGATGCTATTAAGAAGTCAACATCATCTGACATTTCTCGACCTACCACTAATTTTTGCTGGTTTCCTCCAGATAAATTTTCGGCAAGTGTGTTGGCTGATGGGGTTCTTATATCAAATTTATGTATAATTCTTTCTGATTCATCATTAACTTTAGACCAGTCCATCGCATAATTATTTGAATAGGGCGAAGCATAATAATTATTAAGAATTAAATTTTCACTTACGGTAAAGTTACCAATTATACCGGATTTCTGTCTATCTTCTGGTATGTGGCGAATTCCAATCTGATGAATCTTACGAGGTGAAATTGTATTCATATTTTCTCCAAAATATAATATTTCACCTGAAAGTTTGGGTCGTAAACCTGTAATTGCATCTACTAATTCTGTTTGACCATTTCCCTGAACACCAGCTACACCTAGGATCTCACCCTCTTTAACATTAAAACTGATATTAGATACGGCAGTATCTTGTTTTTCGTTTAAGACACTAAGGCCTCTAACCTCAAGTAAAGTATTTCCCGGTTTTGAAGTTGTTCTATCCAAACTTAGGTTAACTGGTCTACCTACCATCATACTGGCAAGTTCCTTATTTGAGGCGGTTTTAGGGTCTGCGGCTCCGACAATTTCACCCGCCCTTAAAATACTAATTCGATCACAAATTTCTAATACTTCATGAAGTTTATGTGTAATAAAAATTATAGCCTTTCCAGATTCTCTTAATGAATTCATTATGTTAAACAGCTCGGTAACCTCTTGTGGCGTCAGCACCGCTGTAGGTTCATCAAAGATTAATACTTGTGCAGATCTGAAGAGAACTTTGATGATTTCAACTCGCTGTTGAGTGCCAACCGGAAGTCGTTCAGTTATTTCCTTTGGGTCCACCAGTAGCGAATATTTTTCGCTTATTTCTTTTACTTTTTGTTCTGCTTCCGAAATTTTCAGGTAGTTGGCTAACCCTGTTTCTTCATTTCCTAGAATCACATTTTCTGTAACTGAGAATATGGGGACAAGCATAAAGTGTTGGTGCACCATACCTATGCCTGCAGAAATGGCATCTCCAGGGTTATCAAATTTAACAGGTTTATCGTTTATTAGAATTTCACCGTAGTCAGGTAGGTACAGACCACTTAAAATGTTCATCAGAGTAGTTTTTCCTGCTCCGTTTTCCCCCAGTAAGCCTAGGATCTCACCTCCCTTGGCTTTAAGATTAATATTTTGGTTGGCTTTTACCGGCCCAAATGATTTGCTAATTTTGTTTAGCTCAATGCTTATCATTTTAGGCCGGTAAGATTTCTATTTCTAATTAAGGGATACAGATCCATCTATGATGCCAGCTCTTAAGGCATCAATTTCAGCAGCTAAATCAGAAGATACAGCGCCTGATAGATCATGGTAAGGAGCAATTCCAACACCATTATTTGCCAAAGTACCTACTGCAAGTCCTCCGGTAAAAGATCCATCCAAGGCAGACTCAATAACGGCTAGAACTGTTGCATCCATTCTTTTTAGAACTGTCGTTAGGTATACAGACTTGTTCTTTGGATCAAGGTTGTATTGGTCAGCATCAACTCCGATTATTTTTAGGTTATCTGTACCAAGCTCAGATGCTAACGCGGCAGAACCAAGTCCCACTGGACCCGCTACAGGCATCACTATGTCAGCCCCTTCATCATAGAGATTTTGAGCAAATGCTCTTCCATCATCTAGTGATGAAAAGTTATTTGTGAATAAGCCTTCTCTTGAATCTGCATCCCAGCCTAAAACTTGTACGTTCGTTCCTTTGACTGAATTATGAAAATTTACACCCCATACAAAACCATCCATGAAACCAGTTACTGGTGGGATGTTAATACCGCCAAAAGTACCGACGATTCCCGTTTTTGAAACTCCAGCTGCCAAATAACCTGCCAAAAAAGCAGCTTGATCTGTAGCAAATACTTGCCCTACTACATTTGGTATTGTTGGATCGTAAGCAAAGTCAACAATAGAAAATTTTGACCCAGGATTTTCATTTGCCGCATTAGCTGTAGCTTCACCCATTAAGAATCCCACAGAAATTATCATATCGCATCCTTCAGAAACGAAAGAGCTCAGATGAGGGACGTAATCGGTTTCTGATTTTGATTCAAGTAATTTAGTATCAATCCCATGCTTAGAAGCAGCGTCCTGAACGCCTTTCCAAGCAGTGGCGTTGAAGCCCTTATCGTCTACACCACCAATATCCGTAACCTGGCAGGCTGTAAACGCATGCGCCGCTGAAGACAATCCCAATAGGGAGGCAGCAATAGCAGCACCAATAGTTTGTTTTGTTCTTGTTTTCATCATTCTTCCTTTGAAAAAAATTATTTACTGGGGAAGCCCCCCGAAGTGAAACTATGTAACTTTTCTAAATTATGTGCAACCACAAGAAGGCCAAAACATACAATTACGTACCAACAATAAAGTACGATTCCGTTAGATTTATAAAAACTTAATAAAAACAATAGCATCCAAACGATCCTGTTTGTTTGAAAAATAATTCTTCCGCCTATGCAGAGATTGGAAATTAAACTTTCTGTAGAGATTAATGGCTGGAGTATTATTCTCTGCCACTTCTAGGGTGAATTGATTCGCTCCAAGAATTTTTATCTTTTCAATTAACTCACATAAAAGCTTATTTGCAATGCCACTTCGTCTAAATTCTGGAACCACTGCTAGAGTTATTAACTCTGATACATTTCCAATTACTCTAGCTAGAGCAAATCCCTTTTCTTCCTCCTTAACCAAATGGTAATTTTTGTCTTTTAGGAAACCCTGAATCGTATTCTCTGAATATGGGGGAGGGTGCTTTTCAAAACACAAGCTATGTATTAACGCTAGTTTTTTACTTTCACTTTCTAAATTGTTGATTGTCATTTAGCTTTCGGAATTGAAACTCTTGGTGGAACAAAATAAAACGGCTTAGCTCTAGTTGGGGAGGAACCCTCATTTTTTATCGCCCAAGCAGTTATTTTTTCGATATCTAAGATATCTACTTTTTCAAAAAGATTAAATGTTCTTAAAGCTTCTTGGAATTGAAACCCAACAATAGGTTCTTTCTTATTCTGAAGTAGCCGCGTAACTTCGACTTCATCAATTTCTTGAACTTTCGTTATTTCTTTACCATTATAAAACCTCTGAATAAGAAATTTTCCAAATTTGTTATTAAAAATTACTGAGCATTTTTTTTGAGATAACGCTAATGCTTCGAATAGAGTGACACCGATTAATTCTATACCTAGACCAAAAGCTAAACCCTTAGCCGCAGAGTACCCGGTCCTTATTCCGGTAAAATTTCCAGGTCCGGTGCATACAACAATCTTTTTTAGGTCAGAAAGTTTTTTTTTTCTTTTAAAAACAGAGAGTCAATTAATTCAAATATTACTTCTGATGTGGATTGATTGAATTCTCCAATTTCTTTACATAACAAATTTTGTCCATTGAATAAACCAACTGACAAATGACTATTTGAAGAATCTATTGCAAGTATGCCATTTTCCATTAAATATTTTCAGCGATTGGCCGAACTTCGGAAACTTCTGGAATATAATGCCTAAGCAAATTTTCAATTCCCATTTTTAAGGTCATTGTAGACGATGGGCAGCCCGCACATGCTCCTTGCATATGCAAATAAACAACTCCATCTTCATAGTTATGAAAAGTTATATCTCCACCATCTTGTGCAACGGCTGGTCTAATTCGTGTATCCAGAAGCTCCGTTATTTTATCAACAATTTCTCCATTAGGGCCATCATGCTTAGCGTGGGCTACCTCGTCGGTTGAATTTTCATGAAGAACTGGCTCTCCTGACTGAAAGTGATCCATTATTGATCCCAGAACCCCTGGTTTTAAATGCTCCCACTCATGATCTTTGCTTTTTGTGACAGTAATAAAGTCAGCGCCAAGAAACACAGCGTCCACACCGTCTGTTTCAAAAATTCTTTTTGCCAAAGGAGACGCTTTTGCTTTTTCAGGATTAGTGAAATCCGCATTACCTTCTCCTAAAACCTTTTCACCAGGTAGGAACTTTAAAGTAGCAGGATTTGGGGTAATTTCAGTTTGTATGTACATAAAAACATTATGCTATTTGTTGCCCGAGCTGTCAAGACAATCTAGAATTATTCTAAACTGTTTGTAATTAAGAAACAGCCTCTATGGCCTCCTTCGTCATAGAACCTGGCACAATAGTGACCGGGACTGGGAGATCCCCTCCTTGTCTGGAAACAAGCTGGGTGACCAATGGGCCAGGGCCTTCACCTGAGGTCCCTGCACCTAAAACCAAAATTCCAACTTCTTTATCGGCTTTTATCTGTTCAATGACTTCGTTTGCACGCTCCCCTTCTCTAATTACAAGTTCAGGTTCTATTCCCTCTTTTTCAATCATCCAGTCAGAAAATTCTTTAAAACGAGCTTCTATTCTTTGCTTAGCCTCAGCACGCATTGCGTCTGCTACCCCAAGCCAGTGTTGAAATTCTTCTGGGCCAATAATTCCAAGAATTTCAACCACTCCACCTGACTTCGCCGCTCTAGAAGCAGCATAATGTATAGCATTGAGAAATTCTGGACTTTCGTCCATTACAACAAGAAATTTTCGCATTTAGTTTAACCAAAAATGTTAAAGGGACCGACAGTCTATAATATACTATCCACACGATCTACTCCAGATTAATATTTAATAATGTCGGTTTTTTCTAATAAGGCCAAAAAGTTCGAATACTTCATCAATAATAGGGTTGGCTATTTTGGCAGCTTTTGCTGATCCTTCATCAAGTAAAGTATCAATATATTTTTTATCTTGCTTCAGCTCTTTCATTTTTTCTGAAATTGGCGCTAATTGTTCGATGGCAAGTTCAGCAAGCTTTGGTTTAAAAAAGGCGAATTCTTTTCCTCCATATTCTGCGATGATTTCATCCGGGGTATTATCACTGAGAGCAGCATAAATATTAATTAAGTTGAGAGCCTCTGGGCGCCCTTTCAGTTCATCGAGAGAAATAGGCAAAGGATAGGGGTCTGTTTTAGCTTTTTTAATCTTTTGGGCTATCAGATCTTTATTGTCCGTTAAGTTAATTCGAGAGAAGTCAGATGGATCAGATTTAGACATCTTTTTTTGGCCGTCCCGAAGACTCATTACCCGCGTAGCCGCACCTTCAATGAGAGGTTCAGGAAGTGGGAAAAAATTCTCAGCGCCGTAGTCAGAATTAAATTTTGCAGCAATATCTCTCGTAAGTTCCAAGTGCTGTTTTTGATCTTCCCCTACTGGAACGTGAGTTGCCTTATACGCAAGGATATCTGCAGCCATTAATGTGGGGTAGGCAAAGAGTCCAACGGAAGCTTTTTCTCTATCCTTCCCTGCCTTGTCTTTGAATTGAGTCATTCTATTTAGCCAGCCCATTCTTGCAACACAGTTAAAAATCCAAGCCAATTCAGAATGTGCAGAAACCTGACTCTGATTAAATAATATTGAATCTTTTGGATCTAGACCACAGGCTATAAATGATGCTGTTAACTCTCTCGTTGAGTCTTTCAATTCATTTGGATCTTGCCAGATAGTAGCAGCATGAAGGTCTACAATACAATAAATGGTATCGCAATTTTCTTCTTGAAGTTTCACCCACCGCTTAACTGCACCGAGGTAGTTCCCGATAGTTAGGTTTCCAGTTGGTTGAATTCCAGAGAAAATTCTCTTCTTTGGGGTGGGGTTATTCATATTTTTTGCTCATCATCTTCAGTTTATTATATTGTGGTTTAGGTTTTTATCGTCTTTTGTCAACTAAATGATTTTTATATAATAATACAAAATATTATTTTTTTATCTATAAGGCCTTGAGATGGAATTTAACAGTAAAGTAAGAAAAAGAGAGCCAATTTTCAACAACATGCCGCCAGGGATATTGTCTTTAGCAGGTATTATTGTTTTAATTGAGTTAATTATACAAGTTTTCGGCATTGAATATCGATCCTGGTTTTTAATTTATTTTGGATTTTTTCCCACTAATATTATCTTTCCAGAGGGAAATGTTTTTTTTGGGCAAAAATATATCATGTTCTTTAGTTACTCATTAATTCATGGGAGTTTTTTCCATATGGTATTAAATGTGGGTATACTTTTAGCATTAGGTAAAAAGCTTGAGGAACATCTGGGATATGCAAAACTTTTTGCTCTATTTTTTTCAACAGCAATTTTTGGAGCGGTTTTTTATCTAATAATTTTACCTAACGAGCATTTGCCTATGGTAGGAGCTAGCGGCTCTGTTTTTGGTTTTTTTGGTTATTGGAAAGGAAAGGAGCTACTGTTTCGTTTAAAAAACAATATGAAATTAGCGCCAGTAATTATGTTTTTCTTAGCTTTGATTTTGGGTAATTTTCTCATGGTCCTGTTTTACCCCTTTGGTATTGCTTGGCAAGCTCATTTGGGAGGGTTGGTTCTTGGATTATTTTTTTCCTATTCTTCTCGGTTTTTTGGTTCAAAAAGTTAAGCCTTGAAATTAAGAAACTTGAGTAAGCCCAATAAACTTGTGAGTAAAAGGTAAAGTAGTGCTGAACTTAGAATTAAAAAGAGAAATGAAAGATATTTAATGATTCCGGACTCAAAATTCTTAGAAATATAAAGATCCACATTATATATATAGAAACCCATTACTAAGGAGCAAAGAAGGATTAGGGATAATGATTTCTTGAGCATTTTATTTTTATCCAGATTTAGGCGATATTCTCTTGAATAAAAAATCAGAAGGCCAGTCATTATCCAGCCAGAGATTGTTGTCCCTATTGCTGTGGCTAAAAAGCCAAAAAATGGAATTAGGCTAATAGAAATTATAATATTCGCTAGCATTGATATGACAGCAAAGTTAAATGGGGTTTTAGTGTTACCATTTGCAAAAAATATTGGAGAAAACACTTTTTGTAGTACAAAAGCAGGCAATCCAAATGCAAAAATAAATAGGGCTTGAGAGGTAAAAATAGTATCTATTGAATTAAACTCGCCTCTCTCAAATAATATTCTTATTATTGAGTGAGGTATAATTAATATGGCAATGGTAGCAGGGAATATAAATATTGAACTTGATATGATTGCCTTATGAATGGCCTCCTCTGCCCCTTGGGAATCTTTCATTTTAAATTTTCTGCTCAGATCGGGTAGTAATACTACCCCTAAAGCTATTCCAATTACACCTAGGGGCAGTTGGTAGATTCTGTCAGCATAATTAAGCCAAGCCACGGCGCCTTCAAAAAAAGATGATATTTGCCTTCCGATTAAGAGGTTTATCTGCACTACACCACCAGCCAACATGGCGGGTCCTGCTAATAATAAAAAATTTTTTGTCTCAGGATTTATGCGCGGAATCCTTATCCTAGGTAAAAGACCTCTAATGTAGCATACCAATGCTATAGCAACCATTTGCAAGATTCCCGCAATGGGTATGGCATATGTTATAGCCCATCCAATATCAAATTGTAGATGTCTGGCAATCAGTAGTGCTAGAATTAAGCAAATGTTTAATAGTATTGGTGCTGCTGCAGTTATTCCAAAATAACCAAGAGAGTTCAAAATAGCTCCATAAGCTGATCCTATTGATATCAAAAAAATGTACGGAAACATTATCCGACCGTAGTCTACACTAAGATTAAATTTTTCTGAGCCTGTGAAACCACTTGCAATAATTATGATTAGCTGTGGCATAAAAATTTCAGCAATCAGAACTAAAAAAATTAGTAAAATTAAGAGCCATGAGATTATGTTTCCCGCAAATAATTTAAACTCTTTTTTATTTTTTATATGTTTTGAAAGCATTGGAACAAAAGCAGTATTTAATGCCCCTTCAGCAAAGAATCTGCGAAACATGTTTGGTAAAGCAAAGGCAATAATGAAGGCCTCAGCAATGATGCCAGATCCTAAAAAAGAAGCCATTAGAATATCTCTAAGAAAACCAAAAATCCTACTTAAAAGTGTCCAAAATCCTACTGTGAACATCGATTTCACTAGGTTAATTTTTTTTGGTGAAGAGGTCATTGCATTGCCTTTTTCGCACCGTATTCTATAGCATCTTTAAGTTTCTTTGTTATTTGCTGCTGACGTAATTTGCTATAAATCTTTAAGCCAACAAGATCTTTTACATAAAAGCTATCGACAGCTTGTTCTCCATATGTAGCAATAATTGCGGAAGAAATAGAAATATTAGCACCTGAGAGTGTTCGAGTTAAATCAAATAGAAGTCCTAGACGATCCCGAGTGTCGACTTCTATAATAGTATAAATATCAGAACCATTATTATCAAAAGTAATTGTCGTGGGTATTTTAAATTCTTTTTCGCTATCCTTAAATTTCCCTTTTTTAATTAGAGCGTCTCTCGTAACAAATTCACCAGATAGGGATTTTTTGATTAAAGCCTTCAGTTTTTCAGTGTCTGAATTTTCAAATGGCTTTCGTTGTTTGTTTTGAATCCAAAATGCTGAGGTTGCTATACCATCTTTTGTCGTATATGTGCGGGCATCGACTACATTTGCCCCAAATAATGCTATCGAGCCTGCTAGACGTGCAAAAATGCCAGGATGATCATTCATTACGAAACAAGCTCTTGTAGCATCTCTAGATTTGTCTGTCGTAATATCAGACATTACTTGATCCTCGTTCAGAGAGTTAATAAGTGAAAACAAAGTTACATGGGTTTCTGTGTCTAATCCCAACCAAAATCTATCATAATGCCTTTCAAAAGAATTTTTGTTGTATTTCTGTGAACTCTTATGCAGTTTTGACTTTAGTTTATCCTTTGCTGTTTTTATTGATTCAATAGAGCTCAATAAATTTCCATCCTCTAAAGCGACAATAGAGTCACGGTAAAGTTGTCTAATTAATACGGCCTTCCAGTTATTCCATGCTTGTGGACCGACCCCTCTAATATCACATACAGTTACAAATGAAAGGTATATAAAATTAAGTCTAGACAAAATTAATGATGAAGGGATAATTTATGTTCCAATGTCTCATAAAAACAACTCTCAAAAATCAATTGAAGAAACTAACTATATAAAAAATTTATTAAGCAAGATTATAGGAAAGAAGTGCAAAAATAACAAAGATGATAAAGAAAGAAATATTAATTTAGAAGATATATTAGTTGTTTCCCCTTATAATATGCAGGTGAATAACTTAACAAGAAATCTTCCAAAAGGTTCAAAGATTGGAACAATTGATAGTTTCCAAGGCCAAGAGGCAAAGATTGTTATTATTTCAATGACATCGTCTGACCCAGAAAATGTACCAAGACATAAGAGTTTTATATTTAGCAGAAATAGATTGAATGTAGGTATTTCAAGAGCTGAAT
>PVBE010352134.1_pt1 | contig 17663 bp, 11 predicted proteins | sample 1631181 | NCBI WGS metagenome assembly PVBE01 (sample SAMN08397723, study PRJNA350692) | Marine metagenome, whole genome shotgun sequencing project. | isolation source: water | place: Pacific Ocean | collected 2012-04 | reverse complement strand
CTCTGGAGTATTGATTCACGCTGTTTCCATTTTATCCGTCATGCTGAGCGGAGCGAAGTATCTCTTCTTCATTGTGCTTCTGGCGTATCGAGATCCTTTACTTCCTTCAGGTTGACAGAAAACGTACCCCTTGCCTTGCTTTCAAGAGCTGCACCAATTGTGAGTCAATACACCGGAGTTTATCGCGAGCTTGGGTTGTGGGCGAAGCCAACCTTAGTATATAAATCCGGGAAGCATCTGAATGAGAGTTCCTCGCCGGAGACTGAGGGAGCTCGACGATGCGCCGGTATCGAAAATCTCCGGTTCGATTTCGTACTTGTGCGCGCTGTGAAACGCTTCCCCAATTCGATACCATGAGTCACGCGGAACAGGCAAGCTCCTAAAAGGAAGCAAGGCCATAAGAGGCTTCGGCGAAAGAACATTGAGAACAAGCGGAAGAAATCGGCCCAGCTTGCAGCCGCTTTCTAACCAACGCTGAGGGGCAACAAGAGATGACAGAAGAAGACCCTAGCATTTCACGACTGAAGCGCCTTCTCCGGAATGCAGGCCGCCGTGCCGGGTTGCTCGCGGCGCTTCTGATCACTTTCTCCCTCGGCTATCTCCTGAGCGAGAACTTGGTGTCCGAGCCCGCAACCCAAGCCGGGGAAAACCATGCCCAGGCGGATCCCGAACCCGATGCCGACGAGGTATGGACGTGTTCAATGCATCCCCAGATTCAGTTGCCGAAGCCCGGTCTCTGCCCACTATGCGAAATGCCTCTGATCCTTCTGGAAGACGGCGGCATGGGAGGCGAGCGCCGCTTTACCACTACCGAAGCCGCAAAAGAACTCATGAAGATCCAGACGAGCGTCGTCGAGAGGCGTTTCGTCCCGGCGAAAATTCGCATGGTGGGCAAGGTGGATTACGACGAGACGAAGCTGGGCTTCATCACGGCATGGGTCTCGGGCCGTCTCGACCGGCTTTACGTGGACTACACCGGCGTCGAGGTCAAGAAGGGCGACCACATGATGCGCCTGTACAGTCCGGAACTGCTTGCGGGTCAGAAACAGCTTCGACTCACCGCGGAAAGGCTCGAGTCTGCTTTCTCCGAAGAAATAGAGTTGAGCACGAAAGCCAATTTGGAGGCGTTGCGCACTAGGCTGCGCCGTTGGGGCTTGACCGACAGCCAGATCGACGAGGCGGAACGGACCGGAATATCGTCGGACCACATCACGGTGTACGCGCCGATGGGGGGCACCGTGATCCACCGGAACGGCCGGGAAGGCATGTCCGTCCAGGAAGGCACGATCATCTACACGATCGCGGATCTGAGCAAGGTGTGGCTTTTGCTTGACGCCTACGAGTCGGATCTGGCGTGGCTTCATTTGGGCCAGGCCGTTGAATTTACCGCGGAAGCCTATCCCGGCGACGTGTTCACGGGAAAGATTACCTTCATAGATCCCGTGCTCGACCCGACGACGCGCACGATCAAGGTGCGTGTGAATGTGCCCAACGAGGATGGACGCCTCAAGCCGGAGATGTTCGCGAGGGCCGTGGTGCGCGCGCAGGTAGCCACGGGTGGGCGCGTCATGGACCCCGGATTAGCTGGCAAATGGATTAGCCCTATGCACCCGGAAATCGTCAAAGACGGACCGGGCGCGTGCGATATTTGTGGCATGGCGCTGGTCAAGGCGGAAGATCTCGGTTACGTGCCCGCTGCATCGGACCCGGAAGACAGGCCCCTGATCATTCCGGCATCGGCCCCCTTGCTGACCGGTACACGCGCCGTCGTCTACGTGGAAGTTCCCGACCAGGAAAAGCCCAGCTACGATGGCCGCGAAATCGTCTTGGGGCCCCGGGCCGGGGATTATTACGTAGTGCGCAGCGGGCTGGCGGAAGGCGAACGCGTCGTCACGAACGGCAACTTCAAGATCGACAGCGCTCTTCAAATCATGGCAAAACCCAGCATGATGACGCCGGAAGGCGCTGGCCAGAAACAGGGCGCGCGGGCGGCCTCGACAAGCGGCGAGACGATTCAGCGAGAGATTCTCCCCAGTCCCGATTCCTTTCGCGCGGCGCTTCGGGCGGTTGTTGGAGTATATGAGAAGCTAATGCTGGCGCTGTCTGATGACGATGCCACCCAAACTTCGGGCTTGGCGGGAGACCTCGCGAAAGCAGTGACAGGCGTGAACGACGACGGCCTCACACCGGAAGCTACTGAACAGTGGGCGCGGCTCGGTTCGCAATTCGAGTCCTCCCTCGACTCCATCGCAGGCACACCTGAGCTGTCGGCTCAACGCGTCGCGTTCGAGGACCTGAGTCTAGCGCTCAGGGAATCGATTGAGACGTTTGGACTCAATTCTGGGCCTCCGGTACAGATCGCCAACTGCTTCATGGCCATGGGCGACCGAGGGGCCGACTGGCTGCAATTCAGTGACTCGATTACGAATCCCTACCTTGGGAAAGCCAGCGGCATGCTCAAGTGTGGCGATCTAAAATTGGAACTTGTCGATGAAGATGGCCACCAGCCTCATGGACAAACTCAATGACCGGTACCCGGGCCTCCGCAGACGCAGCTTCAGACGCTTCGCTATCCCCGATCGACAGAGTGATCCTGTTCTGCCTCAAGAACAAGCTGGTCGTCGCCCTCCTGATCGTTTTCGTTACCGGTTGGGGCGTGAGGGTGGCGCCCTTCGATTGGGATACAGGCTGGTTGCCTAGAGATCCCGTGGCCGTGGACGCCATTCCCGACATCGGCGAGAACCAGCAAATCGTGTTCACGGAGTGGATGGGAAGATCCCCTCAGGATGTCGAAGATCAGATCAGCTATCCGCTAACTGTTTCGCTCCTCGGGATCCCCGGAGTCAGGACAGTCAGAACATTTTCGTTCTTCGGATTCTCGTCCATCTACATCATCTTCACCGACGACATCGACTTCTATTGGTCGCGCAGCCGTGTGCTCGAAAAGCTCAACAGCCTGCCTGCCAACACCTTGCCCGAGGGCGTGGAACCCGCGCTCGGACCGGACGCGACAGCCTTGGGACAAGTCTTCTGGTACACGCTCGAGGGCCGCGATCCGGACGGGAATCCGGCCGGCGGCTGGGATTTGCATGAATTGCGAACGATCCAGGACTGGCAGGTGCGGTACAGCCTGTTGTCCGCTGAAGGCGTGAGCGAGGCGGCGTCCGTTGGTGGCTTCGTACAGGAGTACCAGATCGATGTCGATCCGGACGCCATGCGCGCGAACCGTGTCAGCCTCGACGAAGTGTTTAACGCGGTACGCATGTCCAACGTAGACGTGGGCGCGCGCACAATCGAAGTCAACCGCGTGGAATATATCATCCGTGGCCTCGGCTTCATCAAGACCCTCGAGGACATCGAAGACACGGTCGTCAAAGTCAACGACAATGTTCCGGTATACATCAAAGATGTCGCCAAGATCAGCTTGGGTCCCGCCCTTCGCCGAGGCGCGTTGGACAAGGAAGGGGCCGAGGCGGTCGGTGGCGTCGCGGTCGTTCGCTATGGCGCGAATCCGCTTGGGGTCATCAAAAACATCAAGGCGAAAATTGCCGAAATCGCCCCCGCCCTCCCCAGGAAGGCCATCATCGACGATACCCAGGCAAACCGGCAGGAAGTAACGGAATTCGCCCTCGCCCATGGTTTCGAGGCCTACAAAGGGCCGGGTCTCAACCAAGACGCGTGGCAGGATTGGCTCCGTGGAACGGAGCGTTCGCAGTGGCCGGCCTGGGTAACGATCAGTCAAGTAACGGTCATCCCATTCTACGACCGCACCGGCTTGATCAACGAGACGCTCGGAACGCTGGAATCGGCCATCACCAAAGAGCTTCTTGTGACCATCATCGTTGTGCTTGTCATGGTGATGCATCTGCGCAGTTCGTTCATCATCGGAGGGCTTCTGCCGTTGGCGGTGTTGATGTGCTTCATCGCCATGAAGGCCTTCGGCGTGGATGCCAACATCGTGGCCTTGTCGGGCATCGCCATCGCCATCGGAACCATGGTGGACGTGGGCGTGATCGTCTGCGAAAACATTCTGAGGCGACTCGAGGCGGCCGACGAGGGCGCCGACACCATGGACACCATCTTCAAGGCTACGAGCGAAGTCGGCGGAGCCGTCGTGACCGCCGTGTCAACCACGGTCGTTAGCTTCCTTCCGGTCTTCACCATGATCGCCGCGGAGGGCAAGCTGTTCAAGCCGCTCGCGTTCACAAAAACCTTCGCCCTCATTTCGTCGGTTATCGTATCTCTCGTCATCATCCCACCCCTGGCCCACATCCTTCTGAGCAAACGCGCCGGCTGGATATCCATCAAGAGAGTGGGATTGCTCGCGCTCTCAACGGTAGGCATCGCATCTACCTTATTCGCGCCCTGGTGGTTGGGCGGACTGATCATCCTGTTCGCGGCATACCACTTGGCCGTTGATTTTCTGCCGCACTGGCTTCGGCGAAGCGCCTCTCATGGAGCGAACATCATTGCCATTGCTATCGTCGGTGTGCTCTTGACCCGCGAGTGGACGCCACTGGGGCCGGAAATTGGCGTTGGCAGAAATCTCCTGTTCGTCGCGGGAATCATCGGTAGTTTGCTGGGTTTCTTCGTGGTCTTCCAACGCCTGTACCCAGCCATCCTACAGTGGTGCCTCGTCCACAAGACACCATTCCTTGCCGTAACCAGCGCTCTAATCGTTCTGGGCGGGGCCGTCTGGCTCGGTTTCGACGGCCTATTCGGCTGGGTCCCCTCGGCCGCCCAGAAAGCGGGCCTCCCTTCGGAAGGAATGGACCAAGGGAAAGCATGGAAAGCGGTGGCGGCGAAGTTTCCGGGGCTGGGCAAGGAGTTCATGCCGCCACTGGATGAAGGCTCCTACCTCTACATGCCCACGACGATGCCGCATGCCTCGATCGGCGAAGCCTTGGAAATTGTCAGTTATCAGGACCGGGCTCTCGCCTCGATTCCAGAGATTGAATCCGTCGTTGGCAAGATCGGGCGCGTCGAGAGCCCGCTGGACCCGGCCCCCGTCTCGATGATAGAAACCGTGATCAACTACAAGTCGGAATACGTTTCAGATCCTAGCGGACATCCTATCAACTTCGCTTATGACAGGGAGACGGGAGCGTTTGAGCAGGATGCAGACGGCGAACTAGTCCCGGACCACAGGGGACGGCCCTATCGTCAATGGCGGGATCGCATCCGCTCGGAGAACGATCTGTGGGACGAGATCGTGGCGACGGCGAAGATCCCCGGAACCACTTCGGCCCCGAAGCTTCAGCCCATCGCGGCGCGGATCGTCATGTTGCAGAGCGGTATGCGCGCGCCGATGGGGGTCAAGATCAAGGGGCCCGATTTGGCTACGATCGAGGCGGTAGGCATCGAGATCGAGCGTCTCCTTAAGCAAGTGCCCAGCGTCGAGCCTGCCGCCGTCTTCGCCGACCGCATTGTGGGCAAACCCTATCTCGAAATCGACATCGACCGCAAAGCCATTGCCCGCTATGGCATCCACGTGCGGCAGGTGCAAGATGTGATCGAGGTGGCCGTCGGTGGCCGCCGGATCACGACGACGGTCGAGGGCCGAGAACGCTACCCCGTGCGTGTGCGCTATATGAGGGAGCTGCGCGACCAGATAGAAAGCCTCGAGAAAATCCTGGTCTCGACATCGAACGGCGCTCAGATTCCGCTCGTTCAATTGGCGGAGATCCGCTATCTGCGGGGCCCGCAGGCGATCAAGAGCGAGAACACCTTTCTCGTGGGCTATGTCCTGTTCGACATGAAATCGGGATTCGCCGAAGTCGATGTCGTCGAGGAGTGCCGGCGCTTCCTGCAGGCGAAAATCGAGAGCGGTGAATTCATCATGCCCTCCGGTGTCAGCTACACCTTTGCCGGCAATTACGAGAATCAAGTCCGTTCACAGAAGACTCTTGCCGTCGTCCTGCCAGTGGCGCTCTTTGTCATCTTCATGATTCTATATCTGCAGTTCCGTTCAGCGGCCACCACAACGCTGGTCTTCTCAGGCATCATCGTGGCTTGGGCCGGCGGCTTCATTCTCATCTGGCTCTACGCCCAGCCATGGTTTCTCGATGTGAGCGTCTTCGGCACGAATCTTCGCGACCTCTTCCAGGTTCATCCGATCAATCTCAGCGTCGCTGTTTGGGTCGGATTCCTCGCTCTCTTCGGTATCGCGTCGGACAACGGCGTGGTGATCGCCACCTTCCTCGACCAGAGTTTCAAGGAACGGCGGCCAGCGTCGATCGCCGAGATTCGACAGGCCACTCTGGCCGGAGCGCAGCGCAGAATTCGCCCTTGCCTCATGACGACGGGGACAACTATCCTGGCCCTTATGCCCGTATTGACATCGAGAGGCCGCGGGTCAGATATCATGGTTCCCATGGCCATCCCATCGTTCGGCGGCATGATGGTCGTAGGAATCACGGTACTCCTGGTGCCTGTCCTGTATTCCTGGGTCAAGGAAATACAGTTTAGCTTCACCGGTATCCCGGAAACTTCCCGGCCACAAGACCATTCATAGAAAAACGGCAAACCGTTCCTCCGGAAGGAAATCGACATGTCGACAGTCATAGTCCTGCTTGCATGCGCACTGGCACAACAGGAGATCGAGCCACCGGCATTTTTCGCGGCCAACGAGGAACTGGCGGCGTACCTTGCCGAGGCTGGGGATAACAATCCCGCGCTGCATGTGCGCCACAACGAATGGCTGGCCGCGCTCGAGCGGATTCCGCAGGCCGAATCCCTGGACGACCCCATGTTCACCTACGGCCAGTTTCTGCAATCCGATATGAACCGCGCAAAGTTTACGCTGCTCCAGAAGTTTCCCTGGTTTGGCACGTTGCGCGCCCGCAGAGATACGGCCGCGGCCGAAGCGGAGGCTGCGCTCCATCGCCTCTACTCGATGCGAAACGAAGTCTTCGCCGACGTAAAGAAGGCGTACTTCGAGTACGCGTTCTTGGGTGAGAGCGTCAAGAAAAGCGAAGAGCAAATCGATATGCTGGCGTTCACGGAGGGGGTCGTACGATCCGACTATTCGCTTGCCATGGCCAAGGAAAACGAATTGCTCCGGGTGCAGATTGAACTGTCAACCGTTCAGGATCGGCTCGATGGCCTTAATCAAATTCGGCCGACCCTATCGGCCAAGCTGAGTGAGGCGCTCGGCCGCGTGGCGTCCGAAGTATTCTCCTGGCCGCAAGAAGCCCCCTTACCGCCGGCTCCTCCCCCCACCGACGAGGTTCTGACGGCGATTCGCCGGGGCAATCCCGATTTGAACGCGCTGGACTACCGCATCGAAAGCAGGGCCAACCAGGTGAAACTAGCCCGCATGAAGGGCTACCCCGACTTCACTGTGGGAATCGATTACACCACTGTCAGCGGCTCAAGGAAGATTCGGCCCGACCGCCCCTACCCTTCATCGCTGAACGCCACGCGGCGCCTGCTCTCGGGAACTTCCGCGGGAACGAGCGGGACGGTGATCGACCTCTACTCGGTAGCAAACATGAACGAGCCGATGAGCTACCGGAGCGGTGGACGCGACAATATCATGTTCTCTATAAAGGTAAACGTGCCGGTTTGGCGCAAGCGAATAAGGGCCGGGATCGAGGAATCCAAACTCATGGAGAAAGTGGCGGAGGGCGAGAAGCAGCGAAAGAACCTCTCCCTGGATAGCGCGGCCCACATGGCGTTGTTTGGCATGAAAGACGCCTTGCGGCGCTTCAACTTCTACGAAGACTCCCTGCTACCGAAGGCCCAACAGAGCTATGAGAGCCTGCAGAGCGCCTTCGGAACCGGCGACACCGCCACCGATTTCCTCGACCTGCTCGACAGCATCCGGCTGCTGCTCGACTTCGAACTAGAGCAAATAAGGGCCGCCCGCGACCTGCATATCTCGGCTTCGAAACTCGAACTGATCCTTGGAGGTCCGTGGATTGAAAACGAATCGAAATAGAACCGCGAAGAATTTATGACAGTGTTAGGCGACGTCCGGATTCCGGGAGAACACACTCACACCTTCGGACAAGACAGGAAACAACCAGAGGAGGCTCGCACCTTTATCGTCATCGCGATCACGAGCGCGATGACGGTTGTCGAGATATCGACCGGCATCCTCTTCGGTTCCATGGCGCTCCTGGCAGACGGCATGCATATGGCATCCCATGCCGCTGCGCTGGGAATTAGCGCGTTCGCATACGTATACGCCCGCCGCCGGGCTCTAGATCAGCGTTTCAGTTTCGGTACAGGCAAGGTTAACGCTCTCGGCGGATTCACCGGCGCGATCTTACTGGCCCTATTTGCCCTAATGATAGCGTGGGAAAGCGTGGGCCGGATGATCTCCCCTGTCGAAATCGCATTCCGTTCGATCAGGCGCTCACAGTGGCCGTGGCCGGGCTGCTTGTCAATGGCCTCTCAGTATTCACCCTCGGACATCAGAATCACGACCACGCCCCTGAAGACGACCACGATGACGACCCGTATGCGCAGACCGCTGGATACGGCCATTCTCACGAACACGACTACAATCTGAGAGCGGCCTATCTTCATGTCATGGCCGATGCTCTCACTTCGATACTAGCCATCGTGGCCCTGCTATCGGGAAAATACTACGGCCTGGTCTGGATGGATCCCATGATGGGGATTGTGGGAGCGATTCTCGTGTCGAAATGGTCGCCCGGATTGCTGCGATCAACCAGTGGGGCCTTCCTGGATAAACAAGCGACAGGCCCACCTGGAAGAAATAGTGAGAGAAAGTATTGAACGCCAAGACGGCGCCCATGTCGTAGACTTGCATATCTGGTCCATCTTCCCAAGCGGCTACGCGGTCGTCATGTCCATCGATGTCAGCAAACCAGAACCTGCCGACCACTACAAGCAACTGATCCCCACAGGGAAAGGCCTCGTTCACATAACGATCGAGGCGCAGCGCCGAACCGAGGACGCTCAGCCAGAATGGGCCCTAACCCAGCGCGGCGGGCTAGGCAGGCGTGATCTTCCCAAGCACCACGCGTTTCGAGGCGCCGGTTGCGGCGGGAACGTTGGCGCGCGTACCACAGATGGTCTCGTTGCCCAGGAGGGCGAAAGCCATGGCCTCGCGGGAGTCGCAGGGGATCTGGTAGGTGTCGCTGCGTCGAACGGTCGTGTCTTCGAATCCCAGTCTAAGCCGTTCCATCAGAGTTCGGTTATGGGCGCCGCCGCCGCTGACGATGAGGCACGAAAGAATGTGCTGTGGTTTCACGAAGCGCGTGTATGCGCTCACGATGCTGAAGGCCACCGCCGCGGTAACCGTCGCGATGAGGTCCTTGTAAGGATGGTCGCGCCGTACATCGATGGCGTCTTCCAGATACACATCCGCGCCGAAATCCTCGCGGCCCGTGCTCTTCGGTGGCACTTTTGCGAAGTAGGGGTGGTCGAGTAAGTAATCGAGAAATTCGTCGATAACGACCCCTTCCGCCGCGGCTCCCCCGTGATTGTCCATATTCAGCTTGCCCTTCGTCAGCAGTCGCACGGCCCCATCAATGGCCATGTTGCACGGCCCTGTATCGAAGGCCATCACGTTCTCGAACTCTGGCGTCACCACCGTCACGTTTGCGATGCCGCCGAGATTGAGGCAGGCCGAAGTGCGGTCCTCCCGGTGAAACATAATCCAGTCCGCGTAGGGCACCAGAGGCGCGCCTTGCCCGCCCGCGGCCATATCGCGGGTACGAAAATCTGACACCACGGGCAAACCGCAACGTTCGGCGATAATGGCCGGCTCTCCAATTTGGAGCGTCCCGTACGGATCCGGGCCTTGGGGCGGCATGTGGGCGACGGTATGCCCGGAACTCGCTATGAAATCCACCTCGTCCAGGTTGCTGATCGCCGAATCCAAAAGTCCCTGGGCCGCCTGGGCCATGCGTTCGCCCAGTTCGAAATTGAGAGCGCAGACTTCCGCCGAATCCATCCGCGGCGCGAGGAGCCGCATCCGGAGCGCCTGAGGGTAGGGCAGCGTCTTAAAGTCCATCAATCTAATAAGCATCTCCGGCCCCGTGCCCTTGAGGCGCACCAATGCGGCATCAATCCCGTCGCATGATGTTCCCGACATCAGGCCCACCGCAAAACAAGTCTGCTTCTCGCTAATCTCGGTCCATTTCATCCGCGAATCCCTCAGTAGCTGGAATTGATCAGTACCGCGCCAAGCGCGCTCCTGAATAATAATGATGAATAATGTCAGTATACGCGATCCCGGCGGCCGCCATGCCCCGTGCGCCGTGTTGGCACAGACCAACCCCATGGCCACGCCCGCCGCCGATGAATGTAAAAGAGCGTGGGCCGCTCGGACCCCGGTCCATGTCGAGAACGAATAGCGCGCTGGGCAGCCCGCCTAACGCTTGCCGGATAGCCAGTTCCTTTCCGATAGTAACGGTCTTCTTCGCGCCGGTAACGCGGATCGATTTCAGGCGTCCGCTCGCGCCGCGCTCGCCCAGTACGATATCGGTGACTCGCCCAGTGCCGTAGCGGCTGTCCAGCATGCGCGTGACCTCGTCTGCACTCAGCGACCGCCGCCAACGGAAGTACTTCTCATCCCCGGAACAATAGGCCTTTGGTGGACGCAGAAGCCATCCGGCCGCTCCGGCCGTATGCGGCGAAGCGCCTCCGGGGACGTCGCTTACGCCACGCAATGAAGCGTCGGGTGGGCCACTCCAGACCGAGTCGTTGCTTTCGGTGGCGCCTCCGCAATTAGACGAGAACACCGTTGACACAACGCGGCCACCGCGCACGAGAATCTGTCCCGCCGTCGCGCGGGCAGCTTCGTCCGTCGCCGAATGACGGCCCCCATACCCCTTGTATGCGCGACAATGCTCCGTGCCACAAAAATCGAAACCCTCCAAGGAATGCCGGTCGCCTAGTTTCCCCGCCACGTCCGTACGCACCGCGACGGCCTGCGCTTTCAGCGCCTCTACAGGCCAGAGCGCAGGCATCTCGGCGGGAAGAACCTCCTTCACGTAGTCGTCTAGATCCAGCGTTTCAACGAGATCCAGGCCCTCCGGCCCCACCTCGATATCCAGGCTTCCGCTATAGGTGCGGCGCGCTTTCTGTTCCTTCCAGAAGCCAGTGTCCACGTTGCTGACTTCGATCGCCCCGCTCGATTCGATCCGAACGGGCGCGTCGAGCGTGGCCAGTACGCGGCCCCGCGCGTCCGTAACACTCAGACGCCCCTGGCCTTTCGCCACCGTCTCGGGATGCATCCATGTTGGCTGACCCTCCCGGTCCAAACGAGCCTTCAACGCTTTGGCTTCCGCCTCCGCCTTTAGCCTAGCGATCGAGACCCACCGAATTCGATTGTCCAAAGCATCGTTCGAGGGAGTTTCCAACCGTTTCCCGATCTCCACGATCTCAGGCTTATAGCCCTTTGCGCGCCATCCGCGCAGGTATTCCCGTTCCTCGCGCTGTTGACCGTGCCGAAAAGTCTTCGCGAACAAGTGGAATTTTCGGCGCGTGGGCCTCGTGTTCTCAGAGCGGACTGAATACACGCCCGCGGCCAACTTCGCCCCCGACTTGGGGCCGCGCAGAATCGCCTCGCCGCCAACACTGAACGCGATCGCCGACTGTCCATCCATCAACCGGATCCGAACATCCCTCTTCGCCAGCGACTGGGCATGGGATTCAGAGAACGCAGAGGCGAGAAGGCAAAACACCAAAGAAGGAAGAGACAGCAATCCGGCTCCATGCGATCTTAATGGAGCAAATGAATTGGGTGGCACCTTCAAACTAGTTTGGAGGTGGGCGTGATGGAAAAAAGCTCTGATTGGGTTGTCTCGTTCCCGCTGTCCCCCATGGGAACGAGAACGTAGACTCCACCTCCAAACTAGTTTGAAGGTGCCACGCCTCCGCCGGAAGCCCCGCGAAAATTCGGAAGCCTCCTGACTCTCAATCCACCGACTGCAAAGCCGCACGCAGAATTCCTCCATTCGATTCCAGCAGCCGCGCCGCGTCGATAGCCGACATGCGGCGCCGCGACATAACGACCGCCACCGCGATTCGATCCCCGGCGTCACGCAAGAGCCCCTCCGCCGCCACCCCATCGAAGCCTGTCAATTCCGACACAATCCGCTCCGCTCGTCGCCGGAGCTTCTTGTTCGTCGGAGCCACTCCGACCATCCGCCCCTCAAAGACGTAACCCGACAACGCCATCGCACCCGTCGTGATCTGGTTTAGCACCGACTTCGTGGCGGTGCCCGCCTTTAGGCGCGTAGAGCCGGGCAGAACTTCGGGTCCTGTATCCAACGCAACGACCAGCGTCGCTTCGTCGTCGGCCGAGGGATTGCAGCAGACCAGCGCGTCCGTCGCGCCAGCCCCCCGCGCTGCCACCAGCGCCTCGCGCACATATGCGGCCGATCCCGACGCCGAGATGCCAATAACCGTGTCACGGGGGCCTGGCGGCGGCTTGAGCGATACCAAGTCTTTCGCACCCCGCGCCGCGTCATCCTCCGCCCCCTCAATGCTGTTGCGCAACGCCGCGCCGCCCCCGGCGATGATCCCCACGACCCGGTCCGGCGACACGCCAAACGTTGGCGGGCATTCCAAAGCATCTAATACGCCCAACCGCCCGCTCGTACCCGCGCCGACATAGATGATGCGCCCACCACGTTCGATGCTCGACGCCGCCACCCCAATTAGCTCGGCAACCTCCGGCGAAGCGCGATATACAGCCGCGGCCGCGACTGCTTCCTCCCGTGACATGGCTTGAGCGATGCCTAGCGCGTCAAGGGAATCGAGATGGGTTGAATCGGCAAGAGGGCGTTCGGTCGACGGAACCGCAGAGGGCCGCGCGCCGTCACTAATCTCCGTGACCTCATCCGGCAAAGGGTCGGCTTGAGAAAGGCGGTAGAGACTCGCCAGTCCGCCAAACGGCGCGGACATGGGGCGCTCTCCGCCCGAGAATGGGATCACCGCCCGCGCGTACACCTGGCGAAACAGAGCGCAGTTCGAATAGAGCCCGCCATGCACATAGAGCGAAAGGGTCTGCGGCGGGCCGATTCCATGCAGGGCCGCGGTTGTCAGGCGCGCCAGTTCCATCGCCTCGTCCTCGACGCATTCGCGCGCAGCAGCGTCGCCTTCCTCGGCGCAACGCGTAACCTCGGGCGCGAGTCCGGCCACGTCGTCTTTTCCCGCCGACGCCGACCATGCGGGGAATTCGTCAAAGGACCGCAGGCCGGCCGCGTGGGTGAGCGCTTCGATCAAGAAGGTCTCGTCATCGCGTCCATCCATAGCATCCGCGGCCCGTCGAAGCGCACGCACAGCTAACCCGTATGCGCTCCCGGCCTCGCCGAAGAGGGTTCCCCTGCCCCCGACCCGCACACGCGCGCCAGTCTGAGTTTGGGCGAAAACGCTCGAACCCGTCCCCGAAATCGCGAGAACACCGGCCGAACTTCCAAGATTCGCGTGGAGGAGCGGGAAGAGATCGTTCGCGACGAGCGTCCGTTCCGCGCCAAAAGCCGACGAGAGGCCCTGCGCTACTTTCTCCGTATAGCCGCCCACGCCAGCGCCCGAAATTCCAGCGGCAAGGGTCTTCGGCGGGTCGTCGGACGGCACGATGAGGGGCTCGGCAGTCTTCCGTAGATTGAGAACACAGCGATCCACGCCGATTTCAAGCGGGTTGACCGGACCACCGTGCCTTTCCTCCAACAGGTTGCCATGCCCATCAAAGAGGCCGGCGCGCGAACGAGTCGCGCCGCCTTCAAGAACCAGCGTCAACGCCATAAGCTTAGGGACACCTTGTCGCGAAATTGGATTTGCCTACCGGCTCGGATTCTACAGCAATCATTGCGCCGTTCCCAGCACAAGGTGTAGTTGGCGCGTATCTCAGGGCCGAGCGAAAACCGAATTCCTTTATTCGCCCTACTCTGCGATATGATATGGGCAACCAGCGTACCCCGAAAGAGAATCGAAAGCGGTACAATTCCATGAACCCAAACGCCCTGGGCGCACTCGCGCTCTTGCTCACCTCCGGCGAAGGCCACGCATCCGTCCGCAACGCCCTGAGCGCCGCGGCTCAACTGGAGACACCCCTCAACGAACTCATCACATGGTCGGCCCAACGCCTCCAATCCCAAATCCCGTCCGCCTTCGACAACGCCGCGCTCGCGCTCGCCCGATGTCCCGAGAAAAACCTGTCCAAAGCTGAACGGCTTCTCGAACGCGCGTCTAAAGCCAACGCCCAGACCTACCTGATCGGCGATGGAGACTACCCCAGACCCATCGCCCGGTCGCTAGGCAAGGCCGCGCCTCCCCTTCTCTTCGCCGTCGGCAATTCCGATGTGCTTGCCAGGCCCAACGCCGCCGTCGTGGGATCGCGCGCGGCTACCCGGCGTGGCCTGGAAATAGCCGAGAGCTGCGCGGCGGTCTTTGCCCGCAAACAAGTTCCGGTCGCAAGCGGCGGGGCGCGAGGCGTAGACACCGTCGCCCACGCTTCCGCGCTCGAATACCATGGCACGACTATCGTCGCCCTCCCCCAAGGCATCCTAACCTACCGTGCGCCAAAGGAACTCGCCGACGCCCTCAATCGGGACGCCGCTCTCCTCCTGAGCCAGTTCGCCCCCGACCAAGAATGGAGTGCGCACGGCGCCCTCGCCCGCAACGCAACGATCTGCGCGCTATCCAAACTCGTGTGCGTTATCGAACCCAAACGAAAAGGCGGATCCATCCACACCGTCCGCCGCGCCCTCGAACAACGCAAGACCGTGCTTGGATATTGGCCTAGAGGTGGTGACCGCCTAGAGAATGCGGGCGTACTGCCCCTCGTGGACCGGCAGAACAAGTTCGACGCCCACGAACTCCTGCGTCAATGGCGAAGAGTCGTGAATCGCGATGCAGGCCAGGAAGACCTGTTCACCTAGCGATCAACCGATTTCAGGCGGACGGACTCGACCGAAGACACTGGGGAGCTCTGACGCATGGAACCCCGCGCCTCGCTCGCGAAACGCGGGACCGAATGACATCGGGAGAATGCTCTCTCGCCATGTTAGGCGGTGACGGGCTACGCCACGGGGGGCTCGAAGAAGGCGGCAATGGCGCGAAGGGGAGTCGCCATTATGCCCAAAATGAGTCCTATCAGGGCTGGAATGTCGACTACGAATACGTCGACCAACACATCGAATGCTGCCTGCAGATCTTTGTCCATCTTGAAAATCTCCTCGGTTATTTGGGTTTGAGACGCGGGAGTATACCAACGCCCTGAATGGGCGTCAAGCACTCATTTTGGGTCGATTTGAAACTTCTTTCTTCGGCAGGAAAGGCCAACTAGCCCGGTTCGACAGCCCATATCACTCACCAAATTTTTGCTACGACAGCGGATAAGGCCGCTCTGACGAGACTCTTCTCGCCTTTCGACCTCGACGTGGTCCGCCACGCTGTCGCCCGAAAGTCTTCGAGCAAGTCTTGCCATAGCAGCCTTATCCACCGTCTCGCTACGGAATCTGGTGAGCGATGCGGACTAGTCGAAAACGACGGTCTTGTTCTCGATGCGAATCACGCGATGATCAAGGTGCGCGCCGATTGCTTTACCCAACGCCTGCTGTTCCAACACCCGCCCTTTGCGCTTCAAGGACTCGACGTTGTCTTTGTGCGTCACGGCGTCGACAACTTGCGCGATGATCGGCCCCTCATCCAAGTCCACCGACGCGTAATGGGCCGTGGCGCCGATCACTTTTACGCCGCGGTCGTACGCCTGACGGTACGGATTCGCGCCCTTGAAGGAAGGCAGGAAGCTGTGGTGTATGTTGATCACATCCTTGCCATAGCTCCGCATGAAATCATCAGAGAGGATCTGCATGTACCGCGCCATCACCAAGAAGTCGCTCGCGCCGCCAATTAACTCGATGATCTTTACTTCCTGTTCGGCTTTCGTCTCTTTCGTCACCGGCAGATGGTGGAAGGGGATATTCTCCCGCTCGACCATATCGCGGCAGGTCTCGTGATTGCTTACGACACACGGGATCTCCACCTGCAACTCCCCGTGGCGCACACGGTACAGCAAATCGACAAGGCAATGGTCGAAGCGGGAAACGGCAATCGCCATCCGGCTCGGCGTCTCTCCATAATGGATTTCCCACTGCGCGTCCAGTTCCGTAGCCAACACCGCGAGTCCTCGTTCGAAGTCCTCCGTCGATAGACTGCCCTCTTCCCAACAAGATTCGAGGCGCATGACGAACAGGCCGCCGTCGGGATCGGTTGTGTACTGATCCGACTGCACGATATTGCCGCCGTGGTCGAAGACGAAACTCGACAATCGCGAAATGATCCCGTGCTGGTCCGGACATTGAATAAGCAATACCACTCGTTTCATCATGAGCTCTGGGAGTTCCTCAGGCTAAGCCGTTCGCCGCAACGCAACACCGTATAGGGCTGCTCGATTCGTGTGCAGGTGTCGACGAACAGATCCGGTGGTTCCGTGTTAGATTCAAACATGTCGTAATGGCAGGGGACCGCTTGGCGTGCGCCTATCGCTTTGGCTAGACGAGCCGCTTCCTCGCCATTCAGGTTGCCCGCGACGTTTCGCTCCGGCTTGCGCCCGTTGATAGGGAGGAGCGCCACGTCAACCCGGTGGTCCGCCAACAACTCTTCCATCCTCGGGTAATGCACCGTATCCCCGCCGTGGTAGACTCGCCACGGCTCCATCCTCACCACATAGCCCAAATAGACGCAACACCCCGCGCTATCCCGCTCGATCTCCTCGTGGGCAGCGGGCACTGCTGAAAACATGAAATCGCCCACCATCTTCGTCTCTCCGTCCATTATGCCAACGAGCCACGCGGGATTGCATCCCAGCCGCTCCGCGGCGAAGGCGCGGTTCGCTTCCGGGACGACCAGCTTCAGGTCTTCGTTGGCGTCCATCAGCGCCCGCAGCGTTTCGCCATCCAGATGATCTGTATGATTGTGGCTTGACGTTACCACGTCGATACAGCCCAGGCGCACAGGGTCGACCGGTAATTCCGTAGCCCGCACATGAGGCGTTTCCGTATCCGCGTATTTTCGAGTCAGCGAGTCGGACAAGTACGGATCGAACAAGATATAGAGGCCATTCCACTGCGCCAGAAATCCGCTCTGACCCAGCCACCAGATATGAACCGCCTCGGGGTCGCGCATAGCCTGAGCCACATCTCGGAGCAACGCGTCGTTCTTCTGGTATGCCGCAATCACCACTCCAACTCCTTAATCCGATACGGCCAGAAGCAAGTAGAAACAAGATCCACGAATTCGCCTGCCCTGATAGCGGGTGCGAAATCTCAATCCTTCAATACCGCATCTCGCAATTCGTTGATCTCTTCAATCCGCGCCATCGCGTCTTCGAGCGACTCGCGTTCGGCCTGAAACGCGAAGCGATTGCCGATCAACGCCACGCGCAAATCCTTCATGGCCGCCTGCCGCGCGGACCACGCTAAGTACCGCGATGCGAGCGAGAGAGCAAGCATCTCCAGCGACAATATGATCGCAAACACGGTGGCCGCATGGACGATGAAGGCGCCTCCGTATATGCCGCCCCTGAAGAATCCCGCGACCACATTGTATCCGGACACGACCACGAATATGAGCGGCGGCGTGTCGGCGACGATGGCCACCGGCCAGCTTGTAAGGGCACGAGCCTTCGCCACGATGCGGTCGCGCGCGGGACCGCTCAAGACCGATGCGATCTG